>Ga0209591_10000887_pt1 | contig 38560 bp, 28 predicted proteins | sample MAT01_FD_187207 | JGI IMG/M metagenome (GOLD analysis project Ga0209591, IMG submission 187207) | Freshwater microbial communities from Lake Fryxell liftoff mats and glacier meltwater in Antarctica - MAT-01 (SPAdes) (version 2) | ecosystem: Environmental > Aquatic > Freshwater > Ice > Liftoff... | reverse complement strand
CCCTACTGGCAGGTGTATTAGCCTGGACACTGACCGAATATGTTTTGCATCGTTTTGTATTTCACTTCGTGCCAAATTCAAACTGGGGCAGGCGACTACACTATATTTTTCATGGCGTACACCACGAATAAAGGCCCGTTGCGCAGATTTGAGCTCACTATCGTGAAAAAATACTTTTTTGTCGGAAGTTTTGTGTGACACTAAAAATGGTTGTAGTGGTAGAAAATTGGAAAAAGATTCTTTTTTTGTATTTTTTATTGCACTTTAAATGATTGAAAACAGGGAGTGGCTCCAACTGCAAGCAAATGCTGTTACTAGGAATCGATTTAGGTACCTCATCGGTAAAAGTTTCTGTAATCGAGGCGCATTCTTGGAAAAGTATTGCCTCAACTCAGTATCCGGAAACGGAAAGTGAGATCAAGGCTCTTCAACCGGGCTGGGCAGAGCAATCACCTGAAATGTGGTGGAAGCATGTGCAGATGGCCATTTTAAAATTGCATGCACAGCGCATCTACAATCCACATGATATTGCGGCCATCGGCATCGCGTACCAAATGCATGGCTTAGTGGTGGTTGATAAAAACCAACGCGTGCTGCGCGACAGTATAATATGGTGCGACAGCCGTGCCGTGGAAATTGGAGGCAAGGCGTTTGACGCGATAGGCAAAGAAAAATGTTTGCTGCGCATGTTGAACTCACCCGGAAACTTTACCGCATCTAAGTTAGCGTGGGTAAATCAAAACGAACCCGGCATTTACGAAAAAATTGACAAAGCCATGTTGCCCGGGGATTTCATTGCCATGAAGATGACCGGCCACGCCACTACAAGTATCGCTGCGTTATCAGAAGGTGTGTTTTGGGATTTTCAGCAGAACGAATTATCGACAGATGTTTTTGGATACTATGGGCTAGAAACCAATTTTATTCCCGAAATAAAAAATGTTTTCACCGAGCACGGAAAAATCAGATCAGACGTGGCTGGGACACTCTCGTTGAAAGCCGGGATACCCGTAACGTATAAGGCCGGAGACCAACCCAATAACGCGTTAGCATTGAATGTAATGCAGCCGGGCGAAGTGGCGGCAACTGCCGGAACCTCGGCTGTTATATACGGAGTGAGCGATCAGTTGGCGTACGATAGCGAATCAAGAGTGAACACTTTTGCCCATGTCAACTACTCAAAAGAACAAAAGCGGCTGGGTATTCTATTGTGCATCAATGGCGCGGGTATCTTAAATCGGTGGATAAAGAATATTGCGGGCACTGATTTTAGTTATCAAAAAATGAACGAGAACGCGCAGCGCGTAAGAGCCGGAAGCGATGGGGTGAGCATTCTCCCCTTCGGAAATGGTGCAGAGCGGATGCTCCACAACAAAACCATCGGTGCACACATCCTTGGCATTGATTTCAACAAGCACTCTACCGCGCATTTGTTCCGCGCCTCTCAAGAAGGCATCGCGTTCGCACTTCGCTATGGGCTGGATATTATGAAAACAAATGGCATGAGCCCTAAAGTAATTCGGGCGGCCAAGAGCAATATGTTTTTGAGCGATGTATTTGCTCAAAGTTTTGCCAATGTAAATAATGTGGCTATCGAATTTTATGATGGCGATGGAAGCTTCGGTGCCGCGATTGGTGCAGGCATTGGTGCAGGTTTGTTTGCCCCTATTTCGGATGCCACCGAAAACAGAAAACCAACAGGCATAGTGGAGCCCGACAATACTATTTTATATAACGACCTTTACCAAAACTGGAAAGAACTATTGATGAAAAAATTAACCAACGAATGATGCCCCACGTGCTTACTTCAACAAGCGGCCAACTAATTTTAAAAGATAAATTTTTGAATAAATCGAAACTTATTAAATTAGGCTACCCTTCTGCTCAACAGAGGCTACGGGTGCGATGGATGTGCTTGCGCAAGCCGGCCCGGGATGGAAGCGAATACCCCGAAGTAGCGGGGGATGTGCATGTGGACGAGGAGTAGCAGCGGACAGCCCAGTGCTGACGGCCCGCCTCGGGCATCAGCAGGCCGCCTTAGAAATCAGCAACTAAAATACACTCAACAATCAAAACTATAACCCCGACAAAAAATGGCAATCACTCTAGGACAAAAAGAATATTTTAAAGGCATCGGCCAAATAAAATTTGAAGGGGCAACTTCCGATAATCCTTTTGCTTACCGCTGGTACGATGAAAACAGGACGGTAGCCGGAAAGTCGATGAAAGAATGGCTGCGCTTTGCGTGCGCGTATTGGCACAGCTTCAACGGCAGCGGTGCAGACCCTTTCGGGGAATCAACGCACTTGTTTCCATGGAATGAACAAACAGACGCGGTTGACCGTGCAAAAGACAAAGCGGATGCTGCGTTTGAATTTATTACCAAACTAGGTTTGCCTTATTATTGTTTTCACGATGTGGATGTGGTGGACTACACCAATAATGTGAACGAGAATGATAAAAGATTGCAGCTTCTAACAGATTACCTGAAAGAGAAACAAGAAGCGAGTGGCGTAAAATTATTATGGGGAACTGCGAATCTATTTTCGAACAAAAGATATATGAACGGAGCGGCCACCAACCCAGATTTTCATGTGTTAACGCACGGAGCGGCCCAAGTAAAAGCAGCGCTTGATGCGACCATTGCATTGGGTGGGGAAAATTACGTTTTCTGGGGAGGGCGCGAAGGTTACATGACCCTGCTGAACACGAACATGAAGCGGGAGAAAGAACACCTTGCAAAATTCTTGCAATCGGCCAGAGACTATGCGCGGAAAAATGGTTTCAAAGGGCAATTTCTTATTGAGCCTAAGCCATGTGAGCCTAGCAAGCATCAATATGATTATGATAGCGAAACGGTGATTGGGTTTCTCCGTCAACATGATTTGCTAAAAGATTTTAAACTGAACATTGAAGTGAACCATGCTACACTTGCCGGGCATACATTTGAACATGAATTACAAGTAGCAGCTGATACCGGCATGTTGGGTTCGATAGATGCCAACCGTGGCGACTATCAAAATGGATGGGACACCGACCAGTTTCCAAACAACATAACAGAACTAACCGAAGCAATGTTGGTGATTTTACAAACGGGTGGTTTTGGAGGTGGCGGAATTAATTTTGATGCGAAGATCAGAAGAAACTCAACCGACCCTGCAGATTTGTTTTACGCGCATATTGGCGGTGCCGATATTTTTGCGCGCGCGCTGGTCACAGCCGATGCTATCTTACAAAAATCTGATTTCAGAAAAGTGCGGGCCGACCGCTACAAAACATTCGATAGCGGCAAAGGAAAAGAATTTGAAGAAGGTAAACTTTCATTGGAAGATTTGAGGGAATTTGCCATTGAAAATGGAGAGCCCGAAATGCAAAGCGGAAGGCAAGAATATTTAGAGAATATCATTTCGAGGCATCTGTGATCGCCATTGGTTTACAACTCTACGATTACTTGTTTTCATCGTTTTTTTTGTGGTGGCGGGTTTGGGCGTTGGATTTGCAACCGCAAGAAAAAAGCAACTTTTGCCTCGCACTATGATTTTTTAGCACAAAGATAGTTGACACTATAAGCCATCGGCACTTTACTGATTGCAGATGGAAAACAATTGGAGTGTTAAACCAAAACGTTTGGAGATAGCTCAGAAAATGTTTGCGATGAGTCCTTTATTTTTGCTGAGGGCGTTGATCCATTACCTGTGCTTTAGCGGCAATTTACTAGTGATTTAAGGGCGGGAAACGAGGCCGGACTTTCGCGACTCGCAGCTTCGAAACCCAAGTGTTGTTCCGCAAAGCGCAGTCCTTTTCAAATTGATTTCCCCTATAACTCATTCAACCGGTGCGTTGAAATATAATTGTTGTAACTATTTATAGATCACTTCTTTGAAATATTCTGATCGTTGCATTTTTTGAATCCAAAAAGCATCTATTTTTTAATATCTTTTCGATAAAGATAGAGTGTCGCCAAATTCCTTTGACACATGTTTACGAAACGATTACGCTGGTTTTTTTCTGCGAAGACGGCATTACCATAGCAGCCTATCAACCCTGCCCCTTCCTGAATCCCAAAATCAACTTTTAACCGAGCTAGGAAGATAAAAAAAACAATTGTTCTATCTTTACCGTTACAAACAACCGAATACCGAGGCACATGAAAAATTTTGTTTCTAACTCAACTGAATCAACACGAATGTTCAAAAGTGGCTTTTTGGAAATGTTCTCCAAAGTCCATTACTCCGTACCCTTGTTCATCTTCATCCCCATCATTCTATTTTTTGGTTGGAAAGGTTTTAGCGTACAAGGGCTCACTGTTCAAGAAATTGTCTTAACCCTACTGGCAGGTGTATTAGCCTGGACACTGACCGAATATGTTTTGCATCGTTTTGTATTTCACTTCGTGCCAAATTCAAACTGGGGCAGGCGACTACACTATATTTTTCATGGCGTACACCACGACTACCCGAATGATGCTAAGCGCCTAGTGTTGCCTCCGTCTGCGAGTATTCCACTGGCCTCGTTATTTTATCTACTGTTTACGTTCACTATTCCAGTTTTATATCTCAATATCTTCTTCGCGGCATTTCTTACAGGCTATCTCTGTTACGACATGTTTCATTACGCTTTCCATCACGGCAACTTCTCCAACCCAACTTTGAAAAAGCTAAAGCAGCATCACATGCTCCACCATTATACAGATTCAGAACATGGTTATGGAGTGACCTCATTATTGTGGGATATTATCTTCCGATCGCAGATTAAGAAGAACGAAGAATCGAAGCCTCACACGTCTTCAGAAGCTGCTTAGCCTCAACGCAAACTAGAAGAAAATCTCCTGCGCCAGCCTAAAAGTATTGGCGTGGGCTTCAATAATATCACGAAAATCAGGCGAATAGCCGCCACCCATACTCGCTACTAGAGGAATCTTGTGTTGCTTTGCTGCCTGCAACACAATCCGATCGCGTTGCTTACACCCTTCCCTGCTCACACTCAATTTTCCGAGTTTATCAGTATCCAAAATATCAACTCCCGATTGAAAGAAAATAAAATCGGGTTGTACCTGATCAAAAAGATTGTATAAGTTCGATTGCAACGTCTTTAGATAAAAATCATCAGCAGTATAGTCTGCTAGACCAACATCTAAATCGGAGTTTTCTTTGATCAAGGGATAGTTGTTAGCTCCGTGCATACTAAAAGTAAACACGCGTGGCTCGTGTTTGAAAATTTCGGCTGTGCCATTTCCTTGGTGAACATCCAGGTCAACCACCAAAATTTTTTTTGCTAATTTCTCGTGTAACAAATAATGAGCGGCAATGGCTATGTCATTCAATAAACAGAACCCTTCCCCTCTATCTGTAAAAGCATGATGCGTCCCCCCGGCAATATTCATAGCCACACCATATTCAAGTGCGAACAAGGCGCACTGAAGGGTTCCATTGGCGATGGTGATTTCACGTGTTACTAATTCCCGCGAAAGTGGAAAACCGGTGCGCCTGATTTCCCTCGCATTCAGCTCCAAGTTTTGAAGTCGGTGCCAATAGTGAGAATCATGCGCGAGCAGGATCCATCTTTCTTCAATAGGCTCGGGGTAAAATATGTTTTCGGGCTTCAATGTTCCCTCATACAAAAGTTGCTGCGGAAGCACTTCATACTTGCTCATCGGAAACCGATGGTTGATCGGCAGTGGTAGGATATAACACTCCGTCCAAGCTACTTTTAGCATTGCAAAAAAAGAAAGATCTTGATCTGCGTAAGATACGCGGAATCAAAATCTTTCATTAAATAAGCCTAGTGCTTTTCGTGTTCGTGTTCCTCTTTACCGCCACCGTGCCACGCCTCCATAATGCTATGAAAACTATCATGAAGCGAATTGAGCGAGGAACCAATGGCAGCGTCATCTGCCCCACTTTTGATAAGGTCGGCCAACGCACGGGTATCTGTTTTCAACTTTTGCAATGACTCTTTCACTTGTTCGTTATCAACTTTTTCTGGCAAAGCAGCCACTGACCATTTATCTGCTTCAACGGCCATTTCTTCAGCTAGTTTTTTTACTGGCGCTAGATTGGACGAATCTTTGTAGGGATGAAAAGCCTCGGCCATGATCATGTGGAAGGAATCCATGTCCTTCCAGTCATCTGAATCGGCATCCGTTGTGCTAGTGGTTTCTGGTTTGGTAGTACATGCCCAAAGACCAATGAACAGGAAACATAATAGATAGAAAGTATTCTTTTTCATAGATGTGTTTTTTTACAAAGATAAGACTGATAAGGGAATTACGCTCACTTGGTCTTGTACTTTCTTCTCATCTCAAAGCCCACGACTGCCTTTTTCAAAAGCTCAAAGTACAGGGTGCCATACAACAACACCGTCATCGCCCAAATAACGGCAATATTAAAATACAATGTATCAAATTTAGAATTCCAAAACGACTTTTCGGGAACGTAGAAATTTTCCCTAAAATCAAATCGATGCAATGGTCGGTGGTCATAAAAGTAAATAGGGTACACCTTTTGAACCAACTCGCCCCTCCACTCGGCAATGCGCACAACGCTGTTGGCATTTTCAACAGTTCGGCTAACGGCCTCATTTTGATATTTTAATTGCAATTGCTCAAAAGCAATTTTTCGCTCAGGCGAATCAGTCAATTGAAGCATCAACAACTCCTTCTCGTTCATTGCATTTCTGTTTCGAATACCATAGTACTCTTTCAGCTTTACCAGAAATTGATGCGTATTCTTATAGGTAGCCGAATCAAATTTTCCAATGGCAATTTTATCAACATCCGGTAATTTTTCTTTGCCAATTGTCTTTAGTTCATTAGTAATCTCATTCCGCAAAAGGTCTAGTGCCTTTCGGGTCTGATTCGCTGGGTCAACACTTCGCCAATCTCCCCGATGATTAATTATATACGCGAGTTTTGATTCCAAGGCAGGCAAATAGTAAAGCCGTTTGTATTCGGCAATTGCACGTTTTTGATCTAAGGCGTAAAACTGCTTTTCGTAGGGATTATCCTTGAACTGTGTGACCATGTAGGCTTCAAACGCCCAGCGTGAAGCCATCATCTCCCCCACCAAGGGAATGCCGTTTGGTGAGCCCACTTTCGGATTAAACTTATCAAAGCTAATGACCACTCCACTCAGCAGCAACTGCGGAATAATTAGGATTGGGATAAGAATATAAATCGTTACTGCGGAATTGAAAGCCGATGATATATTCAGGCCGAGCATGTTAGCAAAACACGCACACGAAAATAGGATCAGCCAATAGCGCATTTCACTAAAAGGAATCTCCAACAGCCAATTTCCCACGAGTGTAAAAGAGATTGTTTGTACGGCTGACAGTACAAACAATATCATCACTTTTGAAATTAGATAGCCACTTTTACTGAGGTGTAGATATTTTTCGCGCTTCAGAATCTTGCGGTCATGGAATATCTCCTCCGCACTCACGATAAGTCCTACAAATAGAGCCACCACAATGCTCATAAAAAAATACACCGGAATATTATCGTTGTGGAAGAAAGTGTAGCTCGGCTGGTCAACCCCAATGGCATCGTAATATTTAACAAAGTAACCGATAAACAAAGCTAACACAGGAGTAAGAAGCAGATTGATAGTCACATACTGCCTGTTAGCTGTCTTTGCCAACACATCTCTAACAGTAAATATCCACCATTGCTTGAACCAGTTAGGAATTTTTTGCGCCACCGGAAGTGGATCGCTCACCTCTTCAATCTTGGGGATTTTAATTTTTTGTTTGAAATACTGATACCATTGTCCGGGCGAAACTTTTCGGGTGTGTGTAAATCGTCCGTATTCATTTACCACCCTAGTTTCAATAATATTGAATACCTGTTCTGGATTGACATTACCGCATTCCGGACAAGCACCCGGTGTTTTATTGGCGGCATTGATAATGTCTTGAAAATAATTGACAGATTCCGCTGGATTGCCATAGTAGATTTGAAAACCGCCTACATCTAAAATGATCAGCGTATCAAACATCTTGAAAATATCAGAGGAGGGCTGATGGATTACCACGAAGATCATTTTTCCACGCAGCGACAATTCCTTCAACAAGTCCATGATATTTTCCGAATCACGCGAAGACAAGCCGGAGGTTGGTTCATCAACAAACAAAATAGTGGGCTCTCGAAGTAGTTCAAGTCCAATATTCAAACGCTTTCGCTGGCCACCGCTAATGGTTTTGTCAAGTGGCGTTCCTACCTTTAAATTACGAATTTCAGAAAGGCCTAAGTTCAGCAAAACCCGCTCAACCAATTCGGCACTTTGCTCACGCGTATAGTGTCCAAAACACAATCGGGCACTGTAATAGAGATTCTCAAACACAGTCAGGTCTTCAATGAGTAAATCGTCTTGAGGAATGAACCCGACAACTCCCTCTAGCCTATTGGAATGAGAGTGCATATCTACCCCGTTGATCAATACCCGCCCGCTCGATGGCTTCTCGGTTCCATTCAACACGTTGAGCAACGTAGACTTGCCTGAACCACTGGCTCCCATCAGTCCAATCAGTTTCCCACCCGTCTCTGCAATATTGATATTTTGCAAGCCAGCCCTGCCGCTTTTGAAATGGAAAAAAAGGTGATCTGCTACGAAGCTGATCTCGGTATCACTTTCTTCAAACAGAAATTTGCCCACTACATCGCTGTAGTAAATAGGGTCAATTTTCGACCCACGGATGGTGCTGCCCGTAGGGAACACATCCATTTTACGGCTCTTGAGTACTACGCTATTTAATGTGAGCGGGGTGATGCCCAAGTACTTGATAAAATAAGTCTCAATGTCCTGCAGACGAAGAATTGCAATGAGGCCCGTTAAATTTCGCGCCATGATCCGAGGACCGGGATGATCAACTTCATCAGAACCTTCATCGATGATCAAGATGTTTTTTGATGCTAGCTCTTCGATTTCGTGGCCGAGCACAAAGGAGCGCATAGCGCGAAAGTCCTTTGATGGAATTTTTAGCGCCTCACTAATATAAAAAATTAGGTTACTCTGACGCTCGGACAGACTATCGTCTGCAAAAACCAATTCAATAATTTTGATGACCAGCACAGCTTTTTGTTGCATGGTGAGCGCCTGATTCACCTTTTTGGAAATTTGCATGATCTGCGCCCAATCGTCTACAAACTCTCGGGTTGCATCATCCACGTTGGACAGCCCACTATTGGCGACCCGTTTATTGTCTTTACAGAATTCATCAAACAACGACAAGTAATAGCGCGTGCCGTCTTGATTTAGATGTAGCGAGAGAAACTCCTTAATAATCGCGCGCTCATCTTCCGTAATTCGCTCCTTGGAAACAATTGCAAAAAACTGGATAACCGCCTTTAGTAACTCTTCACTCATTGACTAGTCGCAAATTTATCATCCGCAAATTATGGTTAAAAAATGGCTACTTAAAGCCACAGCGAATAAATTTAGCCTCACTCGCTGGCACTGAATCTCTTCGGTTTACAGTCAATTCAAGGATAAAACTTTCGTTTTCATTTTTATATCAATTGTTCTTTATTTGTGTCCTTCATAAAAACCCGTTCGAATGAAAAAGATTGCTTCCCTCCTTTCCATGATTGTACTAGTGGTGTCTGGCTATGGCCAAAGCTCTGTGCTCTGGGAAGTTAACGGAAATGGCCTTACTACCACTTCCTATCTTTTTGGCAACCTCAAGTTCATCGGTGAAAAGGAGTTTCATATTCCAAAGGAGGTAGCTGAGCGATTAAAAACTTGTAAACTATTTGCGCTCGAAGATCAGGTAAATCATCACGCACAACATGAACTGAATGTGGCCTTGCATTTTCCTAAGGGCCAATCACTGGCTACCGTTCTTTCGGTGGAGGAGTACAAGAAAGTAACTGATTTTTTTGCGAAAGAATTCGGCATGAATAAGCAATCCTTTGAGTCCAAATATGCCAAGATAAAACCATTGGCTCTTTCCATCATGATGACTCGACTTAGCTTGGGCGAAAAATTAAAGTTCTATGATCTAGAGCTATTAGGTTTCGCCAAAAAAAATAAGTTAACAGCCTATAGCTTGGAATCAATTGATCGCGAAGCGCAAGCGATCAACTCCTACCCTATCTATAATCAAGTAAAGGCGCTCCTTCACAGCATCGATAATTTTGAAACTCAAAAAGCGGAATTCAAGAAAATGATGGCCAGCTATCCGCAAGGGTCACTAGAAGAAATTTTTGAGTTTACACTCCATCCGGTTGAGAACAATCCTATTTTCGTAGAAGAATTCTATTATAAAAGAAATAAAGAGTGGTTGCCCAAGTTAGAAAAAATGATGAAGGAAAATTCTTCTTTTATTTCTGTCGGAGTTTCTCACTTTGAAGGCAGTCAAGGCCTTTTGGAATTATTGAAATCCAAAGGTTATACATTAACCCCGGTGCCTGTTACGAAGTAGTGGTGTTAACCCACTCGTTTAGTCAACAGCTCAGAAAGAATGAGCAGGCCTTCCCGTAGGTACTCGTCCTGCAGCTTCTTGAAGTCAGTAACAGGCAATCCTTCTTTTGCAGCGGGTAATTTTATAGCAAGCTTTTCCAATGCCTTTTTCTTTTCAATCTCCTCGATCTCCTTCTTTCGAGTAGCCTCATTGAGTGAGATTCGGGTTTGGTTGAGATTTTGTTTTAGTTCTTCAGTTTCCCTAATGTACTTCTTAAGATTGTCGTCAAATTTTACCCTGTCTTGGTAGGATCTATTAAGCTTAGCAATCGTCTTTTCATTCACATCAATTGTCCGTTGAAAAGCAGCGGGTCTAATCACATCCCAAGGCAATGCACTCGGACTGGCACTCTCTCCAAATCGGGCAGCGTCTAGTGCCGTTGGTAATAAAACATCAGGCACCACGCCTCTGTGCTGAGTGCTACTACCCGTGACACGATAGAATTTTTGAAAAGTAAGCTTCAACTCACCCACAGGTTCCTTCTCATTCAAAAACCTCCTTAAATCCAACACCGACTGAACAGTTCCTTTCCCGTACGTTGATTCTCCAACAATCACACCCCGCTGATAATCTTGAATGGCACCCGCGAATATTTCAGAAGCCGAGGCGCTGAAGCGGTTGGTCAAAACCACCAAAGGTCCATTATAAAGTACTTCTTTATCGTCATCGGGCAATATATCCACCTTGTTGGCCGAGTTCTTGACCTGAACTACAGGTCCCTCCTTAATAAAAAGTCCAGTTAGATCGACTGCTTCCTGCAACGATCCACCCCCATTGTTGCGAAGATCCATCACCAGACCATCAACCCCTTCTGCTTTTAACTCGCCAATCAACCTTCGAACATCGCGGGTAGTGCTCCTAAAATCCCTGTCACCCTTTTGAAAGGCGTCATAGTCCATATAGAAACTCGGTAGCGTAATGACGCCCATCTTCATCTCCTTATTCTCTAATTGATAATTGATAATTTGCTTTTTAGCAGCTTGGTCTTCTAATTTTACCTTTTCTCGAACAATTGAAATCTCTTTGGTTGCTCCAGCTATCCCTCCTTTACTGGAAAGTACAGTAAGCCGAACGGTAGTACCTTTTGGGCCTTTGATGAGTTTGACAACGTCATCGATTCGCCAACCAATTACATCCACCATTTCGCCATCCTTTCCTTGAGCCACACCAGTTATAAAATCGTTGGCTAAAAGCTGACCCGATTTATTAGCGGGACCACCAGGTATTATCTTGGCTATTTTGGTCATATCATTTTCAGTCTGTAGCTGAGCACCTATCCCCTCAAGGGATAAACTCATACTTTGCTTAAACAGGTCCGAGGCCTTGGGCGACATATAGTTAGTGTGTGGATCGTAGGCTTCCGTTATCGAATTCATGTACAAACTGAAGATATCCTCGGAATTAAACTGGGAAACAGATTTAGCTGACCTTTCGTAACGTTTCTTTAGGGTATCCTTAATCTCCTCTAGCTTTTTGCCAGCCAACTTTAGGCTCAATGCCTGACTTTTTATAATCTTTCGCCAAATTTCGTCTAACTCTGATACCGACTTTGCCCAAGGCAATTTGTCTCTGTTTGTATCATAGAATTCCTGCAAAGAGTAGTCGTAATCTTTTGAGACCAGCCCACTTAATACTAATGCAGTCCGTTCTTTGTACCTTTTTTTGAAAACGTTATAGATTTCGAAAGCGGGGTCTACATTTTCACTTCTAGTTAAATCATCTATGATTGTTCTATACTTTTCAAATGATTTTATATCACTCTCCAAAAAGTAAATTTTGCTGTTATCCAATTCCTCAATAAACCGATCCAAGATAGCAGACGATAAGGAGTCCCCCAGCGTAATCCTGCGGTAGTGGTTATTATCTAATATATAGGAGATGATCTTAGCTTCTTTTCCATAAACTGGCTTCGCTGCTAAATCTAGGGTATCAACCCGAGATGCATAAGCGCTGAAAAAAACTATCGAAGAAAGTGCTATTGCAAAAAAACGCTTCATTAGGATTGACTTAATATTATTAGAAATTGATAGTACGCCCTATACACAGACTATGCCAATTTATCGAAATCAAATTCGTCCAAAAATTTCTTGGTTTCCTCCACAGACTTAAACTCAAACGATTTTTTTGTCCCAAGGTTCGAGTGAAGGTCGATTTTGACAAGTTCTATGTTCTTAGTGTTTCCTTTCGTTTTTGGCTTTTGTGATCTGTAATCGTCCGCCTCTTTCTTGGAGATACTAAACTGGGTAGCCCTAATATTCTTGCAATAACCACATTGATAATGCTTCAATAATTCTTTGGGTGAGCCGTCCTCATTCCGTTCAATTATTTCTTCTCGCTGCACCTTCATGGTATAAAATCCACAGTTGTTGCATTGTAGTGCAATCAAGTGCCCATTGTACTTCTCAATTTTAACATCTGTAGTTTTTTCATCAATCCAAACATCGTAATCAATCGAAAAGATATTCTCCTCAGCCTGCATCCCTTCGTCTAAATGAACATCCTCCTCTTCCTCGCTCAAAAGTCGCATTTTATTGCCGGTCTTTGGGTTGACGCGTGGTGTAAACCGCAGTTTTCGCAACTTTACATTTAAGACTGATGGATAATAATAATCCAGCACTAAAGATGAAACGTACGCAAACAGGGTTCCTCCGCAGAAGGAAACAAACAAGCGCACCAAAAACCACGTTCCCATTTGCGGATATTTTTCTTCACCATACAAGTTAATCAAGAAGGCGATAACTGCGCCAACCAAAAAATAAGACCACTTATACCATTTGATCTCATTTCGATTGATAAAGTCGTGTTTCAATTTCGGATCGGTAATTGCCGCCACTCGCATCTTGTACAGAAGGTAAACAATGATGGCCAGCGCAACCAAAACAATGGCGCCCATAAATACGACCGTGTACCATGTGCTCAAAAATTCACTAGTATCTACATTCATAAATTGTAAGACAATATTTTTTTAAAGATAGAGATATTTTGCTCAGGCCAATCCTAGATTAATGCAGATAAGCTAGTGCCTATCCACTTTACCCCCGGACAATCATCATTTAAAGACAGCTCAAACAGTCCCGAAAAGAGGCTTTCAAAAAAATTGTGCAATATTTCACAGTATTATTTGCTTTAAGACATAAAATTGATGTATAATTGTGTAATAATACACAATAATATGAACGAATTCGAGAAGAAAAAATTGGAATGTGCCTTCAGAGACTTCACCTCCAAAAATTTTGAGAAGCCAAGTAATTGTAGAAATGGAAGTCAGATAAGATTCTACATCAAAGAGTTATGCTCAAAAATTGAGGAGTATGAAAACCAATTCAGTTACGTTCCTGAGTGGGCTTATGTGCTTTTATCCCAGTACACCACTGTGCAAAACAGCATGGTTCATGTCGAATTTGTAAGGAGCTACTCGTAAACGAAGTATGAAGTACATCCCCTCTCCTATTCCCATACGCTATGACTATATGTATAGTGCCACCTCTAATAAATCGGGTAGGATGCAATATCACAAGACCAAGCCGGGCGTAAGCAAGATAAGGATCAGCCGATCAGAGTTCATCCGGGCATTTAACGATTTGGCCATCTTAGCCGTCAATCCTTTACAGCAAAGAGGCCAAGAAATGATTTTTCAATTGGAATTCTACGTCTAATCCCTCAAGAATTTTTCAAGACTAGCGGGCGAGTAGTTGATCGACTTGATGGTCTTATTGTCACTGGTTCGGTACACTAGCCATTTCCCGCCCTCTTCTTTAAAATAGCATTCCGTACCATCTTTTTGTTTGTAGTGATCCACTGTTTGCTTGGCTTCACCCTCCGTTGCACAGGCCTTGCTCATATTTGAGCGTTGTACTTCCTCAAAAAGATCTTTAAACTTATTACCAAGACCAAATTCAAGGATTGCCCCGGAGAGTACATATTGTAAATCACAAAAAGCATCGGCTACCTCCACGATATCTTTGTTTAGGATGGCAACCTCCAACTCCTTTAATTCCTCCGCCAGTAAAGCGACTCTCAATTTACTCCTGTTCTCGCTAGGTATGGTCGGGCTGTCAAGAATGGGGTGTTTGAAAGTCGTATGAAATTCGGCTACGAGAGAGAGCGATTCGGGCTGTTGCATAATCAATTGAGTTTAAACCCAAAACAATACAAAATGAGACAAATTGTAAAGTCAAAATTTTACTTTATATAAAATGCTATAATCACTTATTAGTTAATTGTTTACGATCACTTACATAAAGTAGATAAATGTGCCAAAATCAGATGTGTTGAAGTTGGTATTAGCACTTATATTTGCGGCTCAAATTTTACAATGAAAAAGAACTTTGTGGAAGAGCTTCGCTGGCGCGGGATGGTTCACGACATCATGCCCGGCACCGAGGAGCAGTTGATGAAGGAAATGACGGCAGGTTACATCGGCTTTGACCCTACTGCCGATTCGCTTCACATAGGAAATCTTGTCCAGATTATGACGCTGGTCCACTTTCAAGAGGCCGGTCACAAACCAGTTGTTTTGGTGGGTGGTGCAACGGGCATGGTGGGCGACCCTTCCGGCAAATCGGCTGAACGAAATCTGTTAAGCGAAGAACAACTAAATCATAATGTTGCTTGCGTAAAAAGCCAATTGGAAAAATTCCTCGATTTCAAAGAAGGGAATAACTGCGCGGAACTTGTCAACAATTACGATTGGTTCAAAGGCATTCAGTTTCTCGATTTTATTCGTGATGTAGGAAAGCACATCACCGTCAATTACATGCTGGCAAAGGATTCTGTGCAAAAGAGGTTGGAATCCGGCCTGTCGTTTACTGAGTTTAGTTACCAACTCGTTCAGGGTTACGACTTCTATTGGTTGTACAAAAACAAGAATTGCAAATTGCAGATGGGCGGGTCGGATCAGTGGGGAAATATCGTTACTGGGACTGAACTCGTCCGAAGAAAAGAAGGAGGCGAAGCGTTTGCGCTCACCACACCCCTCATCAAGAAAGCAGATGGAACAAAGTTTGGTAAAACCGAACAGGGCAACGTTTGGCTGGATGCAGCTAGAACTTCGCCTTATAAATTTTACCAATATTGGTTGAATGCCTCAGACGAAGATGCGGCCATCTTCATTAAGATTTTCACTCAAAAGAGCAAAACCGAAATTGATAAGCTTATTGCCGATCACTTGCCAGAACCTCATCAACGAAAGTTGCAGCAAGAATTGGCACGAGACATTACCATTCGAGTGCACTGCTTGGAAGCCTACGAATCGGCCGTAAAGGCATCCAACATACTATTCGGAAATTCGGTCACCGAAGACCTTGAAAGCCTTGACGAAGAAACGCTTCTATCTGTGCTCGAGGGTGTGCCACAAGCAACTATTAGTATTGCTGAGTGGCGCAACTGTGCTAATGTAACTGATCTTCTTTCAGAAAAAACACAGGGACTCATTTTCCCCTCCAAAGGCGAAGCTCGAAAAATGATACAAGGCGGTGGAGTTAGTATCAATAAGATCAAATTAGCAGACCCCAATCAACGTCCTGACTTTGCATTACTACATGGGAAATTCCTTCTCGCCCAAAAAGGCAAAAGAAATCACTTTCTGATCGAGGTAAAAGAATAACCGATGCCGCTGACCTGGAAAGAAGCTCTCGAAGATAAAACATTTAAAAGATACCTAGTAGGCTGGTTAGTCGGATTGCTCACCTTTATTCTTTTCTTACCCTATTTCTTAAATAATGTAATCCTTTACAAACATGGAATGCAAATTAATGATTGGCTATTAAACTTGCTGACTCCGAGAGATTGGTCGCTACCAATCTTTATACTCACCATGGGAACGCCAATCATCTTTTTAGCATTCAACTTTCAAAAACCCTTGGTGATTTTAACAAGCATCCAGTGCTATGTTGTTGTCAGTTTTGCGCGGATGGTTTCGATCTATCTCTTTACATTAGAGCCACCAGAAGGAATAATTCCTCTCGTAGATCCTTTCCTTGCCGAAATGGCATATGGCGGCAACGCGACTTTCAATAAGGATCTTTTCTTTTCGGGGCATACTTCAACGCTATTCCTGATATTTCTACTTGAAAAAAGAGCGCCTTTGAAAAAGCTTTTTCTATTGTCTACCATTTTAATAGGATTATTGCTAATTTGGCAACGGGTTCATTACACAATTGACGTTTTGGGTGCCCCTGTGGTCGCTTGGTTGGTATTCAACTGGGTCAATTGGTTAAACTCAAAAACAGTATTTAAAAAGAGTGAAGTACGCTCCTGAATGATTAAAAACCATTATTTTTCGAACCGCAAACCCTATTCTACGTTTATCGATTAAGTTAAAATAATGTACCTTTGGGGTTATTTCCTGTTAAAGTTAATAGACAAGCTATGGAGTTGAATGGCGCTGCTGAGAATGGCAAGCACACGTTAAATAAAAGTAACCTTTATCCAGAATTTACCTTGGGTGAGCACTTGACAAAAGAACAAAAAGACTTTTTTGAATCAAACGGTTTTATCCACTTCAAGAATTTTATTTCAAAGGAGACCGTCCAAGGTCTTTTAAAGGAAACACAAAAAATTGAAGATGAATGGGTAAGCCAAGGCTTCAAAATGATCAACGGTGTTCCAATAAAATACGGTACCGATATAAATGGAAAGAAAATAGTACAGCGCTTCGCTTTTCTAAGCCAACATAGTAGTCTCTTTGCTGATTTACTAAAAGACAATCGCCTTAAATCACTTTTTGATTTTATAGGCACAGCTGATTGCCGGATTGGGGAATCTGAAAAAGACGGTTTGGTGTTCAATCACTATATAAATACCGAAGAGAGTAATTACAGCCAGTTGGGATGGCACACAGATGCGTTGCGTGATGTTTTTTACGGCCAAAAAATATTACCGATGCTAAACGTGGGTATTCACATGGACACTTCAACTACTGATAACGGTGGATTGAGACTGATTCCTGGAACACATAATCAAGGTCTGCGTACACTTCTATTTAAAAAGTTTTATTTCTTGAGCCACAAACCGGATAAAAATGAAATCGGCTTGAATGTTGAGCCGGGAGACCTAACGGTACACGATGGAAGATTGTGGCATCGCGTGGCGCGGTCTCCCTTTATCGGTGAGAAGAGTAGAAGGAGAGTAATGTACATACCAATTATTACTGGGAAATTTCAACCGAGGACGGAGAAAAGCAAGCCGTTATTCTACCAGCGTCTTGCCTCTTTGACAAATAAGTAATTATGCCATACGCATTGCTTACAGGTGCAAGTGGAGGAATTGGCCTTTGCTTGGCGCACGAATTGGCTGCCCGAAAAATCGATTTGATTTTAGTTGCCCGATCGACCGACAAATTAGAAAGAGTAAGTAGAGAAATTTCAGAAAAGTACGGAGTTAAGGCTGAATACCTAAGTCTCGACTTAAGTGAATCCACCTCGATTCCCACCCTCATCGCTTGGTTACATTCCCGATCCTTTGAAGTCAATATCCTAATCAACAACGCAGGCTATGGCCTTTGGGGCAATTTTGAAGCGGTAGAATGGAAAGACCTGCAAAACATGATGCAGTTGAATATGACCACGTTGGCACATCTTTGCCACGCCATGATACCTGAACTAAAAAAACATAAGAACTCATACATTTTGAATGTTGCCAGCACTGCGTCATATCAAGCCGTGCCTACGCTTGCAACGTATGCCGCCACCAAAGCATTTGTGGTTTTATTTACGAGGGGTTTACGACTTGAATTGAAGAACACGGGGATTTCGGTTTCTTGTTTAAGCCCGGGCGCAACCTCGACCAATTTTATCGACCGTGCAGGTATGGGTGTCATGAAAGAACGCGCAGAGAAATTTAGTATGAAACCTGAGGCAGTAGCGAAAATTGCAATGGAGGGAATGTTCAAGGGGAAGCCAGAAATATTGCCAGGTTTTGTCAACTGGATTTCTGTTCAACTAACTTATTTTATGCCCAAGAGTGTTCCTGAAAAAATAGCGGCTGGACTATACAAGATCGACTGAAAGGCTATTTTGTTTTCAACACAAAAACGATGGTTCCCTTTGAGCGCTCGGGAGCCTTTCCCGCAGAGGTTCGAATCAATGAATTCTTCCGAATCTCATCTTTAAGAAGCTGTTCCGCCCTTGGGCTTAGTCCGCGCTGCAGTGTTTTAATCTGAACGATCTCCCCCGTTTCATCACATTCTATTTCAAATACAATTTTTCCATCTTCGTTATCGGGCAGCTCGGGGATTTTCGGCTTATCGGCCCATTCCCAACCAGACATAGAGAGTGAAATTCCATCACCCCCACCTCCGCCACCGGGCGTACCATATAGTGCTTTTGCATCGGGCTTTCCTTGCGGGCTTCCTTTGTCACCTGTCTTTCCTTGATCATCTCCCTGACTGGCAACGTCCTTACCCTTTTTGGTTTCAGAAGCAGTTGTAGTAGATGCCTCCTTCGATTCCTTTTCTTCTACCTCTGCCTTGGGCTTTTCATTTTTTTCTTTCGGCTTAACTACTGGTTGTTCTTTCTTTTCTTCTTTCACCACCACAGGGCTTTCTATTTTTGAAATCACCGGAACATCGGTCTGTTCAGACTCTTTCGATTCTTCTGCTACCGTTGACTCAACAGGCTTTGTTTCTTCTTGGGATGGTTCTTGAGTTCCGGGCTGCTCCGTTGGTTGTACGTCACCCCCTCCTTCGTTGTCCAATCCAAAATTGAGCTCAATTCCGTACTCAGGTAAAGGCGGATTGGGCGCCCGCCAGGCAACTAAAAAGAATAAAAGCAGAAACAGCCCGATGTGAATTCCAAGCGAAGCCGCCAGGGCTATTTGCCTATTCTTCTTTTCCCGCTCTTGCTCTCTCGACATTTTTATTTGGGCTTGGTGGCAATGGAAACTTTGGCTTCTAATGCAGTAGCAATTCCTGCTACAAAAACCATCTCTCGTGTGGGCACACTTTCATCAATGTGCAAAACGACTACACCCTTCGTTCCACCCAATTGCTTTTTCAATTCTCCTTCCAACGTTGATTTCGTAACCTTTTTCTCATTCACAAAAAACTGTAAATCTTTAGTGACGGTGATAGAAACCTTTTGAACTTCAATGGTGCTTGCTTTACTGGAAGGTAAGTTAACGGGGAGACCAGAAGGAGTCACAAATGACGAGGTAAGCATAAAAAAAATCAACAGCAAAAAAATCAGGTCGGTCATGGAGGACATACTGAAAGCTGCGTCTATTTTATTTCTGCTTTGCAAATTCATACTTACCGAGGTTCTTGCAATAAATCAATAAATTCAATTGCTGAGTATTCCATCTTATTTACAACCTTGGATACTCGGGTCACCAAAAAATTATATCCCAGATAAGCGATGATCCCAACGATTAATCCTGCAACAGTGGTGATCATGGCAGTATAAATACCATCGGCCAATAACTTAGGGCTTACCGATCCTTCCTCTTGCGCAATGGAAATGAACGCCTGCACCATTCCGATAACTGTGCCTAAGAATCCCATCATCGGTGCTGCCCCTGCCGCGGTAGCTAGAACGGAAAGATTTTTTTCCAATTTGAAGAGTTCAATCTTTCCTACATTCTCGATGGATGCCTCAATGTTTTTTAGTGGGCTTCCAATTCGCGCAACGCCTTTTTCAATCATTCGGGCAACCGGAGTGTCGTGTTGGTTGCAGAGCATCTTAGCTCCCGCAATATCTCCTTTCAATACCAATTCCTTGATTTTCCCAATGAAAGCGTCCGGACTTTCGTTTGCTTTATTAATCGTTCGGATTCTCTCAATAAAAATATAAATCGCAAAAAATAAAGAGAGTGCAATTGGTATCATCAATGGCCCACCCGCTAGCGTTAATTCCCAAATGGTTATAGTTTGATCGGAAACTGCTGGCTGAGTAACAATTTGTGCAAACATCATAGGTAAAAAGTTAAAAAAAATTGAGCCCGAAATTGTCGCCAAAATTTATTGCTATAATTTCTCGCTCGAGTCAAAAAATATCAATACCGAATGACCCAAACGGCATCACCATAATCCGCTTTTATAGCATCTGCTTGAGACTGCGCTGCATCAAACGAGTCATAATCTCCAATGGCAAGCCGATTGAACTTCCATTTGCCAAACGGAGGAATAAGTTTAGAACTTACGCCTTTCGCGCTCAGCTTCTTTGCGTAATCCATCGTCAGGTCTGCATCCACCGCACTTGATATAACTACATAGAAACGTTTGGTCGGACTGGATAGTACGTCAATTGTGCCTTCTTTTGGCTTCGCGTTTTCAACTGCCACAGCCGCTAATCGCTGGCGCTCTTCTTCCTCTTTCAATTGAGCTAACCGTGCAGCTTCTTGTTGGGCTTTCTTAGCTTTTTCTTTTGCCTCTTGCTCTTGCTTAGTTTTCAGATTACCTGGTACGATTACGTACTTCCATACCATGAATCCGGCAGCAAAGACTACCAAGCCGATAATCAATGCTATGAACACTGGAGCCTTTGACTTAGGCTCATCTTCTGAAGTATAGTTATTGGACACTTGCCGTGGTGATTCTTCAACAGTTTCTTCGGCAGAGAATTCCTCCATCAAAGGAGAATCTTGCTGCGTATCCCTTTCAGATGCTTCTTCTAATTTGTCCAAAGGCTTATAGTCCAAATCGGGTAAACCAAAATCATCTTCGCTTTCGTTGAGATTTTTATTTTCCTCGTCTCCATTGCTATTTGACATAGGTTTGAGTTTTAACTTTAAAATACATTACAAATAACGCAATTTATTACAAATATGCCACTTAAAAGCTCCAAGTAAGCCCAGCCAACGCCTGAAAACCACGCACCGGATAATATAGGTACACTTGATACTGATTATCTAAAATATTGTTTGCCTTCACAAAAAATGAAAATTGTGGTGACACAACGTAGCTCGCTTTAACATTTAAATCCGCGGCTGGATTGATTGTGATTGTTTTGAATACACCTGATGAGAAAGGTGGTTCAATCGATAATGCCTTCATGCCACCTTGTAGTATAAAATCTACGTCCAGCAAAATTTTATTGTAAATATTGTAAGAGGAAATGAAGCTGACACGATATGTTGGCCGATGCCACGCTTCCGAAACTTTATCAGTAGAGTACCCAAAATAATCGCCTCTCAACAGTGCCTTTACATTGTCGGAACCAGACAGACTAAACTCTCCAAACAAATTAAAACGCTGCGTGTTCCCTTGATCGTAGACGACCGCAAAACGTTCACCCTGAGCAGGCAAGTTTTGATAAAAGTATAGGTTCTTAAAATTTGCCGTGGATACTCCTCCATTGAAGGCAATTTTACGAAGCATGTTGATCTTGAAACCACCCGAAAACTCGATGGTACGGTTGGTATGGTTGAGAAGTACGTTTTGATCAATCCAACTATTTTCGTGCGCAAACTTTTGTAATGAAACTTTATCCATATCACCAGTTAGCGATGCGTAAGCTTGTATGCCCGACCTCAATTCATAATTGGCCTGTATATTCGGATAAATATTTACCGATTTTACGATACCCAATGTGTCGTTTTGAAAGGCGGTGTTCACCCCAACGGATAATTTCAAGTTCTCAACAGGCGAAAACTGGTAAGCAGCTTGTGTTTTGAAAAGATGCCTTGATCGAGCTTGTTGGGGCTCGAACGTTCGTGCCATTAAACTATAATCCATAGTGAGAACAAACTTCCGATTCCTTTCAAACTGATAGCCGGAAGCAAAATTGACGGTCAGTTCATTCTCACTGGAACTGAAATTATCTTTTAGGTGAGAAATACCTGTAGTAAGTCGGTAGTTAAAATTTGAAGATGATTTACTCCCCACATCTGCGCCCGCGCTAAAAGTAGAATATGATTGGGCGGATGCATCTCCTTTGAAAACACCTGGAAGTTGCCCATAGAATTTGTTGCTCCAATTTTCAAAAGAGACAAAGCCACCTCCCGACATGGTTTGACCAAAGCCGCGCGCAAAAACCTTCAACTGGGTTGAGCTACTGGCAGAGTTTCCCGCATCAACTGGGCCACTGCCATAACTCTGATGGAATAACTTTGCCCCGAAGAATTTATTTCGGTTGCGTTTGTTGGTAATGTATCCCTCCAGATAGGGCGAAGCATAATTTCCGTAACCCCCGCTGAGGTAGTTGCTGTAGATTTTATTGATTGGCTCTGCCTTTAGTTTTAATGGCCGAATGGCAGGATTATATTCTGGGGATCGAAACGGCACCGTTGCAAACTCGTACATTATCTCAGGCTTAATTGGTTCGGCAGGCCGGGGAGAAACTTTTTCGAAATTACGATCAGCTTTTGGCAACGTAATCTGCTTGCTTTTTATAATTTCAATCTCCACTTTTTCGATCTCTCCCTGATCTTGCGCACTTACGTTAATTAGGATTACAGAAAGGAATACAGCGAATAGCAGCTTGCCCTTGCCACCAAGTTTGTAATGTAAATTCCGCTTATCTAATGCTGATCTAATTGTCATTTTCCGTTGTATCTGCTTTAGCCTTTTCTAATTTCTTCAAGTCGGCCTGGTCTAATTTAGCGAGTCGATCGCGCGCAATCGTTTTGACACTCTCCAACGGGAAATTGTCTACCAGTGATTTCAACACAGCCTTTGCGTTAAACAAATCGCCCATAGCCAAAAAATTATCGGACAACAATAGATAAGATTTGCCTACCCATTCGGTGTAAGATGAGAACATAGAATTCATACTTATCAGGGTGAGATAACACTGATTGTAGTCCTTCGACAAATAGAACACTTCACCCAAAAGATATTTTGCTTCGGCACCATATTCATCTTGAGCCGAATTAAGGGTACTCAAGAATTCATCTTTGGCCGTTTCGAAATCGCCTTTCTCTTTTGCAATTTTACCTAGATATAAAGAAGCTTTGTTGGTAGCGCCTGCATTAGCACTTCCACCCCGTAAAATATTCTCAGCAAACACTTTTGAAGAATCATATTGCGCCAATAAAAAATATGATTCCATTAATCCATTCCACGCGACAAACTGCTCCTTCTTGTTTCCAGCCACTCTTGAAAGTTGCAGAAATTGAGGGATTGCTTTATCAAATTTTCCACTCCTGAACTCCAACTCTGCAATGCGGCCAACCACTTTGTTTGCAAACGGTAATACTTTGTCTTTACTGAGCAGATAATATATATCCAGCGCTTTTTGCAAATCTTTTGTGCGGTAAGCGGCCTCTGCTAGATAGTAGGTTGCCTCGGGTACTCGTATACTTTCTTTGTAGTGTGTAATATAAGCGGTCAATCGCTCAATAGCTCTGGCATAATCCTGATTAAAATACAGATTCTTAGCCGCTTCAAATTCTACCAATTCAATTCCTTGTCCGTCTGGATTTGATGATTTGTATCCGGCAAGATACTTGTCAAATTCGGCCGATTTTCCCGCCAAGTTCAATGATTCTTGAAGAGGCAGCAACGCATCTTTGCTTGCTGGATGACTGGGATATTTTGTCAATACGGTAATGTAGTCATCCGCTGTCTTTTTGAAATCCTTTTGATTGTAGTAACAGGCAGCTCTTCTCATAAAGGCATAGGGAGCAAAACGAGAAGCGGGAAAAGATGACAATAATCTTGAATAGCCAGCTAAAGCAGTAGCATAGTTTCCCTGCTCGAAATCCAGCTGCGCCCTTTGGTAGAGTACTTCATCGATAAACCTAGATTGCGGATAATTCTTAACTACTAAGTCAAATTCATTTGCGGACTCAGCATATTTCCGTTGGATACCTAAGATCACTCCTATTTGAAGGTGCGCATAATCAACATCTGCTGTTTGAAAATTTATAGCTTTTCGATAACTTACTAAAGCGCCAGTGTAATCCTTAGAAACATACTGGCAATCTGCCAATCGTAGTACGCCATCCGATAAATTTGGCTGATCTCTAGCCGACTTGGTAACAAATTCCTTGAAGTTAAAAAGGGCTTGCTCATATTGTTGACTGTTGAAATGGGCATAGCCTAAGCCATATCTTGTCTTTGAAATAATTTCACTATTTGCGTAGCCCGATAACCTAATTACTTTTTGATAATGCTGGATGGCTGACTCATACTGTTTCAAAATAGAAGTTGCTTCTCCATTCCAAAAACATGCTTCCGCAAAGTAATCCTGATCAATCGGATAGCTAGTGGACTTAGTAAAAAATTGAATGGCCTGTTTGTAGTCTTCTTTGTTAAATAAATCAAGTCCCTTAAGTAAAGTTGCTTTCTGATACGCTCGATCAAGGGCCACGCCTCTTTTCGGTAATGATTCGATATATTCGATGGCTTTGTTGTAGTTGTTTGCATTTACGTACGCTTGCGCCAATAGTTCTTTCACTTCAATTGCATGTTCACTTTGCGGAAATCGTTTCAGCAACTTTTCAAATTCCAATATAGACTGATCGGGTAACCCAAGATCATAAGAGATTTTTGCAAATTGAAAAGACGATTCCTCTACCAATTTTTGATCGGGCAGAAACATGCGGGCAATGCCAAAAGAGGTTAGCGCTTTTTCTTTCTGCCCTTTCTTTAGATACAGCGAGCCTAGGTAATAGGCGGAATAAAATCCAATTGAGTCTCCATCGCTGAATGATAACTTCAGGTACTTGAATGCCTCTTCCTCTTTTCCGATCAAGAATGCAGAATAACCCGCTCTTAGCAAAACTCCCTTGTCTGCTACTTCTGCTTTGTCCTTTAAGTAGGCCGAGTAGGCAGACAACGCAGCCCGGTTATCACCCTTCTGATAAAGTGCTTCTGCCGCTAGCAGTGATATCTCCTCGGCATTATTCGCACCTTCCCTTGCGGTCACTTGAGTGGAATAACTCAATAACTCATCGTATTTTTTTTGCTTATAGTAAACATTCGCCAGCAGGTAGGGAACAATCTTCGCATAACTTTCATTTTGTTCTGCTCTTTTTAAATCGATTTGTGCGTTTTCGAAATCGCGCTGACTGTATTCTATAAAACCAGCATAATAGCTAGCGGCTGGCCCATATTGACCGCCCTGAGATTTAATTTGATTGAATTGACTCAACGCATCCTTCAACATTTTTTGATTAAATAGGCTATATCCAGATCGGAAGTGCGACACATTTTGCTGGTCTATGGTGAGCGTTGCATAATCCAGTTTAGAATAATAACCAGCAGCTTTTTGGTAATTTTTTTCACGGTAGAAGAAGTTGGCCAAATCAAAATTTGCAAACACAGCTTTTGGATGATCGGGATATCGTGCAATAAACTCCGAAAAGAGTTTCTCGGCATCCAGATGAAATAGATTGAGCGCACAATAGGCCAGGAAGTATTCTGCTTCTATGGCACGTAGGGTCTTTCCTTCAGTTAATGAAATAAACTCTGTAAAGCTTTCTCGTGCGGCACCAAACTGGTTCTTCTCGAGCAAATCGGTTGCTGACTTATATACCCGCTCCTGTTTTTGTTGAGAAAATAGATCTTGTCCTTGAATCGTACCCGAAAACCAAACAGACAAAAAACAGACCAATGCTATCCTCATGAAAAGCTTTTCCACAGAACAGCAAAAAAAGAATGTTATTGTAGTACCTCGTTCAAAAAATATCATTGCGTGCAAAAAATAATACCATTACACGGTTTCAAAGTTAACAATAACTTGACGATACTCACTAGTTTTTGGGATAACAAGTGTGTGCGTAGATAAAAGTTCTAACACAACTTTAGTTTAGCAATACAACCATAACTATCAGTAGATCAATTTAAAAAGCAGCTCCTTTAATATCTGACTTTCATCTTCACTTCCTACATTGACTCCCTTCAATTTTAAGTCAGCTTGTTTCAAAAGAGAAATATTTCTCAGCACTTGATCCAAGTTGAATCGCTGCAGGGCGCTGTTGTAGTCTTTTACCCCATAGGGGCTAATCTTTAGTGCCGCCACCAAACCCCTCTCGCTTCGGTCGGTGGTTGAAAATGCGATCAACAACTTACTGAAGAATGAAAACAAAAAGGCAACCAACGGAATGGCGGGATTCTTTTTCACATTGCCTTCAAAGTAATTTAAGATTTTGGCGAGTTGCAATCCGTCCTTCAGGATCAACGCTTTTTGCAACTCGAAGATGTTGTATTCACGGCTGATTCCAACCTTGTTCATCACTTCGGCCGCAGAAATCACTTTGCTTTGGTCTGCACCAATCAAAACCTTATCAATTTCATTAGCCAGTCTGTTCAAATCGTTGCCCACATATTCTGCTAGTACCCTTACTGCACTATCTTCTATCATAAACCCGCGTTCCTTCACATAGGCCGCAATGAAATCGCCAAGCTGATTTTCATACGGCTTCTTAAAAGTTGCAGAGGTAGTTAATTGATCTACTTTTTTGCCAAGTTCTTTGCGTTTGTCCAACGTTTTGTGCTTGTGGCACAGAACCAAAATGGTAGAAGGCACCGGTCGACTGAAGTAATCCAATAGCAACTTAGACCCACCTTCTTTTTGAAGGTCAGGTATATCCTGCGCTTCCCGCACAATCACCACTTGCTTTTCGGCCATCATTGGGAACCGCTTCGCATTTGTCAATATTACGTTCGCAGGCGAGTCCTTTCCGTACAAAATCACTTGATTAAATCCCTTTTCACTTTCGCTTAATGCGTGGGCTTCTATATAACTGGCTATCAGGTCAATATAATAAGTTTCTTCACCTTGCAAAACATACACAGGAGCATATTTTTTGGCCCTAAGGTTTGTCAAGATTTCCTTTGCTGCTGCGTCCATTTCTACCGGATTCTTTTTTTGCCTGCTAAATTAAAAGCGGTGATGCCCCCTACGATCACGCCCGCCAAATGTGATTCCCAAGACACGCGGGGGTCCAATGGCAAGACGCCATAAAATATTCCTCCGTAGGCAATTATCACTCCAATAGAAATCAAAAGGGAAATAAAATCTTGGCGCAGTAAGCCAAAGAAAATCAAGAAAGAGGCAAGTCCATAAATCAACCCACTCGCACCTATGTGATAGGAAACTCTAGGGCTAAAAATCCAGACCAAGATATTGGTAAATAGGTAACACCGAAAAAAAACAATAACCCCGATACGGTCATAAAAGAAAAACAATAACGTTCCTAAAAATAGTAATGGGAACGTATTGGATATCAAGTGCATATAACTGCCGTGAACCATAGGCGCGGTAATGATGCCGAGTAATCCAGAAACACTTCGCGGCTTTATTCCTAGAAAGCCTAAATCAATGTGATAAAACAACTCAATACTAAACGTGAGCCACATTATAAATACCAACCTCAAGGGAATGGACGAACTTTCGAAAATGCTTTTTGGCTGTGGCATCAAATAAAACCGGCAGGGATTGAAAATTACGAATTAACCAATAGAAATAGATTATTTTTTTGGCATGCTATCGTTATCAGCCGGATTCAGTATCATAGCTAATGTAACTAGTTTGGCCTCTTCCGCTCCTACCGATTTCATGCCAAGCAAACCGCCCGAAGATTCAGCTGTTTTCTGAGCGAGCTCCAATAAGCTTTGATAGAAGTCAACGGCAAATTGCGTATTTAACTTTGGAAAGATGTCGTTTAAACCCTTCAGTTCCGCAGAAATCATCGGCTCCCGCTGAATGGCCTTTGAGGGAAATGATTGAATTACTATTTTCAACTTGTCCTCAAAGTCTTCAGCCAGCTCTCGATAAAATTCGGTCAACCTCGATTTGCCTCGGCTTTGATTCCTTTGGCTCAATTCAATGGCCTTTTTAATCTCTCTTCGATCAATATCGTCATCTGCTCCTGCAATCAGGATGCACACTAACAAGGGCGCTTTCAGCATCAGCTCGCATTCAGACGCATACAATCCGTCAAATTCCCGTATCATAAAATATATTAGTACAGTTAACGTAAATTTCACGTAAAAATTAACACTTTAACGTTAATAAATAAATCAGTTCTATTATTTTTAATCAAAGCACCTTCTGATGTACGAAAAAGACCCAATAAAAGTATTTGTAGTAGAGGATGACATTGCCTATTCCAAGTTCCTGAAATACGTGCTTGAGCTCAACCCAGATATTGAAACAGAGTTCTTTTCTACTGGTAATGATTGTTTGACAAACCTACACAAAAAGCCCTCCGTAATCACCTTGGACTACTCACTGCCAGATATGGCGGGGGAAAAGGTACTAAAAGCGATTCGCGATTTTGACCCGGACATCAGCGTAATCATTATTTCTGCCCAGGAGAAAATTGGTACAGCCGTTGAATTGCTAAAGAGCGGTGCTTTTGACTACATTACCAAGGATGAGGAAGCGAAGGATCGCATCTTAAATTCAATCAAAAATGCCCGCAACAAGTCGTCACTCATTCGTGAAATCGGTAGACTACAACAGGAAATTGCTGTAAAGTATGATTTTGAAAAGAGTATTGTCGGCAACAGCATGCCAATCAAAAAGGTTTTTGAAAATATCGAAAGGGCCATTCGAACTCAAATTACCGTATCAATAACAGGCGAAACAGGCACGGGTAAAGAGTTAGTAGCCAAAGCCATACACTACAATTCACAAAGAAAGAATAAACCTTTTGTGGCGGTGAATGTAGCGGCCATCCCAAAAGAGTTGATCGAGAGCGAATTGTTTGGCCACGAAAAGGGCGCTTTTACAGGCGCACTTCAAAAAAGGATTGGAAAATTTGAAGAGGCGGAAGGGGGTACCCTATTCCTCGATGAAATCGGAGAAATGGATATTAGCCTGCAAGCGAAATTACTCCGTGTACTCCAAGAAAAAGAGTTGACCAGAATCGGCAGTAACCAAGTACAAAAACTGGATGTACGCATACTCGTTGCAACGCACCGAAATCTCCAAGAAGAAGTAAAAGCAAAAACGTTTCGCGAAGATTTGTATTATCGTTTATTGGGTTTACCTATTCACCTCCCACCTTTGCGCGAAAGAGGACAAGACATTATCTTGCTTGCCAAGCATTTTTTGGATCAGTTTACAAAGGACAATAAAATGCCGAAAATTAAAATCAGCGAAGAGGCACAAACAAAACTGTTACAGTATCCCTTTCCGGGGAATATTCGAGAATTGAAAGCCATCATTGATTTGGGGGCAGTATTGTGCGATGGTACGGAGCTAAAAGGGCAGGACATTTCATTTAATAGCATTTTAAATACGGATGCCTTTTTGTTGAAGGAAAATACATTGCAAGAGTACACTTATCATATCATCAGAAGCTATTTAAAAAAGTACAACGATAATGTTTTGGAAGTTGCCAAACGCCTTGATATTGGCAAGTCTTCGATTTATCGATATCTGAAAGAAATGGAACAGGCAGGAATTTGATCATGAAGACATTAAAAAGTTACGTACGGAACGGGGGATTTTACAAGTCTGTGGTAGAAGATGGCTCCGATATCATTTTTATTATTGATTACAAAGGGATCATCTCCTATGTCAATCACTCTGTAAAGGAAACACTAGGATATCGCCCAGCCGAGCTGACGGGGAAAAACTTTTTCGATTACATCCTACCGGTTACACTTACAGAATTCAAAATCACTTTTAATAAATTAAAAAGAAGAAGGTACCAAGAGTCAGTTGAGTTTCGATTTTTATGCAAGGATAAATCCTATCGATACATAGAGTTCAACTCCATCAACTTAAAGCACAAAGAGAAAATTGAGGGGTTCATATTGGATTGTCGTGATATTACACAGCGCAAGAAAGACGCAGAAGAACTGCAGCGGGCACAAAAAGCCAAAGAACAATTCTTGGCAAACATCAGCCATGAAATCCGAACGCCTATCAATGGCATTGCAGGCATGGCCACTCTACTAGGGAATCGCCCAAGCGAAGAAGAGCAAACCATATACTTGAATGCCATTAAAAGCGCGGCAGATAACTTAAAAGTAATCATCAATGACATTCTTGACATTGCTTCCATCGAATCTGGAAAATTGACATTTGAAAAGATAGGATTTAATGTCAATGACTTGTTGCAGTCGCTGATTGGAACCTTCAATCATCAGGCGAAAGAGAAAAAAATTCAGTTAGTATTTCAACTAGACAAAGAGGCCAATCAAATATTTAGTGGAGATCCTGTAAGGTTAAATCAAATTTTGATTAATCTAATAAGCAATGCAATAAAATTCACACAATCGGGATCAATTCTCGTAGCTTGCTCGGTACATAAGAAAACACAGAACAAATACATTCTACAATTTGAGGTGTCTGATACCGGAATCGGAATCCCAGACGATAAGTTGAAAACTATTTTCGAGAGCTTTAGTCAAGCCGATGCCAGTGTTACCAGAAAGTACGGAGGAACTGGGCTTGGACTGACAATTGTTAAACAGCTAGTGGAGTTGCAGGGTGGCAGCATTTCGGTAAGAAGTATACTTGAAAAAGGCTCCGCTTTCTCCGTTCTGCTGCCCTACCAAAAAAGTAGCCTTCAGTACATGGGTAAGAACGATTTTGCTAGTACCAGCGCTGCCAAGAAAGTACTTTCGGGTCTCCGGGTGTTGTTAGTTGAGGATAACGATATCAACCGACTTTATGCAGTAAGCATCTTGAAGAATTGGAGCTGCATAGTGGAAACCGCGGAAAATGGTTTTGTGGCGGTAGAGAAAGTGAAAAATGGGTCGTTCGATGTAGTGCTGATGGATGTACAAATGCCCGTGATGGATGGATTTGAAGCCACTAAAAATATCCGAGTATTGGCAAAGCCAAAAAACCAAATCCCGATCATTGCCCTTACTGCCAACGCCACACAAAAAGACACCGAGAAGTGTTTAAGCTCAGGTATGGATGAATGTATTTCAAAGCCTTTCACGCCCGATGATCTTTTCAACATTATCAAGAAGTTTTTCAAGGAGACCGCTCCTTTGAAAATAGAGCAGCCCCAAAAAAATATTCCTTCATTTGACCTCAGTTATTTAAAAGAAGTCTCGAACGGAAACCAGAAATTTATTCAAGAAATGGTAGTCATTTTTTTGGAGACTTTGCCAGAAAGCATTTATGCAATCAGAAAATTTACACAAGAAAAAGAATGGAAGCAACTCGCCCGGGCTGTCCACAAGATAAAGCCTTCAATTACGTTGATGGGGCTTCCCTATGCGAAAGAACTAGCGGCATTAATTGAAACCAACGCCCGACTTAAAAGTCTTCCGAAAGACTTTGCTGCATCCGTAAATGATTTGTGTGTTACGCTTGAAAAATCATTAAACGATCTACGGAAAGCTGAGTTCTAGTTTTGATTCATCACTACTAACTTTCGGTACACGGGAACCTTTCCTTCCGCGCCAATCAGCACAAAGTAAACACCATTGACTAGGCTTGATACATCGACCGTTACCACACCGTCCGTAGAGCTATCAAAATTTCCTTTCTGAACAAAAATTCCTCGCTGGTCGGCAATCTTCCATACGTAACCTGCAGGAAAGTTCCCGGGTAAAGCGAAATTGAATTTTCCATTGGCAGGGTTTGGATAGATTTGAAGATCATTTATGTCTCCAGTTTGATTAGTTGGTTCAATCCCAACAATAATAGATCCTTCCTTATTGGGAGCTTTCAAAATGGTGCTTTGTAAAATCTCACCTGTGTTCTTATCCTGTACAAAACCAATCAACCACAAATTATTAGGCTCTAAAATAGGTACATTTATTTCAATTTCAGTTGCTGGTTGTGGTCTAACTGCAACTTGCCCGATAGCAAACGGCTGATTAATTGTAATTCCGTCAGGCTTGGTTGCATCGCTGCCATACAATAGTTTACGAAGCACATTTTTAAAGGTTCCCGCTGACGTTACTACATTGTCTTCAACCAGTGCTACCTGGGCTATTAGGGGGGAGTTCACGATCGTGTCAGCGGTTAATGTCATCTGAACGTTTATGAAATTCTTTTTGCCTGTAGCAATGGTATCAAGTCTCAACCTGAACTTGGGTGATGTCAGGGCACGCCTGTCTATTTCAACATTGTTAAGATTTGTGGTGGTTCCATCAAATTTTGAATTCCTTTTGTTTATTCCATCCATGAAAGTTTTTGGAGGAGTCGAAACACCGAAGCTCTGTGCACGGGCATTAGAATTATTATTGACTAACGAATCACTTGAACTTGACGAAAAACTCATGTGATATTGAATACTATTAAAATCTGTTCCATCCGGTGGCCGCAAATTTATTTCATTGCTGTATAGCGTATTCAAATAGTTGTCGATGCTAACAAAAGATGAATTAGTGAAATGTTCTGTCAAAACAACTCGTTGCTTATCTCCTACAAAAACATCATCAAACGCAAATCCATCATATCCTAAAGCTGGCTGCCTTACAGCATTCTTGTCATTGCTAGCAAAAGCCAAACGAATCCTTACTTGACCCCTCTGGGTTGGGTCAACCATGTCTAAGTTAAAACGACCATTTAACCATTTTCCGGTTTCGCCAGTCCAACCATATTGCCCTACCAATTGTTGGCCAGGATTGGAAACGATTGTTGCATTTGGAGCATACCAGTTTATTCCTTGATCTCTCTGGGGTAATCCAGCCAATGGTCCTACAATTGCCCACACTTGGCCCCCGTTTGTAGAATACTGAAGTACGACTCCGTCCAAATTCTTTTCAGAATCAGACCAATAATTAAGTGATATCATTGGTCGCTTTAATTGCCGAAGATCAAAACAAGGGCCATTTATGAATGACGATTCGTTGTCAAAATAAGTTGGCTGCGCATTAGCCGTTTGATTGAATCCAGTCCACCAAGCATTTATACCCGAAGCCGCTGTTTTAATATACGAGCCATTTGGCGTGCCATACTGCCAACTGAACGGGCTGCGGACGATTGGAAAAATACCTGGTGCACTTAATCGAAGACCTTCTTCTATCCAACCACCGTTGGATGCCTCGAAGTCGTTAAAGTAGGCGGCCACTGGTGTAGGAGTTACAGTTGCACCTGAAGGAAGAATCGAAACTTGCTCTGAGGGGCTTGCATTGTCACACCCATCATTTGTTTTTACGGAAAGCATCGCGTTGAACACTCCATTGGAGGCGTAACTATGCTTTGGTTCTTCAATGGGGCCAAATGTATTTGTCACCAAATCATTCAAAATCGTACCAGCGGGCACATCTATCAGTTGATTTCCATCTCCGAAATTCCAAGAATAAAATGTAACCGTACTAATTCCGGGATCCACCCTTTGTTGAAACCTAGTTGTATCGTTAGTACAGATCGATGACCATTCAAAGTTTACGATTGGTTGATTTCCGACTCGTAGTTCAAAAGGAGCGCTTACATTTGAACAACCTCGATTCGTATTTGCCCTGAGTGTAACATAGTAAATAGCAGGGAGGATATATCTTTTACTTGGGCTTGGGGTAGTTGTTGTGCTCGTTGGACCCGTGTCTCCAAAATTCCAAAGGTAATCACTAATAACACTTCCAAAGGTATTGGCCACCGATGACTGATTGGTAAAGACTACATCATTTACTACGCAGTTATTTGCGGAGGCAAATTGTGATACTGGACTTGGTAAAATCTTAACGCTGCGTTCAACGTTGGAGATAACCCCTAGCGCGTTTTTGTAAATGAATCGAATAGTGTATCTCGCTGGTGCTAAACCTGTGGTAGGGATATTGTAGAATCCCAATCCGTCTTGTGGTAGGAAAAGTCCCGCGGTCAAACTAACAAACCTCGTCTCTGGAGGCAGCCCTGGGTTTCCAAAATCTGTAGGAATCAATCGAATATTGCCAGAATTACTACATATCAAAAAGTCACCTGTACCATCAGAATCTATTCTTGCCCCGTCAATGGCAAAATCAACAATCGTTAAGGGATTTACAATCAAATTTTGTGAAACCGAATTGCTACATCCGTTGCCATCGGTAAAGGCATAATTGATTGTATTTATTGTGGCTGGTGTTCCATCATATACGGTTGAAGAATTAGGATCCAGGGTTGCTTCATCTACATTGAAAGAATTTGGAATTGTAGGACCGATGCCAAGACCAGGAGTAATTGTGAATAATCCGCCTTTTTGATTTCCGTTTATTTTGAATGACCCGGCATTGACAGCAATCTGCGAAGGAAGTCCTGGCGGAAGCCCGAAAATAGCCACCACCGGCAATGGGTTAATTGTTAGTTGCATTTGGTCTACTACATCGGGGCATGCGCCCGCTCCAAAAGCTCTTAAACTTAACGTCACAACCAAAGGTGTGGTGGTAGCAAGTTCACTTGCGCTAAGCGTATAGCGTGGATTAAAAATCAATGAATTATTAAATCCGCCTGTACCGCCACTCCAAAGTAATCCTCCAGGTGCAAAAGTGGAGGTGCCTAATAGGTCCTTAAATCCATCGGCTACGCAAACTTGTAAATCAGGCCCAGCAGAAAATACTTGCTTTGGGTTAACATCTATAGAGACCGTAAATTGATTCCCAGCACATGCGCCAGCGGCAATCTGACCAGTCGGTGTTATTGTATAAACTACGGTTTGGTTTAAGGTTGTTGTATTAACCAACACATCATCAATCACAGATCCCGATTTAAGTGATACTGTCTCTCCGGTAATATTTGCATTGGGAGTGGCACTCCACAAGAAATTGGCTGGTAGATTATTCCCGTTGGTATTGACGTTGATTTGTAGATTATAATTTACAACTGTTCCGCTGCAAATAGCTGGCGTTATAGCTGGCGTAGCACCAACAGGTTCAGGGTTAATAGTGATCTGTATTACGAAAGGTGCACCTACGCATCCATTTGTTCCTGTAGGTGTTACGGTGTAATTTACAACTTGGCTAATGTTTGTTATGTTGGTTATCACATCGGTAATAGTTGGCCCACTTTGTGGAGTAAGGCTTTCCCCAATAACATTCGTATTGTCAGCAGCTATCCAACTAAAGGTGCTTCCGACATTATTACCAAGTGTCGCAATATTTAACAGCAAACGATAATCTACAATGACATCGCTGCATACAGTTCTTGTATCAAATGCTCCTGCCGGGTCTGGATTAACGGTCACTGTAATTGATTGTAGTAGCGGATTTATACAAGCCCCGCCAAGACTGCCCTCTAAGTAGTAAGTAACGGTCTGCGATAAATTGGTAGGATTATCTAATATGTCCGCCAAATTGTTCGGGAAAGAGTTAAACAATGTATTTACAGGACTAAAGCCTGTTACACCCCCAGTAGCAACTACACTTACTACTCGAACACGCTGGCCTGTCACGTTGCTGCTTAGTGTAATATTGGTTGGAGTTGAAACTCCTTCGCAAACTACCTGAGATAATGGTGTTGCTGAAAAATTTGCTAACGGGTCTATTGACACATTTATATCAAAAGTAGCTCCGCTACAACCAGCACCGCTTTGGGGGGTTATTCGATAGACAACAGTTTGCTGAATATTGGTATTATTTATTAAGGTTTGCGCGATAGTTGCTCCACTACCTGAACTCACCCCGATTACCCCACCCAAGTTACTTTGCACAGCCCAGATGTAAGTCGTACCTGTTACTGCATTTGGATTGGTGATCGATACATTGCTCGTAGCGCCACTGCAGATCGTCTGGGCTGAGGCTGCTGCATCCGGGATCGCATTCACCGTAACCGTTGCGATAACTGGAATGCCCCCACAGCCCGCTGCTCCCACTACCGGAGTGATCGTATAAGTGGCGGTGCCCCCTGCACTGCTGCTAGCGGTCAATGTTTGTATGATCGGGCCATTTATTGGAACAGCCAACGTGCCTCCATCGCCCGCCCCCGTTACATTGCCTTGGACTACTGTCCAGAAGTATTGGGTGCCTGTCACTGAGTTCGGATTGCTCAAAATAATATTTGTAGCGGTGCCACTGCAGATGACTTGATTGCTTGCTGACGCGGTCGGTACTGGGTTTACGGTTACATCTACGGTGATCGCTGTGCCCAAACAGCCATTCGAACTTGGGGTGATCGTATAGCGAACTACGCCCACTGCATTATTCGTGCCCAACGCTTGGCTAATGGTCGCTCCACTGCCAGTCGTAAAACCTGTAGGGGATCCGCTCTGTACTGCCGCTGTCCAGGTATAAGTCGTACCTGTTACTGCATTCGGATTGGTGATCGATACATTACTCGTAGCGCCACTGCAGATCGTCTGTGCCGTGGCCGCTGCATCCGGTGTTGGATTAACTCTTACCGTCAGACTCTGACTAGCTGGAACCAACGGACAAACTGGGGTAGTCAGTGGCGTGGTTACGTTAAAAATATACACAACATCGATCGGGGCATTCGTTGCATTCGTTAACGGCTCGACTAACGTATTGCCGTTTGTGAAGGTGGTCACTCCTGCTGTCACGTTGCCACCTGTAACCGCTCCATAAATCGCGCTCACTACATTGATCCGATGACCTGTCGTAGTGCTGTTAAATAATATATTGGTCGCTGAACCACTGCAGATTGTCGCTGCGCTATTCGTAGCAGTAAAGCTTGGATTGGGGTTAACTGTTACTGTTGCATCAACAAATAATCCTACGCAACCATCTGCACTTGGCGTAATTCTATAAACTACTGTACCTGAATTAATGCCATCGGTACTCGTCAATACTTGGCTTATTACATTGCCTATTCCTGCAACCGCACCTGTTACATTTGCACCGCTCTGAACTGCCCAACTATAAGTGGTTCCGATTACCGTATTCGGATTTGTAATTGAAATACTTGTCGAGGTACCTGAACAGATCGTTGGACTTGGTGCGGCTACTTCAGGAATTCGTTTTAGCTGGATCTGTACATCATCTGTGCTCGGTATACATACTCCGTTGCTGATTGTCCATCTTAAAGTATACGTCTGTCCTGCTGTGCCCGTGAAGGTGCTGTTGATCAAAGAAGTGTTGCTAAATGCGGTGATTAGTAAACCATCGGGATTGCCACTTGGTGCAAAACTCCAAACACCTGTACCTAATCCCGGATTGTTCCCTGCCAGCGTGACTCCGCTACCACAAAAATTCTGATCGGCTCCCGCTGCACTTACCGTTGGGCTCTGCTGGAAGTTGATCGTGGCATCACTGCTGCTCGCTGTGCATACTCCGTTGCTGATCGTCCAACTTACTATATAACTCTGTCCCGCTGTGCCACTCAACCCACTCACGCGGCTGTTCACATCTGCGATAACGCCTAAGCCGTCCGGGTTGCCTCCCGGTGCAAAACTCCAGACTCCTACTCCGATAACCGGTAACGTACCGTTCAAGGTCGCGCTCGTCCCGCAGATCGTCTGTGGAACTGCCGCTACTGATGTGGTCGGTGGCTGGTCTAATCTTATCTGCACATCGTCTGCACTCGGGGTGCAGACCCCATTGCTGATCGTCCAACGCAAAATATAAGTCTGTCCTGCTGTGCCCGTGAAGGTGCTGTTGATCAAAGAAGTATTGCTAAACGCGGTGATTAGTAAACCATCGGGATTGCCACCTGGTGCAAAACTCCAAACACCTATACCTATTCCCGGATTGTTCGCAGACAACGTAACTCCGCTACCACAAAAATTCTGATCGGCTCCCGCTGCACTTACCGTTGGGCTCTGCTGAAAATTGATCGTGGCATCACTGCTGCTCGCTGTGCATACTCCGTTGCTGATCGTCCACCTTATTATATAACTCTGTCCCGCTGTGCCACTCAACCCACTCACACGGCTGTTCACATCCGCGATAACCCCTAAGCCGTCCGGATTGCCTCCCGGTGCAAAACCCCAGACTCCTACTCCGATAACAGGTAACGTACCGTTCAAGGTCGCGCTCGTCCCGCAGATCGTCTGTGTAACTGCTGCTAATGATGTAGTCGGTGACTGGTCTAATCTGATCTGCACATCGTCTGCACTCGGGGTGCAAACCCCATTGCTGATCGTCCAACGTAAAATATATGTCTGTCCTGCCGTGCCCGTGAAACCACTGTTGAAAACCAAGGGGACCGTAATCGATCCGCCTACCCCTAAATTGCTAGGTGCAAAACTCCAGACTCCACTACCTACTCCCGGACTGTTCCCTGCCAGCGTGACTCCGCCACCACAAAAATTCTGATCGGCTCCCGCTGCACTTACCGTTGGGCTCTGCTGAAAATTGATCGTGGCATCACTGCTGCTCGCTGTGCATACTCCGTTGCTGATCGTCCACCTTACTATATAACTCTGT
>Ga0209591_10000886_pt1 | contig 38565 bp, 32 predicted proteins | sample MAT01_FD_187207 | JGI IMG/M metagenome (GOLD analysis project Ga0209591, IMG submission 187207) | Freshwater microbial communities from Lake Fryxell liftoff mats and glacier meltwater in Antarctica - MAT-01 (SPAdes) (version 2) | ecosystem: Environmental > Aquatic > Freshwater > Ice > Liftoff... | reverse complement strand
ATAGTATTGTATTATTCTTTCCTGGTACTCAGTCGGCTGCATGTTCAGTTAGTTTTCGTTCAACTTTCAATAGTAAGTATAGATGAATGATTAATGCGACTGCAATAATAGCAAAGCCAACGAAAAACCACTTACTGAGGAACTGGTTTTCTTTATACACTATAAAGGCAAGCAGTATGCCGTACACTGGTTCAAGATTGTAGGTCAGGTTAACAGTGAAAGCAGATAGCCTTTTCAAGGCGTTGGCGGAAAGCTGAAAAGCAATAACGGAACAAAACCAGGAAAGCACCAACAACCAGCCAAAATTTTCCAGGCTGGGAATAAAATTGGGTGTTGGAAATCGTTGCAAATAAAAAGGTAGCAGGATTGACAGAGTTAGTAACCCGCCGGTCTGTTGCCAGGTCAGCATCGTTTCCACATTTATCCTTTTCAAAAACTCCCGGTTAAAAATGGGAAACAAAGAAGCCAGTATGGCCGAAATGATACCAATGATAATTCCTGTTTTGTATTGTGTGTCAAAATGGAAGATGATATATATACCACTCAATGTTATTAAGCCCAGCAACAATTCTGTCCAGTTCATTCTCTTCTTTAAAATCAGTGGTTCAAACAAAGCCGTAAAAAAACCGATGGCTGAAAAACAAACCAATGCAACAGAAACATTAGAATATTTAATAGAGCCGTAAAAAGTTACCCAGTGCATCGCTGCTATAAACCCTACGCCGGCGATTTTCAAAATATCAATAACCGGAATTCTTTGTAATTTCTTCATCAGCCCAAATAAAATCCACATGGTAGCAGCAGTAAGGAACAGCCTGTACCATACAATCATGCCTTCATTTAATGTAATAAGAAGACCCAATATACCGGTGAACCCAGCGAGGAATACAGCAATATGCAGTTGGAGAAAGGCCTTTTTCATTAGGCTGCAAACTAAAGAAAAGCTATGGGTTATTTACTCTCGGCCAGCACTTCGTTTTGCGGGATTGTTTTGACAGCGGGAGCCACTATTTCAATTTTTTTTATTTTTTTCCTGTAGTTTTTGAAAAGGCTATACCAACGAAGCTTCAGCACACCTATCACTCCTTCCTTTATTATACCTTTATTCATTTTAGAAACGCCTTTGGTTCTATCCTGAAAGATAATAGGCACCTCTTTGATTTTGAAACCCAATTTCCATGCGGCAAACTTCATTTCAATCTGGAAGGCATAACCCACAAAACGTATCTGATCAAGGTTAATGGTCTCAAGCACTTCTTTTTTATAACAAACAAATCCTGCAGTCGGGTCTTTTACCGGAATCCAGGTTATCATCCTTGTGTATAAAGAAGCTCCTTTAGATAAGGCAATCCGGTTCTTAGGCCAGTTTACTACCCCGCCATCTTTTATATACCGGGAGCCGACAGCGAGATCAGCTCCTTCATTTTTACAGGCGTTGTATAACCTTGAAAGATCAGCCGGGTTGTGTGAAAAGTCTGCATCCATTTCAAAAATAAACTGATAGCCCTTATTGATAGCCCATTTAAAGCCATGAATGTAGGCAGTACCTAATCCAAGTTTACCTCTTCTTTCTTCAATAAAAAGTTGTCCGTGAAATGCAGGTTGAATATCTTTTACAATCTGTGCAGTGCCGTCTGGTGAGCCATCATCAATTACCAGCACATGAAAGCCTTCATTCATATTGAAGATGGCGTGAAGAATATTACCGATATTCTCCTTTTCATTATAGGTTGGTATGACAACTAATTTCTCCACGTCGGTTTAGCTGATAAGCAAGTATCGAATTTACAACAATCGGCAAAGAAGCGGTGTTAAAAATTGTTCACAGGCAAATAGCAGGGATTAACTCTTTTTCAACATCGTCCGGGTATAGATTTCGGTAAGTTTTTGCTTGGTGTGCTGGGGGAAATCGCCTTTCATCATCCAATCGTAATACTGTGGTTCTGCTTTCAAAACATCTGAAACAGGGCGGCCTTTGAATTTTCCAAAATTGAAAACCTCTGTTCCGTTTTCCATTACAAAACGACGGGCAAAATCCACAATCTGGTCTTCGCCTATTAATTTTAAAATGGAGTCAATATTATTCCCGAGTTCGGTATATTTCTCTATTTGAGCTTCCAGTATCTCATAAGTGGCCGCTGCATCTACTTCAGCCCCATGTGCGCCGTCCAGTATTTTTCCACAGTAAAATTTATACGCAGCTCCTAAAGTCCTCGGTTCCATTTTATGAAAAATATTCTGCACATCCAGCAGTTTCCGGTTCTTCATATCAAAATCCACATCGGCCCGTAAAAATTCTTCCATTAGCAATGGAACATCAAACCGGTTGGAATTATAGCCGGCAAAATCACAGCCATCCAGCATTTGCTTTAACTCCTGCGCCACCTGTTTGAAAAGCGGGGCATCTTTTACCATTTCATCGGTAATGCCATGTATATCACTTGAGGCTTTGGGTATGGCCAACCCCGGATTAATAAGTTTTCTTTTAACACTGCGGGTTCCGTCGGTAAGAATTTTGACAATAGCAATCTCAACAATACGATCGGTTCCTAAATTGACTCCGGTAGTTTCCAGGTCAATAAAGGCAAGGGGTTTCTTCAGTTGCAACATTGGGTTAGTAATTTCTCGTTGTTCTTAGTTAATAAAGAGGTAAAGGTAACTGTTTGCTATACTTATCAAAATCAAATTTAAGCCACCAAAACTTTGTGAAGCAAAGAAAACCAGTTGTTTAGCGGCAGCAATTTCCTGCAATTAGCCTTAAAATTTTCTGCTATCTGAATACTTCAGCTTTCTTATCTTTATCCTCACAAAATATTTAGTCGTTTTTACCGTTTAACTGTCAAATATCCTAACTGACATGAAAAGTAAAATTTATATCGCTTTAATCCTTCTTGCCATAGTAGTGGCCATCACCTCTTGTGCTTCACAAAAGCAAGGTTGTCCCGGTAATCCTCAGGCCAATTATAAATTCAGAGGTTAGTTTTATTTATTAAAATAGTCCAATTAAGTTTTTCGGGTATTTCGCCTGAACTGTCGTCTGCGTCGTTTAGCGACTGCATCCTTATCTACAGACAGGTAAACAGAATGCAATTGCAGCTCCTGTTGCTTTCCTTTTAATTGGAATGCACCTAATGATTCTGCCTGCAGGTATTTTGGCATTTCCACTCTTTCCAAAATGTAATCCGATACGATAAACTCTGCACTAAAATCATGACACCGGCTCAGCATTCTGGCAGTAGTGTTCAGCACATCTCCATGATAAGCAATTTCGGATTTATATTTGCCCACTTCTGACACTACAATATTACCGCCGTGAAGGGCTGCTTTAAACTCCGGCACTCTGCCATATCTTTTCATATACTGATCTTCATATCGCCGTATTTGTTTTTGAATGGCAAAAAAGCAACGGGTACAAACAGCAAAGCGAAAACCTTTTTTCACCGGCCATGTTACCACCACTTCATCACCTACATATTGATAAACCCTGCCATAATAACGGGCAATGGGTTCACTTATATCATAAAAGAAATCCTGCAAAAAATGACTGAACTCCATCTCCCCCATTTCTTCGGCAATGTCTGTGGAATTGTTGAGGTCAATAAAAAGAAACAATCGTTCCTCTTGTTTTACCTGGTGATACTTGCCCAGCACCAGATTATAAATAGCATCCCGGCCTAATTTTCGATGTAGCTCATCCATAAAATTTGATACCAGCGAGATGATAAGTGCTATGCCGAGGAATTCAAAAACTTTCCTGGTAGCAAAAAAATCATGCAGGCTATGGGGGAAAATTGTTTCATAGGTATTAATCTTCAGCCAGTTTACAATCACCATAATAAAGAAAAACAAAATCATGAACCAGCAAACGACCCTGAAAGTGCGGTAAACGAGATAAAACCAAAACCTTGTTCTCCGGTGTCTGCGCCGAAATTCCTGTGATTGTGTTTCAAAAAAAGCAATGGCGAAACCAATCGGCACACTTACTATTAATGAAGTAGACAAAGCTATCCCGTTAAATCCATGCCTTGCAAAAGCATAAAAAGCGAAAAGCAATACCGAGAGATATATTATATAAACATTGCTCTGAGAAATGATTTTCCATGGCTGCAGCAGATCAAAGGAAACAGTGCTACGGGTAGCATATTTTCCTGTTAGGGAACCCAATTCTTCCATACTCAACTTCTTATCGTCACTCATGATTGTTAGTTTGGTTTTATGTGTGGTTTAATGCACTTACTAAATTAAAACTTAATAAGAAAATCGTTGCAGCAAAACTAAATATTCCCTACTTTTGCATTCATAATGAGAAAACATACACATAATCATCATCATTTTTTGCTCTGTCAGGGTAGGCCGTGAAGATATTATGTATAAACATATTCAGGGGCTTACTAAACAGTAAGCCCTTTTTATTTACCCCTAACCCCTGAAGGGGAATATAAATTCAGGATTCAAAGATGAATATAAAAAACATGAAAGAGGAAACTAAGTCCAGCCCTTTAGGGGTTGGGGGTACATTAAAAATCGCTGTTCAGAAATCAGGCCGCCTTTATGAAGGCTCTATGAAGCTACTGAAAGAATGTGGTATTGAAGTTAGCAATGGCAATAATCAATTGAGGGTGCAAGCTGCCAATTTCCCAATAGAAGTTTTCTTTCTGCGGGATGATGACATTCCGGAATATGTGCAGGATGCAGTGGCAGACATTGGTTTTGTTGGTGAAAATGTAGTGCTGGAAGCAAACAAAGAAACCAATACCATTGAGAAATTAGGTTTTGGTAAATGCCGGCTATCTGTTGCTGTACCCAAAAGCGGTTTGCTACAATCTATTAATGATTTGAATGGCAAAAAGATAGCCACCAGCTATCCGGTTATTCTAACCGGCTTCCTGAAAGAAAGAAATATCATCGCTTCTATTCATGAAATAAGCGGCTCTGTTGAAATTGCTCCAAGAATTGGCCTGGCTGATGCGATATGTGATTTGGTTAGTTCGGGCAGTACGCTTTTCAATAATGAGCTGAGAGAAATAGAAACTATTCTTTCTTCTGAGGCGGTTCTTATCAGCTATAAAAACCTTACCGTAGAAAAGAAAATTATACTGGAGAGCCTGTTGTTCCGTATCCGTTCTGTAAAAAAAGCCCGGAATAATAAGTATGTATTGCTAAATGCACCTAATGACAAGCTGGAAACAATTTGCAATTTGTTGCCGGGCATGCGAAGTCCTACGATTCTTCCTTTGGCAGAGTCTGGCTGGAGTTCTGTTCATTCAGTAATCAATGAAAGTGATTTCTGGAATGTGATTGAAAAACTGAAAGCCCATGGTGCACAGGGAATATTAATTATACCTATTGAAAAAATGATATTATAATGAGACTCTACAGATATCCTGATAAAGAAGTTTGGACAAAAATTATTCAGCGGCCTGTTGCTGACAATGCTACCCTGGAGAAAACGGTACGGAAGATATTGGGAAAAGTAAAAGAAAAAGGTGATATAGCTGTTATAAAATATACCAAAGAATTTGATGGTATTAAATTGAAGAACCTTATAGTAAGTGAAAAAGAAATCGCCGCCGCAGAAGCATTATTAAATGATGAATTAAAACAGGCCATACAACAGGCAAAACAAAATATTGAGACATTTCATACGGCGCAAAAAGAAGATGTAAAAAAAATTGAAACAATGCCTGGTATTATTTGCTGGCGGCAATCAGCAGCGATTGAAAAAGTTGGCTTATATATTCCGGGTGGTTCAGCTCCACTCTTTTCCACGGTGTTGATGCTGGGTGTTCCGGCCCAATTAGCAGGGTGCAAAGAAATTATCCTATGTACGCCGCCTGGAAAAGATAGTAGCATATACCCTGCTATTTTATATGCAGCACATCTCTGCGGTATAACAAAAATTTGCAAAGCCGGTGGTGTGCAGGCAATTGCTGCTATGGCTTACGGAACAGAAAGTATTCCAAAAGTGTTCAAGATATTCGGGCCGGGTAATCAATATGTAACACTGGCAAAACAAATGATACAGCAACAGGGTGTGGCTATTGATATGCCTGCCGGGCCTTCAGAAGTATTGGTGATTGCCGATGAAACTTCGATTCCTGAGTTTGTAGCAGCCGATCTTTTATCGCAGGCAGAACATGGACCGGATTCACAGGTAATATTAATTACTACCTACGAATCTGTTGCAGAAAAAGTTTCAACAGCAATGAAACTACAATTAGCAGAGCTTCCAAGAAAAGAAATTGCAAAACAGGCTTTGAAAAACAGCAAATTGATTATTGTTGAAACTATTGCCGAAGCAATAGCACTTTCCAACCTGTATGCACCGGAGCACCTGATACTTTCCTGTGCAGATGCTGCTATTATTTCAAATGAAATCATTTCGGCAGGCTCTGTGTTTATTGGTAATTATTCGCCGGAAAGTGTGGGAGATTATGCCAGCGGCACTAATCATACATTACCAACAAACGGTTATGCTGCCATGTACAGCGGGGTTTCATCAGACAGCTTTGTAAAAAAAATTACTTATCAGGAATTAACAAAAGAAGGATTAGAAAACATTGGCAATACGGTAATGACAATGGCAGCAGCCGAAGGTTTAGATGCTCATAAAAATGCTGTTGCAATACGTTTAAAAAAATAAATATGGAATTCAACATAGATAATCTTGCCCGGGAGAATATTAAAAAGATGACCGCTTACTCATCCGCAAGGCATGAGTTTACAGGAACGGCTAACATCTTTCTTGATGCAAATGAAAATTCTTTCGGCTCACCCCTGCCAGAAAACTATAACCGCTATCCTGATCCACTGCAACTGAAATTAAAAGAAAAAATCAGCAGCATTAAAGGAGTACCAGCTCATAATATTTTTTTGGGTAACGGTAGTGACGAAGCGATTGATTTATTATTCCGCATTTTTTGTGAGCCGGGAAAAGATAATATCCTGATCTTCCCTCCCACTTACGGCATGTATGAAGTGTGTGCAGAAATGAATGATATAAAAGTGAAGAAAGTTTCGTTAACAGAAAGCTTTCAATTAAACCTGGAAGCCACTGAAGCTGCCATTGTTGCAAACACCAAAATGATTTTTGTATGCTCTCCTAATAATCCAACCGGCAACAGCATCAATAGAAATGATATTGAAGTGTTGCTCAATAATTTTGACGGGCTGGTCGTAATTGATGAGGCGTATATCAATTACTCCAAACAGAAAACATTTATTCCGGAACTGACGGAATACCCAAATCTGGTCATTCTTCAAACACTGAGTAAAGCATGGGGGTTAGCAGGCCTGAGGCTGGGTATGGCTTTTGCAGGAGAACCCATTATCAATTATCTGAACAAAGTAAAATATCCGTATAATATCAATACAGTTACTCAGCAACTTGCCATAGAAGCATTGGGAAATATCTCCAGCGTAAATAACTGGACAAAGACAACGGTTGAGCAAAAAGAATGGCTGAAAGATGAGTTACTCAAGTTATCATTTACACAAATCGTTTATCCTTCTGATGCAAATTTTATTCTGGCAAAAATGACTGAAGCAAGGAATATCTATGAATTTTTATCTGACAAAGGCATCATTGTCCGGGACCGTTCAAAAATAATTCTATGCGATGATTGTCTCCGCATAACTATTGGCACCCCGGATGAGAATAAACAATTATTGGAAGCATTAAAAGTTTATAACTCATGAGAAAAATCCTATTCATTGACAGGGATGGCACTTTAATTAAAGAAGCACCGCCCACTTACCAGTTAGATTCTTTTGAAAAATTAGAGTTCTACCCGGATATGTTTACATGGATGAAAAGAATAGCCGCTGAATTAGATTTCGAACTGGTAATGGTGACCAACCAGGATGGTATGGGAACAGCTTCCTTTCCTGAAGATAGCTTTTGGCTTGTACACAATTTTGTAATGAAAAGTTTAGTGAATGAAGGAATAAGTTTTAGTGCCGTTCATATTGATAAAACATTTCCAAAAGATAATGCACTTACCAGAAAACCTGGAACCGGAATGCTGACTCAATACCTCAATAATCCTGCCTTTGATATAACTGGCTCTTTTGTAATCGGTGACAGGATTACAGATGTACAATTAGCAAAAAATCTTGACTGCAAAGCTATCTGGCTGAATAACGATACGAATCTTGGTGCTACCGAATTAAACGATGAAGTAACCAGTTTACAATCAACCATTGTTTTAGAAACAACTAATTGGAAGTCCGTTTACGAATATCTGCGGCTTGGACAACGAATTATTCAACATGAACGAAACACCAACGAAACAAAGATTCAGATACTGATGAACCTTGATGGGAAAGGGGATACGGCAATAGATACGGGTGTAAATTTTTTCAATCACATGCTTGATCAGCTTAGCCGGCATAGCGGCATTGATTTAACAGTTAAGGTAAACGGCGACCTTCATATTGACGAACATCATACTATAGAAGATACTGCCATTGCATTAGGCGAAGCTTTTACAATTGCATTAGGCAACAAAAAAGGTATTGAACGCTATGGCTTCACTTTGCCAATGGATGATTGCCTGGCTCAGGTAGCTATTGACTTTGGCGGCAGAGCCTGGTTGGTATGGGAAGCAGATTTTAAAAGAGAAAAAATAGGCGATGTGCCGACAGAAATGTTTTATCATTTTTTTAAATCATTTTCAGATGCAGCGAAATGCAACCTGAATATAAAAGCCGAAGGTGATAACGAGCATCACAAAATAGAATCCATTTTCAAAGCATTAGCAAAAGCTATAAAAGCTGCTGTAAAAAGGGATGTTGATAATCAGCAACTACCAAGTACTAAAGGAATATTATAACCGGCCTGGCCGTTACTCAAAAATGAACATTGTAATTATTAAATATAATGCCGGCAACATTCAATCAGTGCTATTTGCATTGGAAAGAATCGGTGTGCAGGCAACTGTAACAGATGACCCTGATTTAATAAGCAATGCAGATAAAGTAATTTTCCCTGGTGTGGGAGAAGCCAGTACTGCCATGAATTACCTGAGAGAAAGGAAACTGGATGAGCTGATTGTCTCACTAAAACAGCCTGTATTGGGCATTTGCCTCGGCATGCAATTATTGTGTTCACACTCCGAAGAAAACAATACTGATTGTTTAGGCATTTTTAAAAATGTAGCAGTTAGAAAATTTAACTCTGCTGAAATTCGTTTAAAGGTTCCTCAGATTGGATGGAATACAATTTACCATCTTCAATCAACATTATTCAGCGGTATTTCAGAAAACAGCTATTGTTATTTTGTGCATGGATATTATGCCGAAGAAAGTAATTATAGCATAGCCACTACTGTGTATGTGCAGCCTTACAGTTCCGCCTTACAGAAAGACAATTTTTACGGTGTACAATTTCATCCTGAAAAAAGTGCAGCCGTTGGTGAACAAATTTTAAAAAACTTTTTAGCGTTATAAAATGATAATTATTCCTGCAATAGATATAATAGATGGCAAATGTGTTCGATTAACAAAAGGTGATTACAGCCAGCAAACAATCTACAATGAAGACCCGTTAGAAGTAGCCCTTCAATTTGAAGATGCGGGATTAAAACGGTTGCACCTGGTTGACCTCGACGGAGCCAAAGCCGGTGAAGTAAAAAATTGGAAGGTGTTGGAGAAAATTGCCGGTAAAACCAAATTGGTTATTGATTTCAGCGGTGGTATCAGCACACAAAAGAACCTGGAAATCACTTTTGATTCAGGAGCTACTTATGCTGCTGTCGGCAGTATTGCTATTAAAGACGAATTTACTTTTTCCGGCTGGTTGCTTGCATTTGGAGCAGGCAGATTTATTATTGGTGCCGATGTAAAAGATGAAATCATCGTCATCAAAGGGTGGACAGAGAAAACAACTGTAACTGTTTTTGAATTAATTGAAAAATACAAAACAAAAGGAGTAAAGAAATTTTTCTGTACGGATGTAAACAAAGATGGCTTATTACAAGGGCCGGCAACTGATTTATATATAAAAATAATGAATGAGCATCCTTCTATTGATTTAATAGCAAGCGGTGGCATAACAACCACGAAAGAAATAGAAGAACTAACAGAAGCCGGATGTCATGGTGCTATCATCGGTAAAGCCATATATGAAAACAGGATTTCACTGAATGATTTAAAAAGGTTTCTGTAAAATGCTGACCAAAAGAATCATACCATGCCTTGATATAAAAGATGGCAGAACTGTGAAGGGAACCAACTTCATCCAATTGAGGGATGCTGGCGACCCGGTTGAACTTGCTGTCCGCTATTGCGAAGAAGGGGCAGATGAAATAGTTTTTCTTGACATTACTGCAACAACAGAAAAAAGAAAGACACTGGCAAAATTAGTAAAAGATATTGCCACCCATATCAACATCCCTTTTACCGTTGGCGGTGGTATTAATACAATCGAAGATGTAAGTGTACTACTGGAAAACGGGGCAGACAAAATATCTATTAATACATCTGCTGTAAAAAACCCTGTGCTGATTGATCAGCTGGCTAAAAACTTCGGCAGTCAGTGTGTAGTAGTTGCTGTAGATGCAAAAATCATTAACGGACAATGGAAAGTGGTAACACATGGAGGAAGAAATGCTACTACTCTTTCTGCAACCGCATGGGCCAAAGAAATTACAGAAAGAGGTGCCGGAGAAATTCTCTTAACCTCTATGGAAAACGACGGAACGAAAGCCGGATTTGCCATTGACATAACAGGGGAAATAGCCAATTTAGTTTCTGTCCCTGTAATTGCTTCTGGCGGCGCCGGAACGATGCAACATTTTACCGAAGTGTTTCAAATGGCTAATGCGGATGCAGCATTAGCTGCCAGTATTTTTCATTTTAAAGAAATAGCAATACCCGATTTAAAAAATTATTTAGCAGATAATAAAATATCAATACGGTTATGACACCCGATTTTTCTAAATACACAGATGGTTTAGTACCTGTAATTATACAGGATTATAACACAAAGAAAGTACTGATGCTCGGCTTTATGAACGAAGAAGCATTTAATAAAACAAAGCAAGAAAGTAATGTAACCTTCTACAGTCGCAGCAAACAACGATTATGGACAAAAGGAGAAACCTCTGGCAATTTTTTATTGGTAAAAGAAATACTAACAGATTGTGATAATGATACCTTACTGATTAAAGCGGAACCAACCGGCCCCGTTTGTCATACTGGTGCTGATACCTGTTTCAAAGAAAATAATAGTGGCTTCTCTTTACAAAAATTAGAGCAGGTAATTGCCAATAGAAAAGCTAACCCTGATGATTCATCATACACTTCTTCACTATTTAATAAAGGCATCAATAAAATTGCCCAGAAGGTAGGTGAAGAGGCGGTAGAATTGGTTATAGAAAGTAAAGACAACAGTAAAGAAAAATTTTTGGGTGAAGCAGCCGACCTGCTTTTCCATTATCTTATCCTGTTACAGGCCAAAGGATATTCGCTGAAAGATGTAGAGCAGGTATTGGCTGAACGCCATAAATAAAAAACCGTCTCGCCTGAGGCGAGACGGAAACTATCAATGTATAAACCTGGGAAAAATTACTGCTAACAACTATTATCTTTCTACCAGTACTTTTTGTCTGAATTGTGTTTTATCATTCCTCAATTCCAAAATATAAATGCCTGCTGCTATTTGTGACGGTAATGTCAATGCAGCACCTCCATTACTTGTCATACCCACATTACCCTTCATTATCAGTTGACCACCCGAATTATATAAACTATAATCAAACAAACCATCCCTGCCTGTTTTATTAAATACTGTCACCGCATCTCGAACAGGGTTCAGTACCACAAAAGAATTGGATTGTAAATCATTTTCTGATACCACTGCAATTCTTGTATAGCTGAATTTTCCATCTATATCTATACTGCGGATGCGAAACCAGGCAAACCCTTTCAATGGTGAACGATCATCAAAGAAATAATTTTCCTGCTGGCTTCTGTTGCGGGCCGCTACGTTTCCTATTGTTGAATAATTGACAGCATCATAGCTGCGCTGCACATCAAAGTGACTTACGCTTTGTTCATTCTCTGTTATCCAATGCAACGTACTTGTTCCTTGTCTTCTTTCTGCTGTAAATGAAATCAGCTTTAATGGAACTGGGAATGTTTCGTATCCCAATGTTATTGCCCCAAATGTACTTCTGGCACTGGATGTAACAGAACCAGTTGTTGTTACCACTCCGGTTGCTGTAGTTGCACCACCTCCATCAATCCAGTTGCCACCCGAATAAGGGGCTGCTAATATATCAGTAAGTAATACATTGTCCATGGGTACTTTAGAATGATCCCAGTTCAGTATTATCTGGGCAGTACCCCCGGATATTTTATCTAATTGCCAGTACTCATTTGCTTTTACCTGCACAACCGGGGAGAGTAGATTAAATATGTTTTGTGTAGCAACATAATAGCGGCAGTTAAATTCTGAAGTGGCCGACAGGTTTGAAATAGCTATTGTCCTTTGGTAAGTGGCATCTCCTACCGGAAAAGTAAAATTGGTAATACCATATTTTTTTACCCAGCCGTTTACATGACGGCTGTCGCCAACACCGGTATGAGATGAACCTGCTTCGTATATTAAATAATTAGGTGTTGAAGATGTTGCTATTAATCCGTTGGTAAAAGTATGTAAACCGCTTACACTAAAATTAGTATTTAATGAAATTCCGGAACTATTATTTGTATTGAAGTGATACGTTTTAAATGGCTGCGAGCCTCCAACGGTTTGTGCACTGTTGCCATCCAGGTATAGTGTACCACTTCCTGCAGCCATGGATGCCTGTTCATTCGTAAGATTGCCCTTCATATAATAGCTACCATTGTTTATCAGAACACCCGATGAGGCATTGGTAAAGGCACCGAAACCCGTTATAGATGCGCCTGTGTGAATTTGCAGGTTACCCGTATTTTGCAAAGCATCCTGTGCCAAAACCGTTTTGCCAAGAGCAATGAATAACAGGAACAATAATTTTCTTTTCATAGTTAATTGATTTAACTGAAATTAATTATTGAGTAATTACCTGCCAGTTTAAATCAAGCATTGTAATAATATCACTGCTGTTAGCAGAGGAACAAAATACTTCAAAATAATCTGTTGCTGAAATATCCGATAAATAAATAACAGTTGAAAACTGTGAGGCAGTACCACTTGTCTGGGTCCTCAGGGTTGTTTCGCCATATCTTGTACCGGACGAGCCGTTCTTCACCAAGCCTAGTGAGATGGTACGGTTGGAATTGTTAACAGATAAATTCCCTGTTATTACAATCATCCCATCCCTTTTATTGTTTGGTTGAAAAGTAATCCGGTTTACGTTAGTTACACCGCCAGAGGCATTGGTAATTGTCCATTTACAGGTAGAAGTTGTAACTTTTGTATAATCCCAGTTAACTTTGTACCAGGAATTGGCGGTAGTCAATGTTGTTGTAGTGGCACTATTTAAAAGATTTAAATAACAATTAGGTTTTTTGTCCCCGATTCCTGCATTGCTTTCAACAATTGCGTTAGCATCCCTTCCATCAGTACGGGTAAAATCAAATCCCTCGATATACTTACCGGTATTATTCCAGGAGTTTCCTGTGATAGATATGCTACTAAAAGAAGTAAAGTTAGCCGGTTGGTAAAATATAGCTGTATCGCCGCTGTTGACATTATAATATCCACCTGATGCTAATTGGATGGTTGCAGCGGAACCTTTGCTCAAGTTTATTCCATAGTTGCAACCAATGAAATCGGTTTCTGCTACTTTCACTTTTACACCAGCTATATTCCCATGAACCAATATACCATTACGTTGAGCATTAGAAATATCTGTTTCAAATACCCATATTTCCGCATCTGTTGAATCTAAAATGGTATTATAAAATCTATCGAATGTGCAGTCTTTTATTTCATTATAAGTACCACTTCCTAAAAAGCGAATTGCATCTTCACCAGCGGCTGTTCCATAGTTAGTAAGACTGGTAGCATCAAATGTCAGCATTTTAAAAAAACAGGCAGACAAACATCTGAACATCGGTTTACCTGCAAGGCCTGTTGCCGCAGCAAGGGTACTGTTGCCATAGGACAACCCCTGGAAGGTAAGAGAGTATGGCAGGTCAATATTTATTGTTTCATACATATCATAAGATTCTTCACCAAGTCGTACAACCGTAGGTCCTGACATATGCAGATCAAGAAATTCAATCACTTCTTTTATAGTTGTCCAACTGCTGTTTGCATTTACGTCAAGCAAATTTTCAGGCCCCACTTTCTTTTCTTTAACTATCCAATTTCCATTATACACCACAAAAGTTTGCCCCACCCACCTGCTAAGTTTGGCTAATGTGCCCGCATCAATAGTGGCAGCCCCGTTGCCCTGAACGGTAATAAGGTCTGTATGTGTGCCATTATTTTTAATAGTAACTGACATCCCATTATCGGCAGCAGTAACAACAGGCAGTGTGAGAGAAATATCATTACTTGCGAGAACAAAAGTTTCTACTTTAGTCAAAGTTGCAGTAGCTGTTTTTACAACAGCATTCAAATCGCCGGTGGCCAGTAATTGCCACTGTACACTATCCCAGTAATAATAACCATTGATAAGAGTACCGCCTGTGCTAAAAACAAGCATCCCTGCAGGCACAGTTCCTGATAATGGTGAAACTGAGCTGATACTATTTAATGCTACTCTTGGAGGAAGGAAGCCTTTATTAGTACTTTCCAGTTCCAATAAAGAGTTGCTGTTAATGGTAGCGGGGTTATCTCCTATTTTTACCTGCGCCTGAGAATATGCAGCAGATAGCAATAGTAAAGCAGATAATAGCTTTTTCATAGATCGGATTTAAGAAACTTGGATTAATACAGGATTAAATAAACATAACTTATCTCAATAGTTTGTTTTAATTATAATTTTCATTTTCTATTTTATGGGTATTTTTATTTTCTACTAAGTGCAAACCTTTATTCTCCTTTCAAATTTTACTTTCTTTTAAAATCAAACTCATAATTCAACCCAACTACGAAATACCTCCCCGTATTAAAAGGGCTAAACACATATACAGGAAATGAAACATTCTTACTACTCAATCCAACTACAAATCCCGTTTCAGCAATCTTTTCTCCCTGCTGCAGTGTATATTGAATAGCCACTCCTCCAAAAAATTTCTCTGTAATGTTGTACCCTATTTCTGACCAGCTAAATAAAAAATCGGCTACACCAGGTTTTGTTGCGATACTATACTGCGTTTGGGAGGAGAGATAAAACTTTTTCCACTCAAGATCCGCATTAGCAGCCAGTGATAGGCCGCTAAATCTGCCAAAAGATATACCGACCATCGGTGTAAGAGTATAATTAAACATATTCCCTCCATCCAATGCCTTGCCACCAAAAAATGAAAGGGTTTGTATATCTTCATAGTTATATCGCAGCTCTGTGTAGATTCCTTTCTTTGACTGATAATGAGCAACAGGCATCCATACATAACCGCTGCTCTGACTAAGTAAGTTGTAATTTTCAATACCACTTTTAGCCTGTGTAAATGCCGTGCCTGAAAACATGCACAATAGCATTAAAAATTTAAGATGCCTTTTGTTTATTCTTTCCAATGATTTTATTTTTTTCGAGAACAACAACTTCTGCAGTAATCAACCTGTCTAACAAGTGAATATCTTTTTTAAAGGGGTTCCAGTAAAATATCAACCTGTCAATTGGTTTCCATAATATAACCCAGCTAAAAACATCCACTACATTATGTAATGATGCTCCGAGACGTTCATCTATACCCTCAATAACAAATGGTACCAAAGCCTGGAAAGACAAAACAATTGTAAGGGTTGTAAAAAGGAGTTTAACCGTTCTTCGCTTAAATTTTTTAAACTCTTCTTCTTTTAAAAATTTTTTCAGGTTGAAGTGGTTGCGTATGGCCTGTGTAACAGGTTCAATAAACCGTTTGTCGGAATACTCCAGACAGATAACCTGGTATTTAATAACAGCATCCCGTTTTGAAGTTACAATGGAATTATAAATGTACTGTTCAAACTCATGCCCCAGTTGACGTTTGTATAGCGGGGCGGGGTCATGATGATTAAAATAATCATAGACCGTTTGTTCATCCAACCTTACAAATATGCTGAAATTGGTAGGTAAAGGTTTATTCATCAAAGGATTTTTAAAGGGACTGGATTCGTGCAATACAACCGGATAACATAATGTTTTCAGAAAGTATTAGCTTCAATACAACGTAATCAAAGGATTTCTAAGCATTGAAAGTAGGGATAAATTACCCTTTTAGGTGTTTCTATTAATCTGCCTAAGGAGAATTACTTAGCAGATTTATACACAGGCTAATTTATCAGCATTTGCTTTCTGAATAATCAGATACAAGGGATACTTAGTGTTAATGTACAACCATCACCTGGTGCAGTCTGAAAGTCTACTTGTCCATTGTAGAAACGGGTTCTTTCATAAATATTGGATAAGCCTATGCCCCGCTGTGTCTGTTTGGTGTCAAAGCCTATCCCATTATCTTTTATTACTAACTGAACATTACCTTCTTTGGTCTGGAGATATATATCAATGTGCCTTGCTTTGCTGTGCTTAAGTATATTTTTCAATTGCTCTTGTGCTATCCGGAATAAAGTCATTTTTATGCCCGGTGACAGTAATTCATTCTCATGGTCATGAGTGAATTTTATTTTTATGCGGGTAGATAAATGAATGTCTTCAACCAGCGTTTCAATGCTTGCTACAAGCCCTTTCTGATGAAGTTGCGGCACCACCAGTTCTTTAGACAATATCCTGATTTCATCAATAGCCATCATGATATAATCAATGCTTTTTTTCTTAATTTCTTTTTCTTCTTTTCCGGCAGGAGTAAGCATATCTACAAAAAGCTTGACCGTAGAAAGTATCTGGTTTACGTTATCATGCAGTTCATGACCTATGCGGGTACGTTCTTTTTCCTGCACCCTTATTACTGTTTCTGAAATTTCTTTTTGCCGCAGCAATTTTTCCTCCATCAATTGATTTTCCAGTTCTTTCAGGCCGGAAACATCCTGTAATGAGCCAATCATTTTTACAGGTAACCCATTTTCATATACTACATAGCCTTTGTCATGCATATGTTTATAATTGCCATCTGCACATTTAAACCTGTAATTATCCTCCCATGAATGTATACTTTTCTCTGTGGTCTCCTTTACTTTGTCACTTAACCGGTTTCTGTCTTCCGGGTGTATGCGGCGCAACCACCACGACAAGCCTTTCGACTCTTCCAGGTTATAACCAATCATATCCATCAATGCATCATTCCTGAAGATGTGGCCGGTCTGCATATCCCATTCCCATATCGCATCAGAAGTGGCCCTGGTTAGCAGCAGCAACCGGTCATTGGCTTCTCTCAATTGCTTTTCTACAGCAAATTTGTCCGACAGGTTTACCGAATGTCCGCCGAGCATTCTTTTACTGGTTATCCCTTCAATAGGAAAGATATTGATATGAAAAACAAAGTCAGTTCCATTCGCCCAATGCATTTTTTCTATTAATTCAACTGCCTTACCTGTTTGCAAAACCTGCATGTGCTTTCCATACAGTGCATTTGCAATTGTTGCTGGCACCAGGTCAGTAATTTTTTTGTTGACGGACTCTTTCTCATCCAACCGGAAATAATTGTAAAAAGATTGGCTGGCGAAAACAAGGTTTAAATCCTCATCCACCATCCAGGCCACGTTTGGTGTTTGTTTCAAAAACTGATTGAACATAGCCTCTCTCTCCTGCAGCTGGTCTGACAGTTTTTTCTCATGTGTAACGTCGGTAATGTTTGATACCACAGCAAAAGGTATAATTGCTTTTTCTTCAAATAACGGTTGTGAGTTGAAATTCAGCCACCGGCATTCTGCGTTTTGTAGCCTGATCTTCAACACCTCAGTTTGCGGTTTACCCGTTTGTAAAGCCTTCATAAAAGGTGTTCTTTCAAAAGTTACCCTTTCACCACATTCTGTTTTTATTTCCCAGGCGGTATTCCATAGGTTGCTAATATCTGTAAGCTGGTATAACCTTTCCAGCGTTGTATTAAATATTTCTGCTAATTTTTGATTTGTAGCGATTAGTTCTCCTCTCTTGTCTTGAAACAATACTCCGGCATTGAGACCTTCTACTATCAGCTGGTAGTTCTTCTCCCCCAGTTGGTTGAATTGTTTTATCCTTTCATCATCAAGAATCTTATGGCCTACACACAAATAATTTTTTGTATTGTCACTATCGCCATGCAGGTAATTAATTTCCCACTTCATGGGATGATAGTAGCCGTTTTTAACATACAGCTCCATTGGGTAAGGGCTGTTTCTTTCTGCCGATGTACGGATGGCTGTTTTAAAGTCAGTAAGATTTACAGGATGAAGAAGGTCAAAAAAATTGGTTGGCACCTGTCTTGGATTTTTCAGATGCAACGTTCTTTTCATGTTTGCGTTTGCACATACAATCTTTCCTTCCTCATTAATTAATGATAGAAAAATACCTTCCTGGTGTTTATAAGCACCTATTAACTGCTTTATTGCTGACCATTTACTTTTCATACTTCACAATTCTTGAGTTCTAATTACAGTTCTTATTTTCCTGCTTTTATTTTGCTAACTGTTTAATTATTCCCGGAACCAACCCAAAATCATGGCTTTTATCAAGGAAATGTTTTGCCCCCAGCTCTTTGCACTGCTGTCGATAGTAGTCATCCGCATGATTTGTAATCATTATTACTTCACATTGGCTATTATTGTGCCGGATAAGTTTCAACAGGTCAATTCCGTTTTTGCCTGGTAAATTAATATCAAGTAATACCACATCCGGATTCTCTGATACCAGCAACCGACGGGCTTCATCATAGTTAGCAGCCACACTGATGTGGCCAATACTATCTATATCTTCTAACAGGTTTATCATCCTGTCAACAAAATTCATATTATCGTCTACGATTAGTATCACAATTTTTTTTTTCATGGGTTAAATAAGAGCAAATAAACTACTTTGGTATAGTTGAAAAAATAGACATCATTATTAATAGTATGTAGCCCTCAAACTACAATTGCGCAATGGTTTGCGTAATTCAAATCAAGCCATTTTCTATGGCATACTGTATTAACTCCGCATTATTCTTTTTATTCATTTTATTAAGGATCCTTGACCGGTAGGTACTTACGGTAGTACAGCCGATTAGCAACTCTTCTGCAATAGCTGCGTTGGATTTTCCCTCTGCTATCAGCCTGAATACTTTATACTCCCTTTCACTTAATAATTCATGCAAAGGCGTTTCATCTGCCTGGTGAAGTGATAAACTGAGCAACTCAGCAACCGTTTCACTGATATGTCTTTTACCCGATAAAATCCGCTGTATTGCATTTATAAGTTCTTCAGGTGCCGCATCTTTATTCAGATATCCGGCCGCTCCGGCTTTAATAACCCGCAAAGCATACTGGTCTTCGGGATAGATGCTAAGAATAAGTACAGGCACAGTTATATTTTGTTGACGTATCTGCCGAACAGCATCTAGACCGCCGCCACCGGGCATAGCAAGGTCCGATAAAATAATATCCCACTTACCGGCAATAGCTTTTTCAACAAGTGTTTTAGTATCGCTTGCTTCTTCAATATGAGTAAATGGAAACTCCTCCAGCAGTATTTGTTTAAGCCCCCGCCGAACAATTTCATGGTCGTCAGCAATTAAAACTTTTAGCATAGTACTTTTACCGGAACATATCTGAATCCGAAGAATGGTTTTTAAAAGGTATTGTTTCTACAATCAGTCAGCAACGGTTATGTAAGCTACATATCCAGAAAAATAAAACATGTAGTTCTACAAGCCTGAAGTGTGTAGAATAATTACTACAAACAGCACTGGAAATGTTTATTTCATATCAATCCATTCTCCAGTGCATACCGGGTAAGGTCAGCATTGGATCGCATATTCATTTTATCCATAATCCGGGAACGATAGGTACTTACAGTAGTGGCACTCAGCGAAAGCTTTTCACCTATTTCTGTAACAGATTTTCCCGCTGCCAGCAGTTTAAAGACATCAAACTCCCGGTCTGAAAGATTTTCATGCAGTTTGGTGGATGCACCTGAATCAAAGGCATCTGCCAATTTTTCTGCAATAGCCGGCGTAATAAACTTTCTTCCGAGGAGCACTGTGTCAATTGCTTTTATAATATCCTCATGTATTGTTTCTTTACCCAGGTAACCAGAGGCACCGGCCTTTAATACCCGCAGAGCATACTGGTCTTCGGGATACATACTCATAATGAGTACCGGTAATTTGGGAGACGATTGCTTTATCTGGTGCAGTGCATCCAGACCGCTGCGGCCCGGCATACTCATATCACAGATTACTACATCCCAGGCAGCATTGTGTATCTCATTAATAAGCGTTTCTGCGTCGGTTGCTTCACCTATTATCGCAGTAGTATAATGCTCAAGCAAAATCTGCTTAAGCCCTTTTCTAACAATGGCATGATCATCTGCTATTAAAATCCGGATCATATCATTTGTTCATTTAATTATTAGTGAATGGAACTTTTACGGTTACCGTAGTCCCCTTTCCCAAAATACTTACTATCTCATACGTTCCGCCAATCATAGATGTCCGTTCTTTCATCCCCAAGATACCTAATGTTCTTATATCTGCTGCTTTCTCTTTATTATATCCACGGCCATTATCTGCAATTGATAAAATACAACTATCGGCTTCCCTTACAAAAAGTATTTCCACATTTTTTGCGCCGGAATGTCTGGCTACATTGGTTAATGACTCCTGCAATATCCTGAATAATGCTGTTTTAACTGATTCCGAAAGTGTTATTTCTTCCCCTGAACTTATAAAATTTGTACGAATACCTGACCTTTTTTCAAACTCTGCAAGCTGCCACTCAATAGCAGCTATCAGACCGAGATCATCCAATAAACTTGGTCTCAGTTCTGACGAAATACGCCGTACTGATTTTACCGTTTCATCCAGCATAGCCAGCAGGCTTTTCATTTTTTCTTTGATGGCATCGTCTGAGCTGCCAATTTTTTTATTGAGCCAGGATACATCCATTTTAAGCACTGTTAGCTGCTGCCCGAGTTCGTCATGTATTTCCCGTGCAATATGTGTTCTTTCTTCTTCTCTTATATTTTGCAGGTGGCCGGTAAGTTCCCTGATAGCTCTATAAGATTCATCCAGCCGCTGCTCTGCCTTTTTCCTGTCAGAAATATCAATGCCGGTTCCAAGCAGACTGGGCTTGCCCTCTATTATAATACGAAGAGCTTTAAAATAATACGGATGTTTACTTCCGTCTTTAGAAACGAAATCTGTCTCGGCATCTCCTACTCCATTAAGAAACACATCATTTATTCTTTCTATCATGTACTTCCTGCTTTCTTCCCCAAAGAAATCAACAGGATGCATTCGGGCTATTTCTTTTGCAGAATAACCGGTAACGATTTCAAACTGCTTATTCCAACGGAGGAATTTTCTATTTTCATCATACCAGTAGAAAACACCCGGTAAGCTGTCAATCAGTTTGTCAGACAACTCTTTTTCCTGTTCGATCTGCTGTTGTGCTTTTTCCCGTTCTGTCAGATCTCTTATTACTGAAAGAAAACGACCATCGGGTAATTGCTGTGATCTTACTTCTGTTTCAACTATAGAATTGTCCTTTCGCCTCATCTTTCTTTGCTTCACCGTTGATTCTCCTGTTTGAAGGACATCATATCGGACGGGTTTTACATTTATTTCTTCCGGGGTCAGAATATCAGGTAAAGACATTTTCATTAATTCTTCTTTTGAGTAGCCCAGCAGATTAACAGAGCCAGTATTAACATCCAGAATTTTTCCTGTTGCATCATATAATGCGATAGCATCAACGGCCCTTTCTACAAGGGTCCGGTATTTTTCTTCGCTTTTCCTCAGTTCTTCTTCAGCATTTCGCTTATCAGTTACATCGATTGTTACACCCAGTAAAGCAGTAATATCACCTTCTGCATTCTTCATTGGTACAGCATGTGTTTCTAACCACCGCTTTGTACCTTTCATGCCAGTAACTTTAAAGAGCAAAGTACCTGATTTGCCCTTGAATATATCATGTGTCAGTTGCCGGAAGTCTTTCCTGTATTCTTCATCCACAATATCTAATAGCGGATGGCCTTTTACCTGTTCAAGGGAATCAGCTTCAATCATCGCCAGGCCGGCAGGGTTCATATCCTGCAATAGTCCATTTTTATCAAGCAGCTTTATACACTGAGGTTCAGAATTAATGATTGTCCTCATCCTGTTTTCACTTTCTGCAACGATTCTCTGCGCTTCATAAACCGGTGTCATATCTACCATTGAACCAATCATTCTTATAGCTTTCCCTTCTTTATCCCGCATAATAAATCCCCGGTCAAGGAAATTCAGATAGCTTCCGTCTGCTTTCAAAAATCTATATGCATCCTGCCAGATTGTATCTTTTCCTGCAAATGCTTTTTTTGCTTTGGTTTTCACTTTTTTCACTTCATCAGGATGAATATTGTTGAACCATTCATCTATATGCACTATCTCTTTGTTTTTCTTATATCCAAGATTTGAGTAATAATTATCATTCCACCAGATTTCATCATTAACCAGGTCCCAATCCCAAACGATATCACTTGTAGCTTTAGAAACAATCTGGAACCTTGCGTTGGATTTTACAATCTCTTCATCTGATTTTTTTTGCTCAGTAATATCCACCATTATACCCCTGAGAAGAACTGGTTTATCGTTCTCAACAATGACAGAGACAATATCCCGCAACCAGTGGATTTTGCCATCTGCTGCAATCATGCGATACTCAAACTCATGCGCCTTTTTCTGTTTAGTACAGCTTGAACAATATCCCACTGCCCAGCTCCTGTCCTCCGGATGAATGTGATCAGCCCAAAAAGAAGATTCATTTATCCACCTTTCAACCGGGTATCCCAATAGCCTTTCAGCTTGCTGGCTTACAAAACTAAAATGAAAAGTTTGTGCATCCGCCTCCCATACAATACCATCAACTGTGTTTACCAATGTTGAATAAGTTTGCTGTGTCTTTCTTAATTCTGCAATATCTATACCTGTACCGAGCATACAAGGTTTCCCTTCATAATTAATAGCTTGCCCGGTAAAGAAATAAGGAATTTTATTCCCGGTCTTGGTCAATAGCCGGGCTTCCAGTTCTGCTGAGCCTTTATGGAATACTTCTTCCACGGTACGTTTTACTAAACCTTTATCTTCGTCCGCAAAAAAATTAACGGGAGGCATTTGAACAAGCTCTGATGCAGTATAGCCTGATACAGTTTCAAAATTTTTATTCCATTTTAAAAACTTACGATCAGCATCAAATATGTAAAATATTCCGGGCAAGCTGTTAATAGCCGTTTCAGAAAGTTCTTTTTCCTTTACAATTTTTTCTGCGGCTTCTTTGCGTTCTGTAATATCACGGATGAAAGCACAGAAAAATTCTGATTCACCCTGTTGAATTGGGATGATAGACAACTCTATAGGAAACTCTTTACCTTGTCTGTTAATAGCCCTAAGTTCAGTAAGCCTGTTGAGTACTGGCCCTTTACCTGTTTGCAGGTAATTTTTCATCCCCTTTATATGACTTTCCTTATACTGTTCGGGGATGATAGTTTCTGTAAGTTTTTTACCAATGGCTTCGCTTTCTTTCCATCCAAATATTCTTTCGGCCTGTGGAGTCCAAACTATTATAGCCCCAGTTTTGTCTATACAGACAATAGCATCAAGAGCGGAGTTCATTATCAGTTTTCTTGTTTCCTCACTTGCCCGAATTGCTTCTTCTGCTTTTCTCTTTTCGGTTACATCTCTTGCTATAGCTAAAACATGCCCGTTCAAAAGCATTTTATAACTGGCCTCCACATCAATTATATCTCCATTCTTTCTCTTCAATTTTCTTTCCATGTAAACCGTTTTACCGGATTTGAGCTCTTTATTCTTCCATTTTACTATGGGTATATGGCCTTCCAGCAAAAGATTGGTTGCTGGCATGTTAATCATTTCATCTCTTGAATATCCAATCATTAAACAGCAGGCAGGATTTACGTCAACATACCTTGCTTCGTTGTTCATTATAAAAATGCTGTCTGAAGCCTGCTCTATCATAGACCGGTATTTTTCTTCGCTTTCCTGGAGTGCCGCTTCAGCCTTTTTCCCTTCAGTAACATCCATCATACTTCCTAAAATGCGAACGGCCTTTCCCTCATCATTTCTTACAATATAAGAACGGTCATAAATATTTCTATAGCCATCTTTTTCTGTCTTAAATCTGTATTCTGTTATAAATATATTTGTATCGGAAGCCAGTGTATCTACCTGTTTTTTTATTAATTCGGCCCTGTCATCCGGATGAATACGGTTCTCCCATTCCTTCTCATCCTGAACAGGGTCAGTCATTTTTAACCCATATAATTGCTGGTATGTTTCATTGCACAGCATTTCACCTGTTTCCAAATTCCACTCCCATATTGCATCGTTGGTGGTACGGCTGATCATTTCAAACCGTTCGTTAGAATGCCTTATCTCTTCTTCTGCTTTTTTAATTTCTGTAATGTTCCGGAAGAAAACAGAAATACCACTTGGTGAAGGGTCGATGTGAACCATAAACCATTTTTCATAGGGAGGGTAATAAAATTCCACTTGCTGGTATTGCTGCTTATCAAATGCTTTGATAAATGTTTTGTAAATGCTGGTGTACACTGCATCAGGATATTCCTTCCATAAATTTTTTCCAATTATGCCCTCCGGTCTGCAGTTCATTATTTCACCGGCAATATTATTCATGTAAGTAAAATTCCATTTCTCATCTAATGAATAAAACCCATCACTAACCCTCTCCAGGATATTTGTTATTAATGCAGCCTTTTCTTCTACCTGTCCGGTAAGTTCCTTATTGAATTTTTCCAGTAATTGCTCAGTTTTTTTTCGTTCACTAATATCCCTGAGAATTGTTACATATCCTGTTATTTCTCCCTTTTCGTTTTTTAACGCTGTAACTGAAGCCAGGCAGTAAATTTCTTCTCCTTTTTTGTTATGATTGAGCACTTCAAGATCATGAGAACCTTGTTGTGGAACTTTTGCAAGCATTTCGTTCACGGCTACTTTCGTTTTACCGCTCTTGGTAATTTCTGGTGAAAATTTTCCTATTGCTTCTTCTTTAGTGTGCCCATAAATATCTTCAGCACCTTTATTCCAACTCCTTATTATCCCTTCTAAATCCGTTGAGAAAATAGCATCACTTGTTTTTTCGGTAAGTCCGGCGAGATAAGAAATTTGTCGCTCATATTTGTCTCTAAATTTTAATCCACGGCCAATCCGCCAAAAAACAATAATTAAGCCTGTAACAAATATGACCGTCAGGCTTATAAAAAGTTTGGCAGTAGCCCATGCTGCTTTTGCCCGTCCACTTATTGAGCCTTGAAGCACTATCCTATCTTCATTTTCAAATGAAATAATCAAAGTGCGGATACTGTCCATCACTTTATTTCCCTTTTCGAACTGTATTGCTTTGTATGCTGAATCCTGGTTATAGTCATCTATCACTTTTACTGAAGCTTCTGTGATTTTTGTTTTTTCTCTGACTAATTTTAACAATTGCCGGAATGCAGGTTCCCGGTTTGGGTATAGTGTAAAAAGAGCTTTAAGTTCAAGTGTATCGCCTGCAAGTTTTTTGACTGCAGTATAGTAAGGAGTGAGAAATTCCTTGTTCCCGGAAATGACATAGCCCCGCTGACCGGTTTCAATATCCTGCATATCATCCATTACATCTTCTAATGCTCTCAATGATTGTAAGGTGACATCTACTTTTTCTTTTTCCCTGATAACCCTGCTGATATTACGGTAGCTGTTGAATACAAAAAAGGAAATAAAAGCAAGTAAAATAAGGAGGCCGGCAATAATATTCCGTCGGGTGTAAAGTTGACTCATATAAGGCCTGAGTTAAAGTGAAAAACTATACGAAGAGTTCTGTTTATAACCCCTGCGCATTCGTAAAGTTTACTAATGACGCAGTATTTTTAAGGCCAAGTTTTTTTAGCACATTGTACCGGTGTACCTCTACCGTTTTCAATGAAATATCAAGGCGAACAGCAATCTCCTTCGATGATAAACCTTCCTTTATTAACTGAACAACGTCTAACTCACGTCGGGACAGTACATTCATATCCGGCTGACCACCTTCTTCAATCAGTTCCTGGTTGGCCAGGATATTTTTTACTTCCTCACAAACATATTTTTTCCCGCTGCTTACTTCTGTAATAGCGGTAAACAGTTCGTCTTTAGAAGAATTTTTCGTAACATACCCCATTGCCCCAAGCTGCAGCATTTTGCGGGCATAGGCTGGCATAGAGTGCATTGAAATACCGATAATTTTTGAACCCGGAGAAAACTTTCGAATAAATTTTGTGGCTTCGAAACCATTTATCGGAGACATATTAATGTCCATTAATACAATGTCGGGCCTAAATTCCTTTGCAATGTCTACCGCTTCATCTACATTACTGGTTTGGCCAATTACGGAAAACCGGGGGTCGTTGTTAAGTATAAATGACCACGACTCCCTGATTAACTTATGATCATCAACAAGCAGAATAGTTATTTTGTCCATATGGATGGCAGGATAATGTTGGTTTAGTAAGGCTTTTCTTATATTAAATTAAGGAAAAAATCTTAAGGCTGGCCAAAAGTTTTACCCAATTGCTTTGAACCTTCAATTTATAAGCAAATTTTAAGTGAATACTCTTAGTTTTTGTTGCTAGCTATATACTACATAAAATGGCACTAAAAAGAGCAGTAATCAATTCAAAAAAATTGATTACTGCTAACTATCGTAAAAATTATATTATCAGGTGTTTAAACAGCTTTGGGCAACTGTGCAATTGAAAACCAGAATGATTCAATCGCCTCCACAACATTTAAAAATTTACCAAAATCAAGCGGTTTGGTAATAAAGCAGTTGGCCGATTTATCATAGCAGGCAGAAATATCTGATTCGGAAGAAGAAGTGGTAAGCATTACTACTGGTATCTTTCTGAGCTTTTCATCCTTTTTTATAAAATCAAGCACTTCTATACCGCTCAGTTTAGGCATATTAATATCCAGCAGAATTAAATGGGGAACTATACTGTCTGCATACTGACCTTGCCTTTTTAAAAAATCAATAGCTTCTACTCCATCTTTTACAACTGCTATGTTATTCTTAACTTTTATCTCTTTAAAGGCTTCCAGCGTAAGGAGGATATCCCCTTCGTTGTCTTCAACCAGTAATATCTGAATTTCACTCATAGGTACTTTTTAGATTAATTAGAAAAATACAAAGAAAAAAATATGAAATAACTATTTTTTATAAAAGCTTCTGCTTTTAATTGCTCTCCCCTAAGGAAACAAGTGTTTCCCTTTAGAAATAACTACCTGCCGCTTTTAGGATAAGGAACAAATGACACATAGAACGCCTCTATTTCATGCATTACTTTAGTGTATTTATCAAAATCAATGGGTTTTGTAATATACCAGTTAACATGCTTATCATAGCACTCTCTAATGTCTTCATCGGCCGCGGAGCTTGTGAGCATTACCACCGGTATTTCTTTAAGCTCCGGATCTTTTTTAATCATCTCTAATAATTCCTTACCATCCATACCGGGCAGGTTTATATCCATGAGGATCAACTGTGGTGTTGCAGCATCTGAATAGCTGTCTTGTTTCCTGAGAAAGCAAAGTGCTTCTTCTCCATCTCTAACAACTGAGATTTTATTCTCCAATTGCATATCCTTAAAGGCTTCTGTAGTAAGAATAATGTCGCCTTCATTGTCTTCAACCAGCAAAATGTGTACTTCGTTCATAGTGATATTTTTTATTGTTCAAAAAATGCTTTTTATATTCCTGGTAACGTAATATAGAATGTACTTCCCTTTCCTGTTTCTGATTCTGCCCGGATATTACCTTTATGCAGTTCCGTAATTTTTTTACACATAGCCAGACCTATGCCGGTACCGCTGTATTTTGATTCATCACTATACAAACGGCGGAAAACAATAAATATTTTCTCTGCAAAAGACATATCAAAGCCTACCCCATTATCTTTTATGGCAATGGAAGTAACCCCATTCTCACTGCATACTGCTATGCTTATTAAAGTCTCTTCTGTATTCCGGAACTTTAGAGCATTGCCAATAAGATGATCAAACAACTGAACCATCTGCGCCCTGTCAGCCATTATTACAGGTAATTGGCTGGTAGTAATAACAGCACCCGTTTCTTCAAATACTGACTGAAATTTTGTTTTTGTTTCCAGCATTATTTCATTGAGGTCTGTTTCGGTATATTCTTTAACAATGGTACTCAACCTGGAATACTCAAGGAGGTCAAATACTAATTTTTTCATTTTTGCTGCTCCTTTTACTGCAAAATCGATATACTGTTTGGCAGATTCGTCCAGCTTATCCCCATGCTTTTTTTCCAGCAATTCCAGAAAGCCGGTCACCATCCGCAATGGTGCCTGCAAATCATGCGAAACGATATAGGTAAACTGGTTCATTTCTTTTGTCACCTCTGCCAGCTTAGCCTCTAATAATTCTACTTCCCTGTTTTCACTTCCCAATTCCTGCAGCAGGTTTAAAGTGTTTTTATTTATTTGTGTTGTGTCTTGCATGATTATCATCTTCCTTTATTAAACCAATTGTGTTTTATTAATGGTGAAATGAAATGCTGTGCCTTTTCCTGCTTCGGATGTCATCCATATTTTTCCTCCATGTGTTTCCACAATTTTCTTACAGGTTACAAGGCCCAGTCCTGTTCCAGGATATTCATCCCGGCGGTGCAGCCGTTGAAATGCCTGGAATAATTTTGGCTGATCTTTTTCTGCAACACCAATCCCGTTATCCTGTAATTTAAATTCCCAATAATCCTGCAATTCGTTTACCGTAAGTGCAATTTCTGGTACGGCATCCTTTTTCCTGAACTTAATACCATTGCTGATAAGGTTAAGGAATAAACGATACAATGCACTTTGCGTACCCGTTACTATGGGTAATGATTCTGGTATATTAAGAATAGCTTTTGTATCTGCTACCACTATAGTTAAATCTTTATTTACCAGGTCCATTACAGTAAGAAGATCTACTGATTCCTTTTTTGCAGCCTTATTACCCGAACGGGAAAACTCAAGCAGGTCCTTTATCAAAATGCTCATCCTGTCTGCACCATCTTTAGCCCTGAATACATAAGACTTTCCCTGCTCATCAAGCACATCGGTATATTTCTTTTCGAGCAATCCTAAAAAACCGCTTACCATACGTATTGGCTCCTGCAAATCATGAGCAGTGATGTTGGCAAACTGATCCAGGTTCTGATTTAGTTGTAATATTTCCTCTTCAGCTTCTTTTCGTTCTGTGATGTCAGCATTGGTACCTATCATCCTTACTGCTTCCCCTGCCTGGTTTCGCTGAACCAATGCATTTCCTTTAACATGATGGATTGTTTTGTCTTTCCAGATAATCCTAAACTCTGTATCATATTCTTTTTCACCGTTTATTGCCGCCTGCAACTCTCCGCTTACTCTTTCTAAATCGTCGGGATGAACAGTGGCTTCCCATGCTTCGGATATGGTTCTTGGGTCGTTAACATCTACATTGTAGATACGGTACATTTCTTTGTCCCAGACGGTACTATTATTAGCAATGTCCCAATCCCAAATACCGATACTGGTGGCATCAATAGCCAACTGCAACCTGTTAGACATGTTCAGCAATTGCTCTTCTCCTTTCTTTCTGTCGGTAATGTCTTCCAGTGTTCCTTCAAAATAACTAATAGCTCCTGTCTCATCTTTAACCATGCGGATATTTGCACTAACCCAAATAATATCTTTAGTTTTTGTGAGTACCTGTAACTCAAAATCTTCTACATGGCCCTGCTTCAAAATAATTTCCGACATTTTATTTCGTTGCTCCGGGTCGGCATAAATTTGCGTTCCAATATTTGTAACCGACTGAATAAGGTCGTCTGGAGAGTCATAACCAAAAATTATCGCCATAGAAGGATTGGCAATGATGAATTTGCCATCCACCGTACTTTGATAAATTCCGTCTGCAGTATTATCAAAAATTGCCTGAAATTTCTTTTGTGCCACTACCAATGCCCTGTCTGCTTTTCTCCTTTCCGTAATGTCTGTAAACATACCTAAGGCACCTACATATTTACCTTCATCATCTTGAATCGGGTTAGTTGATACACTTGTCCACAGCGGTGTTCCATTTTTTGTAATAAACTTAGAAGTCTGAGTTTCAGTATCACCTTCTTTCCTTCTTTCAATATCCTGCATTGCCTTGTTCCTTCCTTCCTCATCTTTAAAATCATAATTTTGGCGACCCATTATCTCTTCCCTGGAATATCCAAGCATTTCACACATTCTTTTATTTACAAAAATGGTGTAATTGTTTTCATCCAGCACCCAAATACCTTCCTGTGCAGTTTCAACAATTTGCCGGTATCTCTCTTCACTGTTATGCAAAGCTACTTCTGCTTTTTTTCGTTCCGTTACGTCTTTCAGTGTTCCTTCAAAATAAAGTATAGCACCTTTATCATTTCTTACCACCCTTGTACTTTCATTCGTCCAGACTATTTCGTTTTTTCTTGTCAGCATTGCTGCTTCAAAGTTTTCAATATGATCTTGTTTCAGCAACTGATTTAACATACGTTCCCTGTCTGAATGATCTGCATAAATTTCATTGCCAATATTATTGACAGATGAAAGAAGCTCTCCTACGGAATTGTAACCAAATATTTTTGCCAGGGCGGGATTAGCCATTATGAATTTTCCTTCCACTGTACTTTGATATACACCATCTGCCGAATTATCGAAAACTGCCTGTATCTTTTTTTGTGCTGCTATCAGCTCCTGTTCGGCTTTTTTTCTTTCCGTAATATCCTGCGTGGTACCAAACATGCCAATTGGCTTTTTGTCATCATCAAACAAAACTGTACCCTGCTCAAAAACCATAAGTACTGTACCATCTTTTCTGGTAATTTCATGCTCCACAGCATAACGAACCTTACCTTCAATTGCATTCTTTATCAGGGCCTCGGTATTCTTCTGTTCTTTTCCAGATAAATGTCCCAGGTAGTCCTGATAAGTCAACTCAAAGGTTTTACGATCCTGGCCGAAAATTCTGAACTGCTCCTGACTCCATACCATTTTATCCGTAGCAAAATCCCATTCCCAACTACCAATTTTTGCAATTCGCTGTGCTTCTTTAAACTTGTTATGATTTTTAATGATTTTATTTTGTGCCCGCCTGAATGTTCTGGCAGCTACAAGCATCAATAACACCAAAAGAGCTGATAATGTAAGCAATCCCGTTAAATTTTGGTTGCTGCTTTTATTTATCATGGATGTGTTTCTCTCTAATTTTCCTAATAGGTTATTTTTTAATGCTTTCAGGCTTTGATCCAGTTGATGCCTTGTATTTCTTTTTTCTTTCAACTGCATAAATCCGATGGCCGCATCAAAACCCCTGGTGGTGAAAACAACAATTCCGCTGTCGAGATTAGCTATCCGCAGTTTCAGTAAAGAATCTACCTGTGAAATTGTTTTTGTATGTACACCAGCAATAGTATTTTTCCGGAGATTGGCAATAATGATATTGCTGCTCACTTTTATGGCATAAAAATTTTTTAAGTAATCAGGATCATTAGTAAGCTGAAACCCTCTTTTATCAGATTCAATCTGCAAAAGATTATTAATAAGGGAGTCGGCCTGGATCAGGTTTTTTTCAATTTTTAAAATCTCATTTTGCAACCGCACCTGTTTGCGAAAATTAAAAAACAATATAGCAAAACTGCCTATTACAAAAACCAGGGATATATACAGAAACAGGTATATCTGCTTTTTATAGTTTTTCATATACCGGGTTTTGTTTTGCGGAAATTGTGAAATAAAACTTACTCCCTTTTCCCTGTTCAGACTCTACCCAGATATTGCCCCGGTGCAACTCAACAATTTTTTTACAAATAGCCAGACCTACCCCTGTTCCTTCATACATTTCACTATTGCCGTGCAACCTCCGGAAAAGAATAAATATTTTATCTGCATATTTAGGATCAACCCCAATTCCATTGTCGCTTACACTGAATAAATAATTTTCGCCATCCACTTTACACTCAATTTGTACTACCGGTTTACTGTCACTATGATATTTTAAAGCATTGCCAATCAGGTTTTCGAAAAGTTGTACCATCAGCGATTTAATCGCTGTGATAACTGGCAATACAGGGATGATTAATTCTGCGCCAGACTCTTTCAATTCCTTAAAAAATTTAAGGGACACATCTCTCAATACAATATTCATATCCGTGGGAACAAGCTCTTCGTTGTTGGTGCTGAATTTTGAATATTCGAGCAGGTCAAGAATTAGCTTCTTCATACGGGTGGCTCCTTCTACAGCATAATCAATATATTCATTGGCCTGTTCATCCAATTGCTTGCTGTATTTCTTTTTCAATAATTGTGTAAAACTGTTTACCATGCGAAGCGGCTCCTGCAAATCATGTGTTGCTACATAAAGAAACCGTTCGAGGTCTGCGTTGGAAGTGGCCAATTCAAATGCTCTTATTTCCAGGCTTTGATATAACCAGTTCAACTTCTCTTCTACTGCCTTGCGTTCTGTAATATCGCTAAAGCTGCAAATCACTTCTTTTACTCTTCCTTTATCATCAAGCAATGGTTCAGCATTTACCAACAGCCATACCCTGTCTTTTGTAACAGGCCTATAAACCCCCATAATAATATTAGCAACAGGTTTGCGGGTATGAATTGCGATGGAAACAGGATGTGTTTCGGCGGGAAAAGAAGAACCATCTTCATGAATTACATTCCAATCAGGATGAAAGCTGGACATGCCGGAAAGTTCATCTTCTGTTAGGCCAAGCATACTTAATGCTGCCTTATTACTAAAAAGGATTTCTGTTTGCGGCCCCTGTAATAAGACACCTACCTTAAGGCTGTTAATCAGTGTGCTTATTCTCTCTGCACTACCGGCAAATAAAAAGGTATTGTCTATAATTTGTTTCATTAAGAGGATATTGGCAAAAACGAACTATGAAAAGTGAAACACACTGGTGGTATTGTACTAAAAAATGGTCCGGATTAAATTGTACTGGCTGATAAACTTATAACCCCTGCGAGTTAAAATAATTGACCAGTGCAGCAGTATTCTTAAGATTCAGTTTTCTTAAAATATTGTACCGGTGTACTTCTACTGTTTTCAACGAAATCTCGAGACGCACCGCAATCTCTTTAGAGGACAAGCCTTCTTTTATCAATTGCACCACTTCAATTTCACGGCGGGATAATACATTCATATCAGGCAGGCCCGATTCATCCATCAACTCTTGCTGTGCAAGAATATTCTTCACTTCATCACAAATATATTTTTTTCCGTCGTTCACTTCTGTGATGGCTGTAAGCAGTTCTTCCTTTGATGAGTTTTTGGTAACATATCCCATGGCACCTATCTGCAGCATCCGTCTTGCATAGGCCGGCATACAGTGCATAGACATTCCAATTACTTTTGAGCCCGGTGCATACTTACGAAGCAGTTTGGTAGCTTCAAAGCCATTGAGAGGGGACATGTTAATATCCATTAAAACAATCTTTGGCTTTTGTTCCTTTGCCATTTCTACAGCTTCTTCTCCGTTGCTGGTGTCTCCAATTACCTGGAAACGGGGGTCGCTGTTGAGGATGTAAGACCAGGATTCTCTGATGAGCTTGTGATCATCTACAAGCAGGATGTTGATTTTTTCCATGTGGATATTGGTTGTTTTGGTTCGTAAGGTTTTTCCGATAACAAAATAGGTACTATAGCTTAGGCTAAATGAAAAAACGCATAGTTTATTGGCAGAGAAGTTGGGTAAAATCCCCTTTTAAGTATAAGCACTTAGAATAATCTATTGATTATTCGTAGTTTGTTGAGATGGATAAATTGAACTGGAGATATTACGCAACTATCTTTGCTTAGTAGTAATATTGTATTCTACAATATTACAAAACTGGCTTATTAATACTTACTGTAAATAATAAAAAAATAATACCCAGCAATGCTACAGAAATTGTAAAGAAGGAAACCAGAACTTTATTTCAAATGAAACCCTTCAATAAACTTGGTATTAAAATCGCCGCTGCGGAACCGTTCATCCTGCATTAATTGTAAGTGAAATGGGATAGTGGTTTTTACCCCTTCAATAACATACTCACTTAATGCCCGGTACATGGTAGCAATGGCTTCCTGCCGGGTTTGTGCTATGGTAATGAGTTTGCCTATCATAGAATCGTAATAGGGAGGAATGACGTAGCCTGCATACACATGACTATCCACCCGTACACCATGGCCACCGGGCTGATTGAGTGAAGTAATTTTTCCGGGAGAGGGACGAAAATCATTATACGGATCTTCGGCATTAATACGGCATTCGATGGCATGATTGTTTGGAATATAATCATCGCCGGTTATTTTTTCGCCCATGGCAATTTTAATTTGTTCTTTTATCAAATCAAAATTGATGACTTCTTCTGTTACACAATGCTCCACCTGGATCCGGGTATTCATTTCCATGAAGTAGAAATTGCGGTGCTTATCAACCAAAAACTCCACCGTTCCCACACTTTCATAATTGATACAAGCGGCTGCTTGTTTAGCAGCTTCTCCCATTTTAAAACGAAGCTCATCCGTCATAAATGGCGAAGGCGATTCTTCCACCAGTTTTTGGTGCCGGCGTTGAATAGAACAATCCCTTTCACTAAGATGGCAAACAGTCCCGTACTGATCGCCTGCTACCTGTATTTCAATATGCCGTGGCTCTTCTACAAATTTTTCCATGTAGATACCATCGTTCTTAAATGAAGCGGCCGCTTCTGCTTTGGCTGTGTCGTAGGCTTTTTCGATTTCACTTTCTTCCCAAACAATCCGCATACCCTTGCCACCGCCCCCGGCTGTTGCTTTCAGTATAACAGGATAGCCCATGTTTTTGGCGATGCCTTTGGCTTCATCCACACTTTGTAATAAACCTTCGCCTCCCGGTATTACAGGCACTCCGGCTTTTATCATGGTTGCTTTAGCGGTAATTTTATCGCCCATATTATTAATCATATGCGGTGTAGGGCCGATGAATTTTATGCCATGATCATTACATATTTGTGCAAAATTTGCATTCTCTGCCAAAAAACCATAGCCGGGATGTATGGCATCTGTATTGGTAATTTCAGCTGCCGCCATGATGTGTGCAATATTCAAATATGAATCGACACTTGGTGGCTTACCAATGCAAACGGCTTCATCCGCAAATTTTACATGCAGGCTGTCCCTGTCGGCAGTGGAATAAACAGCTACAGTTTTTATGCCCATTTCACGACAAGTACGGATTACCCTGAGGGCAATTTCTCCACGATTGGCAATTAATATTTTTTTGAACATAAAATTGTAATAATGTGATGAATGTGATAGTGTGGGAAATGTGAAAATAAAAGTCTTTCAATTTTCACAATTTCATATTTCCACATTTACTAATTATGCCGGCTCAACAAGAAACAACGGCTGATCATACTCCACCGGTGAGGAATCTTCTACCAGCACTTTTACAATCTTACCTTTTACTTCACTCTCTATTTCATTAAAGAGTTTCATCGCTTCAATAATACAAACCACATTACCGGGAACTACATCCGAACCTACATCTGTCAGGTTTGGTTTATCGACAGAAGTTTTTCGGTAAAACGTACCGATCATCGGGCTTTTAATGGTAATGGTAGCTACTGCTACCGGGTCTGCTGCTTTTGAATTTTCTGCTGTTGGGGGAAGCGCAGGCATGGCTTGGTTAGAAATGGCAGGTTGTGTTGGAGGTGCATAAACAGGAGCCTGCTGATAGGGCACCGAAGAAACAATTTGCGCCACATGCTCTTCTTTTTGCTTGATAGTTATTTTGAAATCCTTTTGTTCAATCGTTAGCTCACCGATATTCGATTTGTTGACCATTTTAATCAACTCCTGAATTTGCTTATAGTCCATGTTTTTCAATTTAATAGACAGTTTTGGTTAAGAAGAGACTCTAAGATAGAGGAACAGGCGGCTAAGGTAGTGAAATCAATATAAGAAAATCAATGATATTCCCTTTTTTTGAACGTAAATGGGTCAAAAATAAACAAAAATGGCAGAAATTCGATTGATTTCGGCCATTTTTCAATGCTGTTGATTATTGTTCTTTCACTCTTTCCAGGTATTCACCAGACTTGGTGTTGATACGGATAAGTTCTCCTTCATTTACAAATAATGGAACACCGAGTGTAGCACCGGTTTCGAGTGTTGCCGGCTTTAAAGTACGGGTGGCTGTATCACCCCGCAGACCTGGTTCGGTATAAGTAACCTTTAATACAATTTTATCTGGCAGCTCGGCACCCAGTATCTGATCATTCTCTGTATTAATCATTACGCCTACTTCCTGACCTTCTTTCAGGTATTGCGGGGCATCAATGGTTTCTGCCTGTAAAGCAATTTGCTCAAAGGTTTCATTGTCCATAAAATTATATCCGGTATCATCCTTATACAGGAACTGGTAGTAACGCCTCTCCACACGAACTGGGAAAATAGTGTCCCCGGAGTTCCAGGTTTTTTCTATAGAACGACTATTATCTACCCCTTTCAGTTTTGCCCATACTTTGGCTGCGGCACGGGCCGTTTTATTTTCACCAAATTCCACAACGGTATATAGACTTCCTTCAAGATTTAGAATTAATCCCCGGCTGATGTCTGATGTATTTGCCATAAAAAACTATTTCAAATTTAAAAATCGTAATTGGGCGGCAAAGATAAGGCAGGGATAGTTGCTGACAAAAGGATGCTGCTAACTTTAAAAAAGCTTCATTTATTAACCAGAAAGACGTTTATTGCGTTACCAGATAAACATCAATCATTTGCAGCAAGTATCTTTGGCAAATGAAAAAATCAGTACTCGTTCTAATCAGCTTCATTTATACCGCAACTGCTATTGCACAAAATGATTCTTTACAGGCACCTTATAAAAGGTTTCCTTCATTTCCTCCGGCCAAGTTGCTGCTTCCGGATAATGTGTCGTACTTCACTAAAGCTGACCTGCCAAAGAAAAAGCCGGTTATGCTGATGGTATTTAGTCCTAGCTGCGAGCACTGCCAGCATGAAACAGAAGAACTTATCAATAACATTGATAAATTTAAAGACATTCAAATTGTAATGACTACCTCTATGCCTTTTGACTCTATGCTTGCATACCGGGAAAAGTATCGTCTTGAGAGGTTTAAAAATATTATTGTAGCACAGGATACGGATTATTTTCTGTTCACCTTTTACCAGGTACACAATCTTCCGTTTCTTGCATTTTATGATAAAAAGAAAGAGCTGATCTCCGTTTTTGAGGGTGGCCTGCCTATGGATAAAATATTAAAAGTGTTTCACTAATTCCACAGTTTGAGGTGCTTACAATTACTCATTTTTGAATATTTTTAGTTCTTTCTGACTGGAAAGGTACTGGCATGATTTTTTTAAACAATGTTTCATGACATCTTTTACCTCTCGCTGCTTACCGAATAAAAGATATCTATTTTTCCCATTTATTTTATTTTTTGCATTTATTAATAATGTGCCACTAAAGGCACAGACAACAATAGTTCATACTGCCGGTTCAATACCCGGAACTACTGTAGTAATACCGGGTAAAAAATATAACAGAAGTGGTTATCATAATTTTTTATATGGTAAACATTATCGTAAAGAATGGAACACTCCTGTAAGAGTAAATAATTTTTTCTTGGATACAGCCAAAGGTGGGCTTGTGCCCACAAAACCTGGTGGAAGCCGCCAGTCTATGGGGTTAAGATTAGAAGATAAAACCGGTAAAGAATATGTTTTACGAAGTGTGGATAAAGATTTTGGTAATGGACTGCCGGACGAATTTCAGGGAACCTTCATTGCAAGAATTGCAAAAGATCAGGCTTCTATAGGCTATCCCTTTGCCGCAGCTACCATTACCCCAATGATTGAGGCAACCGGTATTTATCATACCAAACCAGTTTTCGTTTTTGTACCTCAGCAAAAAACATTGGGTGAATACAATGAAAAATATGGCAATCAATTATACATGTTTGAAGAAAGACCTGATGAAAATCAGGAAAATGCCCCGCATTTTGGAAATTCAAAGAATGTAATTGGTTCTGAAAAATTATTTGAACACATTTATAAAGACAATGATTATTATGTAAACCAAAAAACATTTGCGAAAGCAAGGTTATTTGATATGATGATTGGGGACTGGGGCCGCCATGCCGACCAATGGAGATGGGCAAGTTTTAAAGAAAAAGGGAGAACAGAATACAGGCCTATTCCCCGTGACCGGGATCAGGCATACACAAGGTTTGATGGGTTTTATCCTTTCATTGCAAGTCATATTGCCGGTGCCACGCAACTGGAATCGTACGATTATCATATAAAT
>Ga0209591_10000883_pt1 | contig 38599 bp, 43 predicted proteins | sample MAT01_FD_187207 | JGI IMG/M metagenome (GOLD analysis project Ga0209591, IMG submission 187207) | Freshwater microbial communities from Lake Fryxell liftoff mats and glacier meltwater in Antarctica - MAT-01 (SPAdes) (version 2) | ecosystem: Environmental > Aquatic > Freshwater > Ice > Liftoff... | reverse complement strand
GAATCATTGCGGCATCAATCATGGGAGAACTTGCCTCGAAGCTAGGATTGTTCTGGATTCTATGCCCTCCTTTGCATCCGTTCAATTCTTCAGCTTCAATTGTTAAGAAACGTATGCGTTCGCCCTATTGAGCACTTTGTCAGCTTCAATCCGTTCTACCCTATCACTCGCAGCAATTGTTTTAATTTGTGCAGGTGTCAGTTCAGCAACGATCGCATTGCCTAGTTTCAAGTGCTCCTCAATCGCAATGTTTTTCTCATCTAAGGAGCCAATTAGTGACTCCAAGCTTTCATCAGCAATGCGTTCAAACTCACTAAACTCATCCACATCAAATGATTCTCCACGCTTACGATAGCCTTCTTCAAGCTGATCAAAGCGCTCTTGAAAAGCATCAAATGACTGTGTGGCTTTGTACTGAATAATGACGCGCTGGCGCGTTACAGCTTCCACATCACCCACTTCAGCCAACAGCTTGTATTCCAGTAAGCTATCAGGCTTGGCTTCAACTTCGGCACCCCATTTCCCTCGAATCGCTTGCTCAGCGACTGTCAATTCCTGTTCGGTCAAGTCTCGATTCAATTCATCTAACATGATAGGTAGTCTCCTTAGAAGCTGTTTGAAAAGTTTTAGGACAGCCTACCCAGCATGAGTTTTAGGCTTCAAGCGTCGGACCATGAGCTGTACCATAGCGGCATAAAGCATCACTTCGCTAGTCGTTGCCAAAAATTCGTAGTCTTTGCTCAAGCGGCGGTAATGACCAAACCAAGCATAGGTTCGCTCCACCACCCACCGTTTCGGCATCACGGTAAAGCCTGGGGCTTCATCGGTGCGTTTGAGGTGTTCCAACGTCCAACCAAACTGCTGCTGGATGTGGGCGATGAACGCCTTGCCAGCAAAGGTACTGTCCACCCAAATGCGTTGCAAGCAAGTCCAAAACTGGGCAGGAAACGTGGCTAGTAAGGTCATGCCGCGCTGGTCAGAGCGTCCCGCTCCACGCACACACGCAGCGAGCAGCAAGCCCATCGTATCGACCAAAATGGTGCGCTTGCGTCCTTTGACCTTCTTGCCCTCGTCAAAGCTGACGTCCTCGCCACCACTGGCAGTCTTGACCGATTGACTATCCACACTCCCGGCACTCGGTTGGGCGTTGCATCCGGCTTGCAACCGCAGGTGGGTGCGTAAGACCGCATTCAATTGGTGCCAGGTGCCATCCCGTTCCCAAGCCCGCAAGTAGGTGTACACACTCTGCCACTGGGGGCGGTCATGCGGCATCGCCCGCCATTTAATCCCATTCGAGAGCAAATAAAAAATCGCGTTCAGAACCTCCCGCAGATCCAAGGTGCGTGGTCGCCCACCAGCTTTGGCGGCCGGTAAAGAGGGTGCAATCAACGCCCACTGGTCAGCGCTCAGGTCTGTGTCGTATGCTAGTCGTGTCATTGGGGGTCTCCGATAGACCCCTTTACTCTACATGACTGACTTTTCAAACAGGTTCTAAGCGTTTGATGACCCTGTTTGACGCAACAAAAAAGAGTGTCGTAAACAGGTAGAGGGAGGGGAACGATCGTCCCCCCCCTCTACCTGTTTGTCAACGAATCGTTTCTGTCATGTAACGGACGTTACTTGAGTGAGACTAGACGCTGCTTTACGGTTGGCGAAATCAACACGCGATCGATGGCATGGACAACGCCATTTGAAGCTTTGATATCAGGTTGGATCACCGTAGCATCGTTAACGACCACTTTTCCTGCGCTAACACGCACAGCAAGACCACCGCCAAGCGTTTTCACCAAACCAGTTTTCAGCTCACTAGATGGCAGTTCGCCAGGAACCACATGGTAAGCCAGGACTTGTCTCAAAAGTGCTTTGTTCTCTGGCTTCAGCAATTTCGCAAGCGTGCCTGCGGGTAGTGCAGCGAAGGCTTCATCGGTGGGCGCAAAGACGGTTAAGTTACCGCTGCTCTCTTGTATCGTTTGCTCTAGTCCCGCTGCCTGTACTGCTTTAGCCAAAGTTTTGAAAGAGCCTGCGCTAGATCCTCTTTGGAGCAACTCGGTAAGCGTAAGGCTGCTTGTAGAGGCAGGAGCGCTGGTAGCAGGAACCGGCATCGGTTTGGCAGGCTGCATTGTACCGGAAGGAGCCTGCATTGGGCGATTAGGCTGTACTTCGACGGGAGCCTGACTTGGAGACGACTGCATTCCACCCGCTGGAGGCGACGCAGGACTAGGAGACATTTGAGCGATCGCAGGTAAGCTGATAGCTGTAAACCCAGCAACACTTACTAGGACAGATAATGCCTGGAGTAACGTTGGACGATGAACTCGATTCATCTTTCTATGCCTTAAAGTGTTAACAAATATGAACAAGATTAACTCTAGCGGCGTTGTCAGAGTGAGCGCTCTACCTTTGGGTAGATCTGATTTGCGAAGACTGGAAATGGCTCTAGATGAACGAATGGCTACGCGACGCTAAGATTTCGCTTCTAGAGGCAAGACAGCGCAGTTTTACTGATCAAAAGAGGCTTCTTTAGCGGTGCTGCTGCCCTCAATATTTTGCTCATACCACTTCATTAGCGGTGTAGAACTTATGCCATGCAGCACCACTGAAAGCGCAACGGTAATGAAGGTGATCCAGGCAAGCATTTCTCCTGTATTACCTTTGAGTCCATGTGCAAGTGAGTAGGTCAGGTAATAGAGGGAGCCGACACCGCGAATGCCGAACCAGCCAAACAGCCAACGAGTAGCAGGATGGATGGGTGAGCCGATCGTGCTGAGCCAACTTCCGAGTGGGCGAATCACAAAGAGCAGTAGCCCTGCGATTAGTAGCGCTGGCAAAGCAAAGCGGACGATCGGTTCTAGCCGGAGCAAGGACCCTAACATCAGGATCGCGCCTACCTCCGCTAGCTTTTCGAGACGCGAAATAAAGCGAAGTTGAGAGTAAGACTTGTCTGGATCGGGAACGCGATGCTGCATCACCACACCGGCGACAAACACGGCTGCAAAGCCATAGCCATTCACTAACTCTGTTAGCGAGTACGTAATAAAAATGGTTGCAAGGGCAACGAAGTCTTCAATGAGGTCATCGACTGGTCGATATTGTTGCAGGCGACGATCGACCCATTCAATTGATTGTGCCACCACGACACCCATGATGATGCCCGCTGCGACTGCCCAACATACATCGATCGCGACCCATTGCACAAACCAGTTTTGCCAGTTGTCGTTTTCAAGCCACCGTAGACCGAAGTAGACAAACGGAAAGGCTAGAGCATCGTTTAAGCCCCCTTCCGACGTTAAGCCAAAGCGTAATTCATCGCGATCGCTGGGATCCTCAAGCTGCACTTCTGATGCCAACACGGGATCGGTCGGTGCCAAAATTGCGCCTAGCAACACGGCAGCGCCCCAGTTTAGCTGTAAACCCCAATGCGCGATCGCGGCAACAGCAAAGATTGAAAGGGGCATCAAAAAACCAATGAGCCGAATGGTTGAATGCCAAGCCCACGCTTTAAGGGGACGATTCATCTTCAGCCCGCAGCTAAAGAGCGAAATCAAAACCACGAATTCCGTTATCCGCTCTAGAAATTTCGCGTCTGGGCGCAGTTGAATTAAGTTGAAACCGTAGGGACTGAGCGCAATCCCAACAACCAGATAAATCAGTGCGTAGGAAATCGGCAGACGAGCAATCCATCCTGACCCTAGCGTGATTAGCAGCAGCAGCAAGCCAATGACCAACAGGTCAAGAAGGTAAATATCCACACACGTTTTGCTAAGCGATCTGTCTCAACTCTAGGCGGTAGATGAGTAACCGCAATGCAACCTGTGGTGGATTTTGCCGTTTTTACTTAGGACTTACGTATTTTGCCAAAACCTCGGAGGTTTAAGCACCAAGATTGACCATGAGGTTCAATTTTTGGTCAAAACCTCCGAGGTTTGCGTAAGTCTCTCATCTCACGCCATTTTTGCTTCGATCGCCTCCCGACTCCGTGCAACTAACGCCAACGCTTATTTCCAAAGCTTGTTTTCAAAATCTCTGAGCTGCCGTTCTAAACGATCGATGCGACCCCGCAATTCATCAACTTCTGATTGACGGGGAACGCCCACATCTTGCATGATGTTGCGAATTTGGCGCTGCACCTGCGACTCAAAATTTCCCTGCTCTGACCTCAGTGTTTGCATCAGATCGTCAACGACATCTTTGGCTTGCTCCGGGTCAAGTTTGCCATCTTTAACCAACTGATCGCCGACTTCTTTCACTTTATCCGCAACGAGTGACGTTGTACCAACACCAAGCATCAACAGTTGCGAAAGCCAATTATTATTATCCATGCTATTTTCCTAGTGGTATACCGTGGCAGAGGCAGACATGACCGTCTTTAAAGAGCCAACCCTGAACGCTATGACTTGAATATGGGCGATCGCCCAACGTGGTTTGAGCAAAGCTTCAAAAAGTATCGCCTTCAGAGCACACCCTTATTCTGTCAAATTTACTGCGTCTTCTGTGTTGCCGCGCTTGTTTGTGAGGGTGACTTGCGTTCCATGAACACTCAACGGTAAAGTACGCTTGCTTCCTTTATTATCCACCCCGCTTCTATGATCATTGAGTGGTTGAAGATTCAGGTTATCCCAGAACTACGCGAAAAATACATCCAAAAAGACGAGGAAATTTGGACAACTGCACTCTCCAAAGTCCCTGGCTATCTTGGTAAACAGGTCTGGATTGATCCTAAAAATGCCGACAAAGTTGTACTGGTCATCCAATGGGCGAACCGTGAAGCTTGGAAAGCAGTGCCTGCAAAAGACTTAGAAGCCACTGAGATGCAGTTTGCCCGACAAATGGGAAAAAACACTTACAAGATCATTGAGGAGGGCGAGTATCAAGTACGCAAATTTCCTCAGCGGCGAGTATAGCTGGCGTTCAGCTTCGATGGCAAGTCTGCACAGGATTATGATGCTCTGCACATGGATGCTTGGAAGCTAAGGCACGATCGCGCTCGAACGATGTCACCAAGCCAACGCCACTGAGCGATCGCGTCATCGGCTAGTGCTCTGAGGCATAGCTTGATCTGTTGGGTCACGGAGCCGTGCGGTTGTGGCGTAGCGCTCCAGTTTTGTTCACGCGCTCTAACGCATCCCCAGCCCTCACCGCTTGTGCTACTGCTGAGACCTGAAGCGACGCAAAAGTGTAAGCATTGGGAGGAGTTCGCTCCATACGATCGAAGATCTCTTAAGCATGGCTACCATAAAGCGGCAGCGTCTCGCTTAGATGGACAACTCTCGCCTAACGCTGGAAATACTTAGTAGGGGCTGTTGGAAAGGCTTCTGCTGCCACTAGAACCACGGCTGTCCTCGCGCGGCTTCGTTTTGTTAACTTTCAACGCGCGTCCAAGCCACTCTGCGCCATCCAGTTCAGAAATTGCCTGATCTTCTTTCGATTCATCCTTCATCTCAACGAAGGCAAAGCCTCGCTTTCTACCCGTTTCACGGTCTGTAGGAAGGCTAATTCGACTGACTTCGCCGTATTCTGCGAATACTTCTTTCAGGTCGTCTTCAGTCGCTTGGAAGGACAGGTTACCAACGTAAATAGTCACACGCTTCTCTCCAACGATGGTTCGAGGGACAGACTCAATCAGCTTTGAAGCACAAAAAAGGCTGGCTAGCGATTAAGACTGATGAGGATATTTGGCAGCAATCATAGCAGAATTTTCGGGGAGGCAGCACATGTGGAGCCAAATGTCTACAGGCAGAACTGTGGACTTCGGCATGGGGGTGGAGTTTGGGCGTGGGTCAGGCGGGGTCATTAAGCAGCCAGACTAAAGCAGACGTAAGATGAAGTTAAAAAATTTCCAGATTTGACTGTTGTTCTAACGATTGCTTGCAATGAATCGCTAGTCGCCGATCGCGCCAGCACGTATGATGGACGAAAGCTCGATGCTTGGTGTGGTTGCAACAGAGGGAATATAAGGTATGGATACGCGAGCCTTTAAGCGATCGCTCAACAGTTCAGAGAACTATCACCGGAAGGGGTTTGGGCACGAAGCCGATGTGTCCGACCAGATGCAGTCGGAGTATCAAAGTAACCTGGTGCAGCAGATTCGCAGCAATAATTTCACCATCCAGCGCGGGGATGTGACCATTCGGCTAGCAGAGGCGTTTGGGTTTTGCTGGGGTGTCGAGCGGGCAGTGGCAATGGCGTACGAAACGCGACAGCACTTTCCTACTGAGCAGATTTGGATTACCAACGAGATCATCCACAATCCGTCGGTCAATCAGCGACTGCGAGACATGAGTGTGAATTTCATCACTGTCGCTGATGGCGAGAAAGATTTTTCAGGCGTCGATCGCGGCGATGTGGTGATTCTGCCCGCCTTTGGAGCCAGCGTGCAGGAGATGCAGTTTTTGAATGAGCGGGGCTGCACAATTGTCGATACGACCTGCCCCTGGGTTTCTAAGGTCTGGACGACGGTCGAAAAGCACAAGAAAGTAGACTACACCTCGCTCATTCACGGTAAGTACAACCATGAAGAGACGGTGGCGACCAGTTCCTTTGCAGGCAAGTACCTGATTGTATTGAACATGGCTGAAGCGGAGTATATCGCTCACTACATTCTCAATGGCGGCGATCGCGCTGAGTTTATGACGAAGTTTGAGCGCGCGTACTCGGTTGGGTTTGATCCCGATCGCGATCTGAAGCGCGTGGGGATCGCGAATCAGACCACCATGCTCAAAGGTGAGACAGAACAACTTGGGAAGCTGTTTGAGCACACGATGATGCGGAAGTATGGTCCTGATCAGCTCAATCAGCATTTCCTCAGCTTCAACACGATTTGTGATGCCACGCAAGAGCGTCAGGATGCCATGTTTGAGCTGGTGGAAGAGAAACTGGATTTGATGATGGTGATTGGGGGCTACAACTCGTCTAACACGACTCACCTACAGGAAATTGCGATCGAGCGCAGCATTCCCTCGTATCACATCGATAGCGCCGATCGCATTGGTGTCGGCAATCGCATTGAGCATAAACCGCTGAATCGTGATTTAGAAGTCACCGAAAATTGGTTGCCAGCAGGTGCGGTTGTAGTGGGGATCACATCTGGAGCTTCAACACCCGACAAAATCGTCGAGGACGTTTTAGAAAAAATCTTTGAGCTAAAAGCAGCGGCTTCGGTGCTATGAGTAGGGGCGCACAGCCGTACGCCCTCACCCCTAAACAGAAACAATGTATGGCGAACTAATCGCCGAGGCTCGTCCTGCCTGCACTAAGCCCTGATAGACGATCGCCACCACCTCTGCCCGTGTTGCTTCACGTGTGGCGTTAAGCTGTCGCACATTGGGGAAGTTCACGACGATTTTTGCCTTCGTTGCGGTTGCCACTTCATCCTGGGCATTCTGCGGTACGGTATTGCGATCGTCATACGCAGTCAACACGCTCATATCGCCAACGGGTAAACCCAAACCACTGACTAGCGATAGCCAAACCTGAAGCCGCAAGACGTTTTGGTTCGGCTTAAAGGTGCCATCAGGGAACCCGGAGATAAAGCCGCCCTGGTATGCCTGGTCGATCGCGGGTTTCGCCCAAAAGTTGGCAGGAAGGTCTGCAAAATTGGAGGCAGCGCGTTTGGGTGGTGGGTTAAACGCTTTGGCAATAATTGCGGCGTACTGAGCGCGATTCATGGTCACGTCAGGCTTGAAGCTGCCGTCTTCAAAGCCGCTAATCAGGTTTTGGTTTGCCAATCCTAAAATAAAATCGGCTGCCCAATGCCCCTGAATGTCCGTAAAGAGCGGCATTGGAGCATCGGGAGCAACGATAAAGGCGGAGGCGATCGCGGGTGCCCGGTTCAGCGCCACCAGTGCTTGATAAATCAGTGCTACCACTTCAGCACGGCTAATGTCGCGCATCGGCTCCAACTGCCGAACGTTGGGATGGTTGACCACAATCCGTCGCTGCGTTGCGGTTGCTACAGTTTCGGTGGCATAGCTGGGAATTTGGGTGCGATCGCTATAGACCTTCAGTGCATCCAGAATCCCACCTGTGAGGTTGATCCCACTGATGAGGGAGACGATCGACTGCACGCGCGTCAGGTTTTGGTTAGGACGAAAGGTATTGTCTGGAAACCCTGTAATAAAGCCCATCTGGTTGGCTTTAGCGATCGCCCCTGCCGCCCAAAAATTTTGGGGGACATCACTAAAGCTTTTAGCCGCTTGCTTGGCAGGCAGATCAAAGGTCTTCGCAATCACGGCTGCATACTGAGCGCGGGTAATCGGGGCTTCTGGCTTAAAGGTGCCATCGGGAAAGCCGCTAATAAAGCCTCGGCTCACTAACCCCTGAATAAATCCCTCTGCCCAATGCCCCTGGGTGTCGTTAAACCCGGCTGGATTAATAGGGGGTGGCGCGGGTGTCGGGGTGGGTGCGGGTGTCGGGGCGGGTGTAGACGATGGTGAAGGGGCAGGGGTAGGAATTTCATTGCCTACAAAGTCGATCGCCCCTTGTACTTTCGTAGGGTCAACTTGATTGCCCACCGAAATCAGTGTGAGGGTGGTGCCATTTTGAATGTCAAACTGCCCATTTTGCCGAAAAATATTGCCGCCCGGAGCCTGACTATTCCCCAGATCAGGCAGGGCTGTTTCCGTGACAACTAAGCCTGTCTCTGTATTGTTTTGCACCACGTTGCCTCTCAGCACCGCTTTCGATTGTTTGTTAATGACGATGCCAGCCCGGTTTTCAGAAATCTGGTTTTCTGCCAGCAATGGAGCCGCACTATCGCCAACCGCAATCCCAAAGCCAGTTTGCCGACACACATTTTGCCGCCATTCTCCTTTAGAGTTGCGGGTAATCGAAAAACCACTGGCAGCGTTTTGGACAACAACATTGCCTGTTACCAGAGGATTAGCGGTACCTGTAGCAAAAACGCCCTCGCGTTTGCAGTTGGTAAAGGTGTTGTTGGCGATCGTGGGATTAGTTGACTCAACCCATGCCCCCGTGCCGCGAATCTCCGGGTTCGTAACCGTCACGCCTTTCAGTTGAGCATTATTCGCCAGTTGAAAGGTCACATTCTGATTCGCAAACGTGGGGCTAGGAAAGATACCGCTACCAGAGACGAGAATGCCGCTACCCTTGTTGGCTTCATTACCAAGCACCACCACGCCTGAAGGAACTTTGAGAGGGAACGCCTCACCACTGGCAGCGCTGTATGTACCGGCGGCGAGTTGAATCGCTGTACCTGCCTGGGCAGCTTGAAGTGCGCGGCTGATGGTTTTGAAGGGAGCCGCCTGAGTACCGCTGCCACTGTCGTTACCAGTTGCCGGATTGACAAAAAGAGGGGTCGAAGTCGCTTGCACCATAATAATTCCTTACTTTCAGATGATTATTGCCTTCAATGAAGCCTTTGATGATTCCGTGTTGCATTCGTTCATGCTTGCTGTCATCAACCCCTGCAAAGAGCGGCGGCAGGAGAGTTTACCCTGCGTTTCCAGAGGAAACTCGCCCTACAATACTCTATAGAATGGACGTTGCCAGTTAAACGCTAGAAGCTGTTAGCTTGTATGTGCTGGCTGGTGTTCCTCTACTCTATGCAGGGACGTTCTCATGGTAGTAACTGTTTTGGTCTGCAATGTGGTGTTAGGATTGCTCTGCTTAATCGCTGCCTGGCAACTTTGGCGGCTCAAACATCGTTTAGCAAAAGCAGCCAACACACTGTCGTCGTTTGAGCGATCGGTGCATCGAGTTCTGCACCGTGCGCCAGCGGTTGTCAGCCGGGGGCATGCGGGCATCCATCAATTGCGCGAGCAGTATCGGGGGTTGGAATCGCAGCTTCAACGTGCTCAACAGGCTTTAGCCTTGCTCAGTTTAGGACAAGCACTATGGCAGCGTCGCTTTTTGATCAGTTCGCCGCGATCGCGATCGACCCGCAAACCCGCTCCAACTCGCTTTTTTGGGTAAACCATTCCGCTTGAACTTTTTGAGTGGTGCAGAACTGTGCAGCGCAAAACCTGTGTAGCGCCAAAGCCATCTCCTGGCACGCGGCGGCATCCAGCGGCAGGCGATCAACCATCAGGGTAATGTTGGGGTAGATTAGAAGGTGTTGGTGGTACCAGTGCTGCCAATGCCCTCGTTGCCTCAAGCGTGCTGCTGCCCCTGTAGCCTTGCGATTGCTCCTGTTTTGATGCAGAGATGTGAGGCGCTGGGCACTGACCATTTACACGCAAGGCAGCGAGTCATCGTTAAAAAGGGGAAGACCAGACCATGTCAAATAATCGCTCTGGATCATTTCTGGGAGGATTACTGGTAGGAACGGCGATCGGGACACTCACAGGGATTCTTTTAGCGCCTCGTGCTGGTCGCGAAACTCGCCAGTTTTTGAAAAAATCAGCCGATGCCTTACCAGAATTGGCAGAAGATTTGTCCAGCAGTGTGCAACTGCAAGCCGATCGCTTGTCTGAATCAGCGCTCCGCAACTGGGATGGTACGCTAGTGCGGCTGCGGCTGGCGATCGCGGCTGGCTTTGAAGCCAGTCAACAAGACCATCAAGCGTTAGAAGCTGAAACCAAGCACTCGCCTGAGCTTGAGCCTCCTGTTCACGATAATTTGCGTTAGGCGAACCTGTGACCAATCCGTTGTTCTGGCTGGTACTGTCTTTGCTGTTCGTCACGGTCAGTCTCACGATCGTGCTGGTTGTAGCGATCCCCACGCTGAGAGAGCTATCCCGTGCCGCTCGCAGCGCCGAAAAGCTCTTCGATACGCTGCGACGCGAGTTTCCGCCAACCCTGCAAGCCATTCGGCTCACCGGGCTAGAAATCAGCGACTTGACCGATGATGTGAGCGACGGGGTTCAGAGTGCGGGGCAGGTTGTGAAACAGGTCGATCAAAGCTTGACTGGCGTGCTACAACAGGCACAGCGCGCTCAATCCAGCACTCGCAGTGTAGTGGTTGGCATCAAAGCTGCTTGGCGAACCTTCACCCGATCGCCAAAACCCGCGTCTCAACGTCGTAGTGTCGATCGTTCTTTCACCTCCCAACCCGAAGCCGAATTTGCTGCTGCACCCGAAAATGGACGCTCCAGCGCTGCACTGGAGACACGCGCCAAAGCCCAACATCTAACGGCTGACGAAGAGCTGAACCAACCGCCACTCGTGCGCAAGCCTGATCCGGTTCTCCGCGATCCCAACCATCCGACTAGCGAAAAGAGGTTGAAAACGCCTACAGCTAGCAAAGGAGAGCGATCGCGATCGATTTCCAATCAACCTGACACCAACACCGTGATCCCTGACCCGCGCCCTCATCAACTGGGGTCGAAGCGGCTGAATGCCAATTTGGAAGATGATGACGAAGGGATGTAGCCTTTGCTGAGCAGAAGGAGTGGAAGGCTCCGCAGACGATTCGCTGCCGATGCCTCTAGCCCTACTCCAAAATCGCTAGGATGAAGCAGTCGCTCCAAATTATGTCTGCTGTTATTTATGTCTGAGCCAGCGCCAGTCGGTCATCCTCAGAACCCTAGCCAGTTTAGCCAAGAGCTTGACGAAGCGATTCTCGGCTTTGAAGACATACAGGCAGAGCTAAACTATCGACAGGCTCAGAGCGCTCTGCATACTTTAGTCGAAAACCTGGATTTGACCCCACAAGAACGGCGCGGGCTGGAGCCAGAAATTGGTGGACTGGAAGCGCTGCTGGATAAGCTCGATCGCCAGGTCGTGCACATTGCCGTGTTTGGCATGGTGGGACGTGGCAAGTCGTCGCTGTTGAATGCGCTGCTGGGCGATCGGGTCTTTGAGACGGGACCAATTCACGGCGTGACGCGTGATTCACAAACCGCAAGCTGGAACATCAAGCGCGAAGCCATTGCGGGGAGTAAACGTCCCATCCTGCGCGTTGCCCTACCCAGCGTGGGCGAATCCCATATTGAACTCATTGATACTCCCGGCATTGATGAGGTGGATGGGGAAGCGCGTGAGGCGTTGGCGCGACAGGTAGCCACGCAAGCAGACCTGATCCTCTTCCTGATTGCAGGCGACATGACGAAGGTGGAGTACCAGGCGTTGTCAGACCTGCGCAATGCCAGCAAGCCGATCCTGCTGGTCTTTAACAAGATTGATCAGTATCCTGATGCCGATCGCCTCGCCATCTATCACAAAATTCGAGATGAGCGGGTGCGAGAACTGCTCTCGCCTGACGAAATTGTCATGGCAGCCGCATCCCCGCTACAGGCAAAGGCAGTGCGTCGTCCTGATGGTCGCGTGGCAGCACGACTCAGCACTGGCGAACCTCAAATTGAGGAGCTAAAGCTAAAAATCCTCGAAATCTTGTATCGAGAAGGGAAAGCGCTTGTAGCACTTAACACAATGCTGTTCGCGGATGATGTGAATGAGCGACTGGTCGATCGCAAAATGGTCATCCGCAATCAGAGTGCCGATCGCGTGATCTGGAACGGTGTCATTACAAAGTCTGTGGCGATCGCCGTGAATCCCATCATGGTCGTTGATTTGCTCAGCAGTGCTGCGATCGACGTCGCGTTGATCCTCTCGCTCTCCAAACTGTATGGCATCAACATGACGCAGCATGGCGCTATCAGCCTACTGCAAAAGATTGCGCTAGCAATGGGTGGCATAACGGCAAGTGAACTGCTGACAACGCTGGGACTCGGTTCGCTAAAAAGCTTGCTTGGTTTGGCTGCACCCGCAACGGGTGGCGTATCGCTGGGCGCTTACGTCTCTGTCGCGCTGACTCAAGCTGGGGTTGCCGGAGTTTCAACGTATGCGATCGGGCAAGTCACCAAAGCTTACCTCGCCAACGGTGCCTCCTGGGGCGATGATGGACCCAAAGCCGTCGTCACCCGCATTCTGGCAGCCCTCGACGAAACCTCCATCCTCAACCGCATCAAAGACGAACTCCGCGCGAAACTTGATTTGAATCGACATCGAACGAAGCCAGTAGAATGATCCAAATAAAAAGCAGGTAAGCTAATTTAGATGATGTATGCGCTCATCCAACTAAAGCTACAGAGCTTGGTGGGGGTAGAGCTTTTGTTTTTTAACGATGGCAACGATACTCTTCTGGAATATTAATAAAAAGCCACTCATAGAGGATATTGTCTACCTTTGCCACACTAATGAAGTTGATATTTTGATTTTGGCAGAATCGGAAATAGCTGAAGTCGAACTCTTGGAAGCGTTGAATTCTAATATTGAACGTATTTACCTCTCTCCATATAATCCATCTTCACGATTATTCTTTTTCTTTAGATATCCACCTGAATCAATTAGCCTTGTTTCTGACGAAGAGGGCGTTGCCATTAGAAGAATAAATCCACCGATTGGCGCGGATATTTTATTAGTTGCGCTTCATCTCTCCAGCAAAATGTACATGACGGAAGACGACCAGAAGTTTCAGGCTGCGAGAGTCGCCCAACTAATTCAAGAGGCAGAGAGTAGAGTTGGACATATGAAAACTTTAGTAATCGGTGACTTTAACATGAATCCCTTTGAAGTTGGGCTTGTTGGAGCCGATTGTTTTCATGCAGTCATGGATAAAAACATTGCTAAGAAGCGTAGCCGAAAGGTGCAAAAACAAAGGAGATTTTACTTTTACAATCCAATGTGGGGGTTAATGGGAGACTCGTCACCAGTACCATCTGGCACCTATTACTATCCAAATTCTAGATATGTCAACTACTTCTGGAACACTTTTGATCAGGTTCTTTTAAGACCAGACTTACTAGATGCCTTCTCGAAGGAAAATCTTGCCGTTATTTCTAAAATTGGAGGCAAAGATTTGATTGTAAATCAAAAAATCTCATCTACATCTTCAGACCATCTGCCAATTATGATTTCACTTTCAATTGAAGGAATGATTGATAATGGATACTAGAAAAAACCTATGGGGCGACATACCTCATACTGATGATCTGCGAACGCCTTATACTCTTTTAAAAGAGCAGGCTTCTCTCCTTATCGAGCTGACAAAGGGTCTATTAATTGGTGAGATTGAACGTTCTCAGTACTATTCTGATGATTCAGACACCAAGACTGCCTTGGGGTTTAGAGCGCCGCTCCCATCTCTAGGTTCTTCATTGAGTTCATTAAGAAGTACTCAGTCAGGTTTTCTTCAACCTCTTAGAGATGAACAAAAAGAACCTAAACCAATTTCTGTGCTTTACCTCAAAATCAAGGTGCCAACACTCAACAATTACACTATTTCTCTCTTGAAAGTTACCTATCCAGTTGAACTTTATCCAGCAGGCATATTCAGCCTGATTGAACAGGTTGAGCAATTATGTCCCGACGAAGAGAAATTTGAACAAGGTCTTGGCGAAATACTTTCTTCCCACAAGGTTAGGCGGATAGTTTCTGCACTGTTATCGGATGTTCATGTAGATCAGCCAACGTCTTGATTCCTGCCTCACGTTTCCTTCTTATGCGACACCTCAATCACTGTATGGACATTGCCACGGGGCAAGAAATCGCCTTTGATTTTGACCTCTAGAGGATCGCAGGCGGCAACAAAGTCGTCCAGAATTTGATTGATTGATTCTTCGTGGGAGATGTAGCGATATGTCTTACTTAGGAGGTAAACATATGAAATTTCAACTGTTTACACAAGTTGCCCTAAAAGAAGATATTCCTACACTGCATTTGAAGCAAGGAAGCATTGGCACGATCGTGGAATCCTACCCCATGACTGCCAGAAGGGAGAACGGGTATAGTCTCGAAGGTTTAATTCCTCAAGACACGGTTGAGGTCTCTGAATCTCAAATCGAAGCGATCGCCGTACCATCGCCACAAACGCAGACAAGCTAAGGTGCGATCGCCACCCCTCACTGTTCTATGCGTTTTTCTTGTGCGTCACCTCAATCACCGTATGGACATTGCCGCGCGGTAGGAAATCGCCTTTGATTTTGATTTCTAGAGGGTCGCAGGCAGCAACGAAGTCATCCAGAATTTGGTTGATCGATTCTTCGTGGGAGATGTAGCGATCGCGGTAGCTGTTGATATACAGCTTGATTGCCTTCAGCTCCACCACTCGCTGATTGGGCACATAAGACAGATAGATTGTCGCGAAGTCTGGATAGCCAGAAAACGGGCACTTGCAGGTAAACTCTGGCAGCGTGATGTGAATGTCATACCGTCGCCCAAGGCGGGGATTGGGAAAGGTAATCAACTCGCCTTCAGCGATGTGGCGCTCACCGTACTTGGGTTCAGTCTGATCCTGGGTCTCAAATTCAGCGGTCGAAAGTTGCTGTGTTTCGGGATGGCTCATGGTCATGCGTGAAATTGTTTCCAAATTTTCGAGAACTTCTTGACGATTTTTGCGGCGATCGCTCTAATTGCGGCTATTCTGAGCGTAGCTTATCGACTCTAGCGTTCAGACGTAGACCTATGACATCTAGAATAAACGCCAAACAGCCTACACGAAAGGTTCAGGCATCCGGTGTTCCGAAAATTCCAGCGAATCCCCACTCACCGTCAGTACCCATTTCACTGTACCGGGAAGTTGCCACCGAGTTAAAGACGACTCAGGCAAAAATGGAGACGCTTACCCTTCACAATCAGCAGTTGAGCCAACAAAATCAGCAGTTGCGGGTGGAAATCGAACGGGTTGTACAGTCTGCTTTGCAGCTTCGCCAAACCGCTGATGCCCATTTACCTGTTAACCAACTGCCTGCTCATCAAGCGCCTGTTTTGCCTTCAGCGTTACAGGGATTAGAACTTCACTTCCAGCCACCGACTGCTCCCGGTGTCATCACCCCAGAGACCACAGAACCGGGAAACACCACTCCAAAGTCGCTTTTTACAGAGCAAGAAGGAAAACTTCGGCAGCCAGCGTCTAAAGAGCGCAGTGCCGAAATGGGCGGTTGGTGGCTGGCGATCGTCATTTGCTTCATTATTGTGACTGCCTTTGGTACAGGCTTTTTCATCGTGCGTCCCTTATTGCCTTCGCGCTGAAACTTGGATGATACGGTCGATCGACCCATGCTGAGCAGATTGACCAAAGCAGACTTTTGCCAAAGCGTAGCCATCCGTTACGAGAAATTGTATCTTTGTCTACAAAACAGACGCTTTTGACGGTGATAAAAAGTGTCTTGCTAGACAACTAACCGCGTCGATAAAATAAGGAGTGTGGGAATTGAAAAAGGTTGAAGCAATCATCCGTCCATTTAAGCTTGATGAAGTCAAAATTGCTTTAGTCAATGCTGGGATCGTGGGCATGACCGTTTCTGAAGTCAGAGGTTTTGGACGGCAGAAGGGGCAAACAGAGCGCTATCGAGGCTCTGAGTATACGGTTGAATTTTTGCAGAAGCTGAAAGTGGAAATCGTGGTCGAAGATGATCAGATTGACATGGTGGTAGAAAAAATCATCGTCGCTGCCCGCACGGGTGAGATTGGCGACGGCAAAATCTTCATTACTCCCGTCGATCAAATCATCCGCATCCGTACTGGAGAAAAGAACCTGGAAGCGATTTAGGTTCCGGCGTTATTGGCAATGCGCTCACTAGCAGACCTAAGCTTGCTTACTAAAAGCAACCTTAGGTTGTCTGGCGGCTTCGATAAACTTCGGCTCTTTTGCATCCATTGTCTAAAACGCTTAGATGTCTAAAACGCTTAGACATTCGTTGCATTAGCTGCCTTGATGTAAGTTACAGCTTTAGGGGTAATAGCCTGTACGATCGCATCGATCGCGTGCTGCTCAGCCGCTATCCACTTTCTTGGCTGATCGAAAAGACACGGTTGCAAAACCCCCCAAAGCTTTCCGTCCTGGCACAAGTGGGCATGGATTAAGGCCCGATGCCCAAAGCTTCTGCGCTCGAACTCTTGACTCAAAACATCTGGACTGGTGGTCTCGACATCTTCGATAAAGAGAGACGGCTCGGTTCGCAAGGCAGCAGCAAACATCGGATCGATGTCCGGTAGAGACGCGGGTTCTAGCTTCCAGGCTTGGTCATAAACGGTAGGAATACCAGAGTGACGAATCCAGCAGAAAGCCACTCTGCCCAAACGAGTTTTGGGATCTCTCAGGTACAGAAAGCAGCGATCGCACGCTAAGAACTCCCCCACCGATGGCATGAGGGCATCAAAAAGGACTTCAGGCGTAGGCGAAGCGGTAAGGATATGGTCAATGGCAGGTGGGATGCGATCGGTCATGCGGCTACGGTTGCTTCAAATGGGTCGATGATGTTCGATCGGGACGCTGCATCTAACGCCCCGACCTTGGACTGTTCAAGCTGTCGTACAGTTAACTCAACGGATTTTCCTGCATTACCTCAGGATCTTCTTTCACAAATGTCCATTCCAGCAGTTTGCGTGGCGACTGTTTTAGGGTTTTCACCAGGCTCTCGTTGTCATCAAAGGTGACTTGTGACAGGGATGTAGTTTCAACGTTGACCGTAAAGCGATCGTCCTCAAAGCACCAGGGCGTAACGGTGACCAAGCCGCTACGGTGCTGAATCACGTCGTAGCGCTGACCATCAGGTCCCTTGCTAATTTCCAGTGCCCGTTCGTCCATTGGCAGCTTGTGCTGGCAAAGAATCAGCGATAGGCGATCGCACCATTGCATAAAGGCATACGCACTGGCAGCATCGTCTTCGGAAGCCTCAACTTCTTTACGCCATTTCGTTTGGTTTTCCAATTGCTCGTCCAAAAACGCGTCGGCTTCAGCAGACGTGCCGCGCTTGCTAGCGTTTAGATGAGTCATATGCATGGAGTTCAAAAGCGCGACCCAGTGCCCTCGGTAGAGTGCGCATTCGATGTGCTTCCGCAGTGGGTTGTAGGAATTGCCCTCATGCATCAGAAAATCCTTGGGTGTTCCTGCTTTGGTAAGGTTTTCGCCTTCCCACTCTTTGGCAAGATCGTCATGGTGCGAAATTGCTGTGATCGTCTCATATAGCCGGGTTAGGGAATCCTTGCGTTGCCAATGTCCAGCAATTTGCGCCGCAAGTAAGGCATGGGCACGATGGTAAATAATCTGCCAACCATTTTGGGTCGGGTTAACAATCATAGGACAAGTCTCCTGAATGAGTATCGCTAAATATGATTGGCTGAACGGTGCTGTAGCTCAGTTCAATGAATCTCAAAGTTGCCGCAGTAGGGATAAACCCCATTGCAGGCAGATTGGCTCTGCACAGAAAGCTTTGCCGCCGTCACAAGCAACATCGGCAAAGCGGCAACTCAACTAAGGAACAAGAATTTAATAACCTCGGCGTTTTCCGTAGGGGCGCACGGCTGTGCGCCCCTACCTACGAACAATTTGTCGGTTTTGTTTAATCCACGATCCTAAGCCATGTGGGATCGATGGTTACCTACCAAGTAGCAAGGGCAACTGCACCTGATCTGACGAGGAACAAAAGATTGGATCGCTCACTATAAACAAAGTAACGGAGCCGTCAGCCTGTGCGCTCTACCCAATGACTGAATCATCGCTAGAACTGTAACGATTTCTTGCTTTAACGGTACGCTCGCTTTAGAGGTACGCTTATGCTGCTCTGTTGACAATCTGAGGGACATTACAGCTCTACGGATTGATAGTGCTATTTAGCATGGCTGGTTGCTAGGGTGCGTTCAGCGTTTGAATGGTGAGCATCTGAGGCGGCGTTGCATCTGGTGGATACAGGAAATCGACTTGCACCAACCGCCGATCGCCCGGAGGCATGGTGAGAGTTGCCAATGCTTCTCCTAACTGCCCCCGCCGTTGTACTAGATGCCAGTATTGAGTCCGAGGTAGACCGCGATCGTCGTTATACCGAATGCGAACGGTGCCTCGAAAAAACACATTGGCATACGGTGGTTGCCGAAACCGTAGCCCTGCTTTGCTCAGTGTGTCTTCTTTCAGCGGCGTTTGCACCAGCACTTGTACCGTTTGGGAGGTCTTTGTCGTGTTGATGAGGGGAAAGGTGAGCTTATACTCAATGCCGTAATTGCCATGAGCCTGATACGCCGTACCTGGATAGCGGGTGAGCAACGTGGCACTTTGGTTTTGTCCTGTACCCATTTTGCCAGCCAGCAGCGTACTCAAGCCATAGGAATAAGCCTGACCAGGTTCTGGAATGGCTAACAAGCGACTGTCGGGATCAGTCACCTGAGTGCGCCATTGGGAACCCTGTGCCACTGCTGCCACGCGACCATAGATTTCTGCTCCTGTCAGACGATCGGGTGGACTGGGAGCGCCTTCACGCGGTCCAGCAAGGTCGCCTGTTTCTAGCAACGTCTCCCACTCTTCCAGCGTCGGTGCTCGTTCGCTACCATCTGGATTTTGCTTGGCAAACATTGCCAGATTCGCCATGTAGACGGCACCGTTGCTGTAGAGCCGTGCCAGCGTCGATCGCCCGTTCAGCGGCGGCTTTAACGGGCGCACAGGAATCGGCAGGTTCATCAACATCCGGCTTTGCTTGGCTGGAATCACCAGACGATCGACCCATTCTGTCTGCCGTTTCCCTCGTAGCACATCATTCATCGCCCGATCGCCCGGTCCTGCGTAAAAGGTGCCTAGTGCATTTTCAAGGTGCGCGGGTAGAGCGATAAATTCTGCATCTGGCTGGCTGAGATAGCTAGCAGCTTGCAACACGTCAACTGTCACGGGTGCATCACCGGGATTGTAAACAATTACGCCTAAGTAGAGCGATCGCAAATCATCGGGGGTTTCGATCGCCCGCGCAATGTGATGTGAGAACAGGTCAAACCGTCCAGAAAACGGAAAGTTAAGATGTGCCCCCGGTACTCGCTTACCCTGCGGCGGAAATGTCGATAACAAAATGCCCTCGGTCTTCACGACCTCTGGGTTGTTGCTATTGAACACAGGTACCTGATCCAGTCCACCTGGCAGGGGGCGCGTCTGTTGTGGAATGACGATTTCCTGTGGCGCAGCGGGGGGCATCGGTACAGCTTGAGCAAGAAACACACTGGCGAGAAGAGAAAGCATAAACGGTCTGAACCTATCGAGTGACCGTGATCCAGTCTACGGCGACTTGTCGCCATGAGGCTTAAACAGAAACCGGGTTTCTTAACGAGAAAATGCCCTTTAAGCCTTTCGATCGTGTCTAGAAACCCGGTTTCGTTCAACGCCTGTGCCGGTCTTGCACTAAAAACGATTTTTAAAGTTTTGCGGTCCCTGGTAACCAGAGGCACTAGCTAATTCCTGCAAGGTTTGCTGTCCAGAGTAAAACTTGCCGTTAATCTCCCAGGTGGGAAAGCCAAACCCTCGACCTAGTTGTTTCTCAGCTTGAGCCGCTACAGTCTGACAGACTGCCGTTTGATTATCTTTGCCATCAGGTGCACATTCGACAAACGGAAAATCCCTAAGTGCTTCAACCCCAAAGAGCTTTTTCTGCTCATAGCAGTGAGGGCACCAGTAAGCGCTGTACATTTTTGCGCCAGTCTGCTTTAGGTGACGGGCAAGTTGAATTTCTGACTCACCCGACGTATCGGTAACGGTAAAAAAGACTTGACCGCTACCAGAGGCAATATTGTAGGCACCAGCCACAGGCTTGCCTATAGGGGCATAAAGCGCCAGCGTACCGACTAGCGTTATCATCCCGACAATAGTACCGGTGAAAAAAAGTTGTCCAACATCGTCCCAGGTGCGCCCCAAAAGCGTGATTACAAAAAGGCTGAGCGCAAAGATTGCTGACGCAATGCAGTAATAGCAGATGCCTTGAACGCCATAAGGCCCTACGAACTTGGTGAACATGATGCTCATCAGGTAGCCGCTAAAGATGAGCATCGCGGTTGAGCCGACAAACAGCAGGAGCCATGTCCAGTTTTCCAGCTTCGATCGCAGTTCTTTTTGCTCGTCGCCCTGAATTGCCAGGGGAGCGAGAGCAAAGGTCGCCATGCTGATGTATGCCAGCAACCCAAATAATGCCAGTGGTAGACCAAAGACCGTTGCGTAGGCACTAGAAAGCACCTGTTCACAGCCACCTGTGGGGCAGGCGGTAGCTCCGTTGGTTAACTTGGTGATGGTGATATAGGCAGTATTAAGCGCACCGAGAACAGCAATGCCACCAAGCAGTGGACGCGACCAGCGATGCATCCAGGGAGCAGTACGACGACGACTGACAAGACTTTTAGACATAAGCAATCCTCAAAACCCAGCAGTTCTCCTGGAATAGCAGCGTTACCCTACCATTTTGCCCTATGAGACTTCTGATTTTATCGTAATTCTCGTTTGGGTATCGTTTGCTATGGCAAAAGCTTTGCTTGCAGAGAATAGGCAGGTGGCAGATGGCAGGAGAATGGGTGGATAGAAGGTGTGGCATTTCAAGTTCAGCCCCCGATCGCCTTCTCATCATGATATTCCCGTGGCGTATAAACCCATACACCGCCATCCTTCCGAGCGATCGTGCGCGTTTTGCTAGAACCAATCAACAGCACTGTTCGCATGTCTGCATCAGTGGTTGCCAGGTCTGCAAGGGGCTTGACGAGCACAGACTGTCCCGATCGCCCCAGATTGCGTGCCAGAACCACAGGCGTGGTGGGCGATCGCCATTGCAGCAGCAGAGCTTTTGCCTGTTCCAGTTGCCAAACCCGTTGCTTGGAGACGGGGTTGTACAGCGCAATGACAAAATCGGCTTGAGCCGCTGCCGCCAGACGTTGTTCAATCACTGACCAGGGTTTGAGAATGTCGGAGAGGGAAATCGCGCAGAAGTCATGCCCCAACGGTGCGCCGATCGCCGCCGCCGCTGCTTGCATGGCAGAAATGCCGGGTGCAACGTGGATGTCAAGCTGCTGCCACGCTGGCTTTGCCTCGCGATCGATCACTTCAAACACGGCGGCTGCCATCGCGTAAATGCCGGGATCACCCGACGAAACCACCACGACCGATCGTCCTTCAGCAGCCAGATCCAGCGCTTGACGAGCGCGATCGATCTCGACACGATTATCCGACCCATGCCGCTTGCCCTGAGCAAAAGTGCCCACTAAATCTAAATAGGTTTTGTAGCCGACTAGATCGGTTGCGGCTTGCAGCAGCGCCTTGACTTCTGGCGACATCCATTGCGCGGCTCCGGGACCAGTGCCGACGATCGCCAGCTTGCCGCACACCGCAACAGGTTGGTAGACCAGATGAGTGGCGCTGCCTGTTGTCGCGCGATCGGTCACTTCAATGGTGTGAGTGCCATCGGGCGTAAAGGGAAGATTGCTTTGACGCAGCCAGGGCGCATCACCAACGAGCTTCACGGTGGCTCCAGCGATGAGATCAGACGTAAAGGCTTTGGCATGGTCTGGATTGGTGAGCCGATAGCCTGATGGTGGCGCTTCCAAGACCACGTTGAAGCGAAGCTGTCCGGTTGCGGTGATGGCGGCTTTGGTATCGAGGACATGGGCGATCGCAACTGCCAATTCATTTGCCCCCGTCAACCCACCTAACAGCGGCACCACCGCACTCCCGTCTTCCGCTACAGCGATTACAGGTGGCTCGGCTCGTTTATCGGACAGCAAGGGTGCCAGCGATCGAATCAAAATGCCAGACGCACAAATCCCAACAATGGGAGTCCCATTGCTGAATAGTTCTCGCACCGTTTCGCCAAATTTGGCATAGAACCTATCCACAGACTGGGTGCGTCCCGCTAAGCCATAGACGATCGCAGTAGGTAGTGCTGCCTGAATCTGTCGCGCGATCGCTGCGCTGGTTTCGCTAAGAATCAAGATTGCGGGTGGTTTCATTCCGGTCGATCGCTGACTCGCATGGTTTTGTCCCGCAGTTCTTCCAGATGTTGGACAAAAACTTGATGTTCTGCGGTTTCAATGCCCGTTTGCAGAACGGCTAACACCGATCGCATATCTCCCTGCAACATTGCCGCCACGTTCAGCCACAAGCCTGGAAACACCTGGCTATGAAGCACTCCTTGCTCATCTGGTAGCAGAGAAACGTAATCGCCATCCTGTAGCTGAAACCAGTCAATCTTCTGGTCAAACACCTGCCAGACAATATATTCCTGTACGCCACTTCGTCGATAGGCTCGTTTTTTGTCTCCGAGATCGATCGCCGCACTACTCGCAGCAACCTCCGCAACCAGTTCTGTTGCGGCTTCCAGATAGCCATCATCGCTCAAAGTTGCCTGTCCGCCGCTGGCTGGACTAATCAGCAAAACGCCATCCGGTTGCGGTTCGTTGTCTATATCCAGGCGCACTGTTGGCTCAATGCCCATCTGTACATCCGGTGTAGCTGCTTGATAGACTCCCAGCCATGTAATCAAGCGTCCATGAGGTTCAGCATGGGGTCTAAAGCGTAGTGGGGATGCCATGTAGACGACTCCTTCAATTAATTCAGCTTTTCTCAGTTCGGGCATGGCATGGTAACGACGCTCAAATTCAGGACGGGTCAGGCGATCGCCATTTTCTAGGGGAGGCAGCGCCAAGCCCTTCAACTGAGAGGCAGCAGTTTGAGGTAAGGAAGATGTCATGGCAGTTGTCCCGATCGTTGGGGCAGAAGTAATTCTATTATCGCAATTTCATTGCGGTCGCGTTTGGCTGGGGATGAGAATCAGCGCCCAGTACGGCACCTCGGCAGGATCAAGGTCGGCGATCGGGCGAATGCGCTGGTTGGGCATCGTTGCCCGTTCGATGTAGAGCGCCCGTGACAGCAAACCCAGTTCATCCAGAATGGTGCGGACTTTAGCGAAGTGCCTGCCCAATTTGATAATGATGGCAGCATCGGCAACGGCAAGGCGATCGCGCAACGTCGTTTCTTCCAATGTGGCAGGCATAATGCTCAGCACATCATTGCGGTAGGTCAGCGGCACACCGAGCATGGCAGCGCTGGCAAAGGTGGAGGAAATCCCTGGCACTACTTCGGTGTGAAAGCGTCCCGCTAGACGGTTGAAGATATACATAAACGAGCCATACAGCATCGGATCGCCCTCACACAGCACAGCGACATCGCGTCCAGCGGCTAAATGCTGGGCGATCGTCTCAGCGGCAGTGTCATAGTACGGCTGCGACGATCGCGCCACGCTAAAGGGTAGCGGCATCGGTACTTCGATCTGCTCTGGGCGAATGAAATCGGCGACGATCGCCCGTGCCAGCACCTTACCGCTTTCCATTGTGGGATAAGCAATCACGGGCACTGAGGTCAAAATCCGGTGTGCTTTAAGCGTCAGCAGTTCCGGATCGCCAGGACCAATGCCCAAGCCGTAGAGTTTTCCGGGTGTTGGGTGGCTTTCCCTACTCCCGTTCGGCTGAGCGCTCACGTCGAAGCCTACTCCCCACTCCCCACTCCCTATTATGCCTGTCATAACTCATTCTCCTTTGCTAACGCATTCACGGCTGCGGCTGCCATTGCACTACCACCCCGACGACCATGAATCGTCAAAAAAGGGATACCCCGACTGTTCTCTGCCAGCGCAGCTTTAGATTCGGCAGCACCGACAAAGCCGACGGGAAAGCCCAGAATAAGCGCTGGTTTGGGTGCGCCTTCGTCCAGTAGCTCCAACAGGCGAAACAAGGCAGTTGGGGCATTGCCGATCGCCACCACTGCTCCTGCTAAGTGGGGTTTCCATAGTTCCAGTGCCGCAGCCGATCGCGTGTTTTGCATCGCTTGAGCGATCGTGGGCACCTGTGGGTCGTTCAGCGTACATAGCACCGCATTATTGGCAGGCAGGCGTTTACGAGTGACTCCATTTGCCACCATTTGAGCGTCACAAAGAATCGGCGCACCGTTAAGCAATGCCGATCGTCCTGCATCCACCGCATCCATTGAATAGGCTAAATCCTGCACAATGTCTGTCATGCCGCAGGAATGAATGAGCCTTACTGCGACAAGTTCTAACGCCGTAGGTAGAAGCGACAAATTTGCCTCTGACCGAATCATGGCAAAAGAGTTTTGATAGATTTCATTGCCATCACGAATGTAGTCAATCATGCTCAGTTTTAAGTTGAAAAGTTTTAAGTTGAAATTAGTAGCATTTCATTGCCGCCTTTCTGTAGTTCATAAGGCACTTTTTCAATGGCTAGAGCATAGCCTTGATCAGTTAATGCTTGCATGATTGGATCGAGGTAAGGCGATCGTTGGCGCATCAAAATCAACAGCGGAAAAATTCGCACTTCTGGGCTGGCTCTGAGCATTGCTCGCATAGAATCTAGATGAAATTGATAGGTGAGTTGTTCCGAATAAAGAAATAAAAAATGAGAACACAAGGCAAGATCATAGATACGATAGGGCAGCGTTAGATGAGGCAAGGCATCCACCCAGTAACGTCCTTCTGCTTTGCCAGTTTCATAATCATTGATGAATGTATGAATCGCCTTCACTCGATTGTTGCGTAGATCATCTGGTGAATGGTGATGTGACCAAACCCAATCATTTGGTGATTCTTTGACCTGATTAATAATGTTATCTACTACAGCATCAAAACGAGACAAGATTTCAGCACTGCTGAATTGATAAATCGGATCGATCGACGTAACACGATAACCCAATGGCGTTGCCTCAGCGTTGAAGCTAGCAGGTCCATCGCCCACACCGAGAATGCGTTTCCCTAAATCGACCTCCGTCAAGTCAAACATTTTGATATATTCATCTAGCGATCGCCCAAAAGGCACCACTGTCTCTAGCTTCATTGCCATAACTGCTTTTCAACCTCGCTCAACATGTCATTTGAGCCACGTTAAATAATTGCTTTAACTCCGCTATCGTATGGCGATTCACAAATTCTCTAAACGTTTCGTTTGTGTGCGATCGTTGCCTTTGATGCATCCGTAGCATCTGCTCAATTAAGCTAGGCAACTGTGTAAAGGGATAGTTTTGCTCAAGCGATCGACCGAATTTTGAGCCATCTTCCCCAACGTAAACGTGATAAATTGCCTCGCCATCTTGAGCCATACCAAGTAGGGCAATATCGCTAGCATGATGTTGAGCGCAGGATTTTTCACAGCCAGTAAAGTGAATATTAATAGGGCGATCGAGTGTCATGCAAGTTGCTAAATGGTTTGCTAACGTCAATGCGTCTTCTTGGGTATTAGTCGCAGATGATTGACAGCCTGTGATACCAGAACATGCTACGATCGCACTCCAAGGATGCGTTATGGAGGTGGACAGTCCAAGCTGTTCAATTTCTTCTTGTACCGCTGCAATTTGTGATGTTGAAAGATCAGCAAGCAGCACAGTTTGCCAGGGCGTTAAGCGGAGGAATCCACTGCCATAATGCAATGCTAAGCTTGTTAAGCCTCGCCATTGGGATGTTTTCAAGCGACCAAGAGGAAGTACTACACCGACATAGGAAAATTCAGTCTGTCGTTGCGAATGTGTTCCCAAATGTTGATAGCTACTGTTAGTGGATGAGGTGCTGCAACCTGTTTGATCTCGTTGTAAAGAAAAGGGGAGAAGACGCGCCACTTTCTGTAAAAACGTTTCTACACCCCAGTCGTGCAACAGTTCTCTTAGGCGTGGTTTACGCTGCTTCAGCGAGCCTATTGCTATTGTGTAATCCCGATACACCTCTGCCATTGCTGTCAGTAGTTGTAAACTTTCTTGCGGTTTGACTAGCACACCGACATCGCAGGGCGCATCTCCACGTTCACTCAGATTGAGATGGAGGCAGAACAGCACATCGTCGTTGATCGCTTCTGCCATGAAACCGATATCGTTGGGGCGATCGCGAACCGAAACCGCTTCACCACCGTCAAAGCACACGCTGAACTTGGGCGACAGCACGGCAAAATCGGGACGGGTTGTAAGGTAGCGATTCCAGGCAGCGACCAACGGGCGTGTGTCAAGCAATTGTTGGCGATCGATCCCTGCTGTGGGGCTGCACATGATGTTGCGAAGAGCATCGACCGCCGCGATCGGAGACGCTAAGCCTAATACTTGTAAATGCTCCAGCATCTCGGCAGTCACGCTAGTTTGCAGTCCACGGATCTGGACGTTGGCGCGATTGGTCACTTCTATAGTGCCGCTGCCAGCGCGATCCGCAAGAGCCGCGATCGCCTCGCACTGCGCCACGGTCAGCAAACCGCCTGGTATTCTCAGTCGAGTTAGCAGCCCATCTTGCGCGATCGACGGTGCAAACAAGCTGGGACAGATCGCATAGTTTGAAGACAAAACGCTTACTCCTTCCCCGTGTGACGCAGGGAGTAGACAACGGTATCCCGCAGATACCACCCAGTCGGCATTCTGACTTGAAAGCGTGCAAACGCTCCATCACAGTTGCGGCACAGTACCGGAATCACACCGGACTTTCCCGACTCTAGGCTTCAGTAACTTAGCATGGGAACGCAATCAAAACGTAAGATGCCATTTTTTGTAACGCCTCATCTGTAGGGACGTTACATGTAACGTCCCTACAAATGAATGATTAAACAGATATGACTCAGAAATGGCTTTCGGTCGTGGGGATTGGCGAGGATGGATTGGCGGGACTGAGCACGATCGCCCGTGCTCTAGTCGATCGTGCTGAGGTGCTGGTGGGCGGCGATCGCCATCTTGCCATGCTGCCAGAGGATGATCGAGAGCGCCTGGTTTGGACATCGCCGCTGCGTGAGTCGATCGAAGCAATCTTGCAGCGTCGAGGGCAAGCGGTTTGTGTGCTGGCGAGTGGCGATCCGCTCTGCTATGGCGTTGGTGTCACCCTACTCCGCCACATCCCGATCGCTGAAATGACTATACTTCCAGCGCCCTCAACGTTTAGCCTTGCCTGTGCCCGACTCGGCTGGTCGCTGACCGAAGTCGAAACGTTAAGCCTGTGCAACCGTCCGCCTGCATTGCTACACGCTTATCTGTATCCCAATGCCAAGCTGTTGATTTTGAGTGAAGGGAAGCAAACACCCGCGATCGTTGCCGCTCTGCTGACTCGAAGGGGTTTTGGCAATAGTCCAATGACCGTCTTAGAACGGCTCGGTGGCAGCAACGAACAGCACATCACAGGTATTGCCTCGACATGGCAGGAAACTGCTTTGGCGGATCTCAACGCGATCGCCGTCGAGTGCCTTGCTGATCCAGGCATAACACCCCTGCCACGCACATCGGGATTGTCGGACGATGCTTATCTTCATGATGGGCAACTGACCAAACGCGAAGTGCGGGCGATCACGCTATCGGCACTTGCGCCTACACCGGGAGCGCTCTTGTGGGATGTGGGCGCAGGCTGTGGATCGATCGCCATTGAATGGATGCGAAGCCATCCTCGGTGTCGTGCGATCGCGATCGAGAAAGCCAGAACCCAGTACATCGCTGATAACGCGGCAGCGCTCGGTGTGCCTGGACTGCACATCGTTGACGGCAAAGCACCCGAAGCGCTCAAGGCTTTACCCAGTCCCGATGCCATTTTTATTGGCGGCGGCGTGACGACAGAGGGCGTACTGGAGGCGTGTTGGGCAGCACTGAAACCAGGCGGACGGTTGGTTGCCAATGTGGTCACGATCGAAGGAGAACGCCTGCTCTTTCAGTGGCATGACAAGGTAGGTGGCACGTTTACGCGGATTGCCATTCAACGAGCCGAACCCGTTGGACGGTTCTTGGGCTGGCGATCGCTTGCGCCCATTACGCAATGGACAGTGATAAAATTACAGTGAAGCTATTGTTTAGTTTTGCTAAGCATCGATCGTTATGACAGCCGCAATGCCCCACTCCCTCTACGACTTCACCGTCACCAGCATCGATAGTCAGCCTGTTGATTTAAACACCTACCGAAACCAGGTGCTGCTGATTGTGAATACTGCCAGCCAGTGCGGTTTTACACCGCAGTACAAGGGGCTTCAAGCTTTGTATGACAAGTATGCAGACCAGGGGTTAGTCATTTTAGGCTTTCCCTGTAACCAGTTTGGGCAGCAAGAACCGGGTAGCACCAGCGAGATTCAGTCATTTTGCGAAATGCGCTTTGGCGTCACGTTTCCCCTCTTCCAAAAAATTGACGTGAATGGGCAAAATGCCCACCCGCTGTACAAATATCTGACGAAAGCAGTCCCAGGCATTTTTGGCACTGAAGCCGTCAAATGGAACTTCACGAAGTTTCTGGTCGATCACGCTGGCAATGTGGTTAAGCGCTATTCTTCGTTGACCAAACCAGAAGACATTGAAAAAGCAATCCAAACACTTTTGCAAGCACAATCAGCAGTCCTCAAATAAGTCGTCTGTAGTAGGGACGTGACATGGAACGTCCCTACCGATTTTAGAGCCGCTGCTTGAGCCAACCCACTGCACTAGCAACATCTGAGACTCGTTCGCCTACTGGCATTACGGGACGCTGAACCATCACGATCGACATCCCTAACTCTCTCGCTGCAATGATCTTGGCGTAGGTCGCGTCCCCTCCGCTGTTCTTGCTGACGATCGCTTCAATCGCATACTTTTTCAGCAGTTCCCGTTCGCTATCCAGCGTGAAGGGACCACGATCGAGCAGCAGTTTCCCCTTTGGCAGCGGTAGATCAGATGCAGGCGGGTCAATCGATCGCATCAGAAACCAGCACTCAGTTAACGGCGCAAACGGTGCAAGCTGTTGTCTGCCAATCGTGAGAAAAATCCGTTTGGCAGCCATCGGTATCGCTTGGGCAGCCGCTTCAACGCTCTCGACTTCAAGCCAGCGATCGCCTGCTACTTTCGTCCACTCACGACGCACTAGCATGAGATGAGGAATGTCGATCGTCGTAGCGGCAGCGGCAGCATTCCAGGACATTTGCGCGGCGAAGGGATGGGTCGCGTCAATCAAGACATCAATGCCGTGTTCTCGCAGATAAGCAACCAGCCCATCAGCACCGCCAAAGCCGCCTAAGCGCACATCGCCTACAGGTGCAACTGGCTGTAGCGTCCGTCCAGCCAACGACGTGATGACTGTAACATCGGGAAGCATGGAGACTTGTGCGGCTAGCGCGATCGCGTCACCTGTGCCACCTAAGATGAGAACTCGCATGGGTTGATTTAGCGATGAGCAATCAGCAGTCAGCTAAAAGCTAATAGCGGCATTGCTGAATACAGGTATGAATTTCCCTCATCCCCACCCCTTCTCCCCAGGGAGAAGGGAGCCAGAACTCCTGTTCCCTCGCCCTTTGGGAGAGGGTAAGGGTGAGGGCAAAGTTAGCGTTTCGTACCCAGATCTAGCAACGCCGTAATAGCTGACTGCTGATTGCTTTTACAGAATGATGCCCTATGAATCAAAGAAGCTTACTGAATACTTCCCCTTACTTTGCTCCTAACTTTGCCGTTTCGAGATTGATGAACGGCAAGGCTCCATTGCCGCCCATCACTTGAGGAAACTTGCCGTCCCATTTCTCGATCGCCTGCTTCTGCAATAGTTCTGATGTCAACGTCTCGCGCAGCAAGCGCTGTGCCTCTGCCTGCCCTTTAGAACGATTGATCGTTGCTTCGGCTTCTTGCTCAGCTTCCTGGGCAACGTAAACGGCTCGTTGGGCACGCTGTTCTGCAATCTGCTTTTCCTCAACCGCGTTGGAAAATTCAGGTGAGAATTTCAGATCAACGACGCTGGTGTCAAGAATGATGATGCCGTATTTATTCAGGCGATCGCCCAGCGCCATATCAAAATCCTGCTTCAGCTCATCGCGTTTGGTGATGGCTTCTTCAATGGTGCGACGGGCAGCAGCAATCTTGAACGACTCCTGCGTTTGCGGTGCAATAATCTTCGACACAATGTTTTGCAAACTTCCCTGCGTTCGTCGAATGTTCACGACCTGAGTGGGATCTAAGCGAAAGTTGATTGCAAAACTGGCAGACAAGTCTTGCAAATCTCTGGTAGAACTTTGGGCAGGCACTTCAAACTTCTGCACGGTCAAATCGTAAATATCGACCCTGGAAACAAAAGGCGGCTTCACATGAATGCCTTCCAGCAGTTCCCCATCCCGCGCTTTACCCAGAATGCTGATGACCCCAGCCTCACCTGGATTGATGATGACAAAGGCATTCAGCGACAACAACGCCACGATACCAACGATGACCAGTAAAGCCGTCGTTCCCCAAGTCTGTGCCTGTTGGCTCTTCACGTTTCGGTCTCCTTTGCGTCAATCACTCTACGACCATAGGCGATCGGCGCTGCATAATGCTTGCCAACAGCAAAGATGATCGGTTTTGCCGCTGGTCGATCGCACCATCAGCACATCTATGCAGAGTCTTTCGCGGGAAATAGTGGGTCACAGAAGAATTAGGAGGGCAGAGTAGAATAAAACATGTCTTCATTGCTGCCGTTACGAGAGAGGAGACTCAGCATGACTGTTCAGGAACTCGAACAACAACTCCTTCGTCTTCAACCGACTGACAAACTTCGCATGATTCAAATCCTTGCCCAGAGCCTCAATGCTCTTTGGGGGCAGTACCAAGACTCACCTGTCAAGCTCTCTGAGTTCTTTCGCCAATCTCCCCTCGCTGAAGTTACGGCAACTGGAGAGCTTGACTTAAGCCGCGATCATATATCGCGTGTGGAGCTTGGAGAAGAAATCATCATTTCAAACCGAGGTGTTCCTGTAGCAAAGCTAGTGCCCTTTAGTAGCGCGTCGAATCGGCACGCTAGTTTAGGGATGGATCGAGGGCGTTTCATGGTGCCAGATGATTTTAACGCTCCCTTGCCAGAAGAGATCTTGGCAGCGTTTGAGGGCTGCGACGAGTGAAACTCTTGATAGATACTCAGTGCTGGTTGTGGTGGTTTGCTCAACCAGAGCGCTTGAGTGAGAAGACGATCGCCCACATTGCTGATGAGACCAACGAAGTGTGGCTTTCAGTTGCTAGCGTGTGGGAAATCGGCATCAAAGTTGCGATCGGAAAGCTGCCGCTACCAGAACCCATCGACAGCTACATTTCTAGCCGAATGGTGCAACTGAAAGCGCGATCGCTAGAAATTACAGCCACTCATGCATTGCGAGCGGCAGCCTTGCCATTGCATCACCGCGACCCGTTTGACAGAATGTTGATCGCACAAGCTCAGTTAGACAACCTGACACTCGTCAGTACTGATATCATGTTCAGGCAATACAACGACGTTAATATCCTTTGGGCAGGTAATGCGTGAACACGTTTCCAAGCTATGGCGATCGTGCTTAAAAAGGTTAGCTTGTTGAATCTCATGCCTTGACGAAACCGTTGCGTTTTAACAAAGAGACTTACCCAACCAGAGGTGTCCACAAACAGACTATTCGCCACCCCTGAACTTCCGATACAAGGCGATCACTTACGCTTGTTCCCCACAGGCGGCAGAAGCGATCGCACGGGGACTAGCTATGGCAGTATTTAATCAACTGGCAGGTCGCGTAGAAAGTAGAAGCGATCGCTGACATAGCGAGAGTAGTCCAGAGCGTGAGTGGAAGATGCTGTTGAAACTCTTGGGTCAAATCAATTTATGGGGTTGGCGATCGTACTCATAACGTTCCGGTTGAGCGGCTATCGATAATTTTTACCACACACCGACCAACTCTGCAAGTTTGCTCCAACCGGGTTGTTAGACCGTGTTAACTTTGCTGAGTTCGACAAGACCTCCCTCAAACACCTGCACCGTCAGCTGATAGCCTTCCATCAGTGACATTCCAATCAGGGGATCTGAGTCAGCCTCATCAACCGGGATGGTCAACGGATCTCCATCCCAAACGACGATCGCTTCATAAACATTGAAAACACATTCGCTACCGTCTCCAAGAATGGCGCGTCCTCGCCTTTTCCATCGCAGATTTAACTGAGCAATCAAGTCGGGAGTCAGCGAAAGCCAGCCATCAAAGCCCGTGTCTACGATCGCATCTTGCGTGTAAACCTTACCATCGGAGCCACAAACTGAAAGTGGAATAATTGGTTCAAAATCACGGACAATTCCAGAAATCATACGGCTCTCTTCGATCGCCCGCCAAATCGACGTACATAACGGGAACCGATACGAACAATCCAGACTTGAGCATCTGGATAATGGGCTTCGAGGCGATTGCAGGCAGCGACTTCACTGGTATCTACCTCAAAAGCTCCTGTTTCGAGATCGATCGCCACAATTTTCCCATGATTGCCTTCTTCGACTTGGGCACGAATTTGGGTTTCGTAGAGTGCATCGCCACGTTCGGCAAACTCTTCTTTACTGTAACGAGGTTGTCGGACTGCCATAACGGTTCTCCAAGGCTGAACGGTTGATATTTCCACTTTAGCGCATGGCTAGAGGTAGGCTGGGAAAGCGATCGAGTTTTGGGGGGAGTCGTAAATATTGTGCATGGTGGGGGGCATCGTTGAAATTGCGTGGGCAGTGCCCACCCTACCTACTGCCGAACTGCTAGTCATTGAGGGTAAGAGCGATCGCCTCTTGCAACTCAACCAGGTCAGACCGCGATCGCAGTTTATCGGGAAGTGGATCAACCATCTGTGCTTTCCTTCGCGCCAAAAGATAAGTGGGAGATGTATTGAATTTCGTGGCGTTAAGTCAATCTTTGCGGTTGGCGATCGTGCTTCTAACGCTCCTGTTGAGCGGCGACCGACAATACTGAAACGAAGTAACAAATCTTCATTCGCCGCTCCAACGACTTGTTAGCTGGCTGGCAACTGAACACTTCAAATCGTGGTAAGTAGTCCGACAAAATTATTTTCACACTAGCTTCGCGACAATCCAGCCTTTCAGCTACTTTTTTGTGTAATTGATTTTGTTTAACTACTTAAAGTAATCGGCTCTTCCGGATCTGTGGTTGAAATCGTATGAAAGGCTACAAAATGCCGCCCGATCGACGGCTGAAACCCAGTGATAGTTTGATATAAGGTTGTCTTATCAGCGCAAAGCCGGGAGAGCCAAGTAATCTGTGGTTCTCCCTGCCAGAGCTTCCTTATACCTATCGGATAGCAGATCAAACCTTTAAGCTACTCTCTATTCTATAACTGGAAAAGACGGATGCTTTCAACGATTAAAATTGCTGCCCACACCAGGATACTGAGACCAGCCGCTGCCGCAGCAATATCTTTAGTGACGCGGATACGATCGTTCTGCTGAGGTTCCACAAAATCGCACAAGACTTCGATCGCGCTGTTAAACAATTCAGAAATCAGCATTAGCCCCACCGCTAACAATATCAAGCTGACATCTATCCATTGTCGAAAGTAGAAAGCACCGCCTAGAATGGGCACTGAAAAAATCACTTTATAAGCAACACTAAAGTCGGTTATTACTGCAACATGAAGACCCGCTAAGATTACCTTTAGCTTTCGGATTGGATGATATCCAGGTGTGCGAAATTTGTTGGTCATGAGTAAATAGTCCTTCAAAGGGGCTGCACCGATCGCACAAATCGCTGTAATTGCCGACTTTCTAACTCCAAGACCCTCCGTGCAAAATCAGGGTCATGATCGAGTAAGTCGTCAAAGGTATCGACGGAGATCGCTAGAATTCGGGTCATTTCACTGTCTGCAATGATGGTATTCTCTGAGCTGCTGTGCGCTAGGATGTCTAGTTCATCCAGCGTCTGCCCAGGATGAAACTGTTCAACATGAATCTCAGCCCCAGTTTGATAGTGAATATTGGCATCACCTTCAATCAACAGTAACAATTCTCGACAGGTGTCGCCTGCTTCTGTGATCACGTCACCGTTGGAGTAGGTTCTCACCTCTGACCGATCGGCTAGGGCAATCAACGTTTCACTCTGCATCCGGTGGAAGAAATCGCTATTGAATAAATAAACCAATTTCTCTAGCGTCGGACATTCATTTAGAGCCAGATTTGACGTTGGCAAAGACAGTAGCCGTTCGGCAGTTTCCTGCAAAAGCTGAGGGCTGGACTTATGAATCTGATCTCGGGCGATCGCCAGACTGCGTTCGGCATCCAATTGAGCGATCGTATAGAGTGCTGCCGCCTGAATTAAGGGATTTTGCTCCTGGAGCAGGGCTTCTAAATGACTCAAAACTTCCTCAAGGGGAGCTTCCAGAGAACAAGCTACGGGCGTTTCTCCGGGCTGAGTCAGGGATTTAAAAATTTCTGGTGGTAAGCGATCGCCCCAGTTCTCCTGCTCTAAGAGTTCCACTAAAATTGCCGGAGAAGCCCTTTGCAAAGACCTCGCTAGGGATAGAGCATTCGGATCATTTTGGAGCCTTTCCAGCGTTTCCAGAATCGATCGTACAATCAGTTCTTTTTTATGCTTTATATTTTCTCGCAGCAGCGTTAACACCGCTTGATGCTCCATGAGCATCGGTTGATTTAATGCGCGGTAACAATCAATCAATTTTGGTAATCGAGCCAGTAGAAACTCAGCCTTTTTGACACTGCCAGCGTTCACCGAAAAACCACTCAGAATCCACTCTTCTTCCTGGGGTGCGATCGAATATTCGCGGCGCAGAGAACGCATTGCGGCTGAATCTGGGAGTGACAATTGCTCAACTGCCGTGCGATTGGGCTGTTTGCTTTGTAGTAGCATTAATCGCTCCAGTGATTTGCGGTAACCGCTTAAGCGGATCTGATTCTCTAAACTGCGTTGACGATTGGGGTTGAGTAATTCTGGATCTTCAATGCCCAATTCCTCCAACACGATGCGGTGTTCGTCATCGGTAATCCCTATTTCTTGGCGCATTTGCTGCAATATTTCCAGACTGCTGGAGTAGTTCACATAACCTTCTTCTAATGCTTCTCGAACAACTCCCTTATATGCCTGGTGTCGCTTCTCGCGGGTAAAGCCAGGAAGAACTTTGGCCAATATATAGACTTCATGGGTGTTGAGGTCGCTGAGTACACGCCCTTCTAAAAACTGTGAAACGTTGAGTTGCAATTTCTCCAATTGTTTGCGGAATCGACTGGCGAGATTTTCACGGGAATAGAGATTAGGACTGCGCCGCCAAGCTTTGTAGAGCCAGAGAGTACTCAGGGAAACAAGCCCCAGGTCGTAGAGGTATTGTACCGACCAAGGCATGAGTTGCACTAAGGGACGACCGCCAAAAATAAAGAAGAAGTTGAAAATCCCAAAGGTGCAAAGAGTAAAAATGCGATGTCGAATTGTCTCGATCGCCAGCTTGGCATGATGTCGCCGACTGTAAGATTTGGCGCGTTTTTCAATCCACTGCCCGACCCCATAGCCGATCGCTGTACAGCCGCCTAACACAAGGGGAACAGCAACCAATTTGGGAATGTTGATGGAATGCCCAAATAAATACAGCCCGGGACTAAACAAAGAGGCTAGCTGATCGGTTTGTCGGAGCCACGCTCCAGAAAAGTAATAGTTCCAATTGCCTGCGTACAAATAATAATAGCCAAAATAGCCTACGACTAACCCCACATACCCATAGCGAAGAAATGAGGTTTCAGGCTTGTTTAAGCTATCCCAATAGGTGCGTTCTGCATCAATGTCAATGCAAGGATTCTGGCACGCCACACAAGCACTCTGCTCTTTACCATCCGGCAGAACAGTGCGGCACATCGATTGAGTGATGGACTGATCACTCATATGGGCTTTGCTACTTAATAAGCCCCCCGGCTCACTATAGATGCTCTGAACGGGTGCCATTGGGCAAAAGTATTGACACCAGGATTTGCCTCCGTAAAAATAGCCAACTGCGATCGCAGCCACAACTGTAAATAGTAACCAACCTGCCAGCACCAGGCGATCGGCATTAAAAAATAAAATTCGCCCACATAATCCCACAAACAGCCAGCCAAATTGGACATAGGGATAGTTTCTACCCAGCCACGAATCGGGACTGACCTTTGCCAATTCGTAGCGCACCTTCCCAGTCTTTTTATTCTCCCGTCTAAATTGTCGTTGCCAGCCTAGGGCGCGAGGAATCTGAGATAAAAAAGAAAGAGGACAGATCCGCCGCCATAGCTCATGTCCAAACACCAATAAAATAAAGATTGCGACTGGGACAATCGCTCCCCAGAAGAGGGTGGTGCTCAATGGGTAGGGTTGCTCGGATAAACATATGCCTTGCACTTCTACACAGGCGTTGGATAGCCGCAAGGGACTCCAGGGATGGTTGGGTTCGGTTAATGCCGATGTCCAGGGATCATAAAATAGGGAAACGATTACCAGGAGCCAAGCAATGGTCAATACCCAGCGAACCCAGTGCATTCGAGACTCTGGCAGTTGTGCAAACATAGACGAACTCTTTCTTTGGTCTTCATCATTGTGTGCCGAAGACGGCTAGCTGCCGCTATAGATTTTCTCTGGGCTAGCTATCGTATTTCCTCAATGAGCTTAAAATACACCGGACGTGAAGACCCAGAAAATAATCTTGCAATTACCGTCTCAACCCAAAAACGAAGCCAGCTAACGGTGAAGTTGTGCGTCGGCAGGCAACCTTGAACTCTCACAGATAACCTCTGTTCCGTCCGCACCAACGCAGTGTTAGACCGTCTACGGCGACTTGGGTTTAACCTCAAATTCCATTTTGGAGCGGTAGAAACATACGTCAAATTCCATGAAAAAGTTTGTCTGCCCTAAAATCAAAGGTGCATCCTGGCTTCTCGTCCAAGCAAACGCTAGCCGAATCGGTGCAATATCCCCAACTTGAGCAATTACAAAAAAAGGCATAGCAGGCTGGGTGCTCAAATTGCCAGCTAGTTGAATAATTGCCCTGTTGTCGTCCCAGGTAGCTCCCAGGTGTAGCCCCAAATCATATGGCATCACATTGATAGTCGCGCCACTGTCAACCAGTCCAATCGCCTCAACTGTCTGTCCCTCATGGCGAAGAACCAGCGGCACTCTTGGCAGACTGTCGAACTCGTTCTGGGAAGGATCGGTAGTGGAATAGCGGAAACGCATGACAATTAAGCCTGATCCGCTAACTCTAACGCTTGCATAAGCAAGATACCAGCCCCGAAGGTGTTGTAAGGGGTCGGCAAATCATAGGTTTTGAAGGGTTCTAAGGGTGCAATATTCTCTGCTGCTTCTAGATCCTCTGCCAGAATTCGGATCAGCTTAAGCTTTTCCACTATAGAGAGCTGCCGAACAGCAGGAAGCACTTCAGTAAGGGTCATTATCTACTCCTAGTTCAAAGTTTTACTTTCTTGAGTTTACCGCGTCTAATAATAAAACTCTTTTCATAAAATCAGAATAATAAGTTATTTAACATTTTGTGTAGGGTCGTCATGAGTGGGAATAGTTCAGATTTCTGGCAGCTTTATATCAAAAAAATCCTGCAAATGAAAGTAATAAAGCAATAAATATGACAAGAGTACAAACCAGCGGAATCCAAATACCAATCAGTGAATTGACCGTTATCAGGCCCACTATTCCCTTGCTTTTTGTCCTATTAGCGATTTCCTTAAGAAAATAACCCTCATGGGAATAACACATCTTAAGGACGATATCAAGCTTCACATGAATTCGATAAACCGTGGCCCACATTAACAAACAAAGAATGAGGCCAGATACTAAAATCAATGTAGATTTTTGGGGAGAATTTGCAGAGGCAGAGCCTCCAATGATTAAAGCGAATATCACCAGATAAAAGTTGAATCTCTGATTTAAGAGGGTTTCTAGATAAACACGCTCTTGGTTGATGTCCCAAACCACTGGACGTTCCCAAGATGCCTTCTCTTGAAATTCCATAAGTCCCTCAGTAAACACTAAAACCCAATTGAGATACCTTTTCCCGAGAATGCTCAATCACAACAGGGGCTATGACGGTCTAACTTGTTATTAGAGAGAATTTTTCCTCAGCTCCACCCCAAAACAGGTGGATAGGTAGTTTTTTTCTTGCGATCCTCCCAAATCAGGTGGATCTGAGGAAAGCTTCTTCATAATACGCAGACCGA
>Ga0209591_10000882_pt1 | contig 38602 bp, 39 predicted proteins | sample MAT01_FD_187207 | JGI IMG/M metagenome (GOLD analysis project Ga0209591, IMG submission 187207) | Freshwater microbial communities from Lake Fryxell liftoff mats and glacier meltwater in Antarctica - MAT-01 (SPAdes) (version 2) | ecosystem: Environmental > Aquatic > Freshwater > Ice > Liftoff... | reverse complement strand
GCGCGATCGCGGTGCCCGAGACGCCCTCCGCACTCCAGAGCACGACGTGCGCCCGCCGGATCACCCCACCCGTCTCCGCCGCGCGCCTCACGAGGGCTTGCAGGGCGCGCCGCTGCGCGGCAGAGAGCCTGATCACCATGCGTCGTTTCATGCCCAGTCAGACGAGCGCCCCTTTCCTTAATTCAATCTCGACGGCGCTGCACTAGTGAACGTGCTCGACCAGCAGTTCGCCGGGCTGCTGCTGTGGCGCTGCACGATAACCGCCGGGTCCTGATCAAAGAACTCGGACCCGGTGATCGGTGTCGGTAGGGGGAACGATGCGCCCTACCCCTTCAGTTTCACTTTCGACTTCCCGGCATCGCCGCCCTTGAGGGACAGCTTCGTGACGCCTTGAAGGTTGCCCTGGCTGTCCTTGTAGAGCGCGCCCCAGCTTTGGCCCCCGCATCCGCCAGGGCTGACGGTCACCCCCATCTTGAGTTCGGGCGATCCGCCGGTCTGGTCGTAGAGGCAGAGTTTGTAGCTGGTGCTGCCGTAGGGCCGATGGACGGATGCGTGGCAGCAGCGGCCAGTCAGCTGGCGGCGCGCCGGTCGAGCGCGATGCAGGCGAGCGCGGCGATGTAGGCGGCGACGCCGGTGAGCATGGCGGTGAAGCCGGAACGGCTGCCGATGAACGTGGCGAGCACCGAGGCGACCACCGAGAGCGCGCCGTTGAGGCCCCGTCATGATTCCGCGCCCGCGCATCAAGCTGCTCCTCGACCAGGGCACCTTCGCCCCGCGCGGGCGCTGTCAAAGCGGCCCGGCCGCGCTCGCGCCCGCGCCGCACCGGGCGCCGACGCCGGCCACCGGTTCGCCCGGCGCGGCACCGGAAGCGGACGCGACCCCGGCCAACGGCTCCATCACGCCAGGCGCCGCGCCCGACGCGGACGCGACGCCGGTCGCCTACGTGCGGCCACGCTCTGTCGCCTGGGCTGCCCTGCTCCGCCGCGTGTTCGCGTGTGACGTGTTGGCGTCCCCGACTGCGGCGGGCGGCTGCGCCTGCTGGCGACCATCGCGGATCGGGCCCTCGTCGAAAAGATCCTGACCCACCCACCTCGGCTTGCCCGTCGACCTGCCGCAGCCCGCGGCGGCGCGCACGCCCGCGTGGCTCCCGGGCCTGCGCGCGGCCGCCGATCACGCAGACCCCGCCGGCGGTCACTGGGCTGACTGACCCCCCACCGCCGCACCCCCATCCAGGCGCCCGCGCGGCACTGGCGGCGCGCCGCGACGCCCGGGGGCGGCGGGCGACGGGATCCGGTGCCTGGTTGGTGACGTCGATCACCCAGCCGTCCGCCCTTGATCGACCGCGCCGTGGGCGCACGGGCACACGCGGCCCGCCGGAACCGCTCCGCGGGGGGTCCGATACGGGATGTTCCGTCACCAACTCCAGCTTGTCCGGGCTATCGTCCGAGGAAGAGGAATCCGAAGACGCCCCCAGCCGCCGCAAGAAGCCCTGGCGCTACCGCTGGCCGGACGAGCGCGCTCGCGGTGACCGCACCGTGAAGATCACCGACACCCCGCCGACCATTCGCGAGTTCACGCATCGCGTCGCCCAACTCGGTCGCTTCCTCGGACGCAAGTCCGACGGTGATCCGGGAACCCAAACCCTCGCCCGCGGCATCGCAACCTTCGACGTCATCGTCCTCACATATGAAATCTTCAGAGAAACTCACGCACCACCGTAGTGCCTGTGTCCAGAGCACACTTGTGGGCAACGATCAGACCTGAGGAGGGTCGCCGATGCCGCGTGCGCACCGCCATCGAATCGCCGGCCAGGTCTGGCACCTGACGGCGCGCTGCCATCGCCGACAGTTCCTGCTGGAGTTCGCGCGGGATCGGCGCGCGTGGGTGGGCTGGCTGTACGAGGCGCGGAAGCGTTTTGGACTTTGCGTCCTCGACTACCAGGTGACCAGCAACCACGTGCACTTGCTGGTGCTCGATCGCGGCCGGGATGAGATTTCGACCAGGTTGCAGTTGATCGCTGGCCGCACCGGGCAGAGCTTCAACCAACGCACGCGGCGACGCGGGGCGTTCTGGGAAGACCGTTACCACGCCACGGCGGTCGACGCGGAGAAGTATCTGGCGCGCTGCGTGGTGTACATCGACCATCGACCTGAACATGGTGCGCGCCGGAGTGGTGCGCCATCCCCGCGACTGGGAGGAGGCTGGCTATCACGAGATCCAGCCCGCGCGCGGGAAGTACCGCATCATCGATGGGGAGGCGTTGGCCGGCTTACTGGCCGTACCGGCGGATCGGCTCGCGGGCCTGCATACGAAATGGATCGAGACCGCGCTCGCAAGCGGTCAGGGCGCGCGGGAGCCGCAGTGGAGCGAGGCCATCGCGGTCGGCCGACGCTCCTTCGTGGAGGAGGTCCAACGATCGCTGGGCGCGCCGGCGCGCTACCGGCGGATCGCGGAGGAAGACGGGGCGTCGGTGCTGCGAGAGTCCGGCGCAACATACGGCATCATTTTGCGGGCGAAATGGGCCGCCTGAGCGTGAAAATGCGCCCCGAATTCCGCCAAAGGCGCCTGATTTCAATGAGCTGCGCTGGTCCGACCCGATGGTAGCCCGTCCGAGACCACAAGGGAGCGGAGCGACCTACAGAGAATCTCCCTGCTGTCCGGTCCCATGTGGTCTGCCAGCTTGTCCCGGCTATCCGCGTCCGCCAACAGCTTGTCCCGGCTATCCGCCTATCCGCTCCCGGCTATCCGTTTGACAGGCCGCTGCCGGCGCAAGCGTACACCCAGCATGCGCGGCTTTCGTTCGTGTGCAGTCCTGGCCCTGGTGGCGCTCTCCGCGATCGGCGGAGCGGTTCGGGTGCGGGCCGCCGATCCGCCGCTGGCCTGTGCGCAGCCGTTCCCGCTCACGAACCCCGGGTTCGAGGGCCAGGCCCAGACGCTCGCCGACTGTCCGAACATCAAAGGCACCGTGGCGCCCGGCTGGAACGACAACACCTGCTGGGACACGACGAAGCCCCGCATTCGCTACGCACTCGATACGGAGCTCCCGCACAGCGGCGCCTCATCACAGCGAATCCAGCTGCGGCGCGGGTCGCTGGCGCAGTTCGGCCAGTTCCTCTCGCAGCCTGCGGCGCTGGGGCAGCAGTACACGATCTCAGCGTGGCTGCGGAGTAAACGCCCAACGTTCGTGAGCCTCGTGCTACGCGAGCAGGGAGCCCCCTACCGCACCTTCGGGAGCAAGCTCGTGCAGTTGACCCCGAGCTGGACGCGCTACGACTTCGACGGCTTCGCAGACGGCGCCGAGGTCGCCCTGCTGATCGTGACGAACCAGCGTCGGGGGACGTTCTGGGTCGACGACGTGGCGATCTGAAGCCAGCCGGCGGCGAGCCCCATCGCGACCACGCCGTCGGCCGCCGTCCCGCGGACCTACTTCGGCATGCACACCAACTTCCTCGACACGCCGTGGCCCGCGGTGGGCAACGCGATCGGACTCGTGCGCATCTGGGACGCGTACGGGAATCGCGACGGCAGCGGCACTGGAGCGCAATGGTCCGACGTGAATCCCGCACCAGGGACCTATGACTGGAGCGGGCTCGACGCACGGGTAGATGCGGCTCGCTCGCTGGGCGCCGACGTGGTGTACGTCCTGGGAGGACGAACACCGCGCTGGGCTTCCAAGCGCCCCCGTGACGAGAGTCCGTACGGGGAGCCGGGGCAACCGGCGGAGCCAAAGACGATGACCATCTGGCAGCAGTGGGTGCGAGACGTCACCACGCGCTACCAGGGGCGGATCAAGTACTGGGAAATCTGGAACGAACCGGACCTGCGCGGCTTCTACACCGGATCGCCCGACACGTTGGCGCAGACGGCGTTCGCCACCATCAAGGTAACCGACCCCACGAACGTGGTCGTGAGCCCCGGCGTCAACGGCTACGCTGGTCCCGGCTACCTCGACTACTATCTGAGTCAGGGCGGCGGAAACTACGCGGACGTGATCGCATATCACGGCTACCTCGAAGACGCCCCGGAGGGTGAGGTGACCTGGCGTACGCCGGCCATCAGGTCGGTCCTCCAACGTTACGGCCAGGGGTCGAAGCCGCTCTGGAACACCGAGCAGGGATGGGTGGGATCGGAGCCCATCTACGGTCCCGAACTGAGCAAGGGGTACGTCGCCCGCCCCTACTTGCTCAACTGGGCCCTCGGCTTCGACGCGTTCTGCTACTACACGTGGGACAATGGATCGAACCTGATCTTGTTCACCGGCCCCGACCGCGTGACGTTGACGCCGGCCGGACTCGCCTATCGCGAAGTTGCGAGCTGGATGCAGGGGGCAGTGATAGAGTCGCTCACGACCGACGGCGACGGAGTCTACATCGCCACGCTGCGTTACCCCGACGATCACCGCGGCCGCGCGGTGTGGAAGCCGGGCGGATCACTGATCTTCACCATTCCGCCGACGTGGGGAGCAACGGTCGCGCGAGACCTGGAGGGCGGCACGACCCCGGTCGCGGAAAGCGTCGCCATCGGGGAAGCGCCGGTGTTGCTCGAGTAACGTCGGCCTCGCGCGCGGTCGATCCAGAGCCCCCTCCTCGGCGGTGTTGAACGCCCTGCCGGTTCAACAGCGCCATCAGCTCGTCCGGCGGTGCGCGTCAACGCCGTCTGCCCCGGCACGGTGCAGGAGGGCGGCGGCTTCAAGGTCCCGAGCTGGGAGACGCTGGTGCCACAGACGGCGCTCGGGCGCGTCGGCGCGCCCGAGGAGGTGGCCGCGGCCGTGCTGTATCTCGCCTCGGACGCCTCGAGCTACACTACCGGACAGGTGCTGTTCGTCGACGGCGGGCGGATGATGCTGCCGTGAGTTGCGCCCGCGCCTCACGGCGCGGCGGGGTGACGCGGCGCCTGCTGCCGCCCGCGGCGCCAAGGGACGAGCATCGAGACGCGCTGACGATAGTGGCGATACTCGTCGCCGAACTGGGCGATCAGGTCCTGCTCCTCGAGGAGCGCGCCGACGACGACATAGGCCGAGGTCACCGCCGCGAACAGCACATGCCCGACGGTCATCGTCGGGGCCGCCCAGAAGGCGATCATGAAGCCGAGATAGATCGGATGGCGCACGAACCGGTAGTAGAGCGGCGTGCGAAAGCGCGGCGTCGGCATCGCCCGGCCGGCCAGGTTGTTGGCCACCTGGTGCAGCCCGAACAGTTCGAAGTGGTTGATCAGGAAGGTGCTCGTCAGCACCATCAGCCAGCCGGCGAACGAGATGCCGGTCACCACCAGGGCCAGGCGCGGATCGCCGATGCTCCAGACCAGCGTCGGGATCGGGCGCCATTGCCAGCACAGGAGCATCAGCGCGAGGCTCGAGAAGAGCACGTAGGTGCTGCGCTCGACCGACTTCGGCACGAACTGGGTCCACCACTGTTTGAACTGCTTGCGCGCCATGACGCTGTGCTGCACGGCGAACAGCGACAGCAGCAGCAGGTTGACCAGCACCGCTTCGCCGACCGGAACGACGGCGCCGGTGTCGATGCCCTTCGGCACCCCGAGGCCGCTGACGAAGCCGATGGCGTAGAGAAAGCTGGCGAAGAAGGCGCTATAGGCCGCCAGGCCATACAGGAACGCGATAATGCTGCCCATTGGAATCCCTCCCGCGGTTGTGGGGTGTCGATACGGCCGCAGGATGCACCGGTTGGCGGCGAAAGACTTTGCGGCGCGCTTGATTTGCCCGTGAGAAACCCATGAGGATTGCGCGAGGCGCGGTCGGGAGCTGAGGTGCAGTTCGTCTTTGCTGATCATGTGCTCGATGTCGCGCGGCGTGAGTTGACGCGCGGCTCCGAGGCGATAGCCGTCGAGCCGCAGGTCTTCGACCTGCTGGTCTATCTCGTCGAGAACCGCGACCGCGTCGTCAGCAAGGACGACATGATGGCCGCCGTCTGGGGCGGCCGGATCGTCTCCGAATCGACCCTGACCAGCCGCATCAACGCGGCGCGCAAGGCGCTCGGCGACAGTGGCCGCGCGCAGCGGCTGATCAAGACGATCGCACGCAAGGGCGTGCGCTTCATCGCCGCCGTGGAGGCGCAGGCGTCGCCGGCGGCGGCCGCGTCCGTGGCGCCGGCCGCCACGGCGCCCGACGAGCCCTCGCGCGCCGCGCTGCCGCTGCCGGACCGGCCGGCGATCGCGGTCCTGCCCTTCACCAACATGAGCGGCGACCCCGAGCAGGAGCACTTCTCCGACGGCATCTGCGAGGACATCATCACGGCGCTCTCGAAACTGCGGTGGTTCTTCGTCATCGCGCGCAACTCGTCGTTCACCTACAAGCGCCGGACCGTCCACCTGCAGCAGATCGCCGACGAACTCGGCGTCCGCTACGTGCTCGAAGGCAGCGTGCGCAAGGGCGGCGACCGCGTGCGCATCACCGCGCAGCTCAACGACGTCGCCACCGGCAGCCACCTCTGGGCGGAGCGTTACGACCGCGGCCTCGCCGACGTCTTCGCGGTGCAGGACGAGATCACCGAGGCGATCGTCGCCGCCATCGAGCCGCAGCTCTACGCGGCGGAGAACTTCCGCGCCCAGCGCAAGCATCCCGACAGCCTGGACGCCTGGGACCTGGTGATGCGGGCGCTGTCGCACTACTGGCGCATCACCCGCCAGGACAACATCGTCGCCCAGGCGCTGCTCGAGAAGGCGATTCGCATCGATCCGCACTACGGCCAGGCGCTCGGCGTGCTGGCCACCAGTTACATCTTCTGCGCGCACATGGGCTGGATGGATCTGGCCGCCGCCGCGGCCCTCGCCGAGCCGGCGGCGTTGGCCGCGATCCGCGCCGACGGCGAAGACCCGTGGGCGCACTATGCGCTCGGTGCGGTGTCTCTCGTCGCGCGGCGCTTCGCTGACTCGTTGGCCGAGTTCGAGACGGCGCTGCACCTCAACCCGAACTTCTCGCTGGCGCAGGCCTACCATGGGCTGACGCTGTCCTACTGCGGGCGCTGGCAGGAGGGCGCCGCCGCCACCGCGCGTGCCCAGCGTCTCAGCCCGCGCGATCCGTTCTCGCCGATCTACGCCAGCATCGCCGCCTGGGCGCAGTTCCTCGGTCGCCACTACGAGGAGGCGATGCGCCTGGCGCGCGAGGCGATTCGCCAACGCGGCGATTTCGTCGGCGCCCACCGCGTGCTGACCGCCGCGGCCGGCATGGCCGGCGAGACCGGCGTCGCCAAGGCGGCGCTGCAGGAGCTGCGCCGCGCCCAGCCGAACGTCAGCCTCGCATGGGTCAGCGCGAACATGCCGATCCAGCACGAGACCGATCGCGACCACTATGTCGACGGCCTGCGCCGCGCCGGCCTCGACTAGGGTCGTGGCGGCAGGTTCCCCGCCATGGATCACGGATCACTGATCGCGGCGCTGGCGTTGACGCTGGCGGTCGGCGTCGTCCTCGGCACGATGGGCAGCGGCGGCGCGATCGTCCTGGTGCCGGTCCTGGTCTACGTGGCGGGCATGGCGCCGGGCGAGGCGGTCGTGATCTCCCTCGCCGTCGTCGGCGGCACCAGCCTGGTCGGCGCCTGGCTGCGCCTGCGCGCCGGCCAGTTCCACTGGCGGGCGGTCAAGTTCCTCTCCCTCACCGGCATCGGCGGCGCCCTGCTGGGGGCACGTGCCACGCATCTCGTCGCGCCGCAGCTGCTGATGCTGCTCTTCGCGGCGCTGATGCTGGCCGTCGGCACGACGATGGTGCGCGGTCGCGGCGAGAGTGACCGCGTCCCGACCTGCCGGCCGGTGCTGTGCATGAGCATCGGCGCCGTCATCGGCCTCCTGACCGGTTTTCTCGGCGTCGGCGGCGGCTTCATGATCGTGCCGGCGCTGATCTTCCTCGCCGGCATCGAGACCGCCTCGGCCATCGGGGCGTCGCTGGCGATCATCGCCATCAACTCCTTCGGCGGCCTGCTCGGCCACCTCGCCACGGTGCCACCGCTGTGGCGCACCGCCCTGCTCTACCTGCTCGTCGCCGTCACCGGCATGCTCGTCGGCGCCCGTCTCGGCATCGCCATTCCGGAGCGCATGCTGCAGCGCGCCTTCGGCGCCATGGTCATCGCCGTCGGGGCCGCCATCGCGGTGACGACGCTGGTTGCGCTCGCCTAGGACGCCAGGCGTCGAGCGCTCAGCGCGCCAGTTCGTCGCGCAGGCTGCGCGTCATCAGCCAGGCGTAGAGCGCGGGGCTGAGGCGGTTGAGCCACCAGCTCGCCTTGCCGGCGGCGGAGAGGACGAGCAGCCGACGGCGGCGGCGCACCGCGTTCACCACCGCCGCGGCGACGTCGTCCGGGTCCGCCACGCGACCCACCGTCGACTGCGGGTGGCGCGTCGGTCGCCCGTCGCCGTCGAGCGCCGCGGCGCCGATGCCGGTGGCGGTGAAGCCGGGACAGACGATCAGCACCTCGACGCCGTCGTCGCGCAGCTCGCAGCGCAGCGATTCGAAGAGGCCGTGTACCGCGTGCTTGCTGGCGCTGTAACCACTGCGGCCATAGAGTGGGGCGAGACCGGCGATCGAGCTGATCGCGACGATCAGCCCGTGGCGCGCGCGCAGGGTCGGCAGGGCGGCCTGCGTACAGTAGAGGGCGCCGAAGAAGTTGACGTCCATGACGCGCCGATAGACCGCGGCGGCGGTGCCGGCGAAGGCGCTGCGATGGCTGACGCCGGCGTTGTTGATCAGGACGTCGATGCCGCCGTGGCGCTCGACCACCGCCGCCACGGCGGCCCGGCACTGCCCCTCGTCACTGACGTCGCAGGCCGCGGCCCAGGCCTGCCCGCCGCCGGCGACGATGGCGGCGGCGCCGGCCTCGGCGCCGGCAAGGTCGCGATCGAGCAGCACCAGCCGCGCGCCGACGCGGGCGAAGCCGCGCGCGTATGCGGCGCCCAGGCCGCCGGCGGCGCCGGTGATCACCACCACGGCTCCGGCCACTTGACGCTGTGTTGCCATGCTCCGTCCCTCGTGCGCCGACCGCCACGGCGACGCCGGCGCACGGGAAGAGTAGCAGTCGGCGCGGGCGGCCGCTCGATCAGTCGTCGTCGACGGCCGCCCGCAGCATCGTCGGCGTGCGCGTCGGACGGAGCGTGCGCGTGCGCGTCGGCGCTGCCGGCGGTGTCCGGGTCGCCGTCGCGCGGCGGGTTGCCGTCGCCGTCCGCGTCACCGTGGCGCGGCGCGTCGGCGTTGCGCTACGCCCCGGGGTTGGCGTGCGCGCCACCGTCGCCGACCGCACGGGAGTCGCGGCGACTGTCGGCGACCGCGTCGACGTGCTCGAGGGCAGCGGCCGCGCGGCGGCGGTGGGACGCGGCGTGGCGGTGGCGGATGGGCGCCGACTCGGCAGCGGCGTCCACGACGGCGTCGCGCTCGGCAGCGACGGCGCGCCGCCGACGGTGATCGACACGGTGCCGAGATTCGAGTTGGTCGAGCCGTCCCACGCCGCATAGGTGAAGCGATCGGCGCCGCTGTACCCCGGGTCGGGGTGAAACGTCGCCGTAGTGCCGGTGAGGCCGACCGGGCCGTGCTCGGCCTGGGTGACGATGCGCAGACTGAGCGGGTGACCGTCGGCATCGCTGGCGCCCAGTGCCACCGGCAGCGCCACGCCGGTGGCCGTCGTCACGGCGAGGTTCGACACCACCGGAGCGCGGTTCGGGCTGGCGTCCTCGCTGCTCGGGCCGTTGTGACACATGAAGCAGCTCACCTGGAAGCCGCGCCAGACGACCTTGGAACCGAAGTCGGTCTGCAGGATCCGATCGGCCTGGACGCGCGACAGCTCGGTGCCGCGATAGTCGGCGCCGTGGCAGGCGCGGCAGGCGGCGGCGCCGCCGTCCTCGGCCGCGCTGCCGTGCTGGTCGACCCACCGGTTGCCGATCGAGTGAATGCCGTGCGGGCCGCCGCTGACGCTGTCGAGCCCGGCCGGGTGACAGCTGGCGCATTCGGCGAGCATGCCCGCGTGTCCCTGCAGAGCGATGTTCTGCAGGTTGTCGTTGCGATGCGCAGCCGGATACTCGGCGTGCGTCGAGCCGTGACAGGCGGCGCACTGCAAGCCGCCGTGGCCGGTCGAGAAGCGATACAGCGACAGTCCGGGTGCGGGGGTATTGGGATTGGTGGCGAAGGTGGCGTCGACCGCCTGGCGCTCGCCGCCTCCGGGCGCAAAGACAGAGGTGAAGCGGATCGCGCCGTTGTTCCGCAGCGCCGTGCCGGTGTGGCAGCTCTGACAGGTGGGTTCGTCGAGCCAGCCGGTGCGGGTCGTCGCCGCCACGTCGCGCATGCTGCCGTGACAACTCTGGCACTGCATCGCCAGGCTGCCGTCCGCCGCCTGCGCGGCGCCCATGGCGCCGCGCAGGCAGCGCGTCACCGAGCCCGGGTGGCATTGGTAACAGGCGGTGCGGCCCTGATCGCCGGCGTCGAGCAACAGATGCGCGCCGTGCACCGACTGCGTCAGCGGTGCGATGCCGGGCTGGCCACTGCCGGGCAGCGCCTCGGAGGCATGACAGGTGGCGCACAACGTCGCCTTGACGTCCTGCGCGGCGCTCGCGAGCAGGCCGAGCGGACTGTAGCCGCCGACCGCGAGCGCGTTCTGGTAGCGCGTCTCGCCGAGGTGGCGGTCGTCGTGCAGTTGCAGCACGTTGATGCGGAAGTCGCGCTCCGCATCGGGGTCGAAGGCCCAGCCGGAGGCCGGCCGCGCGGCGGCGTCGCTGCCGGAGCCGTGGCAGCCCTTGCAGCTCAGCTCGTCGGAAACCGGCAGCACGATGTCGGTGTGGGTCAGCACGACCCCGTTGCGGTCGCGCGCGACGAGGCGCATGAGCGGATAGTAGTTCTTCCGTCCGGCATCGTCGTAGGGCGTGATCGGCACACCCTCGGCGATGAACCAACCGCTTGCCGCGTCGTAGCGCATCGGCAGCGCGGCGTTGCCGGGTCCCGGCATCGCGAAGCCGGCGACGCCCGCGTTCTCCGGCAGGGCCGTGCCGAACAGCCCCGGCGCGTAGCGCCAGAAGTTGGTCTTGCCGATGGAAGTCGTGTTGCGCGAGCCGTCGGGATCGGCGACGCCTTCGTAGGTCACCGTGATCCCGGCGGCGGCGGGGTCGCCCACCAGGCGTCCCTGCGGATCGATCAGCTGCGCGTGAAACGTATTGAACGGTGGCAGGATCGCGAACAGCGAGAAGTCGGCGTCCATGCAGTGCATGCCGAGGTTGTTCCAGCCCACCAGCGTCCACTCCTGCGCCGCGGCCGGCGCGGCGAACCCACACACCGCACCCACCATCAGCACCGCAATGCCCAGCAGCGCACCTCGAGTCGTCTGTCGCGTTCGCATCGTGCCTCCCTGCGCAGCTCGTCTTTGCAAGACGAGGGCCGCGCCTCGCGCTGCTCGTCTGGATGCGGGTGAGCGCGGCACTTGCTGCGTCGGCGCGGGGGAAATCACGTTGCCATGTGTGAATTCACGCGCTGTCGCGGCGACGGGAACGTTGCCGCGGCGCGATAGCGCGAACTGCATCGATTCCCATGCCGTGGATTCCGACGCGCGCGACGCGCAGCCTCCGACAGGTCGGAATGATGCAGACGCGTTTTCGACGACGTCGGCACGCGCGTGCCGGCGATCGCCGCGACCCGCGGCTCCTTCAAGCCGACTCGGGGTTCAGGAAGCGGTGGATCGCCTGCACCACCACCGAGCCCTCGCCGACGCCGGCGGCGACGCGCTTCACCGAGCCGGCGCGCACGTCGCCCACCGCCCAGACGCCGGGGCGCGAGGTGGCGTAGGGCGACGTGGCGCCGAAGTCGCCCGCCTCGGCGCCAGTGACGACGAAGCCGCACGGATCGAGGGCCAGACAGCGGCGCACCCAGTCGGTACACGGGATCGCGCCGATCATGAGGAAGACGTTCTCGACGCCGCGCGACTCGCTCGCGCCCGTCGTCCGGTGCGTCCAGGTGACCGTGCGCAGCCGGGTATCGCCGTCGAGCGCCGTCAGTTCGGTTTCGGTGTGCAGCGTGATGCGCGGCGAGGCCTCGAAGCGGCGCACGAGTTAGTCCGACATTGTCGCCGCCAGGCCGCGCCCGCGCACCAGCACATGCACCCGCCGCGTTTTGCCGGCGAGGAAGACGGCGGCCTGCCCGGCCGAATTGCCGCCGCCGATGACGACCACCTCCTGGTCCGCACACAGCGCGGCCTCCATCGCCGTGGCGGCGTAGTGGATGCCCTGCCCCTCGAAGCGCGCGAAGGTCGGCAGGTCGAGGGTGCGATAGCGCGCCCCGGTCGCCACCACCACGGCGCGCGCCGCGACGGCGGCGCCCTCCTCCAGCGTCAGCCGAAAGAGGCGGTCGACGTGCGCCAGGCCGGTCACCTGGCGCGAGATGGCGATGCGCGCGCCGAACTTCTGCGCCTGGGCCTGGGCGCGCCCCGCCAGCGCCTGGCCGGAGATGCCGGTCGGGAAGCCGAGATAGTTCTCGATCTTCGAGCTCGTGCCCGCCTGACCACCCGGCGCCATCCCCTCGATGAGGATCGTGTCGAGCCCTTCCGACGCCGCGTAGACCCCCGTCGCCAGCCCCGCCGGTCCGGCGCCGACGACTGCGAGATCGTAGACATGCGCCGCGTCGAGATCCCACGTCAGCCCGAGGGCGTCGGCCAGCTCGGCGGTCGTCGGGTTGCCGAGCACGTGTTCGCCGCCCCAGACGACGACTGGCATCTTCGCCTCGCGAACCGTGAGGCAGCCGAGGAACCCATCGCCGTCGGGGTCGGCCTCGGTGTCGACCAGGCGGTGCGGGTGGCCGTTGCGCTCGAGAAAGCGCTGCAGACGCAGCGTGTCGCCGGAGTGTGCCGGTCCGACGATGACGACGCCGCCCTGGCCGTGCCGGATGAGGCCGACGCGCCGCAGGATGAAGGCGCGCATGAGAATCTCGCCGATGTCGGGCTCGGCGGCGACGAGGCGACGGAACGCATCGCGACGCACGCGGATGACACGGGTCGGGGCGCCGGCGCGCCCGCTGACGAGGATCTGCCGGTCGGTGAACTGGTCGAGCTCGCCGGTGAACTCGCGCTCGCCCTGGCTGGCGAAGACGCGCGGCTGCCCGTGGTCGTCGAGATCGAAGACGTCGATGCGGCCGGACAGCACGAGGAAGAAGTCGATGCTGCGCTGGCCGCGTGCGAAGAGCAGCGTGCCCTCGGCGACGTCCTCCGTCTCGCCGTACGCCGCCACCCGCGCGACCATCTCGGATCGCAGCTGCGGAAACGTCTGCGGCGCGCGCAGGTAGGGATCGTCGGGATCGAGGACCGCCTCGCTCGGCACCATCATGCGGCGAACCGTACCGGCCGCGCCGAGGCCCGGCAACGCCCCGTGCGGCGGAGTGCCGCCACGGTGACGCTCACCGGCACGACGTCTGCCTGCGTCGGGGACTGCAACGGTGACGGCATGGTCACGATCGACGAACTCGTTCGGGCGGTGAACATCGCCCTGGGGACCACCGCGCTCGAGCAGTGCAGCGGGGTCGACGGCAACCGCGACCGGTCGGTGGCCATCGACGAGTTGATCCGCGCCGTCACCCACGCGCTGCAGCGCTGCCCGCGCTGACGGCGCCGGCGGGCATGGGACGTCGCACCATCAGCGATCCCGCCGCCGTCGCCGCGGCCGATCGGAGCGTCAGCCGCGGATGTGGTAGCCGCCGTCGACGTTGCGGATCTCGCCGGTGACGCGCCCGTACGGTCGCAGCAGATAGGCGACCTCCCAGGCGAGGTCCTCGGCGCGGGCGTTGCCGAGCGCGCTCTCGCGGTCACAGAACTCGGCCGCCTCGGCCAGGCCCTGGATGGCGCCGCCGGCCTTGCTCTCGGTATAGGGCGAGAAGCGCACGGCGTTGACCTTGATGCCGTGCGCGCGCCCGAGCTCGTGCGCCAGCTCCAGCACGATGCGCTCCAACGCGGCCTTGGCCACGCCGATGTTGCGGTAGGGATGGCGCGCGACCCGCGCGGCGCCGAGGTAACTGAGGGCGCAGACGGCGGCGCCGTCGTTCAGCACGCCCCCCTCGAGCAGGGCGCGCAGCAGGGCGATGAGCGAATAGGCCGAGACGTCCATCGCCGAGGCGAACTCCTCGCGCGTCACCTGCAACAGCGGCTTCACCTCACCGCCGCGAATGGTCTTGTCCATGGCGATCGAATGCAGCACGCCGTCCAGCCGGATGCCGCGCTCGCGCAGCGCCGCGGCGACGTCGGCGAGACTGCCGTCGACGGTGACGTCGAGCGGCAGCGTCAGCACCTCGCTGCCGAACGCCGCGCGCACCGCGCCGAGGAAGTCGCCGTACGAGCGAGTCAGATACGCCGCCGCCTTGTCCGACAGGCCGACGTGGTGGGGGGTCGGGCCGAGCCCGGTACACACCACGCGGGCCCCTTCGCGGCGCAGTTGCGCGGCGCAGTGCAGCGCCAGGGACGACGCGTCGGTGATACCGGTGACCAGAATCGTACGGTGTTCGAGCGCGGGCATGCGTTCTCCCTGCCTGAGGCCGCGGGGCCTAGACGTACTTGTCGCGGCGGACGACGGCGACGTCGGTGACCCAGGCGATGACGGCGTAATGGGGGAAATAGTAGGTCGCGACGCGCTCGAGGATGCGGTTGGCGACATCGGGGCTGACGAGGGTCTCGATCTTCACCCCGGCGCCGGGCAGTTCGCTGGCGCGCGAGCCGTCGCCGCGCACGTCGCAGACGATGAACCCGGTGGCGCCGAGACGGCGCAGGTCGTCGGTCAGGCTCTCCTCGAGCACCGGCTCGGCAACGACGGTGACGCGTTTCAGGACGACGGTTTGCATCGACGCGCTCCTCAGCCGGCCAGCCAGACAGCCGCTTGGTAGTATAAGGGAATCCCGAGCAGGATGTTGAAGGGGAAAGTGATCGCCAGCGCGGCGGTCAGGTAGTAGGTCGGATTGGCCTCCGGCAGTGTCACACGCACCGCCGGCGGCGCCGCGATGTACGAAGCGCTCGCCGCCATAGCGCCGAGCACGGTGGCGCCGCCCGGCGACAGGCCGGAGAGATGGCCGAACCAGACGCCGAGCAGGCCGTGCGCGGCAGGCAGCAGCATGCCGAAGGCGAGCAGGAACGGACCGACGCGCTTGAGATCGCCGAGGCGTGCGCCGGCGACGATCCCCATCTCGAGCAGGAACAGGGTCAGCACGCCCTTGAACATGCCTTCGAAGAACGGCTGGATGGCCTGGTAGTTCTTGTCGCCCATCAGGAAGCCGATGATCAGGCCGCCGACCAGCAGTATCATCGTGCGGCCGGTGAGCACCTCGTGCAGCACGGCGCCAATCGGCCGCTCCTTGCTGGCGGTCTTCACCGCCCCGATCGCAAGGGCGATGTGGATGCCCGGACTCTCGAGCAGGGCCAGCAACGTCGGCATGAAGCCCTCGGCGGTGGCGCCGACGCTGCTCACGAAGGTCTGCGCGGCAATGAACGTCACCGCCGACACCGACCCGTAGTGGGCCGCCATCGCCGCCGAATCGGCGTGCGAGAAGCGGCCGAGCCAGAGCATGACGGCGTAGGTGGTCAGCGGCGTGATGCAGCCGAGCACCACCGTCGCCATCGCCGGTAGCACGATGGCGTCGAACGACGCGTGCGCCAGCTCGATACCGCCCTTCAGGCCGAGGGCGAAGAGCAGGTACACGGAGATCGCGGTATAGATGTCCTTCGGCAGCGAAAACTCGCTGCGTATCAGCTTGGTGAGAATGCCGAGCGCGAAGGCGAGCGCGATCGGCGACAACAGGTTTTGCTTCAGAATCTCGGACATGGCTGCCCCGACGAGCGCAGGTGCTCAGGACGGTTCGGCTGGCGATGGTGGGGGGGCATTGCGCGTCTCCTCCGTTCTGATCCAGCGGGGTGTACGCGCTGCGTGCACCGTGGGCAAATAGATTATTGTCGGTCGTCGATTCGGAAAACCCGACTCCGCGCCAGTGCATGCAGGGCGGCGGCAGGACCTGCGGCGCCCCCCCGGCGATTCGCGCGTCGGCGCTTCGCGAATCCCGATCCGCCGCCGCCGCATTATCTATTCGCCGCAGCCCGTCAGCGGCCCTAGGCATCAGGCGCGGGAGACAGACGGCGATGCGACTGGTCGGCAAGCTGACGGCGGGCATGGGTCTCGGCATCTGCGGCGTCATGGCCGTGCACGCCTGGCTCCGGGTCGAGCGCGAGGCGCGTTTCATCGAAACCGACATGGCCGAGCGGCACGTGCAGTCCGGCCGCGCCGTGGCCCTGGCCGTCGACGCGGCGTGGCGGCTCGGCGGCGATGCCGAGGTGGCGACGCTGCTGGCGCGCGTCTCGGCGACGCCGCGGGCACCGGCGGTCACCTGGCACGTCGCGCCGGACGGCGCCGCGCCGCCGGCGCCGTCCGGCGGCGTCGTGCACGACATGGTCGCCGACGGCGGCGACGGGCGACTCGTCACGACCCTGCCGCTGTCCGCCGCACCGCACGGACACTTGACGATCAGCGAGTCGCTGACGCGCGAGAAGCAGTATCTGCGCGCCACCGTCGCCGGCGAGGTCGTCACCGGCTTCCTGCTCACGGCCGTCTGCGGCGCCATCGCCCTGGCGGTGGGCGCCTGGCTGGTCGGCCGGCCGACCCGCCGCCTGATCGCCAAGGCGAACCGCATCGGCGGCGGCGATTTTGGCGCCCCGCTGGTGCTGCCGCAGCGCGACGAGATCGGCGCCCTGGCGGCGGCCCTGAACTCCGCCGCCGCCCGCCTGGCGGAGGCGACCCGGCGCGCGGCAGGCGAAACCGCGCAACGCCTCGCCGCCCTCGAGCAGTTGCGGCACGCCGACCGTCTGGCCACCGTCGGCACGCTGGCCGCCGGCGTGGCGCACGAGTTGGGCACGCCGCTGACGGTCGTCGCGGAGCACGGGCGCATGATCGCGCGCGGCGGCACGGATGATCCGGCGGCGCGCGACAGCGGCCGGGTGATCGTCGAACAGGCGATACGGATGACAACGATCATTCGTCAGCTCCTCGCCTTCGCCCGCCGCCAGCCGCCGCGCACGGCGGCGCACGATCTCTCGCAGCTGGTCGATGAGACGCTGGCGCTGCTGGCGCCGCTGGCGGCGCGGCGGCAGGTCCTGCTGCGGCGGCCGACCGGCGCCGCGACACCGGCCGCCGACGTCGACGTGGCGCAGATGCAGCAGGCGCTCACCAATCTCGTCGTCAACGGCATCCAGGCGATGCCGCACGGCGGGACGGTGGAGGTCGCCGTGGACCGCGTCGACGCCACGCCGCCGCTCGGCGAGCGCGGCGACGCCGGCAGCTTCGCGCGCATCACGGTGCGCGACGAGGGCAGCGGCATTGCCGTCGCCGACCGAGAGCGCATCTTCGAGCCGTTTTTCACCACCAAGGGCGTCGGCGATGGTACCGGCCTCGGCCTGTCCGTCACCTACGGCATCGTCCGCGAACACGGCGGCTGGCTCGCCGTCGACAGCGAGCCCGGACGCGGCGCCTGCTTCAGCATCCACCTGCCGATCGCCACCACCGATACGGCAGCGCCCACGGCGCGAAGCGCCTGAGTACGAGACCCGTTTCCTCGCGGAGGACATGCCCATGACCATACCAGCCATGCCCAACACCACGACTGATCCGGCCGCCGCGGCGCCGCCACTCGGCCGCGTGCTGGTCGCCGACGACGACGACGCGCTGCGCGCGCTGATCGTCGCCGCCCTGCGGCGCGACGGGTTTGCAGTCGTCGAGGCGAGGACTGGCGTCGAATGCGTCGGCTATGCGCAGCCGTGGACCTTCCGCGGCACCCCCGTTGAGCCACCGGACATCATCGTCTCCGACGTCCGCATGCCAGGCTGGAGCGGCTTCGAGGCGCTGCGCATCCTGCGTGCCGGTTCGTCGCCACCGCCGGTGATCCTCATGACGGCCTTCGCCTCGCCCGAAGCCCACGATCTGGCGGCCCTGCTGGGCGCGGCACACCTGTTCGACAAGCCCTTCGAGATCGACGACCTGGTATCGGTCGTGCGTGAACTGCTGACGTTGAGCAGGTTGCCGGGCGAGGGCCGGTAGGCGGGTCGCCTACCAGTCCCCCTCGCCCGCCGCCCGCGTCCGCAAGGGGGTTGCGGGCGCGCGAGGTCGCCGTCAGGCGCTGCGCCGCTGGACAGCGGCGGCGCCAGGCCGCAGGGCTTCGCGCGCGGCGTCGGCGGCCGCCAGGGCGGTTTCCACGTCGGCCGCGTGGGTGATGACATGTCCCATCTTGCGCCGCGGCGCGCTGGTGCGCTTGCCGTAGAGGGTCAGTTCGACGACCTCAGGCTGCGCCGCCGCGGCGTCGAGCGGACCCACCTCGCCGAGCAGATTGGCCATCGCATACGCGCCGTCCAGCAGCGCCGGCGGCGGGACGGGCAGATCGAGCAGCACCCGCGCCAGCGCGTCGAACTGGCTCAGCGTACAGGCGCGGCGGGTGACATGCCCGGAGTTGTGGGGCCGCGGCGCCAGTTCGTTGACCAGCAGCGCGGGCGACTCGCTGCCGGCGCGCAGCCCGAGAAAGAACTCGACGGTCAGCAGGCCCTCGACATCGAGCGCCGTGGCGAGGTGCAGGGCCATCGCGCGCGCCCGATCCTCCACCTCCGGCGCCAGTCGCGCCGGCACCACCGTCGCGTCGAGAATGTGATCGCGGTGAGCGTTTTCGAGGATCGGGAAGGTAGTCGCCGCGCCGCCGCCGCGCACGACGATACAGCTCAGCTCGGCGAGCAACCGCACCGGCTCCTCGAGTACCCAGGCCTCGTCCCACTCGCCGACGTCGCGCCGCGCCGCCTCGACGTCGTCGCTCCCGCGCAGCAGGCGCTGGCCGTGTCCGTCGTAGCCGCCCGTGGCGCGCTTGAGGATGCACGGGAAGCCGAACTCCTCCGCCGCCCACGATAACTCGACACCGCCACGTCCGGCGCGCCAGGCGGCGAGCGGCATGCCGGCGGCGGCCAGGAACGCCTTCTCGCGGACGCGATGCTGGGCCACGGCGATGGCCCGCAGGGAGGGACGGAAACGACCCGCCCAGGGGGCGCCGCACAGCGCCGCCAGGGGCACGTGCTCGGTATCGCAGGTGAGGACGTCGCAGCCGCTGGCGAAGCGCGCCAACGCCGCGCGGTCGTGCCATGGCGCGGTCACCACATCGACCACCTGGCGCGTCGCCGGTGCGACCGGATCCGGGTCGAAGACGCGCACCCGCGCCCCGAGTCGCTGCACGGACTCCGCCAGCATCGTGCCGAGCTGCCCGCCACCGAGGATCCCGACCCGTCGCATGGCCTCACTCGTCGCGCGGAGGGGTCGGCTGGGCGCGCAGGGCCGCCGCGCCGCTGCGCACCGCCTCGGCCTGCTCGGCGCGGTGCGCCTCCAGCCGCGCGGCCAGCGCGGCATCGCCAAGCGCCAGCACCCGGGCGGCGAACAGGGCGGCATTGACAGCGCCGGCGCGCCCGATGGCGAAGGTCGCCGTCGGCACGCCAGCCGGCATCTGCACGATCGACAGGAGGCTGTCGATGCCGCGCAGCGAGTCCGACCGCACCGGCACGCCCAGCACCGGCAACGGAGTGAGGGCCGCGACCATGCCCGGCAGGTGCGCGGCCCCGCCGGCGCCGGCGATGATGACCCGGAGGCCGCGGCCCTGCGCCTGGGTGGCGTACTCGACCATGCGCTGCGGCGTCCGGTGGGCGCTGACGACGTCGACCTCGTACGACACCTCCAGCGCCGCCAGCGTCTCCGCCGCATGGCGCAGCGTCTCGAAGTCCGAGGCGCTGCCCATGATCACGCCCACGACCGGCGCGCTCACGCCGTCTCCCGCCGTCCCGGCCCACGCACCGCAAGGGCCTGCTCGAACCGCTCGAGCTGGGCGCGCAGGCTCGCCACCTGCTCGACCAGCGCCTGCTCGGCCGCGTCGATGCCGCGCAACCGCTCCTCGCTCTGCACGGTCTGCAGGTTGTTGATCACCACCGCGATGAACAAGTTGATGACCACGAACACCGCGATGATCACGAAGCTGCCGAAGAACAGCCAAGCCCAGGGCTGCGCCCCGATCACCGCGTTCTGCATCTCCACCCAGCCCTCGAGGGTGAGCACCTGGAACAGGCTGAGCAGCGCGATGCCGAGTGAGCCCCAGTGCTGCGGATCGTCGCGGTGGAAGAGGTGAAAGCCCATGATCCCATATACGTACAAGAGGATCCCCAACAACAGGACCACGTGCCCCATGGACGGAATCGAGCGCAGCATGGTGGACACGATGAGGCGCAGTTCCGCCGACGCGGAGACCAGCCGCGCGACGCGGAGCACCCGCGCCAGGCGCGCCACGGTTGCGAACGGCCCGGCGACCGGCAACAGGGACGCGGCGACGACGACGACGTCGAAGCAGTTCCAGCCGTCGCGCAGGAAGCCGCCGATCGAGCGGCTGCCGAGCAGTCGCAGGGCGATCTCGAGGACGAAGGCGGCCTGGATGGCGAGATTGAGGCCGCGCAGCCAGATGCCGTGCGCCGCCGTCACCGCCGCCGAGGTCTCAAGCCCCATCGCGGCGGCGTTGAGCAGGATCAGCGCGATCACGAGGCGGTGAAAGACGGCGTGCTCGACGAGCACGCCGCAGCGCGCGCGCAGCGTCATCCCGGCCTCCCGCCCGTCCTCTCCGGTCACGCCGCCTGGCGCGCCGGCAGGACCGGTGCCTCGCTCAGCTCCTTGCGAACCTGCCCGACGTCGATCGAGAAGGCCGCGCACAGGTTCACGAAGGAGAAGGGCCAGGCATGGTCCTCCGCCCGCATCCACTCCTGCGTCTGATCGTGCACCCGCTGGTGATGGCGCAGGCCGCTCGCCTGGTAGCGGCGCACGTCGCCGACCGCCTGCACCAGCACCGCCAGTGCCAGGGCTCTCTCGGGCGCGATGGCACAGCTGTTGTGCCACAGATAGTACACCTGCGCCGGCAGGGCCGGCTCCGGTATGAGCGCATCGTCCGCCAGTGCGTGCGACCACATGCGCGGCACCCGGTCGCCGCCCGCCCACCGCCGCGTACTCGATTTTGCGTGCATCCGTTGTTCCTCCTGACGCTGCTGATACGCGACGGCTGATACATCAACAAATAGATAATAGGGCTGCCATCTATCGTTTTTCCATGTCTCCCAGGGCGACGGTCATACCGCGAAATTCGCCTCGATCGCCACCGAGCGCACGCCCTCGATGTCGGCCAGGCGGTGGCGGAGGAAGAACACATCGCCGGGATCGTGGAACGTGCCGTGCACCGTCACCGCGCCATCGCGCACCTGCGCCCGCAGTTCGGCTCCCTGAAAGCGGTTGAGCTTGGCCAGTGCGACGATCTGGCGCTCGATGTCGGCGTCGGGCACGGGCAGCAGCGGCACGACGCGCAACTCGCTCTCGACCTCGCGCACGCCCGGCGTCTGCCAGGCGATTTGTTCATAGAGCAGCTTCTGGCGCAGGAATCGCACGCTACCGCGCAGCAGGACCGCGCCGTCCCGCGCATCGATCTGCACCTTCGCCTCGGAGAGTTGACCGGCGTCGTGCGCCTGCACCGCCTGCTGGATCCGCCGCGCCAGCGCGGCATCGTCGCCGCGGGCGGGGGCGGCGCTGGCCAGGAGCAGGCACGCCAGCGTGGCGACCCGCACCGCCGTTCTCACGCGGCAACCCCGGGGCGCCGGGCGTGCGCGGCGGACTCGCGCAACCGATCGAGGCGGCGCTCGACGGCGCGGCCGGCGCGATCGGCGCTGCGATCGAGCAGCGCCCGCAGATCGCCGTCCGCGTCCTCGACGATCACCTCGCCCCCCTGCGCCAAACCGACGACGATGCGGCAGGACTTGTCGATCCCTCCGCGCGGGCCATTGACGTCGTCGAGACGCAGGCAGACGCGGCGGATGCAGGGGCCGAAGCGGCCGAGGGCGAAGCGGAGGCGCCGTTCGGCGTGCGCCCGCAGTCCGTCGTTGATCGTGATCCTCCTGGCTCGCAGTTCAACTCGCATGCTGGTCTCCCTTTAGGTCTCAGCTATGGAGCGGGCCCAGCAGCGGCAAATAGGAAATGCGGTGGCAACGGATCGGCTCACCCGATGGGCGGCGGGCGGGCTCCGGTCATGCGCGGGCCGGCCGCGGCGACCGGCGGGCGGGCATCAGGATCCCGCACGCGGATCGCGCAGCCCGCCGCCGCGCGGCCGAGGCCGCGGCCGGCGCCGGTGACGATGGCGACCTGCTGCTCGAGCATGCGGCGGTCATATCCGGGACCGACGCCATTCTCCATGGTCCACGTTTCGTTTGAACGGACTCCAGTCCGCTGCTAGCCGGTCGGACTCTGGAGGGAGCCCCACGATGACCAAGCGCGTGTTCAAGGACGTGCGCGGCGGCGGCGGCGAGAGCGCCGCGGCGCTGCCGATCGACGCGTACATGCAGTCGCTGGAAGCGCTGCAGGGAGAGATCGCGACGGAGAAGAACCGCGTCTGGGAGCGCGTCGCCGACGGCACGCTGTCGCTCGAGCTGCTGCGGCGTCTCTGCAAGGAGTACTACTACCTGGGCAAGTGGTACACGTCGGAGTTCGGCTCGCTCGTCGCCAACGCGCCGGACTGCGACGCGCTGGACCTCAAGACGAGCGAACACTTCCAGCACTGGCTGCAGAACCTCGCCGACGAGACCGGCTACACCGGCGACCGCAACCATGTCGACATGAAGGTCGACTGGGCGCGCGTCATGGGCATCAGCGACGACGAGTTGCTGACCTACCGGCCGATGCCCGAGACCGTCGGCTCGGTGTTCACGACGCTCTATTACATGCGCCGCTCTTACGAGGAGGGGCTCGCCGCATTCGGGTGGGCGGGCGAACGCTTCGCCGCCTCGACCAACTACGCGAAGATGATGTTCGAGGGCATGCGCGACCACTACGGCTTCGAAATCGAGAACTTTCGCGTCCACGCCTATGCCGAGGAGGATCACGGTCAGGCCGCCGATTTCCTCCTCCGCCAGGTGGTGCAGACCGCCGGCCAGCAGCGCCGCGTGCGCCGTGCCATCGAGCACGTGTTGATGTGCCGCAACGCGCGCACCGCCGCGCTCAATCGCTGGCTCGCGGCGCCCGGCGCCTTGCGCCAGCGCGCCGCGTAGAGGGAGCCATGAAGAACGGAATGCTCGTCGCCGACTGCGACATGCACATCTTCGAACCCGCCGACCTCTGGCAGCGCTACATCGATCCCGCCTATCGCCATGCGGCGCCGGTCGGCCTCACCGAGATGCGCCGCGACATGCGCGTCAAGGTGAAGTCGCATGTCATCCTGCGCATGGGCGCGGTGCGACCGGTGGATCCGGCATCGGGCGGCGCCTGGAAGTCGGTGCACGACACCGCCTACGCGCACGCCGAGGCGCGCAACTGGGATCCGACCTCGCAGCGCCAGGCGATGGACGCCGAGGGCATCGACGTCGCCGTGCTCTTCCCCACCCGCGGCCTGTTCGTCCTCGGCCTCGACACGCCGCAGCAGATGGGTCCCGACGGCCTCGAACCCGACTTCGCCGCCGCCATCGCGCGCGCCTACAACGACTGGATGTTCGACTTCTGCAAGGAGTACCCGCAGCGCATGTTCGGCTGCGGCATGCTGGCGCCGCACGCCATCGACCACGCGGTCGACGAGGCGCGCCGCTGCGTCAACGACCTCGGCTTCAAGGCGCTGTTCCTCTCACCAGGCATGGTCAACCGCACGCCCTGGCACCACGCGTCGTACGACCGCCTGTGGGCCGAGTGCGAGAAACTCAACGTGCCGATCTGTTTCCACGGCGGCGGGCAGAACTTCCTCAAGCCCGATTTCTCGCTCGAGGTGCTCGACAAGCTGATGATGTGGCACACCTTCAGCCAGCCGCTCGGCATCATGACGGCGCTCGTCAGCCTCACCGCCGGCGGCGTCTTCGAGCGCTTCCCCAGGCTGCGCAGCGGCCTGCTCGAGGGCAACTGCTCGTGGGCGCCGTGGCTGCTTTATCGCCTCGATGAGCACTACGAGTGGCTGGGCGGCTTCGAGGCGCCCGATCTGCGTCTGAAACCGTCGGAGTATTTCCTCCGCAACTGCTTCCTGGCGGTCGAGGCCGACGAGGCGACGGTGCCGCACTACGTCAGCACCTTCGGCGACGACAACCTCGTCTATTCGACCGACTACCCGCACGCCGACTCGAAGTACCCGCACGCCGTCGAGGCCTTCATGCAGCTGCCGCTGTCGGCGGCGGCGCAGAAGAAGATCCTCTGGGACAACTTCAGCCGGCTCTACGATCTCCCGAAGCCGGCGGCGACCGACGCGCAGGCGACGGCGTGACGATCGTCGACGCCGACGGGCACGTCGCCGAGGGGTCCACGCTGCCGTTGGAGGCGATGCGGCGTTGGCCGCAGTTCGTCGCGCCGCGCCGCGACGGGAAGCCGGGGCTGACCGTCGAGGGGCGCAACCACCCCGAGGACAGCGGCCCCGGTGCCGGCTGTCCGCCGCAGCATGGGCTCAGTGTCGCCGAGGGCATCGACTGGTCGAGCGCCGCCGGCATGCTGCGCGACGCCGACCGCGACCACATCGACACCATGGTGCTTTATCCGAGCTTCGGCCTGTGTGCGCCGAGCCTCGAGGATGCCGGCTTCGCCGCCGGCTTCGCGCGCCTCTACAATGAATGGATCGCCGACTACTGCCGCGACTCGGGCGGCCGGCTGCGCGGCGTCGCAGTGACGCCGATCGAACACGGCGCGGTGGCGATCGACATCATGCGCGAGGCGAAGCGCCTCGGCTTGGTGGCGACGATGATCCCGCCGGCGCTGAGGACGCGGAACCTCGACCATGCCGACCTCGACCCGTTGTACGCCGCCGCGGTGGCGCTCGACATGCCGCTCGGCGTACACGGCGCGCCCGGCATCCACCTGCCGAAGATCGGCATCGACCGCTTCACCAATTACATCCAGGTGCACTGCATCAGCTTTCCTTTCGACCAGATGACGGCGATGACCGCGCTCGTCTCCGGCGGCGTCTTCGACCGCCACCCGCGCCTGCGCGTCGCCTTCCTCGAGGCCGGCGTCGGCTGGGTGCCGTTCTTCCTCGACCGCCTGCATGAACACTACGAGAAGCGCGGCGACTGGATCCCCAACGGCTGGCAGCGCGACCCGCTCGAGTATCTGAAGGCAGGCAACATCTACGTCAGCTGCGAGCCCGAGGAACCGATCCTGCCCGGCGTCATCGACGTCCTCGGCGACGACTTCATCATGTTCGCCAGCGACTACCCCCACTGGGACGGCGACTGGCCGGAGAGCACCAAACACCTGCGCGGCCGCGCCGACATCAGCGAGGCCTCGCGCCGCAAGATCGGCGGCGACAACGCGCGCCGCTTCTACGGCCTCAGCGCCTGAACGCCGCGGCGAGGGCGCCGCCGCGGCGGCGCCCTCGCGCCGTTCCCGCCTGCGGCAGCGGCGGCGCGGCTACGGGCAGGTGCCGCCCAGCGCGCGCACCTGACGCGCCAGGACGTCGAGCCAGCGCCAGGCGACGACGAGATTGCCGGCGTCGTCGCCGGCCAGCGCCAGCGCTTCGACGCGCGTGTCGGCGATCACCAGCGCCTCCCCCTGCCCCGTACCGTCGGCGGCGAAGCGCCGCAGCAGCAGCGGGCTCTCGCCAAACGCGACGGCAAAGCTGCCGTCCACCAGCAGGGCGACGCCCGGCGGCACCGTCGTCTCGAGCGCCGTGCCGACCTCGATCACCGCGGTGAGCGGCGCGCCGGCGAGATCGACGACTTGCGCCAGGACGCGGCTGCGGTCCGAAACCGCATCGAGCGGCTGGCGCCAGACGGCGACGAGGCGATCGCTCGATGCCGCGGCGGCAATGCTGCTGAACGGCGGCGTGGCCGCGGCGATGTCGAACTGCGCCATCGGGATGCCCTGCGCGAGGGCGAAGGCGCGCAGCGCGATCTGCGCTGGTGCCAGTTCGAAGGCGATGCAGACGGCGCCGAGTTGCGCGCCGGGGGCGACGGCCGACGGATCGCCGAAGCAGGCGAGAGGCTGCGCCGGCAGCAGGCCGCTCGGCCGCTGCTGGCGCAGCATGGTGCGGAGGACGACGCCGCCCGACGAGACCTGCTGCACGTCGGTCCACGCCAGCAGCGCGTCGCCGCCGGCGTCGGTGGCGACGCTGGGTCCGCTCAGCGCGTGTCCGGCGGGGACCGCGGCGGCGAGCGCGACGCTGCCGAGCGGGCTGCCGTTGGAGCCGAAGCGCCGCACCGCCAGGCGCGTGATCGGCGACTCGAAGTCGCGCGGGTCGGCCTCCCCCCACGTCGCCACGCCGCCGCTGTTCGGCAGCCGCGCCAGGGCCGGCGCCAGGATCACCCGCTGCCGCAGGGCGAGGCGGTCCTGGCCGAGGAAGGCGCCGTTGGCCGCGTAGCGGTGCACGAAGATCTCGCCGCTCGCCCGCGGCTGCGAGCCGGCGGTCACCGACGTGCTGCCCGAGGCGAGGACGAAGGCGCCGCCCGGCTGCACAACCAGACCCGGCCCGGCGAGTACACGTGCACCGTTGCGCGGTGCCACCGTGAACGCCGGACAGAGCGGCGGCGCCGACGGGCAGCCGCTCAGCGCCGCCTGCACAGCGGCGATCAGCTCGGCGATGCTGACGCTGCCGTCGCCGTCACCATCCGTGCTCGGGCACGTCGCGATGCTGGTGCTGCCGAGCGCAATGTTGACCAGCGTCACCACCTCGGCGACGGTCACGACGCCGTCGCCGTCGCAATCGCCGGGGCAGGCGTCCTGTGCCTGAATCGCTGGCGGCGGCGCCGCCAGCCAGAGGACGGCGCTGAGGGCGACGAACGGCAGGCGGAGCGGCGAGGTGACGAGCGAGATCGGCATCACCAGGCTCCTAGCAACTCACGGCGTCCCCTGCATCTCAGGTGGCGGCGACCCGCGGGCCGGCGCGACGCGGCATCGCCGGAGCCGACCGTCCCCGTCGCCAGGCTGCACATCCCGAGGAGGAGCAGGACGTCGCGCGCGGAGCCTGGGATCACGAATCATCGCGACACGTGCTACGGCTCCAGCACCACCTTGATCGCCCCCGCCTTGCGGTCGCGGGCGATGGCGAAGGCTTCCGGCGCCGCCTCGAGCGGCAGGCGGTGGGTGATGAGAGCGCGCGGGATCTCCGGATTGGCGGCGAGCAGCGCGGCAGCGCCCTCGATGTCGCGGCCGGCCGAGTGGCGGCCGTACATGCTCGAGGGCTGCAGGCGGATCTCCTTCAGCATGACCAGGAAGGCCGGCAGGGTGAGCGGGCCCCAGTAACTCGACAGCAGGATGACCACGGCGCCGGGCTTGGCGAGCTCGCAGACGCGGTTGACGGCGCTGTCGCTGCCGGCGCACTCGACGACGACGTCGTACTCGCCGTCGATCGGCGCGGCGCCGAGGCGCTCGCCGGCGGCGCGCTGCGCGTCGTAACGCGCCTCGAGGCCGACGTCGGTGACGCCGGCGAAGCGCGCCGCGGCGACGGCGCAGAGGCCGATCGAGCCGCCGCCGACGACGGCGACGCGCTGCCCGCCGTGCAGGCCGACCTTGCGGAAGCCGTGCACGGCGACGCCGAGCGGCTCGACCAGCGACGCGTCGCGCGCCGCGACGCCGTGCGGCAGCGGCACGATGCAGCGCGGCGGCACGAGCAGCTCGTCGGCCATGCCGCCGTCGCGCATGATGCCGACGATCATCGCCGGCGCCATGCGGCAGAGATTGTAGTCGCCGACCGCGCACGCCGCGCACTGTCCGCAGGGCTCGAGCGGCTCGATCGCCACCGGCGTGCCATCCGCCAGCTCGCCGGCCAGCTCATGGCCGAGCGTCACGCCCATCGTCGCGCCGTGCTCGATCATGTGCAGGTCCGAGCCGCAGATGCCGGCGGCCTTCACCTTCACCCGCACCCCGTCGCCCTGCGGCGCGGGAACATCGACCACTGTCACGGCTCCGTTCTCGACTCGCACTGCGCGCATGCGGGGTGCAAACCAGAGCCGGCCCGCCGCGGTCAACCAGAGACCGGATTCACCAATGACCGGGTTCACACGCAGCAACGGAGGCACGGAGACGCGCTGCTGAACAACAGCCTCGCCGTGGCTCCGTGGCTCCGTGTGAACTCAGGGCATGTTCCGCTTGCTCCCCCGCACACCCGGCCCCTATCCTCGCCGCCGCCCATGAGCATCGAACGCGAACGCCTCGAAACCGACGGCACGGCCTGGAAGCGGTGGGGGCCGTATCTGTCGGAGCGCGCCTGGGGGACGGTGCGCGAGGACTACAGCGCCGGCGGCTCGGCCTGGGAGTACTTCCCGCACGACCACGCGCGGGCGCGTGTCTACCGCTGGAACGAGGACGGCTTGGCCGGCGTCTGCGACGACCAGCAGCACCTGTGCATCGCGCTGGCGCTGTGGAACGGGCGCGATCCGATCCTCAAGGAGCGCCTCTTCGGCCTCACCGGCACCGAGGGCAACCACGGCGAGGACGTCAAGGAGTATTACTACTACCTCGACTCGACGCCGACGCACTCCTACATGCGCTGGCTCTACAAGTACCCGCACGCGGAGTTCCCGTACGCGCAGTTGGTCGAGGCCGGCAGCCGCCGCGGCAAGGACGAGCCGGAGTTCGAGCTGATCGACAGCGGCATCTTCGCCGACGACCGCTACTGGGACGTGACCGTCGAGTACGCCAAGGGCGGTCCCGACGACCTGCTGATGCTCGTCACCGCCGTCAATCGCGGCCCCGAGCCGGCGACGCTGCACCTGCTGCCGACGCTGTGGTTCCGCAATACCTGGGCCTGGGGGTACGACGACCGCCGGCCGCTGCTCACCGCCGCGCCGAGCGCCGCCGGCAAGGGCGTCAGCGCCGTGCACGCGCGCCATCATGCGCTCGGCGACTACGCCTTCTGCGCCGAGGGCGCCGACGGGCTGCTGTTCACCGAGAACGAGACCAACGCCGCGCGTCTGTTCGACGGCGCCAACGCGACGCCGTGCGTCAAGGACGCCTTCCACGACTACCTGGTGCACGGCCGCCGCGAGGCGGTCAGCGCCGAACCGCGCGGCACCAAGGCGGCGGCCTGGTACGAACGCACCGTCGCCGCCGGCGGCAGCACCGTGCTGCGCCTGCGCCTGCGCGGCGCCGCGGCCGGCAAGGTGCCGCCGCCGTTCGCCGACTTCGACGCCGTCTTCGCCGAGCGGCTGCGCGAGGCGGACGCGTTCTACGCCGAGCTGCAGCCGCCCGGACTCGATGCCGACCAGCGCGCCATCCAGCGCCAGGCCTTCGCCGGCATGCTGTGGTCGAAGCAGTTCTATCACTACAACGTGCAGCAGTGGCTCGACGGCGACCCGGCGCAACCGCCGCCGCCGCCCGAGCGCCGTCGCGGCCGCAACCACCAGTGGGCGCATCTGAACAACGCCGACATCATCTCGATGCCGGACAAGTGGGAGTATCCCTGGTACGCGGCCTGGGACCTCGGCTTCCACTGCATCCCCCTGGCGCTGCTCGATCCGGAGTTCGCCAAGGAGCAGCTGATCCTGCTCGGCCGCGAGTGGTACCAGCACCCCAACGGACAGATCCCCGCCTACGAGTGGGCCTTCGGCGACGTCAATCCGCCCGTCTACGCCTGGGCCGCCTACCGCGTCTTCCAGATCACCGCGCGTCGTACCGGCGTCGCTGACCACGCCTTCCTGGAGCGCGTCTTCCACAAGCTGCTGATCAATTTCACCTGGTGGGTGAACCGCAAGGACACCGAGGGCAACAACGTCTTCGAGGGCGGCTTCCTCGGCCTCGATAACATCGGCGTCTTCGACCGCAGCGCGCCGCTGCCGACCGGCGGCTACCTCGAGCAGAGCGACGGCACCAGCTGGATGGGCGTCTTCTCGCTCAACCTGATGGCCATCGCGCTCGAGCTGGCGCAGCACAACCCCGTCTACGAGGACATCGCGACGAAGTTCTTCGAGCACTTCCTCTACATCGCCGGGGCCATGAATCATCTGGGCGGCGACGGCGTGTCGCTGTGGGACGACGGCGACGAGTTCTTCTACGACGTGCTCCATCACCCCGACGGCCGCCGCGAGCGCCTGACGCTGCGCTCGCTGGTCGGCCTGACGCCGCTCTTCGCCGTCGAGACCATCGAGCCGGCGCTGCTGGCGAAGGTGCCCAACTTCGCCGTGCGCCTGCAGTGGTTCCTCGAACACCGCCCCGAGCTGGCCCGCCTTGTCTCCCGATGGTGCGATCCCGGCGCCGGCGAGCGGCGCCTGATCGCGCTGGTGCGCGGCCACCGCATGAAGGCGCTGCTCAAGCGCATGCTCGATCCGGCCGAATTCCTCAGCGAGCACGGCATCCGCTCGCTCAGTAAGTGCTACGAGGCCGAGCCCTACCGCCTGCACGTCAATGGCAGCGAATACGGCGTCGAGTACGTGGCCGCCGAATCGCGCAGCGGCACCTTCGGCGGCAACTCCAACTGGCGCGGGCCGGTGTGGGTGCCGATGAACTATCTGCTCATCGAGGCGCTGCAGAAGTTCCACCATTACTACGGCGACGACTTCACCGTGGAGTGCCCGACCGGCTCGGGCCGCTTTCTGACCCTGGACGAGGTCGCCGACGAGCTCTCGCAGCGCCTGATCCGCCTCTTCACGCGCGACGCCGACGGCCGCCGCGCGGTGTTCGGCGGCCAGGAGACGCTGCAGCGCGATCCGCACTGGCGCGATCACATCCTGTTCTACGAGTACTTCCACGGCGACAACGGCGCCGGCCTCGGCGCCAGCCATCAGACCGGCTGGACCGGCCTGGTGGCGAAGCTGATCCAGCAGCAGGGCCAGCGCTAGTCTTGATCCGACAATACACTCACACGGAGAAGCGGAGGAACGGAGGCAGGGCTGCTCGCGACGAGAGCGACGGTGGATCTCTTGAAGGGCATCGCACATGACCTTCGTGAATCGCGCCGGCTCGATTGCGGGGGTGACGACAGGTCGCCTGTGGCAGGCCCTCTCCGCTTCGCCGTTCCTCCGTGTGAGATCGTTTCCGTCAGATCAAGGCTAGACGCGGCCAGCCGGCGTGCCTCAGTCGCCGAGATACAGCGCCAGGGCCTCGCTCACCCGCGTCATCAACGCGGGCGGCGCCTGGCCGATCAGCTCGTGCAACCTGGGCTTGCTGACCTGACGAATGCCTGGGATCACCGCGAATGAGGCTTTCAGCCCAGGGATGGCGACGCGCAGGCGCAGCGGCCATATCTCCGGTGCTCGCGAGGACAGCGGCAGAACGACGATGGACTCGAGCCGCTCATTGTACGCCGCACTCGAGACCACGATGGCGGGGCGAACCGTGCCCAGCTCAGGCGGGGTCGCCGGCTCGAGATTGATCCAGTAGACGCTGCCGCGTGTCATCGGCGTCTGCGCTTCGGCGCCGACGCCAGATCGGCCCGATCCCACTCGTCGAGCCAGGCCCGCTCGTCGGCGTCCTGTGCGAGAAACTCCGTATAGCGCTCCGCGGCCGCCGCCATCTGCTGGCGACGCACTTCCTGCTGCAGGATCGCGCGAACGTACGTCGTCAGGCTCTCGGCCTTCGGCTTTGCCTGTTCGAGCTGAGCGAGCAGCTCTCCTTCTACCTTGATGGTAGTTGCCTTCATGCGGTTCGAGTATCACGGCAAGTCCTAGGTGGCCAGTCTCGGGGCCCGAGGGCGCTCTCGCACGAACTGCTCGCGCCGCTCATGAAAGGGGGACGTTGGGGCGGAACGGACACTTCCGCAGCGGAAGTGTCCGTTCCGCCCCAACGTCCCCTTTCGCCGCCGCCTGTGGTATCCCCGCCGGCGAGGTGAACGGGATGTTACAGCAGAGCGGACCCATGACGTTCGTGATCTTCGGCGGCGGCGGCGATCTGGCGCACCGCAAGCTGATTCCGGCGCTGTTCAACCTGTGGCTGGACAAGTGGCTGCAGGAGCCCTTTCAGATCTTCTGCGTCGACGGCAAGGCCGCCGACGCCGCGGCCTACCTGCAGCACCTGCGCGACGGCATCGACGCGTTCAGCCGCCAGGGCAAAGCCACCGACGCGCAGTGGCAGATCTTCAGCGCCCGCATCAGGTACATGCAGGCCGATTTCGACGATGCGGCGAAGTACGCCGCCCTGGCGACCCAGCTCGACCGGCTCGACGAGGGCTGGAAGACCAAGGCGATCCGCGTCTTCTACCTCTCGACGCCGCCGACCCTGGTGCAAATGATCGTCACCCACCTGCATCAGTCCGGCCTCGGCGACTGCGCGCACACGCGCCTCGTCTGCGAGAAGCCCTTCGGCCGCGACCTCGACAGCGCCCGCGAACTGAACGCCTTTCTCACCGGCCAGTTCCCCGAGTCGCAGATCTACCGCATCGACCACTACCTCGGGAAAGAGACGGTCCAGAACATCCTCGCCTTCCGCTTCGCCAACGGCATCCAGGAACCGCTGTGGAACCGGCGCTACATCGACTCGGTGCAGATCACCGTCGCCGAGGCGGTCGGCGTCGAGCATCGCGGCGGCTACTACGACCACTCCGGCGCGCTGCGCGACATGATCCAGAACCACCTGTTGCAGCTCCTCTGCCTGGTGGCGATGGAACCGCCGGTGTCGTTCGAAGCCGACGAGCTGCGCAGCAAGAAGGTCGACGTGCTGCGCGCCATCCGCCGCATCGAGCGCGAGGAACTGCCGCGCACCGTCGTGCGCGGCCAGTACGGCGCCGGATCGATGGCGGGGACGAAGGTGCCGGGCTACCGTGAGGAATCGGGCGTCGACCCGCGCTCGGCCACCGAGACCTTCGTCGCGCTCAAGCTGTATGTCGACAACTGGCGCTGGCAGGACGTGCCGTTCTATCTGCGCACCGGCAAGCGCATGCCGGGGCAGGCCTCCGAGGTGTGCATCCAGTTCCGTCCGGTGCCGCACATGGCCTTCCCGCCCGAGGTCATCGGCGAGCTCGAGCCCAATCGCCTCTTCCTGCAGATCCAGCCCGAGCAGGCGATCGTCGAGAGCTTCCAGGCGAAGTATCCGGGCCCGACCATGCGCCTGGCGACGGTGGAAACGAAGTTCTCGTACAGCGAATTCAACGAGCCGACGCCGGAGGCGTACGAGACCCTGTTGCTCGACGTCATGCGCGGCGATGCGACGCTGTTCATGCGCGGCGATCAGGTCGAGGAGGCGTGGAGGGTGGTGATGCCGATCCTCGACTACTGGCAGCATCAGGGTACGTCGATCGCCACCTACCCCGCCGGCTCCTGGGGACCGGAAGCGTCGAGTCAGTTGCTCGCCCGCGACGGGCGCCTGTGGGTGGAGCCGCGCGGGTTGCAGGGGAGCTGACGATCTTCCCCACGGGCGGCCGCATCCCCCGCCGTGCCTTCTCCGTGCCTCCGTGCCTGCGTGGTAACGTCTTTCTGCCCGGATGGCTTCCTACACGCTGACTGACGTGGCGGTGGACGGCTTCGCCGCCGTCACCCTCTCGAGTACCGCCGCCGACCTGCACGCCACCTTCGTCCCGACGCTGGGCATGATCGGCTGCTCGCTGCGCCACCGCGGCGCCGAGTTGCTCGGGCAGCGCAAGGGGCTGGCGCAGTATGCGGCCACGGGTTCGACGATGGGCATCCCGCTACTGCATCCGTGGGCCAACCGACTGAGCGGCGACGTGTACCGTGTCGGCGGCCGCCGCGTCGCCCTCGCCACCGCCGCGCCGCTCGTGCATCGCGACGGCAACGGCCTGCCGATGCACGGCCTGCTGTCGGCGTACCCGGGTTGGCGAGTCGTCGAGCGCGCCGCCGATGCCGACGGCGCCCGCCTGAGCGCCGCGCTCGATTTCGCCGCCGACCCCGCCCTCCTGGCGGCGTTCCCCTTCCCGCACACCCTGCGGCTCGACATCGGATTACGGGAGCGGACGCTCGCCGTGGCCACCGAGCTGCGCGCCAGCGGCGACGTCGCCGTGCCGGTGTCCTTCGGCTTTCATCCCTATCTGCAGCTGCCCGGGGCGCGGCGCGCCGCATGGCATCTCGACGCACCGGTGCGCCGGCGCGCGCGGCTCGACGCGCGCGGCCTGCCGAGCGGCGCGACGGAGGACGCCGACCTGCCACCCGGTCCGCTCGGCGACCGCATCTTCGACGATCTCTACCCGGTGTTGGCGCAGCCGGTGCGCTTCGTGCTGTCGGGCGGTGGCCGGCGCCTGACGCTCGACCTCGACGAGGGCTATCCCTGCGCACAGATCTTTGCGCCGCGCGGCGACGCAGTGATCTGCCTCGAGCCGATGACCGCGCCGACCAACGCCCTGGTCAGCGGCGACGGCCTGCGCGTGGCGGCGCCCGGCACGTCGTATCGCGCCACCTTCTCGATCACGGTGGCTCCCGCCGCCTCGCCCGCATGACCCGCGGGCTCCCCCGCGGGTGGTCAGCCTGGCGGGGCGGCTGCCCTGCCGTCCCAGATGCGCCGCGCCGGCAGTCAGGCGGCGCTCAGGCGGCGTTCGATCTCGCGCAGGTCGGTGGTCTGGCCCATCAGGACCAGGCGGTCGCCGGCGGCGATGGTGCGGCCGGCGGTCGGATTGAACTCGGTCTCGCCGCCGGCGACGCGAATGGCGATGACGATCAGGCCGAGCTGATCGCGCAGGCCCGACGCCTGCAGCGTGACGCCGTCGCAGAAGCTGCCCGCCGTCACCGCAACCTCCTCGATCTGCAATTGGAGGCCGCGCGAGTGGGTCGCCAGATCGATGACGTCGAGCACCGCCGGGCGCAGCAGTGCGTGCGCCATGCGGTGGCCGCCGATGACGTACGGCGACACGACGCGCGTCGCGCCGGCGTGCAGCAGCTTGCGCTCACTGCGCTCGTCCTCGGCGCGCGCGACGATGCGCAGGGTCGGGTTCAGCTCGCGCGCCGAGAGGACGACGTAGACGTTGTCCGCATCGGTCGATAGCGCCGCCACCAGTCCCTGGGCCGCGGCGATGCCGGCCGCTTGCAGCACCGCATCCTCCGTCGCATCGCCCTCGACGCACAGGTAGCCGTCCGCCTCGGCCAGCCGCAGGATCTCGCCGTCGCGGTCGATGACCACGCACGCGGCCGGCTTCGCCGCCAGTTCCTTGCACACGATACGCCCCATGCGGCCGAAGCCGCAGACGACGACGTGCTGCCGCAGCTGCGCGATCTGTCGCTGCACTTTCCGCCTCCCGAATCCGCGCCGCAGTTCGCCCTCGATCAGGTCGCGCGCCACCAGGCTCGCGCTGTAGAAGACGATCCCGACGCCGCTGACGATCAACCCCATCGTAAAGATCTGTCCGCCCGGTCCGAGCGGCACCACCTCGCGGAAGCCGACCGTGCTGAGCGTCGTCACCGTCATGTAGAGCGCGTCGATGACGCCCATCCCGGTGATCGTCATGTAGCCGGCGACGCCGACGGCGACGACAACCGCCGGGGCGGACACAGCCCTCAGCAACGGGGAACGACGCGGCACGACGGTGTCCTTAGCCGCCCAGGACACCGTCGGCCAGCCGGAGTGAATGCGGCGTTGACGACCCTTACGATGGCCGTTAGCCTTGAGCGGCGATTCACCAGGCGAGAAGGAGGTAGGCATGGACGCGGACACGACCCTCGGCAGCGGCGCCGGCGAGCGCCCCGACATCGAAACCGTCGTGGCGTCCTACGATGTCTCGTACGTCTGGAACTACGGCTCGGTGAAAGACGGACTGCGCGACCTCTACGAGAAGGCCAAGCGCGACCAGTGGAACGGCACCACCCAGCTCGCCTGGGACACGCCGGTCGATCCCGAAAGCGAGATCATCCCACAGAGCTACAACCCGCTCGAGGACTACGCGCCGTTCAAGGCCCTCGACGACAAGCGTGTCCGGGAGTTCCGCCATGCGACGATCTCCCTGCAGCTGTCGCAGTTCATGCACGGCGAGCAGGGGGCATTGATCGTCGCCTCGCAGCTCACCGGCGCGGTGCCGTGGATGGACGCCAAGTACTACGCCGCCACACAGACCATGGACGAGGCGCGCCACGTCGAGGTGTTCAGCCGCTACCTGCGCGAGAAGCTCGAGTGGGAATGGCCGATCAACCCCTACCTCAAGCAGTTGCTCGACATGATCATCCGCGACAGCCGCTGGGACATGAAGTACCTCGGCATGCAGATTCTGGTCGAGGGCCTGGCCATGGCGGCCTTCTCGAGCATGTACCAGCTGGCCGTCGAGCCGCTGGTCCGCGACCTGGTGCGGTACGTGATGAAGGATGAGTCGCGCCACGTCGCCTTCGGCGTCATCTCCCTGCGCGGCTATTACACCGACATGGTCGACCACGAGCGCCGCGAGCGCGAGGAGTTCGTCATCGAGGCCTGCCACCTGATGCGCGACCGCCTCATCGGCGACGAGATCGCCACCCATTTCGGCTGGCCGCGCGAGGACGTGCGCCAGCGGGTGATGGCCTCGCCGATCATGCGCATGTTCCGCCAGTCGCTGTTCGCCCGCGTGGTGCCCAACATCAAGAAGCTCGGCCTGCTCACGCCGCGCGTGCGCAAGGGCTTCGAGGACCTCGAGATCCTGCACTTCGAGGACTTCGACGCCGACGCCGCCGATCGCGCGATCGGACTGGGCTAGCCCGGGGCTGCGCGCCCCCCCGCGGTGGCCGCCGGCGCGCACGGAGCGGCGTTGGGAATCGGAATGCGACGCCTCCGGATTATCTATTCGACCGACCTCCCGCCCGCGGCTAGAAAAAGATCATCGCGACTCACCTTGGAGGATGATCATGAACGAGGAGCTGTTCGGCGACCGGCGCAAGGGACAGGAGGAAGCCTTCTTCGCTAAGCAGGACGAGGAGGCGCGTCAGAAGCTGCGACGGCAGGAGGAGCTGGCCGAGCGCCGCGGCGCCCTGCGGCAGGCGACCGGGATCGCAGACGAGGCGATGCTTGATGCGTTGCTCGCGCACGGCATCGACGCCGCGGCGACCGGCGCGTTCGCGTTGCTGCCGCTCGCCGATGTGGCGTGGGCGGACGGACGCGTCGAGGACGCCGAGCGCGACGCGGTGCTCACTGCGGCCGCCAGCACCGGGGTCGGCCAGCCGGGGCTGTCGCTGCTGGAAGCGTGGCTGATCACCCAACCCGCGGAGGCCCTGCGCGACACGTGGCGGGCCTACGCCGCGGCGCTGGCGGCCGGAATGGACGAACGCGAGCGCGACGCCTGGCGGCAGGAGCTGCTCGGCAATGCCCGTGCCGTGGCGGCCGCCTCGGGAGGATTCCTCGGCTTCGGCAGCAAGGTATCGGGCGCCGAGGAGGCGGTACTGCTGGGGATCGAAGCGGCGCTCCGCTAGACGCTCCCCAGCACGGCATCACACCTCGCCGGCCCGCCGGGTGGCTTGTTGCGCGCCTGGCGCGAGTCCGAAGTGCCGCCGCGCCTCCTCGGCGATGGCGCGGCCGATGGGCAGCGAGGCGGTGGCGGCCGGCGACGGCGCGTTGAGGACATGCACCAGGCCGCCGAGGGCCTGGATGGAGAAGTCGTCGACCAGCGCGCCGCCCGGGTCGATCGCCTGCGCGCGCACGCCGGCGCCGGCCGGCTGCAGGTCGTCCTCGCGCAGCTCCGGCAGCAGGCGCTGCAGGGCGCGCACGAAGGCGGGCTTGCTGAAGGAGCGGTGAAACTCGCCGGCGCCCATGCGCCAGTACTTACCGGCCAGCTTCCAGAAGCCGGGATAGCTGAGCGTGTCCCAGGCCTCGCGCAGGTCGAAGTCGGTCTTGCGATAGCCCTCGCGCTTGAAAGCCAGCACCGCGTTCGGGCCGGCCTCGACGCCGCCCTTGACCATGCGCGTGAAGTGCACGCCGAGGAACGGAAAGGTGGGATCGGGCACGGGGTAGATCAGCGCCTTGACCAGGTGCTGCCGCGCCGCCGTCAGGTCGTAGTACTCGCCGCGGAACGGAACGATGCGGACCGGCGGCGTCGCGCCGGTGAGGCGGGCCACGAAGTCCGAGTACAGGCCGGCGCAATTGATGACGTAGGGCGAGCGGGCACTGCCGGCGGTCGTCTCCACCACCCAGTCGGCGCCGTCGCGGCGCAGCGCCGTGACGCGTGACCCGGTGCGGATCTCGCCGCCGCGTTCGCCGACGATGGCAGCGTAGCGCTCGGCGACGCCGACGTAGTCGATGATGCCGGTCGAGCGCACCGCCATGCCGCGCAGGCCGGTGGCGTGCGGCTCGATCTCGCGCAGCCGCTCGGCGCCGATCATCTCTATTCCGGGCACGCCGTTGGCGCGCCCGCGCCGCTCGAGTTCGTCCAGGCGCGGTAGCTCCTCGGGCAGCGTCGCGACCACCACTTTGCCACACACGTCGTAGGCGATGCCGTGCGCCTGCGCGAAGGCGACCATCTCGCGCGCACCCTGGACGGTGAAGCGCGCCTTCAGCGAGCCGGGCTTGTAGTAGATGCCGGAGTGGATGACGCCGCTGTTGTGGCCGGTCTGATGGCGCGCCACCGCCGGCTCCTTCTCGAGCACGATCGGTCGCGCCGGCCGTTCGGCTTCGACCAGCGCCTTGGCGGTCGCCAGCCCGACGATGCCGCCGCCGATGACGATGATGGTGGGGTCAGTGGACATGGGACGCGAGGCATAGGAGATGCGCGTCGCGCGGGCAATCGCATGTCGCCAGGGCCCCAGACGGGCCCTGGCCGGGATCGCGTGCCTCTCACGGTGCCGCGCGCGTG
>Ga0209591_10000881_pt1 | contig 38603 bp, 57 predicted proteins | sample MAT01_FD_187207 | JGI IMG/M metagenome (GOLD analysis project Ga0209591, IMG submission 187207) | Freshwater microbial communities from Lake Fryxell liftoff mats and glacier meltwater in Antarctica - MAT-01 (SPAdes) (version 2) | ecosystem: Environmental > Aquatic > Freshwater > Ice > Liftoff... | reverse complement strand
CAACGTCATCGCTGACGGCTCCACCGCGAGCAACTCGACGGGCATCAAGGTGCTGTCGGTCGACATCGAGACCCTCACCATCACCTTCGCCGCGCTCCCCTTCATCGGCAGCAACGCGGCCACCCCGGCGGCCGACGACGTCCTGTTCCTGCATGGTGCGGCTGGGCCGACGGCTGGCGGCGTGGCCACCGCGGTCAGCTTTCAGGAGATGATCGGTTTGAAGAAGCAGATTTCCGCCACCACCGGCCTCGTTTTTGGCGTCAATAAGGCGCTGTACCAGGCGTACCGCGGCAACGTGGTGCTCTCGATTGGGCCCATCTCGGCGGGGAGCATTCTCGCCGCTGCGGCGAAAGCCATCAACCGCGGCTTCCAGGGCCGGCTCTGCTGCGTGCTCTCGCCGACCGCATGGAGCGTGCTGAATTCGCGCAACATCGGCGCGCAGGTGTTCGACTCGTCCTACAAGACGAGCAACGCGGACCTCGGCACTGACGCGATTGTCCTGCGCGGACAGGGCGTGGTCGTCGAGTGCTACCCGTCGGCGTACCAGGCGGACGGCGAGCTGATGCTGTTGCCGAAGGAGAACATCAAGCGCATCGGCTCGGCGTACGAGAACAGCGGCGGCGAGAACGGCGACACGGACATCAGCTTCATGATTCCCGGCGCCGCGCAGCGATTCATCCAGCCCATCCCGGGCGTCACCGCGGTCAAGGTGGAGTGCCGCAGCGACCAGGCCATCTACCTCCAGAAGCCGGCGTTCGCGGTCATCGGCACCGGCATCACCTACTAAGTCGGCGCTGGGCTGAGGCTGCCTCCGAGCCATCTCGGGGGCAGCACTGAACCCACCACCGGAGCATCATGGGCACCCTCACTCTCCGCATCACTCCCGCAGGCACCATCCCGCTCGTCGTCGGAAACCTCGGTGTCGTGGTGCCGAACAAGGCAGACGTCACCCTCAAGAATCTCGGCGACTACCTCGAGTCCTTGTTTGCCGGGGCGATGTCGAGGAGCTCCGCTGGCGTCCCGCTCACCACGGCCATTCGCTGTGACGTGAATCCCGTGTCGGCAACGGGCACGTGGACGACCGCTTCTGGCTCCGGGGCCCAGACGTGCGTCATCAACGGCGTGTCCATCGGCATCACGTGGGCGACCTCTGACACCGTCTCTGCTGCGCTGATGGCGACCGCAATCAACGCCAGCGTCAACGCGCTGGTGACGGGGCTCGTGACGGCAACCTCGGTGGCCGGCGTCGTCACCATCACTGCGCCGTCCGGCAAAATGGGCAACGCCATCACCACCACCGCCACCGGGACCGGGGCGACGGCGGGCGCCGCGAGGCTAACTGGAGGCACCGATGGCACTGCGCAGGTGACTGCGGCCAAGGCGAGCGGGACGTTCACGACTTCTTCTGGCTCCGGCGCGCAGGTCGTCGTCATCAACGGCGCGTCCATCACCAGCACGTGGGCCACCTCGGACACCGTCGCCGCCGCGGCTCTGGCTCGGCTGATTCTGGCCTCGGAGGCTGTCGGAATCCGCGGCGTCGTGACGGCAACCTCCGCGGCCGGCGTCGTCACTGTCACTGCGCTGCGACCGGGGACCACAGGCAACAGCGTCACCACCACGGCCAGCGGGACGGGCATGACCGCGGCGCAAGCGAAACTCACGGGCGGCCTCGAGGCCGTCTCCACCCGGTTCACGTACTGATGAGCGTGAGCGTCATTTTCAAGGGGACGACGTACACAATCCCCTCGCCCGGCGAGTCCAACGACTGGGGCGCCGCGCTGAATGCGCTCCTCGTCGCACTGGGGGCGAATCAGCCGACGGTGCAGGTGGTCGCGTCGGGTACGGCGGCGATTGCGCCCATGCGGATTGCTGTCGGAGCGGAGCCGACGGGGCCGAACGTCATCGGGGCGCTGTACATGACGACGGTGGGAGTGGTGAAGGTTTGCACTGTCGCCGGCAGTCCGGGCACGTGGGTATCGGTTGGGAGCCAGACATGAGCATGGAATCGATGAAGCGGGTTCTGATGGCCACGAAGGGCAAGGCGCGAGAGATGCGCAAGGGGAAGCTCGAGTCCCGAATGAGCCCCGTCGAGGAGCCCGTCGAGGCGCCGGCAGAGATGCCCGAAGAGATGCTCGCGGAGCCTGAAGAAATGGCCGAGGCGCCAGAGATGATGACTGAGGCGGCGCCGTCGGACGCGCCTCCGAGCGAGGAAGAGAAGGCTGCGGCCATTCAGGCCATTCGGGACTTGCTGGCTCGGGTGTGAGGTGTCGGCCGACTACACGACCAGCGGACTCATCGCGGACACGAAGCTGCGCGGCTTTTTTGGCAGCGGCGACGGACTCACGTCATCGCGCCTGCTCAAGGTCCTGACTGGGCAGCTCCGCAATTACATTCCTGCGTTTCTGAAGGGCTTGCGAGAGGAGTTCATCATCGCTGAGCTGTCGATTGCCGTGACGTCGGCAGTCGTCCCGATTCCCGTGCGCGCCTGTGGCGTGGCGCTGCGGACCATCGGTTGGCTGGAGTCGAGCGGCGAGGTTCGGCAGTTGACGAGGATTGAGCCGGAGCGCCGCGCCGCATGGGCCACCTCAGGCACGTCGCCGCAGGGTTTCATGTTTCGAGGCAATGACTGCATCCTTGTCCCGGCCGTCACGAGTGGGACGCTGGTCGTGGCGTACCAGCAGCGCGGCGGCGAGCTCGTGCTGCCGACGGACTGCGCGAAGGTCTACGCCTACGACGACGTAGTGACGCTCATCGTCGACAACCTTCCGTCCAGCATCGTTGTCGGCACGGTGGTCGACATCATCAGCGGCTCGCCGAACTTCGGGCTGATCTCAATGGACGCGGCGGTTATTTCGGTGGCGTCAATCGGCGGCGGACAGTTCGACATCGGCTTCGCGTCACTCCCCACGGGCATCGTGGCCGGCGACTTCGTGAGCCTCGCCACCGAGACATGCGTCCCGCAGATTCCGCTGGAGTGCTTTGACTTGCTCTGCCAGGCGGCGGCCGTCGAGGTGGCCCAGTCGACGGGCTCGACCCGCCTTGAGGCCATCCAGTCCGGGCTGAGGGACCTTCGCGCCAGCGTGTCCATGATTCTGTCTCCGCGCGCGGACAGCAGTTCCCGCGTCATCGTCTCGCGCTCGCGGCTCGGCAGCAGGCGGTATTGATTGTACGCCGGCCCTGCCACAGGAATCTGGTCTAGCCCCAACCAGTTCAGCGCGTCCCCTGCGGGCTCACTGAAGACGGCGGACAACGTCGTCTATACCGCGCCGACGGTGATTGAGCCCCGACGCGGATTCTACGAGTCCGGCAGCTACGGCACGCCGACCAGCGTCGCCGACGCGATGGCCTTCTACGGGTCCAATCTCCTCGTGGCCTACGACCTCACGAAGGTCTCGTTCGGCCCTGTCGGTGAGGCGCGTTTCGAGTGGGCCGAGACGTTTGCGCCGGCCGGCGCGAATCGCCTGCGCTTTGAGGCGGCGGCTCGCAGCGTCTTTTTCAATCCTGCGTCCGGCGTCCGCGTGTTCGACGGGACAAGCGGCTTTGTGACGGCGTCCGCCGTTGTCGGCGCAACGCGGGCGCTGAGCTACAGCGGCGGCGCCGGGGACCTCGTCACCTCAACCGAAATCGTCGGAACGACGAGCGGCGCGTCCGGAGTAATCTGGGCGAATCTCGGGCAGAGCATCGTGGCGTCCGTCGTTGGCTTCACCGCTGTTTCCGGCGGGCCGTTCATTGCCGGCGAGGCCCTTACTGGTGACGCGGGCTGGACGGGAGTGGCGGTAGGGGCAGACACGCCCGTCATCGTCATTGACGACTGGAGTGCAGACGTCGTCGCGCGGCTCAATGTCGCAGGGGCGTCCAGCGGCGCCACGGGAATCGTCCGAGCGGTTGTCGCCGCGACTCCTGTGACGGGCATTGCGCTACTCGCGCTGCGCTCTGTGACTGGCACCTTCACGCCGCCCGAGACGATTGCTCTCGGCTCGTCGTCGCTGGCGCCAACGATGGCGGGATGCCCGCAGGGCCTCAACATCGCGGCCACGAACGCCAGCGGCAACGGATGGATGCTGCCCAACACGGCCGTCGCCTACCGCTTCACTGTCTGCCGCAAGGACGGGTTCGGCCGAATCATCGAAGGTCCGCCCAGCGGCCGCACCGTCTTGCGGAATCTCATCACGTCGGCCATCGGAGGCGGCGCCCGTGTCGCAGGGGTGGTGCAATTCGTCGCGAACGGCGGCACGTCGCCCCACTACCTCACCACGGGCGACGTCGTGACGCTGACGCCCGGCGAGACCAACTTCCCTGCCGGCGCGAAGACAATCACCGTCGTCGATGCCTACCAGTTTTCCTACGTCGAGGCCGGCGCGCAGCCCGTCTCAACGACGCTGGCGCAGACATTCACCATCACCCGAAGCGCGAACCTCGACCTCTACTTCCCCGCTGACTGCACGGTCGCCAACTTCCTGCGCGTGTACCGCTCCGAAATGACGCTCGCGGCCACGGACGTGCCGAGCGATGAGATGTTTCAGTGCTACGAGACGGCGTTTCTTTCCGACGCGGAACTCGCGGCCGGTGTCGTCGAGTTTCAGGACGTCACCCCCGAGACGATTCTCGAGGTGCCGCTCTACACGAACCCCAACACTGGCGACGGCTCGCTCTCGGCGAACTACCGGCCGCCCGTCGCAGAGGACCTCGCCTACTGGCAGGACCGGATGTGGTACCTCAACAGCACCGATAAGCACTCGGCGGAACTGTCGCTGATTGGCGTGGGCTCGCCCGACGGGTTGCAGGACACGGACACGCTGACCATCCACTTCCCCGTTCCGGAATCGGACTTGGTGTACACGGCCAAGGTTGCGCCGATTGGTGGCGGGCAGTTTCAGCTCTTCACTGACGCCGACCCCGCCTACAACATCCAGCGCACGGCACAGGCGCTCTGCCAGGTAATCAACAACACGGCGACGGACCTCGTCTACGCCTTCTACGTCTCGTCCGAGACAGGGCTACCGGGGAAAATCCTGCTCGTGGCGCGCGACTTCGGCGAGGCGGACTCGTTCGAGCTCTACTCGTCGCGCGCGACCTGCTGGACGCCACAGCTACCAATCCCTCTCGTGCCGCCATGGGAGCCGCTGGCGTCCAGCAACAACCGTCACGCCGCCCGACTGTGGTACTCGAAGTTGGGGCAGCCCGAAGCCGTCCCGCTGCTGAACTACATCCAGATTGCCGCAGACAATTCAGCGGCTCTGCGATGCATCCCGCTCCAGTACCGGCTCATCGTTTTCAAAGAAGACGGCATCTACGCGATTCCGAATACGCTGCCCGTCTCGCAAGAGAAACTCAGCAACCACGTCCTGATTGCGCCCGACTCGTGCGCGAAGCTGGGCGAAACGCTGTACGCCCTCACGGACGTCGGGGTGATTGCCATCGATGACTCTGGCGTTCGTCCGGTGTCGTCGCCAATTGATGACGTGCTGGCGGCCCTCGGCGGCCCAGCGTCGCTCGACCTGCTGAAGGAGCGCGCGGTGGGCGTGTCGTACCGGACCGCGCGCGAGTACCTGCTGTGGCTGATTCAGAAGTCCGACACGGGCGAGTTTTCCACTGACAACGAGCAGGCCTACGTCCTGTCGACGCTCGCCAACGGCTACACCCGGTGGACTTTCGGCGTCCGGTGCGGCGTCGTCGATACCTCGACGGACAAGCTGATTGTCGCGCCGGTCGGCAGCAACCAAATCTGGCAAGAGCGCAAGACGCTGACGGATGCCGACTACGTCGACCCAGACGGCTCGCCCATCGCCACCGAAATCGTCTTCAACGCGCTGACGGATGGCGAGCCAGCGGTGATGAAGTTGACTCAGCAGTGCAGCTTCCTTTTCAAGAGCAACGGCATCGGCACGGTCGAGGCCTTGTTCGGCTCCGAGCTGGCGCCAAATCTCATTGCGGTCGCGCTTGAGACGCCGGGGTGGGGCGAGTTTTCGTGGGGCGAGTGGTCATGGGGTGGATTCGTGCGCGCGGTCCGACGGGTGGCGCCACTGCCGCTTGAGTCGTCAAATTGCTGCCAGCTGACGGTGGGGTTCCGCACGTCGCAGGTGGGCGCGCGGTACCAGTTCCTGGGCATCGATGCCGTTTCGCGCGGCGACACGGTGGTCAATCATGGCTGACGTCCCGTATCCACAGCGGCTCACTCTGGAGCAGTTTCCCGCCGAGCCGTGGGCGAGAGCGCTCGTCGCGGGCTTTAACCAATTCTCGACCGACGTCGTCAGCGCGCTTCGTGCGTCTGGCGCGGTCTACAAAATCATCAACGTCACCACCACCACGGACCCAGCGGACGCGTTTCCCATCGACGTCCCTGTAGACGGCGTCGTGATGGAGGCCCGTGTTGCGATGGTCCTCGCTGGTGCGCCGATTGGTGGCGTCGCAGTGACGGCTCGCATGCTTTCGCTCGGACTATTGCGTGTCTCGTACATCTCGGGACTTGCCGCGGACTCCGAATACCAGATTCGGCTGGCGTTCCAGCGCTGACCATCTTCCAGGAGTGACACGTGCCCGAACCCATCCCATTCCCCGAAGACGACGAGAGACGGCGGCGAGATCCGCTGACAGAGCGCTTCGGCGGGGCCGCGCCGCCTGCCCGCGCGATGGCTCCACCTCCACCAGCCGCGCCACCACCGGCCGCGCCTGCCACGAACGTTGGGACCGGCGCCAATGGCCCCAGTCCCACGGGATTCACGAACTTCGCGCGCGTCCAGTCGGCTAACCGGGACGTGTCGCAGCGCGAAGCGGCATCCTATGGGCGCCGCGCCGAAGCCAAGGCCGACAGCGCGAAGCAGTCGCTCGACGCGCTCAACGCTCGCTTTGGCGGCGCCGTGAATGCGGGCACTGTCGGCGCGCCACAGAACGGCTTTGCAGCGCAGCCGCCCGACGGCGCTGGGTTGGTCGGCGAATCCACTCGTCCCACCCTCGGAGGCGGCCTCACCTCGTCTCAGATGTTCGAGAACGCGGACAAGACCTACTCGGGGCCCGGAGGACTCGGCGACATCGAGGGCGTGGACGACGCCTACTCCGCGAAGCTTGGCGCCGAGCAAAACCTCGACGCGCTGGGCACGGAGGCCGGCGTCAGCGCCCTGGTGCAGCAGCAGAACGCCTTCAACGGCGAGGGCAACAACGAGCTGTCGGGCGCGCTCATCGGAGGCGCGGGCCGCGCGGACTTCGATGCGCTCCGGGCTCGCTTCAACCCTGACGCCGATTTTGCGAAGGCCGAGACTGCGGCGGCCGATCGCGCGAAGTCGGCGAAGGCGGAGTCGACGCGGAACGCGGAAGGCTGGCGAGCGCTCGGAGACAAGACGAAGGGCACGGAGGACGCGACCGCAGCAGCCGAGGCGGCAAAGGCGGAGGGCAAGGCCGCCGCTGAGGCAAAGGTGAAGCTCGACAAGCGGATTGCCGACGACTTCGCGGCCACCGTCAAGGACGCGGGCACGCTGGGAGCCAAGTCGGTCTTTGAGCATCTGGATCCGCTCAACTACATCGGCGGCGGCAAGCGCAACACGGTCATGGACTCCATCGGCAGCACGTTCGGCGAGGACTTCCGCGGCAACATCTCATGGCAGGACAGTCCGCTAGATAGGGACGTGTTCTCGCAGATGGATGATGTGCAGTGGGCAGAGTTGTCCGGGCTGACGGGCCCGGCGCAGCGCAACTGGATCAACACCAGAGCGGCGCAGCTGAAGAACGGAACGGGACGCAAACGCGGAACCTACAAAGGACGGGACTGATGTGGTGGGCACTCATCGCGCAGATTGCAGGCTCCGTCGTCGGCGACGCCATGTCGAAAATGGACAAAGACGAGGCGATGCGCCTCATCAAGTCCGTCTCTGACGAATTCGGCCGAATCAACGTCCCGGACCTCCAGAAGTTGGTTCTGGAAAAGCAGAAGGACACCAGCCTCGCCGGCATCAGGGATGACCCGAAGTACCGGGCCGACCAGAGCGCCGCAGACGCGCAGCTCAACGACGTCATCAGCTCAGGCGGCTTGACGCTAGCGGACCGCGCCGCGCTCAACGCTGTCCGCAACAGGGTGTCGCGCACCGAATCCGCTGGGCGCAACGCAATCACCAACAGCATGGCGGCTCGCGGCTCACTCGACAGTGGGAACATGCTGGCGATGCAGCTTGCGAACAATCAGAGCGGCGCGCAGTCCGCCTCCGAGGCTGGCGAGCGGACCACGGGGCAGGCGCAGTACCGGATGGTTCAGGCCATCCGCGAGCGCGCACAGAACGCAGGGCAGGGCCTCGACCGCGACTACCGTCAGCAGGCGGACAAGGCGCGCGCACGGGACGCAATCAACGCGGGGAACACCGCAATCGCGAACACCGCGACGCGCCACAACGCGGGCATTCCTCAGCAGAACTTCGACAATCAGATGAGAAAGGCGGCGGGGGCAGCCGGCGCCACCTACGCCACTGCCGGCGCGCACGCGGCGGGCGCGAAGGACACGAAACAGGCGGCGCAGGGAGTCGGCAACATGGCCGGCGCCGCTGGACAGGCCGCATACGGCGCATCCACGTCAGGGAGTTCGCCCGCGCTACAAAACACGCCGGACTTTGACTCCGGCTTCGGCACGGGCGGCGACCCCGGAGGCTCCGACCCGTCCGAGTGGAACGGCTACGGCGCAGACCCCAACGCGCTGTCCGGCGAGTCCACCCGACGCGTCATCGGCCACAGACTCGACGGGACGCCGATTTACTCCGAGGACATGCGATGACCGACGAAATCGACGACGAGCTCTCCCGGATGGTTCAGCGACACCTCGACATCGACGGGCAGACGAAGCTCGGCGGCGTCAATCCTCCGAGTCGCGATGATGCGGCCGCGGGCACGATGCAGGACGCCGCGCAGGGAGGGGGCACGGACGTCCCGGACCTCATTACGAGCAAGCCAGCGGCGGCAATGCCGATGGGCGCAGCGCCCGCGAAGAAACATGACCTGTCGAGGCCTCTCAGTCACGACTTTGAGCTCGAGGCGCTGCAGGCCGACGCGAAAAGCAAGCGCGACGCGTCGCAGCTCGGACAGACCGTGGCGGACTTCGCAGAACGGCCGACCAACTTTCTCGACTACGCCCAGCGACTCGGCGGCGGCGGCGTTTCTGCACCCCCGGCCAAGGACAAGCGATGGGCACAGGATGCAGAAGAGGGCGACCGGGCAATCGCCGACCTGAAGGAGCGGCGGGCATCAGACGCAGGGATGGCGGCCAGCAGCGAGGACTCGGACCCGAACTCCTCCACCGCGCAGACGTATCGGATGGTGCTGGAGAAGGTGTCGCCGTCCACAGCGGAGCAGATGCAGGGCGCCACGGCCAAGCAAATGCGCACGGTCGCGCCGTGGCTGGAGAAGCTCGCGGCAGAGAATGCCGACGCACTCAAGGCCGAGATGGCTGCGAAGGAAAAGGCGCGGCTTGAGGTAAAAACGGACGAGTCGAAGGGCGAAAAGCTTCGGCTCGAGAAGGACCACTACGAGCAAGGACAGGCAAACTCCGACCGCACTTACGGGGCGTCGATGGCCAACGCGGAGGCAACGAGAGGCCTCGCCAACGCGTCCTTTGGGCTACGGCAGAGCGGGGAACAGCGCGACGCGAGCAAGTACGCCGCGGAGACTGAAGAGAAGGCGAAGGGCAAGCCGCTTACGGACGGGACGCTGACGGAAATGGCTGACGCCCAGACGGCAATCTCTGCGCTCGATGACCTCGGCGCAAAGTTCGGAGAGCTCGAGATGTCGGGGCCAATGGCCAAGGCGAGCAGCTTGTTGCCTGACGCCGTCGGCGGCCTCCTCGGCACCGACGCGTCGAAGTACAACGCCGCAGCGCTGCTCTCGATGCAGGGCGTCGGAAAAATCATGGAAGGCGGCAAGCTCGCTGCTGGCGACGAAACGAAATACCGCTCAATGCTTCCCAAGGGCGGGGAGTCGCTGGTGCTGGCCCAGCAGAAGATTCAGGCCGCGAAGGCGTTTCTCCAGACGCTGCTCGACAAGCGCACTACAATCCTGCGCGCCGCTGGCCGAAACGTGCCGGACATGGGCGCCGCAAAACCCACCAGCGCAGTGAAAACGATGAAGTTGCCGTCCGGCGAAATCGTCGAGGTGGAGTGATGCCTCGGCGAATCTCGGCAGAAGAGGCGACCCGGCTCGGAGCCGTGCCGGTGGAGGCCCCGCGTCGGCGAATCTCGGCCGCCGAGGCCGAACGACTGAAGGCAACGCCGGTCGACGAGGACGAGCTTCCCCCGCCCGTAGAGCCCGACCCTCTCGACATGCTGAAACCAGAGCGACCGCTGGGCGCGGCGATGGGCGGCGCGCTTCAGGGTGCGACGCTTGGATTCAGTGACGAAATGCTTGGCGCTGTCGGGGTCGCCGAGGAGGTGGGCAAGCGCGGCCTACAGGCGCTCGGCCTCGAGGATGAGGACGTGACGCAGGCGCAGCCCGCGCACAACCCAAATGGCCCCGACATTACGAAGTCATGGGGACCGACCCAACGCGGCGGCGACAAGCCGGTCATTACGCAGGACGACACGCCACCGCCGAAGCCCGATTTGGCGGACGTCTACCGCTCCGTGCGCGACGACGTCCGTAGCCGCAACAAGTCCTCGGAAAAGGCGCAGCCGCTCGCGTATGGCGCCTCGGAGCTCGTCGGCAACATGGCCGTACCGATTCCGGGCTCTGCCGCCGTGAAGGGCGCTTCGCTCGCGTCACGAATGGGCGCGGGAGCAAAGGCCGCGGCCAAGTTCGGCGGCGTGCTGGGCGCGGGCAAGAGCGAATCAGACTCGCTGGACGGAGTTGCAGGGGATGCCGCGATGACGGCCGCCGTGGCCGCCCCTTTTGGTGCGGTTGGCGGGGCCATGGAGAAGGGCGCAGAGGCGCTCGCGAATCGCTTTGGCGCCCGCGCAGCCGCTGTCCGCAAGGTGCGAGACGAGGCCATCAAGGACACCGTCGAGGCCGAGCGGGCGAGTCTGCTCGGCAAGGCCCGCAGCGCCACACAGGAGGCCTCGCGCGACGTCGAGGTGTTGGCACGCCCCGGGGACCCGCGCAGCCTGCCTGTGCAAGCGCAGGTGAATCGATTTGTCGACTCGCGCGAGGCCTCGGAGCTCGCCGACAAAATCGCCACCTCAAAGCTGGCATCGGCGCCAGACCGCATCAAGCGCATGGACTCGACGATGGCGACCCACGACGCATTCGCGGCAGACGCCACGAACGAAGTCGCGCGACGAATTGCCACGCAAGAGAAGAAGGGCATCGCCAGCGAGGCGATGCCACGCCTCAGGACGTACGCGAACCGAATCATTCCGCCCGCCATCGGCTCCATAATCGGCGGCGCAGTGACAGACGACAAGGCCACTGGGGCCACCGTCGGCGCCGTTGCGGGTGGAGTGCTTGCCGCGACGATGGGTTCGCCCGGAACGGCCTTCGCGAACATGATGAAATCGCCAGCCTTCCGCATCGGCATCGCGGAGATGAAGCAGGGCGCGTCGAACGCCATCGGCAACGCGCTGGGTCGCTTCGGCCCGGCCGTGGCGGGCGCGACGTCGGAGGCGGGCCTTCGGGCCGTTCTGGCGGAGGCGGAGAAGGATGACCCGGCGCTGATGGGCAGGCTTGAAGCCGCCACCCAGAAGCCCCGGACCCTCGAGGAGCGCTTCGGCAAGTGACAGTCACCCCGTTTCCACGTAGTTTCACTCGGCAGGGTTGAGATGCGTTCCCCACGGAACGGCTACCGATCCCGGTCCCCTCTCACATGGTGGTTCCCTTGCGCAAACACTTCCTGCTGTACCTCGCCGCCTCCCTTGTCGCGCTCTCTCCGAAGGTCTGGGCCGGGGAGCGCTGCTACGGAATCATTGTCGCCAGTGACGCAGGTGTCGTCAGCAACGCCACCACGGGATACGGCAGTGCGGGATGCGCCAAGGCGTGCGACTGCGCCAAGGCGTTCATCTTGCCGGCAAACGCGAAAATCACGGTGCAGTCGGATCAGGCGACAATCTTCGGGGTCGACGGGCTCGTAGACGCCGGCAACGGCCTCGCCCTCACTGCCGCCCAGATTTTCCCAAGCTCCACCAGTCCAATCAACACGATTGTCGACCTGCCGGACGGGGGCAAGTACGTAGGCGGGGTGGTGTCGGTGGTTGCCGTTCCCGGCAGCTCGTCGGTCCGAATGCGCGTCTACGTTCGCACCGGGAACGAGTAACCCATGCGGCTTGCCCTCGTTCTCGCGCTGATTTCGGGCACGGCTCTCGCGCAAGGCCGCGTCTATGACAGGACGTGTGACGTCACTTCCCGTCGCTCCAGTCGTGGCGGGGTGGCGTGCGGCTCCGTCTCCTATGCCCAGTTCGAATTCGCACCGGCCAGCGGCGCGGGCATGGGCGCGGCCTGCGCTTGCACCACGCCGACCGCCGCGACCGGCGAGGCGATGACCTTCAGCCGTGCCAGCGTCGCATGGTGCACGAAGGGCAACGAGACGAGCGGCATCGCAAACGGCGATCTCGTGGAGTGCGCCAGCGGTCAGCCTCGCGTCATGCCCGGCGGCGACGGAACGGGCGGGCTGGGGCTCAGTGTCTGGGAGGCGCGGACGAATAGCGCGCTGCGCTCGCAGGAACTCGAGAACGCGGCATGGGTGCTCCTCGGGGTCACGGCAGCCGCCCCCACGCGAACGGCGAATTACGCGACCGCGCCGGACGGCACCGCCACTGCCGAGCGGCTTCAGTTCGTCGCCACGGGAGCGGCTGAGGGCTCGGTCGTCTACCAGACCGTCGGCGGCGGCGGCGTGGCCAACTCGATAGGCGTCTACCTCAAGGGCGCCAGCAGCGCCGGGACGGTGGACGTCTGCAGCAGCAACGGGGCCTCATACTCATGCACCGCCTGCACGTTTGTCGCCGCTACGTGGACCCGGTGCCTGCGGGAAAACACCGTTGTTGCGGCCGGGGTTGATTTGGTCATCGGCAACGCCAGTTGGCGCAACGGCGGGACTACCCGGGTCGCCAACGACGTGTTGGTGTGGCAGGCAGACCAGCAGGTGGGCGCGACCATGGGCCCGCCAATCACCACCACCAGCGCAGCGGCGACGCGGCTCGGGGAGCTTGCGGACGTGGCGCTGACGTTTGGTGCGGGCACTACAGGCTTCAGCACTGCCCAGACGACTGTCTACCCAGAGGGCGCGTCGCCGAATTACGGTGACGGTCTGTCTCGCGTCCTCAATGGCGTGCCCGGAACAGGGGTACCGGGCGGCGCAGCGGCATCTGTCAACGGGAGTTATCCGTTCCCGTCCGCGGCGAGTCTGTTCACACAGGACTGCAATCCGTCCGCCCCGAACACCCATACGAACGCACGTAGAAGCATCAGCGGCCCGCTCAACAGATTCGTCACCTACTTCAATCCGGTTGGAGCAGCGAACTTGTTTGGATGCGTGAATGACATTTGTGACGATGGGGTCGCTGCAACCTGGACTGCACCAACATGGACTCGTTATCGACTCGGGAATTACACCGTTTCGTCCGGCTCAACGAACGCCGTCATCAAGAAAGTCTGTCTTGACCCTTCGCCCTTGAGGTGCCGCTGATGACTGCCAAGGAAACCGCAGCCGCAATCCTCGCGGCCTCAGGGCTCGCCCTCGGAATCGCTCTCGTGATTCCCGACACTGAAACCAATGAGGCGGACCTGAGGGCCGCAGGTGTGAAACTGGACTACGCCGTTTACGCCGAGGACAACGAGGGCGTGAAGGTCTACGTGGCGTACGTCGCGGAGAGCGACGGCGGGACCACGCTCTACAAGCTTGACCGCTCGCCCTGCGCTCGGCGCCCCGCTGGCGTGGACTCGCGCGACTGCCTCGCGCTGGAGTCTGACGGTGGAACGCGGGACCAGGGCGACGAAAACACGATGCAGGACGGGGACTGGATTGGCGTCGGCTGCGTGCGTACCGCCTGCGTCGTGGTCGCCGGGAGAGAGCCGGAGACCGGCCTGTGAGTGCTGTCCTGGGCCACGGCGACGCGCTCACCGCCGAGCAAATCCGCGCGGAGCTCGACGACGTGAAGAAGGAGATCCGCCTTCTCCAGGCGGCATCCCTGCGCCTCGACCTGAAGCTGAAAACCATCGAGCACATCGGGCCCGAGTTGGCCGAACACGACGACCGGCTCGACGACCACGACCGCCAGCTCGACAGCCTCGCGAATCAATTCATGGAGCTCCGGAGCACGCTGCACTCAATCAGCGCCCATCTCGAGCGCGTGTCCAGCGCCACCTCGATTGCAGGTTTCGCGACGGAACGCCTCGAGCGAGCTGCGAGCAAGGACCGCGAAGAGCGCCTGTCCCGTGACGTCGCGATGCAGCAGGCCCTCGACCGGCTCGTTGACGGCGTCGCGATGCTGCTCGGCCCGACCGTCGCAACGAAATTGCCAGTCATCACGATTGCCCCGGTGGAGCCGTGAAACACCCGGACGACCCGCGAATCCCTCCGCCGCAAATGACGTCGGCTCCGTACACCGCCGACCGACTGGTGGAGCCCACTACTGGTGAGCACGAGTCGATCGCCACCACCGGATACGTCAAGCGCAAGGTGGAGACCGTTGCCCAACGCCTCGACGACGAGGCCGGCTACATCGACAAGGTCCTTGTGAAGGTGAAGGCACTCGGCGCGCTGCTGGTGGCGAGCGTCGGACTGACCGCGTCAGTGCTTGTCGGGCTCGACGTGCGCGCGCAGAGCAAGGTCGACGCTGGCGTGGTGCCGATTGTCGAAGCGCAGAAGAAGCTCGACGCCCGCGTCGGCGCGCTCGAGCACGGGCAGCAGCGCGCGGAACTGACGGCGATGAGGCAGACCGTGATGTTGGAGCAGTTGACCGAAAAGGCGCGGCTCCCGGTGCCTCCTCCTGCGTTGCTGCCGGACGGCGGCCGGTGAAGGTTTTCCATCGCGACCGGCTGCCTCCGCTGCTCCAGGACTTCGCCGACGCTTGGGAGCTCGCCGGCCCGTTTGACCTCACGGTGCCCGGCACTGGCGGCAACCGCACGGATGACCAGCAACTACTGCTCTGGAGCAAGGGCCGCACGTTTTTGCCGAACACGAAGGTCTGGGTCACCAGCGACGTTTCGAAGGTCGTCACCCGCGCACGTAGCGCAGCAGACAGCGCGCACGGACGCGGTGCGGCTGGCGACTTTCACCCGGTGCGCTCGCACTTCGCGAACGGACTGCCGGCTACCGTTTGGACGGGAGCCGAGGAAGACCCGCTCGAGCGCGCAACGGCCGTGCGCCGGTTCGAGGCGCTTGGCGGCTTTGCCGAAAAAGCAGGACTCGAATGGGGCGGTCGATTCCCCCATTTCGATGGCCCCCACGTGCAACTGAAAAACTGGCGCGCACTTCCGCGCGTCTGACTGGAGTCACAAATGTCCGAGCAGAAGCCCACCATCGGCCGTCTCGTCCACTACCAGGCCCACGGCTCGCCCGACGGCACGCACAAGAGCGAGCCCCGGGCAGCGGTAGTCACTGCCGTCGAGAGCGACACCGTGGTTTCACTGTGCGTCATGAGTCCTGGCGGCCTGTTCTTCAGCCATGGCTGCTCGCTCGACGCCGGCGAGACGCCGAAGGGTGGAACATGGCGTTGGCCGCCTCGAAGCTGAATCGTCTTCCACGTCTACCCCAGGAGCACAAATGTCTGAGCAGAACCCGAATCGCCTCGCAGGAAGTCCAGCCCTCGGAGAGCCCGCGCTGGGCCTCTCCCCCGTCGCAGTCGTCGAGCGCAGCCCCACTGGCCTCGCGCTGCTGCCGCAGATTGCGCTCAAAATCGCGACGGTGCTGGTGGTGATTGCCGGCGTCATCGTCACGCTTCCGAGCGCAGGAATCGCCCTGCCCCCCGTCGTGCTCGCGATTGCCGGAGCCGTGCTGGCACTGGGGACCGCGCTCGGGATTGCGTCGCAGGGAGTGCGAGTCCATCCCGGCACGCAGCCGGTGACGCTGGCTCAGCCCCCGGCCGCTCCGTCCGCGCCGCGAGTTGGCCCGCCGGTCTAGCCGCCGAGGCGCTCGGGTTTCAGCGCCTCGTCCAGCCTGCTCCGATGAGGGAGATCTCTTCGATGACGTCCCTGAGTGCGGCCGCCGCTCGATCCAGCCCAGCCCGTGCCTCGCGCAGCTGCTGATGCGCGAGTTCAAGTTCCTCGACGGCTGGATTGCAGATCCGGCACGTCGGGTCCGGCTCCTGGTGAGCGGAGCAAAATCCAGTGGCCCACGGCGTACTCATCGGCTCTCCAACGCCATATCTACAAACACGGCGCAGGCCGGGCAGGCGGGCATGCGCACTGCGCCGCCCGAGAGCAGTCGCTCTGTGGCCTCTGTGTCAAAGTCGTCGTTGCCCCAAGCGCTTGTCCAGTCGCAGGCCTTGATGAAGCTCATGACCGCGACGGGGTGTGGGTGTGAATATCCCGACAGCTTCGCGATCGCGAGAAATGTCGCGTGAGTCACGCTCCACTCCCTTCGCGCTCGTACCGCTCGCGGCAGTCAGGACAGCGTTCGCAGAACAGGTCATCGCACGGGTACGCGTGGCGGCAGTCGTCGCAGCGGTCGACCCAGTAGGCGTTCAGCTGCTCGCCCAACAGCACCTTCTCCGCGCGGCTGATTCGCTTGCCCTCGCGCGCGGCGTTGATGATTTCGCGGAGCGGTCTCACGACTTGGCTCCAGGCGTGGCGCCGCATTCGTCGCACTCGGCCCGAGCGCAGCGCGCATCGTCCCTGCCCTCGTCGATCGCCCACCGGCAGGAGCCGTCCCCTTCCTCCCAGTCGTAGACCACGACCTGGCCGGGATAGCCGCAGGACAGGCACTGGTCACCGTCGCCGTCGTCGAGGTGCCAGAAATCGACGTGGCGAGTCGGTTCCGAGAATTCAATCGCCACGTCGCCGCAGTGGTCGCAGGAAAGGCCCATGGGCCGCGTCATCGGCGCGACCCCAGTTCGCCCGGCACCAGCGCCGAGCAGCGCGTGCAGCACCAGACGATGCACCAGCCTTCGCGGAGCCCAGCAGGACGAACATGGACGCCTAGCCAACATTTGATCGCCGAGAACATTGGACCTCGCTTGGGTGAGAGAGAAAAAAAGCCAGCCGTCGAATGGGCCCGATCTCGACGGCCGACAGGCGAAAACGTCACGCGCGAAACGCAATCCATGCACGGAGCGTGGCCAGTTCCTTCTCGTTGCTTGCGCGGAAATTTGCCTTGGTCGGGTCGTCGACCGACTTCGCCGCGCCGTCCGCGTACCACTGCAACTCGGGCACGCTCAGTTGGCCGAGGTACTTGCCCTTGGCGTTGCCGTAGCGGACGGCAAAGCTCTCGCTGGGCGCTCCGTCCTGCGGCGCGGCTCGAGGAGCAGCGGGAGCGGGTGACGGACGTGCACCGAGCTGGGCGCGCAACGCATCGACACCGGCGGGGCTCGGCATCGCCTTGCTCGCGTCGTTGAATCCGCCGTCCGGAACTTCTTCTGCGGGAACGGTCGACAAGTCCGCGTCCATCATCACGACGACGTGGGAAAACGCAGTACGGCAAGCGCGGCTGATTGCCCGCGTCTGCGCCATCGCGCGCCGCGCGTACTCGGGACGCGACGCCCACGTGGGTTCGTCGTCACCAACGAAGCCCTCAGCAGTGGAGAGTACCGCGCCGTCGCGAATACGCCGCACCTCTCCGATTGCGCGGTAGCCCGTGGACACGCGCTCCACGTCACGCGCCGACGCAAGGCAGCCATGCGCGGCCGCGATGCTCGTCCACCCGGATACCTGGATGTACTTTCTCCCCTGGATTGACACTGCCGTGCGCACGACCAACTCCTTACAGACCCCCGCCACATCGGTTGCCTGTCGGTACGCCTCCGTCGGTGCGATTGCCTTGCTTTCGATGACTGCCAGTTCGCTGCTCATTGTGTTGCCTCCTTGTTTGGTGCTGCTGCTGAAGTATTGAGAGAGGGGGACTGATGCGCCCACCGCTTGCCTGCTCGAATCCTCGAGACCTGCTGCTGGCTGATGCCAAAGCGCGCCGAGATTGCGGTCTGGGGCCCGCTTGCCGCCCGGATCTCAACGACCTGCGCTTCTGTGATCTTTGCCCAGGCGCAATCGGCGCCGCGGTAGCGGGGCATCCAGCCGCGCCCTTTCGTCTCGCGATCCGCGATGTTCTCGGCGTTGGTGCCGAGAAAAAGATGCGCTGGATTTACGCACAACCGGACGTCGCAACGGTGCAGCACGCACGTACCGTGGTAGCCCTTTCCTTTCGGAATGGGGCCATTCGTCAGCTCCCATGCAACCCGATGCGCCCGCCGACGTTTGCCGTCGACCTTGACGTAGCCGTACCCGTTCGACGACGGGGCGTCTGTCCAGAGCCAACACTCACCCGACCGATCGACCTTCGACCAAAACCTCGTCTCAAGTGATTCCATGCGTCTCCTTCATCAGCGCGTTCCAGCGCCGACGATTGTGAAGAGGCTTCTGCGCCGGCGAGATTTTGGGCTCGACATGCTCCGCCATAAACAGCGCCCCGCATCTCACGATTTCGGAAATAAGCGACTCATCGCGCCGCACGACGTAAATGCTCGTCTGCTCGACGGAGAACTGGTCAACGCCGTTCTCGTCTTTATAGTCGGCGCCAAACGCGGCGAGCACCACGGCGACGGGCCGATTGCAGACGGACATCAGGTGCTGCACCTGTAGATTGTACGAGTCGGGCACCTTGTCCGAGCCGGGTGGCCCCCATTTCGATGCGGCCCAACGGCCGACCGTCTTGAACTCGACGAGTTCGCCAATGCTCAAGCCATCCGGGCTGCCGACCATCCACGCGTGCTCCGGGTGCCGCAGCGTCCCTGTCGGGTCGTCCACTGGGCCAATCGTCTGCCTGTACAGGTCGCGCAACAACGGCTCGACGCGGATGCCACGGCCCATCGCGCCGTTGCTCGGCAGGTCGATGTTGTGGACGAGTCGCAACCAGACGTCGGTGGCGTTTTTCATCTTCGACAGCTGTCCCATCTCCGGGTGGTAGAGACCGAGGATTGCCGCGCTGTCCGTACTGCCGATGCTACGCACGCGCACTGCGCGCTGTTCGGGCGTGAGGCTCATTTTGACCTCCTGGCTTTCGCGGGGTTATTGGCTCGCCATCGACGGGCCTGCTCCCTCCGTTTCGCCAGCAACACAGCCCGCGTCACAGGATCCGACATCTGCTTCGCGCGCCACTGCCGCGTTGTCTCGACGGCCCGCGCTCGCGTCTCAGGCAGGTGGCGACGCCACCTCAGCGAGCGATTGAGCTCTACCAGTCTCTCAGACGCACCCTCGCGCGACTGGTAGCCGTAGCCGGTCTCCTCCCGGTCGTGCCGCCCCGTGAGTCCGGCGAATTCCGCCATCACCTCAAGTTGCAAAAACTCGAAGCTCATCGGCTCGCCTCGGGCAGCAGATTCCCAAAGTCGTCGATTTCGCGACGGTGGTTGAATACGTCGCCTTTGCACGCCAGCTGGTCGCAGCCGAGCACGCCGCAGTCAGTGAGCGGCCGCACAATCGATAGCGCCGGCGGTCCCTCGCCGCGGCCAACGGATGCGTCGAACGCGCGCTTTGCGGCACCAGTATCACGGAGCGTGGCCAGCTCTCGCTTCGCCGCTTCCAGTGCCTCGCGCAACTCATCCCGTTGCGCGTGGAGATCGAGCGCGTGACGGCTCTCGAGGATCAGCATCCCTTTGAGCTGAACGACGCGGATACGGTTGGCCACCAGCCCTGTCGACTGTTCGAGAAACATCTCGAGCAACTCGCGCGTGGCGATGTCCGGCAAGCCGCAGCGCTCGAGGAGCTCGGCGAACGCGGACTCAGCGGGAGAGAGGGCGCTCATCGCGCCCCCCGGGCCTTCGCAATGGCTGCGCGTGCTCTTGAGGCGGCAACGCGTGCTCGGCAGCCCTCGTCGGTATCGAGCGCGACAAGCGCCTCGCATGCAGCGAGCAAATCCGGGGCCGCGGCAATCAGGCAGGCGTTGGCCTCGCTCGGCTGATACGTTGTGGGGTCGATGATGTCCGCAGCAATCGAGCAGACATTCCCCGGCCGCCGCACAAAGTACTCTGTGATTTCGGCGCCGGGCCTCCCTGTCCCGCCATGCGCGACCTCCCATGGTCCCGGCGTCGGCGCGCTCATCGGCTCACCTGCCCCACGTCTTCCGCGTAGCGGGTGGCCAGCCGGACCTCGAGCTCCGCCAGCTGCGCGGCGCCGATGCCAGTCGCGAGCGGGTCGATCTCCGTCTCGTGTTCGGAGCACTCCGGGAAGCGGCTGCCGGTGCGCGGGTCGTGGCGGAACGTGAATTCGCGGCCGTTGCTCAGCGCGACCCAAAGCGCGTCCGGTGCGCCGTTCTCCTCCACCCAATCCTCAGCGACGATGCGCAGCGGGACGTTCGCGATTCCGCGCAGGAGGTCGGCAGCCGACAGCCGCCGAACCTCAAGCGTGCCGGCGAGTTCGACGTCGGCCTCGAGCGCGATCGTACTGCCACAGGAGCAGTTCGCGAGGACGAGGTCGGGCCCAGCGCCCTCCATCCTCTGCACGCCCCTCTGCTCGAGTTGCGCGAACCGCGCTGGCGTGTAGCGTCTCGAGCAACTGCACTCGACGTACACGACGAGTCTCGGCGCTACGTCCTGAATCGTCGTCTCGTTTCCCATTTGTCTCTCCGTGCTGCGTGACCGACGAACAGACTTATACGGGTCCGTGCGGCCGGTGTCAAACACTTCGCGAAACAAAAGCGCAGCGACGCGTTGTACAGCGCGGGCGCCAGTGCTATTCATGGTCTTATGACCAGACCCAAAGTCGAGCCGAAGCCTAAGACCCGTCCTGTTGGTGTCCGCCTGCCTGTACACACGTACGAAGCTCTCGTCAGGATCGCGCGCGAAAAAAATGTCTCGCTCTCCTCTGCCCTGAGCCAAGTGCTTGCGTGGGCCGTTCCGCAGTTTCGTGGTGCCCGATGAGGCCGGACGCTGGCGTGGGGACGCTTGAAAAGCGTTTCTGGGCAAAGGTCGCAAAGTCAGATTCCTGCTGGTTGTGGACTGCGGCGAGGGCGAGGGGCGGGTACGGTACCTTCGACGTCGACGGCAAGACGCGCTACGCGCATCGAGTCAGCTGGGAGTTGGCGAACGGCCCCATCCCAGAGGGAGATGGTCACAACGGAACGTGCGTCTTGCACCGCTGCGACGTTCCGCTCTGCTGCAACCCGGCGCATCTCTTCCTCGGCAGCCACTCGGAGAACATGGCGGACATGAAAGCGAAAGACCGCGGCAACCATGGCGAGTCCAATGGGCGCTCGAAGCTCACAGAGGCGCAGGTTGTCGAGATTCGGGCGTCCACCGGAAGCCAGCGCGCCATCGCCGCGCGATTTGGTATCAGTCAGATGCAGGTCTCGAACATCCGGTCCGGCCAAAGCTGGGCGCACCTGACGGCCGAGGTCTCGCCTTGAGCGGCAGCGACTTCGATCGGCGCGTCTTGTCGCTCGCCAGGAAGCACCGACTGCCTCAGGAGGCCGCCCTGCTGCTGGTCAACGAGCTGCTGCGGCGGATTGCGGAGGCGGCGGCTGTCGCGCCTGTTCGAACACCGCTCGGCACGTTTCGCATGGCGACCACCAAGCCCCGGCGCATTCGCAATCCAGTCACGGGCGAGCAGATGGCTTTGCCGCGGACGTACCGGCTCGCCTTCAGGGCTACTAAAGCGCAACGGGGGACAAAGTGTGGGTGACGCCTTCAACATTGCGGAGCTCTTTTCCGGTGCTGGCGGCCTCGGACTCGGGATTGAGCGAGTCGTTCGAGGCGCTCGCACAGTCGTTCATGTGGAGAGGGAAGCATTTGCCTGCGCCGTCTTGGCGTCGCGCATGGAAGAGGGCCGCTTGGCTTCCGCTCCTATTTGGACGGATGTCTGCACCTTCGATGGCCGCGCCTGGCGTGGCGTCCTGGATTGCCTCGCTTTCGGAAGCCCGTGTCAGGACCTCAGCCTCGCCGGAAAGCGGGCAGGCCTCGACGGGGAACGCAGCGGACTCTTCTTCGAGGGACTCCGAATCGCCGTCGAGGCCGAAGTCCCCCTCGTGTTCTGGGAGAACGTCGGCGGGGCAGGCGGCGCTCTTCACCGAGTCTTCGACGCTTTCGAGGCGGCAGGGTACAGCGGCAAGGCCTGTTCGCTTCGAGCTTCTGACGTGGGTGCCAGTCACGAGCGGCTCCGCTATTTCGTGCTGGCCCACCGCGACGATCAAGGGAAACGACAACGTCAAGGGCTTAACTCCGACCTCGGGCGATGGCCTGGCGACTGCGGCGAAGAAGTGGCCGACAGCGACGACGCACGATGCTCAGTGCACCGGGGCGCCGTCGGAATACCGGAGGAACACGCCCCCACTGCCATCGGAAGCCATCCTTTGGCCTTCCCTCCAGGACAAGATGACTACGCAGCATGGGCTTCCGTCCTGGCTCTCAGGCCCGACCTTGCGCCGGCTGAACCCAAGGTTTTTGGAAATTCTCTTGGGGTTCCCCGAGGGCTGGACGGAGGTCTATTAAATGGGTCGAAAAGCGAAGACGAGTGCGCCGCGGATCTGCGCGCATTGTGGAATTCCGCTCGCTCGCAAAAGATTTGGCGCGAGACTCGAGGATTTCGGGGCCTTCCTTCGGCGGACGCACTGCTCCAGTGCGTGCGGAAGTTCGAGGGTGGTCGTGAAGATCACGGCCCACTATGCGCGCGCGAGGAAGCATCGCAAGAAGAACTGCGAACGCTGCGGAACAGCGGAGAAGGTCCAAGCGCACCACCGAAACGAAGTGGTGACCGACGACCGGCCGGAGAACATCGCGACGCTCTGCGGGTCCTGCCACATGAAGTGGCACTGGAGTGTCGGCAAGCGCTCAATCACGCGGCGTGGGCGGACAGAGTGCGGATGATGGGAAACAGCTGCGTCCCTGCCCAAGCTGCCGCTGCTTTCGCCCTCTTACTCAACGCCATCGGAGAAAACCAATGACTGACATGCGCGCCGCAACCACTAAGCCGCCCGTGGATCTACTGCCGCACTCGGCGTGTACCCCGGCTCGCGAATGGGTCGAGAGCACCAAGGGAAGTCCCGCGCAGCTCTGGCGACGCTGCCCACGCGGCGACTGGCTGCTGTGGCTGGCTGCATCAATCGGTGTCGAGCGGCGACTCGTCGTATTGGCTGCGTGTGACTGTGCTGAGGCGACCGCGGCGCGCCGGAGGCCGAGCACCTCAACCGAGCGATGGTGGCAGGGTGTCGATGCGACTGCCGAATGTCTGCGGGTGGTGCGCGCGTGGTGCGCGGGGAGGGCAACACGGGACAAGGTGCGCGCCGCGCTCTACGAGCTCAGCGCCTCCGCCTTCGGCGGCGGCAATCGGGTCGACGCGGTCGAGGCAGCGGCAAGCATCGTCGCGTTCGGGGATGGCCCCTACTGTCACCGACAGGCCGCCGAATACACCAGCCGCGCAGCACAGGGCGAGAGCAACACTGACAGCGACAAGAGGATGGCCGCCCTCGTCCGTAGGCGGATCCCGTGGGCGCGCGTTGAGGCGAAACTGCTTCGAGGTGGCAAGTGAGCGGCGGCGACGACGAGGCGGCCGCGCCTTCGCTCGCAGAGAAACTCGCCGCGCCTCGCGCCTCTCAAGGCCGCGCGCGACAGACAATCGCTCAGCTCGCCCGGCGCTGGCAAGTCGTGCCGTTCGTCGGTACGCCCGAGACGATCACCGTCCACGTCGCGCATGGGACGGGGCTGGAGACGTGGCGGCGCTGCTCGACTGGCGCGGCTGCTGTCTACGAGCTCGACGCTGCGGTGGATTGACGCAGACGGCGTGACCATACGTTGCCCTATGCGATTGTCGTCCAACAGGGCTTGCGCTAGTCGATATCGTGCGATATCTATCTAGTATGAACGCAACCAACGAACTCGGCGGCAACGTGGTCCCCCAGTCGCTCCTCACCAAGTACGACGCTCGCGGCCTTTGTGGCGAACGCGAATGGGCGCAGATCGTCCAGCTCGCCCGCAAGGGTCAGGCGTGGCTCGTCACCGAGGCGGCAGCGCTCAAGGCGCAGCCAGCATCACTCAAGCGCGAGCAGGTGCTGACGATGGCGCGGATCGCTTGGGAAATGGCTGCGGCTGAGTAGCACCGCGCTCCTGGCCCCTCACGGACCGGGCAGGAGCGATTCACGCAGCACAACAGGAGCACACAATGACGACCCAGACCCCCGCGCAGACCACCTACGCGATCGAGAGCAAAACGTCCGACTGCGGATGGGGGGCCGAGGGCGGTGACACGTACCTCACCGAGGCTGAGGCCAGGAGCGCGATGGCCGACTGCGAGGCAACCAACGACGACGGCCTCGCCATTACGTATCGGGTTGTCGAGGTGCAGTCATGAAAACCTACACGATCAGCAGCTCAGAGCTTGCCACAGTGGCAGCCCTGACGCTGGACTCGGCGCCGATCGACTTTGTGACGCCAAGCGGGCCAATCCAGCCCACGCAGGTCCGCAGGCTGCGAGGCGGGTGGCCTGGCGCTGAGTGGGTCCGGGTTGTGGCCGACTACCAGGATGACCTCAGCGTCGGCTACGCGTCGATGGCCGATATGGCCCGTGACCACGAATGGGTAGAGGACATGGTTCCTGAGTTCACCCGCGTCCCGTGCCAGTGCCGCGGGGAGTTCTTCTAGTGGTCGGCCCTTACCGAATCGAGTCCCGCCTCGTCGGTGAGCAGGTGCAGCTCGGACAGACCGTGGTGACGATACCGGCCGGGCCGTGGGAGGACGAGGGCTCGGGCGACGTCTACGATTCGTTCGAGGCGGCCGAAGCCGCGATGGCCGAGCTCTGGACGGCCGACGACGACGGCAGTCTGCTGGAGTACCGATGCGTCGCGGTGCTGCCGTGAAAACCTACACGATCAGCGGCTCAGAGCTCGACGCGGTGGCAGCCCAGGGTCCCGTGAAGACACTCGAGTACTTTTCGGAGGACTACGAGACGCTGAAGGCGGACTACATCGAGGCTGACGGGCATATAGTGGAGTGCCAAGAGCTGCTGGCGGAGAACGACGTCATCGCAGGTGGCGATGGGTCGCTACTGTTCGGAATCGGCCGGCTGCTCGAGGAACGCGACGAGGCCCGCGCGCTGGCGACGAAGCTTGCTGCCGTGAAGCGCAAGAAGAAGGACGGGCGCCGCAACAACGGTGGCAGCCAGAACAAGGGACTCGCCGAAGGACACGTGCTCGTCTCGGGGCAGCGCGAACTACTGGCCGGCGTCGAGGCAGCAGCCAAGCGGACCGGCGTGTCGACGCGCGAAGCCTGGCGACGAGCCGCGCGGGCGTGGCTGCTGGTAAACGACGACGGCACGTGGTAGAGTCCCTTTCTCCGGTTCGAGCCGGATTCCCTTCACACAGCAGCACACCGCTGGCCCCTGCCCCGTACGCTCGAACGTACGCTGGGTCGGGGTTTGTGGACATCGGGGCCAAATGAAGACACCTGAACAAACGATCGCGAGGATGGAGCGCTCGCGGGCATTCATCGAAAAGCTAGAGTCGGCGAGGATGGAGCGGGAGCGGGCATTCATCGAAGATCACGACAAGTGCATGAAGGAGTCGCGGCAGTTTTGCGAGCGTAGTTCGGTGGAGTTTCGCCTTTCGGGGTTTCGGTACGTCTATTTCATGACGGCTGGACCGTTCGTGAAGATTGGCTGCTGCGGTCGCAGTCCTTACGACCGGATGGCAGAGCTTCAGGTCGCGTGTCCGTACGAGCTGAGGCTTGCTTGCTGCTTTATCGGTGGGTTCGGCCTTGAACGATCGATGCATTCGCTCTGGGCGAAATACCGAGCCGAGGCCGGGGAGTGGTTCCGACTCGAGGGCGAGCTTGCGGAGTTCGTGGCGCAACATGAACTGCGTTTCTTAAGCGACGTCGCTGCGTTCGCCGCAGCCGACGACGCCGGGGTGGCGCAGTGAACACTCTCATCCTGTACGACTGCGCGATCAGTGCGTTGGCCGAGTGCAAGTTCGTCGACGAGGCGAGCGCGTGGGTAGACAAGGCCGCGGCAACGCAGGCCTACGCGCGCATGGCCAAAGACAAGACGCTGGAGGTGGACGCCGCGGAAATCCGCATCAGGGCCGAGCGGCGCCTCGGAGAGATGCTCATCGAACAGAAGGCGAACGGAGGCATGTCGACTGGCGCAATGGGACTCGGCAAAAGTGCGGTACCCGCAGGGAACCGCACTCCGACCCTTGCTGAGGTGGGCATCGGAAAGAAGCTTTCAGCCCGCAGCCAGAAAATCGCAAGGGTGCCAAAAGACAGGTTCGAGGCAGAGGTCGACGAGTGGCGCGACAGGTCGAGCGCTGAGGACGAGCGGGTGGTTGCGCGACTGGAGGCCATCGGAGACCAGCAGCCAACACCAAAAGAGGAAGCAGATGACCATGCCGAGGAAATCGCGGAAAACTACGCGGCCGCGATGCGAATCATCGAGGCAGACGACAAGCTGAGGGAAGCGTGGGCGCTACTCGCCGAGGAGAAAAAGGCGCACGCCGCAGGCGACAAGCTGAGGGAAGCGTGGGCGCTACTCGCCGAGGAGAAAAAGGCGCACGCCGTCACGCAGCTCTTGTACACCAACCAGCGCGTGGAGCTGGCCACAGCGAATCGCTCCGCACAGAGCTGGAAGCGGAAGTTCGAAACCCTCGAGAAGGCGGCAAAAAATGAGTGAGTTTCCGAAGCCTTATGAATTTCAGGAGACGGCGCACCTCCGCTTGAGGGCCGCGAGCAAGCGCCCCAGTCTCGAGACGGGACACCAACGGCAGATGCTGATGGCTCCCACCGGCAGCGGCAAGACGGTCATGGGCCTGAGAATCATCAATGAGGCGCTGAAGAAGGGCGGACGGGCGCTGTTCATCTGCGACCGTACCGTGCTGATTGAGCAGACCCGGCTCGCAGCGGAGCGGTACGGGATGGAGACGCCCGGAATATTTCAGGCCGACCATCACGGACTCGCCCTCTGGCGTCCGTTTCAGATTGCCTCGTCGCAGACGATTGCCGCGCGCGGGATTGACGACCGCTTTGACGTCATCGTCAATGACGAGGCCCACACGAGCTACGCGGCCGTGACGGACCTGATTCTCAAATCGAAGGCCGCGGTCATCGGGCTTAGCGCTACGCCGTTCGCAAAGGGACTGGGCAAGATCTACACGAATCTCGTCAACGCCTCGACGCTCGGGAAGCTTGTGGCGGCAGGGGAACTGAAGAAGCCGGTCACTCGCTCGTGCAAGCGGCCGGACATGGATGGCGCGAAGACTTCCGGAGGGGAGTGGACGGCCAAGGCCGCTCAGGAAAGAGGCATGGGGTTGGTCGGCGACGTGGTTGCCGAGTGGCTCAGGCACGCCAGCGACCGCAAGACGATTGTCTTCGGGCCGACCGTGCTCCACTGCGAAGAACTGCGACGGCAATTCCTCGCGGCTGGTGTTCGTGCCGAGCTGTTCACGGGCCGGACTCCCGACGCGGAGCGGGCGGCCCTACTGGAAGACTACAGGGGGCCGAACGCCGCCATCCGCGTGCTGCTTTCCGTCGACGCACTGGCGAAGGGCTTTGACGTCCCGGACATCTCCTGCATCTGCGACTGCCGTCCGCTCCGCAAGTCGCTCTCGACATTCGTGCAGATGATTGGCCGCGGGCTGCGCAAGAGTCCCGGGTTAGAGGAGTGCGTGGTGCTGGATTTCTCTGGCAACGCGGTGCGGTTCAGAGACGATTTTGAGGACCTGTTTTGGAACGGTCTTGAGTCGCTGGACGCGGGCGAAAAGCTCGACAAGACGGTCAGAGAAATAAACGAAGAAGAGGGCCACGAGGGGAAGCCGTGTCCGAAGTGCGGAGTCGCGCCGATGAGCCGGCGCTGCATCTCGTGCGGCTTCGAGCCCATCGTCAAGTCTCTCCAGGCGCACGACGTCGGCGAGTCGGCGCCTTTCGATTTGGTTGGACAGGCCGCCACCGACTACGCGCCGAGTCTTGCGTCCCTGCATGCGATGCTTTCGACCGTCTGCCGTCGGAGGTTTGAGGCCACTGGGCGCGGGGATCCACGGACGGCTACGTGGGCGAAATTCAACGCCATCACGGGTCGGCGGCCACCCTATGGCTGTCAGTACGAGACCGCGCCGCGCGTTGAGCCGTCGCCTGCGCTGCTCGGCAAGCTGAGGTCGATGGACATCGCCTTCGCCAAGCGCCGGAGGCAGCGTTGAGCACTCTCGGCAACCACACGTGCGGCTGCATGTCCGGCATCACAGCGAAGCAAGCCGTGATGCTCGAGCTGGCCGGGATGCTGGAGGCTGTCGAATGGAAGGTTTGCGTGGTCCGTTCGGCGCACGAGCTCCGCGACGAGCCGGGCGATGCCGAGGTGGTGGAGCGGATGCTCAAGACCCAGCTGGGCCTGGAGCGGCTGCGCGCGTGGGCGACGGCGCTGGGATGGGGCAAGTGAAGTCATTCACCAAAACTCACCAGCGAGGCGGAACCACCACCGAGGCCCGACCGGCACCCATCCCTTCCCTGCCGCCGGTCGCATCGAGCGCTCCGAGGTGGTTCGAGAAAGCGCGCGAGAACGCATTTTTCACAGCCGCAAACCCATGTCAATGGAGCGAATTTCATGCCGAAAAATGAGGTGAGCAACAAGTTGCCCAGTACCGCGGGACCCGCGGAGGTGCGCACGTGAGCCACGAAACAGTGAGTGCGGCGGACGCGGCATACCTCGCGGCGCTGAAGGCTCTCGCAGGCCGAAGCCTCGGCAATCGCCTGCTCGCGATGGATGCTGCCATCAGGACGGCCGTTGCTCTGGAGCGGGAGGGCTGTGTTGAGGCCATCGACGCGCGGCGCTGCACCGATGCCCATTGTCTCCACGCCCAATGCTGGGCCCTGCACGAGGCTGTGGCAGTCATCCAGAGTCGCAGGCCGATGCTGCCGAGGCGTACGCCGGGCGAGCAGGTCGAGGCCTTGCGCGTGAAGCCGAACGACATGGCGGCGGACGGCAGCGGCTGCCTCGTGCTCACGCCCGCCGGCGCGATTCGGCATCGACGGTCGAGCGCCTCGGTCGGGGGTGAAAAGTGAACCACGAAGCAGACGTGAAGCAGCTACGCGCCGAAATCCCAGAACTGGCCGCACTCAGCGACGAGGCTGTGGAGGGCCTGTATTCGTACTGGTCCGAGGAGAAGCATTGGGCTGGCTGGCTGGTTTTGCTTGAAAAGAACGACGAGTTTGCTGCATTCGTGAGAGGTGAAAAGTGAGAGAAACCATGAAGATCGTCATTCCGATGGCACTGCCGAGCGTGGCAAATCTGCGAGAGCACTGGGCGACGAGAGCTCGGCGTACCAAGGCACAGCGCGCGGCCGTGGTGCTCTCGATGTGCGTTGCTTCCCGGGGGTTGGCTCGCCTCGTCGTCGGCGTGGAGTACGGCGCCCGCTACGTGGTGACGCTCACTCGCGTTGCCGCTCGACCGCTGGACGACGACAACCTCGCCAGCGCCTTCAAGGCGGTTCGTGACCAGATTGCCGCCTCCCTCGGGACCACCGACGCCCCGAGAGGCCCCCTGGTTTGGCGTTACGAGCAAAAGCGGTGCGGGGCCAAGAGTCCGCCGTGGGTGCTGATTTCAATCGAGCCACAGGGCGGGCAGGAGGTGACGACGTGAGCGCCAAGGGTCGAAAGCGAAAGACGGGCGAGCAGGCCGAGGCGCCCGAGCATGAATTTTACCCCACCCCGTCGTGGTGCGTGACGCGGCTACTGCAGCACGTCGAGTTGCCGGGCGGTCGCTGGCTGGAGCCGAGCGCTGGTGACGGGGCAATCATCCGCGCGGTGGACGCCGTGCGTGATGTCGCGTGGTGGGCCGACGAGATCCGGCTCGAGGCCATGCCCCTGCTCCGACAGATCGAGAGCATCGCGAACCTGCGGCAGTGCGACTTTCTCCGCGCTCCGGCAATGAGTGAATTTGACGTGGCGATCGGCAACCCGCCCTTCTCGCTGGCGGCGCAATTCGTCCTGAGGGCACTGGAGTGCTCAGAGCACGTGGTGATGCTCTTGCGCCTGAACTTCTTGGGGTCGAGCAACGCCCGGAGACACCTCTTCGAGCTGGCCGGGGTGCCCGACGTCTACGTCCTGCCCGAGCGACCGAGCTTCACAGGCGAAGGCACTGACGCTTGTGAGTACGCGTGGATGCGGTGGACCCGCGGCGCCAAGCAAAAATCCGAGGTGAAGATTTTATTCGAGACATTCCAAGCGACCATGTTCGGAGAAACCTCATGAGTGACGACGCATTGAAAGAACCTCGCCCGGCCTGCTGGCCGTTTGATCCGAATCCACCGAAGCCGGCAAAGAGCGACAACGGCTGGATTCGGTGCCACGTCTGCGAGCAGGTGCAGCCAGTGGCCGGGCACGAGTGCGCCGACCGAGACGCATTCGTCCACGTGGAAACCCGGACGCCCACGGAAATCGCAGCCGACCGGGCATCGACGACCATGCTTGTCGAGATGTTTGACGCGCTGAAGGCTGAGAACCGCGCCCTTCGGGACCAGCTCGACGCCATCCGCGAAGGTCTCGACGAGTGGGCACCGGTCGGCGACGAAACGTTGGCCAGGGTCGTGATCCGGCTGCGAAATGCGTATGAGGCATCGGCGCTCGCCGCGTATGACAGAGCGCCATGAAAACAACGGGCTACCTCAGAAAGAAGCTGAAGTCCTTCGCGGCCAGGGTGCTGTTCGAGCAGGAGGGTGTGGTCCTCGAATTTACCGAGCAGATTGTGGAAGCGATGGAGAGGAAGGAAATGACCAGGGCGCAGATTGCTGAGCGTCTGGGGGTATCGAGGGCCCACGTCACGCAGATTCTGCGAGGCGACAACAACTTCACCTTTCAGACCGCGGTTTCGTTGGCGGTTGCGGTGGGCCTGCGGTTCAAGGTGTTGCTCGAGGACGAGGAAGAGAATTCCCTCCGCGAGCAAGCCGAAGCCGCCGCGCGACTACAGGCACTGACCGAGATGCTTGACGCCCAGTGGGCCCAGTTCGACGCCATCCGCGAAGGCCTCGACGAGTGGGCGCTCGTTGGCGACGAGTCGCTGACCGAGTCCGTGATTCGGTTGCGGCAGGCGTACGAGCGGTTGGCATGGGAAAAAACCCGGGCGCACGTAGAACTTGCACCGTGACCCGGTTGCGGCACGCGTATGAGGAGCTGGCCGGTGTAAGGTAGCCTTACTGAACTTATGGCCAATCCGAACATGAGAAAGGGCGCGCCGTCGACCAACCCGAGCGGCCGGCCAAAGAAGACCGACGACGAGCGCGCGGCCGAGTCGTACCTGCGTGACAGAACGCTGGGCGCGGCGCAGCGACTGGTACAGCTCCAGGCGAGTGACGACGAGAAAATCGCGCTGGGTGCCACGCTCGGCCACTTGAAAATCACCATCGGCACGTTGGAGCGGCAGGCCGGGCCCAACGGGGAAGCGCCGGTCAATCCGTATGCGGTTGTGACGGTCGAAGAGTTGAAAGCAATTGCCCGGGCGCAGATTGAAAAGGAGCGGGCGAAATGAACGACGACATCGAGTGCAGCAAGTGCGAATGGCCGTGGCCCAAACCAAAGGGGGTCGTCCAAGTGAAAGACAAGTGCAGCGAGTGCGGGGAAGAGACGTCAATCGGCGTGGACGTGTCGGCCGAGTACTACGCGGGCAAGGTCGCAGAACTGGAGGAAGACAACATGAGGCTGCGCGATGAACTGGCCATCGCCCGGGCGCAGCTCGAGAAGGAGCGGGCGAAGTGAGCACCAACAAGGGCAGAAAGGAGCGCAGAATCATCAAGTCTATCATGCAGTTCTCTGACGAGCTCCAGCTGGCGACCGGTAGCGGCGAGGTCGGGATTGCACTCTCCGGGAAGCAGTTCGACTCTCTGGCCGCCGCGGTCGCTGAGCTGCGAGAGAACGACAAGAGCTACGTGGGTTCGGCCGTTGGGTCGTGGGCTCAATGGGACCCGCCCAATGAGATCAGGATTGCCTGCGCGACGGGGTACGTGACCGTGCGTCGCGAGACCGAGTGAGCAAGAAGTTGCCCACCTGTTTTCGCGGATGGCTTGCGCCGCCGGTTCGGAACGTGGTACCAATCGCGCTCGAGTCACGCCCTCGTACTGGCGACGTCTCCGCAAGCGCGCCCACGCCCGAACAGCAGAGACCGAGCCGAAGGCACACGGCACACTGGTAGGAGGAGAAAGAGAAGCAGACGACGGCTCCCCTCTTCTTCTTCTTCTTCTTCTTCTTCCTTTTCCCTCTTCCCTGCTTGTCCCTTTTCCTTCTTCTTCTTCTTCGGGCTAGTCGGTGATGCGGTCGGTGAGCAGGTAGTTGCCGCTGGCCGAGAACGTTTGCGAATCCACCCCACAATCGCCTAGGTTGGCCACCATGGGCGAACCCGACGAGCCGGAAGTGTCTGCTGAGCTGAGCGCCGCGCGCAAGAAGCTGTACCTGGTGTCGAACATCTTCTTCATTCTCGGCGGCGCGACCATCAAGGCCAACGAGGCCAAGGCCGCCGCCGAAATCCTCGACTACGCAAACGGGCTGGTGATGGCGGCGCAGGACGAGGTCAACTCAATCGTCGCCACCGAGGAGCTGGGTCGCCCCGTGACGATGGAAGGCTCGAAGCTGTCACTGGCCGCAGAGCCGCACTGATGGCGAAGGACAAGCCGAAGACAGCAGAGCCCGTGCTGGAAATCCACATCGTCGGGCTCGTGAAGGTCGCGCCAGGTCGCTACTCGGTAGTCACGGGCACCGTCGCTCACCCACGCATCGACACCACCACGGAGCCGCTCGAGTACGCGGCGCGCAGCGCGCAAGTGGCGATGCTGCGAATGGTGGGAATCGTCCCGTGATGGTGGTTGCGGCAATCGCCACGGTCGGGGCATTCCTTCTCGCCGGACTCGTGCTCGTCCTGCGTCACCTGTCGGCGATGCGTCTCACCGACGGCGAGGCGGCCCGGCTGACAGCGTCAATCTCAGGACTGGCCGAGAAGCTGAAGATGTTGGAAGAGAAGGTCACGCTCCTGAACAACAGAACGCAGAGGTAACCGTGGTTGTGGACGGGTGGGAGTGGCGAGGCAGCACCTCGCACCGGCTCTCGACGTGGGCGACGCTCGATGCCTGCTGGCGCGTCGGCTCGCTCGAGCACCTCCTCGACGAGACACAGCTAGAGATTCACAACTTCGTGCGCGACTGCCCCTCGCGGACCGTCTACGTCTCTGCGTCACGGCAGCTCGGCAAGTCCTTCGGGAACATCGTGGCCGCGTGCGAAACCGCGATCCGGAATCCGGGCGGGCGCATCAACTACATCGCAAAGACGTTCGGTGCCCTTTCGAAGATGATGGAGAGCAGCATGCGGCTGATTGCCGAGCAGGCGCCGCCAGAGCTTCGCCCCGTCTTCGTCACCGGCAAGAGTCGTTGGGTCTTCCCGGAGGAAGGTCCTGCGGCGGGGGCCTTTGTCCAGCTCGTGGGCGCGGATGACGTCGGAGGCGCGGACACTGCGCGAGGCGGCGCCGTGGTGCTCAACATCGTGGACGAGGCGGCCTTCATTGACTGTCTCGACTACCTGCTCAACAGCGTCGTCAAGCCGATGGGCATGCGAGCCGCCGCACAGACGGTGCTGACGACTTCGCCCGCGCTGAGCCCGGACCACTACTCGTGCGACGTGGAAGACACGTGCGCGGCGCAGGGGGCGCTGATTGTCCGGGACTACTGGTCCCCGGGGATGCTGACGCGCGAAGAGAAGGTCGCGTTCCTCGAGGGCGAGGCAGCGGCGCTCAACCTCACGCTTGAGCAATTCACCGCGACGAGCACCTACCGCAGGGAGTACGGCTGTCAGCGCGTGCTGGACACGACGCTGGCCGTGGTGCCCGAGTTTCCGGAGCACCGAGCGACAATCGTCGAGGCGGGCAGGGTCGCGGTGCGGCCGCCGTATTGTGACCTCTACTTCGCGGGCGACCCGGGCACCGACGACTTCTTCGGCGGGCTGTTCGCCGTGGTGGACTGGCGACGGAGCAAGCTGGTCATCGAGCACGAGTTGTTGCTGGAGAAGGCGAACACGGCGACGTTTGTTCGGGAGTGGCAAGCAGTGATGGCGGCTCACTACCCGTGCGCGCAGGACGACGTGCGGAGCATGCGCATCGTCACCGCCGACAACGCCTACAACGTCGTGCGTCCATACGCGGCCATCCTCGACACGACGGTGTCCAAGGCCATTTGCGCGGACATTCACTCCTACCACGGCCTCTCCTTCTCGCCGGCCGTCACGGCGGACAGGGAGACGTCCATCAACGAGTTGCGGCTGGTCGTTGCGTCAGGGCGGCTCGAGATTCACCCGCGCTGCGAAAAGCTCATCACCCAGCTGGGCGTCGCGACTCGCAAGAAGCCGGGCGGCGACATGGTGCGCAGCAAGCGTCACGGACACTTCGACCTGGTGTCGAGCTGCCGCTACCTCGTCCGATCCATCGACTGGACACACAATCCCTTCCCGGCAGACTACGGCTTCAACGCGCTCGACCAGACGCGACGCGAGCGGCCTCCACCGCAGACGCTTGGCTCCGTGTTGCTGCGGGGGAGTCACATCGGCCGCCGGCGCAACTGAGCCGCTTGTGCCATACATGCATGGCGGTATATGGTCGCGGCCTTGGAACCCGGCGCCTCGACTCAGTATTGGTGCACGTTGGAAGAGGAGGCGTGGGCGAAGGAGTACTTCGCGCGCATCAACGGCTACGGTCCCGGGCAGCTCGCACGGCTCCAGTACCTCTGCCGGCGCAAGTTCTACGGGGCGCTGCCCGCGAACTTTGTCGGCGACATGCCTTCGAGTGCCGAGGTTGGCCGCAGCGGAGAGCAGGGCGAAAACATCGAGCTGCTGGTGAATTGGTTTCGCGCGCACCTCAACGCGAAGCACCAAATCATCGTTGCCCCGAAGCTGACGTGGGGAGCGCAGGCCACCAACACTGACGCAAGGTCGCTGGCTGACGCATCGCGCGCCGCGTCGATTCTCGAGTACCTCTGGAAGACTGGGCCGTTTGAAGAAAAGGCCGTGTCGGCTGAGCTCGGCGCCATCCTCGACGGCGAGGAGTTCCTCTTCACGTACTTCAACTCGATGTCCGGCAAGCCGCAGCGCTTTGACGAGTCGACGGGCGTCGTCACGTACGAAGGGGACATCGACTGCCACAGCATCCCGTCGTGGGATTGTCTGCGCGACGTGACTGCGACGAGCTGGGATGAGTGTCCGTGGCGCTCGGTGCGGCGCGACGTTTCGCGACACCGGCTGATTGCCCAGTACCCGGAAATGCGCGACGAGATTCTCGCTGCGCCCGCCGCGACCGTCGCCCGGATGGATGGGTCGTCGCTCATCGCAGGGAAGTCCGAGGACAGAGTCACGACGCACTACTTCTTCCACGACCGCAAGCCGGAGCTCCCGCTCGGACTCCAGGCCGTGCTGCTCTCGACCGACTGCGTGCTCGAATACCGGGCGCTTGAAATCTGCTACCAGACGTCGCCCGTCACTCGCTTCGCCGCAGCGGACCTGAAGGGCACTCCGTGCGGCTACACCTCCGCGTGGGACGCGATGGCGCCGCAGGACCTCGGGACGGACATCCAGGGCGCGCTCGCGACGAACATCGTCACCTTCGGCCGACAGGCCGTGAGCGCCGAGACGGGGAGCAATCTCGACTTTGACCAGCTGGGACAGGGGCCGGCCGTCGTCTACTACCCCAAGGGCGGGAAGCCGCCCGAGGCGCTGCAACTCTCTGCGTCGCCGCCCGAGGCCTTCAAGCACCTCGACAACATCAAGTCGGACCAGCGGTTGATTCTCGGCCTCAACGACATGGCGATGGGTGAGCCACCGCAGGGCCCGCCAAACGCGCAGGCATGGGCGCTGCTCAGCACGGCCAACATCACCAACAACTCTGGCGAGCAACGCGGTTTCGTTGCCTCCGTGCGCAGCGTCGGCCGGAGCATCCTCGCCATCGTCAAGGCCAAGTACTCAACGAAGCGCAAGGCCCTCATCGTCGGCGTCCACGGCGCTGCGGTGCCGAAGCAGGAGTCGTTCGACGGCTCGGACTTCGCCGGCATCGAGGACGTGGACGTCACCATCGACAACCCGCTGATGCAAAACGCGGCCGGCCGCCTGCAAATCGCGACGATGCACATCGACCGGGGCTTTGTCTCTGTGCCGGAGCAACTGACGCAACTCATCAACACGGGCAGTGCCGAGCCGCTCACTCAGAGCCTGCGCGACGAGCTGATTTTCATCGCGTGGGAGAACGAGGAGTTGATTGCCGGTCGCCCCGTCTCGACGATGATTACCGACTCGCACCAGATGCACGTGCGAGAGCACCGCGCAGTGACATTCTCCGCCGAGGCGCGCAGTAACCCGGAAGTCATCGCGGCAGTGAATCAGCACATCCAAGAGCACATCCAGTTCGGCCTTGAGACGGACCCGCGCATCCTCGCCATGATGGGACAGGCCGCGCCGATGCCGCCTGCGTTGCCCGAAGGTGCGCCGTCTGACCCGACCGAAAGCCCGAAGCAGGACTCGCCCGCAGCCGTGCTTGAGCAGCCGGGCGAGGGGCCACAGGGCGAGGCCGCGGCCATCAAGCTGCCGACTCCACCCGTTGATCCGTCGCAAGGCATGCCCGCGTGAAGGAGAGCCAGATGACCACGAAGAAACCGAAGCCCGACGCGCACGGCACACCCCCACCTGCGCCGTCGGAAACTCATCCCGTCGCGCCGTGGTCCTGCGTCATTTGTGGGCTGACGCGCATCGTGTCCGAGCACTGCCCGATTGATGGAGCCAGTCGCCCATGAGCGATGCCGCGGTCGCCCCAGTCGCAGCCCCGGCCACAGAGCCGCAGGCCCCCGTCGCAACGAAGGCGCCCGCGCCAGAGCCGAGCGAGGAGTACGAGATTGACGGGAAGAAAGTCTCCCTCACTCGCACCCAGGCACGCACCGCAATCCAGAAGGCCGCAGCGGCGGACAAGCGCTTCAAGGAAGCGGCCGATGCCCGCGCGAAGCAGGAAGACTGGGAGAAACTCTTCGACGAAGACCCAGAAGCGGCGCTGAGGCAGCGAGGCAAGGACCCGGAGAAGGCGTTCGCCGAGCACCTCGCCAAGCGCGCGAAACAGGCGCTGATGACGCCGGAGCAGATCGAGGCAGCTGCACTCAAGGAGAAGCTGGCCAAGTTCGAGGCCGAGTCAGCCAAGTCGACGGCCGAAAAAAAGAAGGTCGCAGAGGCAGAGCTCGACGCGAAAAACTCGGAAATCATGCAGTCGAAGCTGATTGCCGCCGCGGACAAGTACAGCCTCGAGGCCACGCCCGAAGTGCTCGAAGGACTGTGCGACGTCGCCATTGACTTGATGGAGTACGGCACGGAGCCAAGCCCCGACCAAATCGCGCAGGAGTACCAGCGGCGAGAACTGGAAGGCATCGAGAAACGCGACGCCAAGAAGATGTCGAAGCTCTCGGGCAAGGCGCTGCTGACGTACCTCGGCTCGGCGAACATCGTGAAGCTCAAGGCCGCGCTGGCAGAGGCCGACGTCGAATCGCTCAAGGGCATCCCCGCGCCGGTGACGAAGGTACGCCCTGCTGCCGCCGCGAAAGTTCAGCCGCGCGACGCGAGGGGTGCGTACATCCGAGAAAACGACTTCGACAAAAAATTCGGCTTGTGAAATAGTCTCTCTCGCAGGGCAACTGATGCGGCGCTACCCCGTCACTGGGATGGCTGGCTACCGGGCCTTGGACTCAGCGTCACAGTCCTTGCCGTACCCACCCATTCGCTTGACCCGGTGTTCCCATGGCTGCTTCTACTTCCGACGTCTACGTTGATCCGCTTGACCTCGCCGGCTTTCTCAAGCCCGTTTTTGGCGAGTTGCAGTGGCTGCTTCCTGAGGGCGTCGTCCTCCAGAAGCTGTTCAAGTTTTCGAAGGGCGATGCGGTCGGCGCCAACTTTCAGGAGCCGGTGCAGGTCGTCACCTCGTGGGGCGTGACGTTCTGCGGCTCCGACGGTGGCGTTGTCACCCTCAACGAGTCGATCCCCAGCAAGACGGTCAATGCGACCGTGACTCCTTTCCTGACCGTGCTCAACGACAAGGTGAGCTACGGGATGTTCGACCGCGGCGCCGAGGCCGGGAAGAAGGCCTTCATGGCGACCGGCGCCTACATCGGGAAGAACCTCTCGATGCAGCTTCGTCGGCTGCTCGAGATGTCGATGATGTGCGGACAGGACGGCTTCGCCACCGTTAGCACGTACAGCAGCGCGGGCACGGGCTCGGTCGTCGTCACTGCCGCCTCGGCACGCATCGGCATCCTCTCGATGCTCGAAGGCGCGGCGCTCGACGTCGTGCGCGGGACCAACGTCATCGCTGACGGCTCCACCGCGAGCAACTCGACGGGCATCAAGGTGCTGTCGGTCGACATCGAGACCCTCACCATCACCTTCGCCGCGCTCCCCTTCATCGGCAGCAACGCGGCCACCCCCGCGGCCGACGACGTCCTGTTCCTGCATGGTGCGGCTGGGCCGACGGCTGGCGGCGTGGCCACCGCGGTCAGCTTTCAGGAGATGATTGGCCTGAAGAAGCAGATTTCCGCCACCACCGGCCTC
>Ga0209591_10000880_pt1 | contig 38608 bp, 32 predicted proteins | sample MAT01_FD_187207 | JGI IMG/M metagenome (GOLD analysis project Ga0209591, IMG submission 187207) | Freshwater microbial communities from Lake Fryxell liftoff mats and glacier meltwater in Antarctica - MAT-01 (SPAdes) (version 2) | ecosystem: Environmental > Aquatic > Freshwater > Ice > Liftoff... | reverse complement strand
GCTGTCGTCGATGCCCTCTTCGCGCAGCTGGGGCATCGGCGAGATTCCGGACCTGGCGCCGATGGGGCAGTGGCTGCAGGCGGCAGGCTGCGATCAGCTCATGTTGCTGCCGGTCGGCACCATGCCGCGCGGTCAGTCGTCGCCGTATTCGGCGTGTTCGGCGATGGCGATTGATCCGATCTATCTGTCGCTCGATGGAATGGACGACTTCTCCAGAGCCGGCGGTCTTGAGTGCTTGTCGTCTGACGCGCGCCGTTGGCTCGACGATGCGCGCGGAAGCACGAGGGTGCGCTTTGCCGAGGTCCGCGAACTTAAAGACGTGGCGTTGTGGAGGGCTTTTCGTCAATTCGTCAGTGACGATTGGGACCAGCGGACGATTCGCGCAGGTGAGTTCGCAGCGTTCACGCACCGGGAGCGGTGGTGGCTCGACGACTACGCGCTGTTCCAGGCATGCGCGGCGGAGTGGCCGGGAGGACAGTGGCGCGACTGGCCGGCGGCGGTCGCGCGTCGCGAGCCCGCAGCCATCAACGAGGTGCGTCGTCATCTCGGACGCCGGCTGATGTTCGAGCAGTACGTGCAGTGGGTGGCTGAGACCCAGTGGCGCGCATCGCGGCAGTCGTTGAGCGAACTGGGTGTCGCGCTGTTCGGCGACCTGCCGTTTGCGGTGGATGCGCACAGTGCAGACGTCTGGGCGCGTCAGGACGAGTTCCTGACCGACGTGTCGGTGGGTGTGCCGCCCGATGATTTCAGCGACACGGGCCAGGATTGGGGCCTGCCGATGTATCGGTGGGATGTGATTCATCAGACAGGTTTCGCGTGGCTGCGTCAGCGCGCGGAACGCATGCGGTCGCTGTACGACGGATTCCGAGTGGACCACCTCGTGGGCTTCTATCGCACCTACGGCAAGGCGCCGAGTGGCGAGACGTTCTTCCTGCCGCCGGACGAACCGACACAGTTGGCGCAGGGCGAGGCGGTGATGCGCGTCTTTCTCGAGACAGGCGTGGATGTGGTGGCCGAAGATCTGGGCACCGTGCCCGGGTTCGTGCGCGAGTCGATTGCGCGCCTTGGTGTGGGCGGATACAAGGTGCTGCGGTGGGAACGCGCGTGGTCGCTGCCCGGCCGGCCGTTTGTGGAACCCGCCCACTATCCAGGGCGGTCGGTTGCCACTACCGGCACGCACGATACCGAGCCGATGGCCGCGTGGTGGGACGCGGCCCCGGCCGGGGATCGACACGCGATGGCGGACGTGCTGAATCGCACCGGCATCGGCGCCTGGGACCCTGCCGCGCCATGGACTGACGCCCTGCGTGATGGGATTCTTCGGCTCATGGCCAGCGCGGCGTCCGACCACCTGTTCTTCCCGATCCAGGACGTCTTCGGCTGGCGCGATCGGATCAACACGCCCGCAACGGTCGGTGAACACAATTGGACGTGGCGCCTCCCGTGGGCTATGGATACGTGGATGGAGCGTGAGGAGACGCGCGATCGGGCGGCGTTCTTATGCCAATGTCGCTGACGCGCGCCCGCCTTGAGGGTTGCCCATGGACCGCGTCGCCCGAGGGTGAGTCACCTGGCATGGACCAACACGTTGAACGCGACGCCCACCACCGACTCCCGTGCTACACGCTCACGCGGGGTGGCTCTGGCACGGCGCAGCAGGAACTGGCCGTCATTTGCTCTGCCGCTGGATCGAGGCGTTGTCACCGCCCAGCACGTGATGGCCGCCCCGGCTGGCACCGAGCGTGATCAGGCGATTGACGCCTGGTGCGCGGCCGTCTGGGCCTCGTTCGTGGACAGTCACGAGGGCATTGAAACACTCCTGCAGAAACACGCCATTCTCGACGTGGGCGAAATCGAACGGAACAAGCCGTAGGCGCCAGGCGTCCAACGGCACAGATTGCCCCCTGCCAGATCGCTCCGTCTCTGGCCTGGCGTCGTATTCGCCGGGCTGCTCGTCCTGACACGATTTGTCATGCCCATCGTCGCGCCCCAGGCCGAGTTGCTCGGCCTGGGTACGGCCCTGGTGGCCGTGGCCGGCGGACTCCTGTTCTCGCTGGCGATTGTCGTGTGGTGGATGTTCTTCAGCCGCGCGCCCTGGTCCGAACGTCTTATCGCACTCGCCGCGATCGTGGTCGCGACGGTCGCCATAGGTCCCTTCACCCACATTTCCCTTCAGAACGGCCTGATGGGCAGGATGTTGTATGTCTATGCCGTCCCGCCGACGTTGAGTCTGGCTCTCGTGATCTGGGCTGCCGCAAGCCGCGGCCTCGCTCCGGGGCGCCGGCGCCTCGCGCTTGTCGCCGCAATCCTGATCGGTTGCGGTGTCTGGACACTCGCCCGGACGGACGGCTTGTTCTGGGGTCTTCCCCAACTCGCGTGGCGCTGGACGCCGACAGCCGAAGACCGGCTCCTGGCCCAGACGCGAACCGACGCCCCAATTCCGTCGCCTCCCGCGCAAGTGCAGACTCCGGCACCCGCGCTTCCCGCGGCGCCGGTGACGCCAGCCCAGACGCCGGCCGCCTCTGCGAAGAGCGAGCCGGGCCTGACCCTGACACGGCCTGCCCTGAGCGAGCCCGAATTCGCGCGAGTCGAATGGGGAGGCTTTCGAGGTTCCGATCGCGATGGCGTGGTTCGCGGCCTGCGCATCAACACCGACTGGTCCGCGTCGCCGCCTGTCGAGTTGTGGCGACGGCCGGTGGGGCCCGGTTGGTCATCATTCGCCGTCAGCGGCGATCTGTTCTACACGCAGGAGCAACGAGGCGAAAACGAGATGGTCGCGTGTTATCGACTGTCCACGGGAGAGCCGGTCTGGCGGCATAGCGACCCGGTCCGGTTCTGGGAGTCGAATGGGGGCGCCGGCCCACGCGGTACGCCAACGATTCACAACGGTCGGGTATTCGCGCTTGGCGCCACAGGCATCATCAACGCCCTGGACGCGCGCACCGGGTCTGTCGTGTGGACGCGCAACGCAGCCACCGACAACGGAAGGACTCTTCCAGGCTGGGGCTTCACCAGTTCGCCCATCGTGGTTGACGATGTCGTCATTGTGGCCACGTCGGGGACGATGTCGGGGTACGACATCGCAACCGGCGCGCCGCGCTGGACCGGGCCGCGGCAGCTTGGCAGTTACAGTTCGCCGCATCGTGTGACGATCGATGGAGTGCCGCAGGTCCTGCTCCTGACCGGCTCTGGCGCAGTGAGCCTCGCGCCGGCGACTGGTGCCGTGTTGTGGCAGCACGACTGGCCCGACGGTGGCACCACCATCGTGCAGCCGGCCGCGCTCTCGGGCAGCGACGTGTTGATCAACACGGCCTCTGCGATGGGAGGACTTGGGATGCGCCGCCTTCACGTGACGCGGGCGGCAGCCACCGCCACGACGCCGGCCGTCTGGGCCGTTGAAGAGCGCTGGACGTCAAACGGTCTCAAGCCGTACTTCAACGACTACGTCGTTCACAAGGGCCAGGCCTTCGGTTTTGACGGCAATATTCTGTCGTCCATCAACCTCGAAAACGGCGTGCGCAACTGGAAGGGCGGACGATACGGCAACGGCCAGATGGTCCTGCTGGCCGATCAGGACGTGTTGCTGGTCCTGTCTGAGGAGGGCGAGCTGGCACTCGTGTCGGCGACCCCCGACAAATTCACCGAACTTGCGCGATTCCCCGCGCTCAATTCCAAGGCCTGGAATCACCCGGTCATCGTGGGTGGCATCCTCCTCGTGCGCAACGGCGAGGAGATGGCCGCATTCCGGTTACCCCGTTGATCTGTCTTACGCCCCGCCCATCCGGCTGATACCGGTGGCATCGCGCACAATCAAATCGCCACTGAGAAAGAGTGGCACCGCATAGGTGGCACTGGTCGCCACGTCGTATCGGTGCTCGCTCTCGAATGTCGTGACGTTTCGCGTCACCACCAACAGTTCTCCGGTGCTGGTCAGGTAGATCACGTGCGCCGCCGTCAGCAGCACCGACGCATGGGCTGTGGCCTCGCCATTGCGGCCAGTCCTGGGATGCCGACTGCCCGATACCGGTCGCCGACGTGGTCACGTACACCATCGGCATTATCTTCAGGCGGCCGTGATTGCCGGCGCGACGGGGCGTATGCGCGGAGGTGACCCGACGGTGGCGTCGGCCATTGTGGCCGCCACGGTCGGCATGCTCATTCGCGCGATTCATGAGCGTCTCGGTTTCGTCGGGACACTGATCGCGAGCCTGCGTCCATTGGTGATTCGTTCACGCGGTCGGTGAGCGTGTTCAGGAAGACGTGTGGGGCCGATCCCCAATCGCTCAATCCTCAATTGGCGTGTGTTCCTCACCAATGAGCGCGGCGGAGGCGCCGACAAAGCGCAGTCCCTTGTTATGGTCCACGCCCATCATCCTGCCTCGGCCCATGCGCACGAGTGGCATGACGGCGCGGTAGCCGTCGCCCTCGCGCACCATCATGATCCGAAGTTCGGCCTGTGTGTCGCCCGCTGGTGTGCGGATGACTGGAGTAAACGCCACCCGCCGTTGCAGCACAGACAAATGGCGCTGGTCGTGGGGGATCGCGGCGATGTCGGCATCCGTCGGGCTGAAGATAATTCCGCCGCCGGCAAATGAAAACAGCGGCTTCAGCAGCCACTCGTCGCGGTCGGCTGGAACCTGAGTCACATCAGAGAGAAAGTGTGTCTCGGGTACCCATGGGTGATCGATCCAGGGGATGGAGAATTTGCTGATCCGGAAAAACCAATCCGGGCCGCCGATCCACTCCACGTCCAGATCGTCGCGATAGTCGAACGGCATGGGAGCGCCAGACCGTTCGAGTTCGTCGGGGATGACGCGATTGTAGATGCGTGCGATCGGCGTGAGCACGCCGTCCCTCCGGTAGAACAGCCGTCGGCCTTCACGGATGATCTCGCGCGTGTCAAGTGGACGGATGCCCCACGTCTGCTCGGTCACCGTGAAATCCGGCAGTGTCTTCTGCCGCCGCGGCTCGATCTCCATCAGCACCACGTTCGCGGGATCGTGGTCGCCGACGAGGGTTGTGCGCATCAACTCCGTATAGGAATCACGGTTCAGGCCGCTCAAGTACGGGGTGAAGATTCGGGAATTGAGGGGGACGGGTGTCGATCTGTGGAACACTCCCGGAACACCGTCAACCGAGTTCCCGGAGTGTTCCACAGATCGACACCCGTCCCCTTCAAGCGCACACTCCGCAAGCAGCATCTGGAACCCGTACAGCGACGGGAACGCCTGCAGCTCCACGAGGCGGCCTTCGATGGCGCCGGATTCAGTGCGCACCAGGCCGAAGTCCACTTGTACGCAGGTCGGGTACGCCTCGCCGGACGCCAGCCTGAACCGCTCGGGGACGATCGCATCGGCGGCCGTGCGATAGGCTGCGTCGGTCAGCAGTTGCGTGGTCATCACCTGCGCCGCTTCAACGAGCGACTGCAGGAGCTCCGTCGAAAAAAAACAGGGCGTTTCAGACAGCCGGAACTCGATCGGGACGCCCGCGCCCGCAGTGACCGCTCCGGTAAACGCGCGATACCGTTCCTCAGTGAAGCTGTCGTTGAAGCGCTCGCGCCACGGGCTCAGCATGGATCAGATCAGGAAACGGCCGCGTTCCATAATCTTGTCGTCGTCCACCCAGATGTCGAACTGGGCGCCCACCACGTCGATGTGCGTGGACGAATACCAGTCGGCGCCGGTATGCGCCCCATAGGGGTTGCCGAAGGCGATATGAATGCCAGGGAATTTCTCGTCCTGCAGAATGTGGCCGATGATTTCGCGCAACTCGACGTTGGTGCCGATGGCAAACTCGCCGACGCGGTCGCTGTTGTCGTCCGTATGCGTGTAGGCCCAGAAGTCGTCGCGCAACGCCTGGTTCGGCGACTCGGCCGAGACCAACCGGTTCTTTTCAACCTTGACCGTCAGCGGCGTGTCTTTCAGGTTGCCGTAACGATCGCAGAGCCAGTCGCCGACCACGCCATCGATCACGAATGTGCCGTTGACCTCGCCCGGACTGGTGAACACTTCGCCGCCAGGGAGGTTGCCCCATTTGTCGGAACTGATGATGCCGCTGGTCTTGACCCACCGGTAGTCTGGATTGAGATTCGCCGTGAAGTCGCTGCCGGCCGGCGTGGTGGCCCTGATCTGTTTCGCCTTCCTGACGCGATCGATGACGCGGGTGCTGATGGCGTCCACCACATGAAAATCCGCGCGCATGCCCTCGAGCATGATCTGGCGGTTGATGTTCACCATGTGTGCGTGCCGCATCCGGCGCCGGTTGACGATGTCGGTCATCTGCATGCGGGAGGGCAGTTCGTTGGCCTGCGCCTGCGCGGCGAAAATGCTGACCTGACTCAGTTCCATGTCCGCGGCCACGGATGCGGGCAGGTCCGTCAACGGCCGCATCGCTTCGTCTTCGAGCACGAACAGCGAAGAGGGAGCGCCGACGCGCCTGATTTCGTCCACGAGGGCATCGGCGATATCCCGCGTCTCCCGGTCGGTGATGACGGTGACCCGTTCGTGCGGTTGAACGTTCAGGCAAATCCGTATGGCGTTCTCAGCGCCAGGTTGTAACTCGTTCAACAGCATTCCCCTGCGGCCCTCTGGACCCACGACCGACCCCGGGACTCCGGGACCGCTGGACGCCGTCACAGCCCGTGCCTCGTCTCCGCGATCATGTAGTTGACGACCGCCTTGAGATCATGCCCGGACTCTTCGTAGACGCGCAACTGCCGGTCCGCACCCGTACCATTTTCAAGGATCCATCGCACCACATTGACGGCATCCCTCGATCCCAACTCATCCAGCACATCGTCCACCCAGTCGAGATATTCGAGCAGCAGTTCGCGTTCGGGGACCTCGCGTTCCTTGCCGAAGTCGATCAGCATGCCGTCGATGCCGTAGCGCGACGCGCGCCACTTGTTTTCCATCAGCAGGGCGCGGCTATAGACGCGCCAGCTCTGGTTCCTGGCGTGCAGGCGGTACAACTTCACCATGGTCGCCTGAATGAGAGCGGCGATGGCGATCGTTTCCTCCACGCGCATGGGGATATCGCAGATGCGCACTTCAAGCGTGTCGAACACCGGGTGCGGTCTGACGTCCCACCAGATCTTCTTGGCGTTGTCGATCGATCGGGTCTTGACCAACAGCGAAACAAAGTTTTCGAAGTCGGCCCATGAGCTGAATGTGTCTGGAATATTCGTGCGCGGGAATCGGTCGAATACCTTGCAGCGATACGACTTGAGGCCCGTGTTCATCCCGATCCAGAAGGGCGAGTTCGTCGAAATCGCCAGCAGGTGCGGCAGGAAGTACCGCATCTGATTCATCAGGTGGATCAGGGTCTCGCGATCTTCGATGCCCACATGCACGTGCAGGCCGAAAATCAGGTTGGCCCGCGCGACGATTTGCATGTCTTCAACGACCTGCACGTAGCGTTCGTCTGGAGAAATGTCCTGCACGCGCCAGTCGGCGAACGGGTGCGTGGCGCCGGCGATCATCAGCAGGCCATTTTCTTCGGTCAGGCCGATCATCTGGCGACGGAGGTCGCGCAGGTCCAGGTCAGCCTCGGCCACGGTCCGGCACACGCCGGTGCCGACCTCGACCACCGACTGGTGCATCTCGGTCTTGACCTTTTCCTTCATCCGCCGCCTGCCTTCTTCGAAAATCTCCGTCTGGATGTGAGACCGAAGGTCGTACGTGCGCGGATCGATGGTCTGGTATTCCTCTTCGATTCCGATGGTGAAGGACGGTGTGGTCATGATGGTGGAAGCGGGACTAACCCCGCAGGAGTGCGTCCCAGCGGTACGTGGGTGGTGCCGGCGGCGCGAGGGCCTTCTTGACGGCCAGGTCAGCCACCGCGTTCACGATCCACGCGAAGTTGTCCTCGCCCACCGAACGGCGCTCGGCATCCGGAGCCGGGTTCATGAAGTCGATCGCGTACGGGATACCGTCTTCGACGGCAAACTCCACCGTGTTCAGGTCGTAGCCGAGCGCCCTGCAGAGTGTGAGGGCGTCGCGCTCGACGCGTGCGATGAGCGCCGGGTCATAGGCGGGCGGGTCCAGGACGTAGCGCTCGGCGTGCGGCCGCCGCGGGTCGTACGGCATGATGCGGACCTGCTCCTGGCCAATCACATAGCAGCGGAAGTATTCCTTGAAGTTCACGGCTTTCTGCAATGTCATGCACAGGGTGCCTGACTGGTCGTACGCGACAAACAGTTCCTTGGCCGACCGCACCTGGAACACGTCCTTCCAGCCGCCACCGTCAAACGGTTTGAGAAACGCCGGAAACCCGATGTACGCAAAGACATCCTCCCAGTTCAGTGGGTATTGGAGGTTTCGCATCGACTGGTCAGTGGTGCCCGGTGGGTGCTCCTTGTGGGGAAGGATGACCGTGGGCGGAATCGCCACGCCCAGGCGCTGCGCCAGCGCATAGTTGAAGAACTTGTCGTCGGCGCTCCACCAGAACGGGTTGTTGATCACCGCCGTGCCGCTCAACGCGGCATTCTTCAGGTACGCCCGATAGAACGGAATATCGTGCGATATGCGGTCGACGATCACCCGGTACCGTGAGGGTTCATCCATCCGGATGGCGCCGATGTTCACGAACTCGGCCGACACCCCAGGCACGCCCATGCCGTTGATCCGCTCCACCAGCGCCGGCGGAAACGTCTCTTCCATTCCAAACAACACACCGATCAATCCCGCCACGTGAATCTCCTGTCAATCGCGGCCTTGAACCCCAGGCCGCGCTACGAACTGGCCTTGAACCCCAGGCCGCGCTACGAACTGGCCTTGAACCCCAGGCCGCGCTACGAAATGCCCGGACCCCCGGACCCCCGGACCCCGGCTATGGAACGTACACCGCAGCCATTTTGACCCACTCCGGCCAGTCGTGCTCGGATCCGTGGCCCCAGACGTGAAGGCTGGTGGGGATGCCCTTGTCTTCGAGGAGTCGAGCCGCGTGTTCCGTGGCCGCCCGGCAAATGTCATTTTCGCCCGTGACCAGCACCCATTTGTTTTGCCGGTACCGGTCCAGGAACCAGGGGTCTGCCAGGTCGGGCAGGAAGTGGGGCGGCGACAACAGGTAGGCATCGGCGTCGGAATAGCCGTGCAGGAACCGCATGATGTCGAACGCGCCGCCCAGGCTGATGCACGACGTGAACACATCCGGATGCCGCAGCGCCATCGTCAGGGCGTGGTAGGCGCCAAAACTGCAGCCGGTCACGCCGGCGGTGTCGCTCCCGGTTCGCCCCTTGATGAATGGTACGACTTCTCCGGTCAGGTAGCGCTCGTACTGCAGATAGCGCTGGACGCGATCGCGCGGATGCACAGCATCTGCGTAGAAGGTCTCGGCGTCCACGGTCGATACGCAGAAGAGTTGCAGCGCTCCACCGCCGATCTTGTCCGCCAGGGCGTCCACCATGCCTCGATCTTCGTATTCGAAGAAGGCCCCCATCGAGGTGGGGAAGACGATGACAGGACGCCCGGCATGGCCAAACGACAACATTTCCATGTCCCGGTTCAGGTCTCGTGCGAACCACCGGTGGTACTCGCGCCTCATGTCGCCGATACTACGTCATCTGATGCGGCGCCACGACGTCCCTTCTCAATGGATCACAAGTCCTCGTCGCGTGACGGTCTGGACGGGGCCTGAGCCCGCGTCGGGGTCCCTGCCGCCGTTGCTGATCTTGCACGACGGCCAGAATCTGTTCGATGCCGATCGGGCCTATCGGCCGGGCGACACATGGCAAGTGGCCGAGACGGCGGCGAGGTTGGTGGAGGAGGGCCGGATTCCCCCGCTGGTCATCGCCGGCATCGACCACGCGGCCGAGGATCGGATACTCGAGATGACCCCGACCGAAGGCGACCACCCCGGCGCCGGGCAGGCGTGGCGCTACGGCCGCTTCGTGGTGGAGGAACTGGTGCCGTTTCTTGAGGCCGAGCACGGCGTTGACACCCGCGCTGGTCGTCTCGCCATGGGTGGCTCTTCGCTGGGGGGCCTGGTGACCCTGGCGATCGCCCAGCAATATCCGGCCCGCTTCGGCCGCCTCCTCGTCATGTCTCCTTCACTCTGGTGGGACGCCGCCGTGATGCTCACGCGAGTCCGGCGCCAGCCCTTCGCGCCCGACACGCGGGTGTGGCTGGACGTGGGCCTCAAGGAAGGACGCCAGACCGCGGCCAACGTCCGTCGTCTGAGACGCTTGCTGGTCGATCAACTCGACGCGGGCAACGTGAACGGCACCGATGACCCGCTCGGCGACCATTCCGAGGACCGATGGGCGAAGCGCTTGCCCGACGCCATGATCTGGCTGTTTGGAGGCTGACCTGCCATGTGCAATTTGGCACCAAATCGGGGGTCGGTTGCACCGTATCCTTGATTGTTCGGCACACCTTCAGGAGGCAGCATGTCAGTAGCCAAAGTGAGCGAGATCAGTTCCACATCAACGAAGAGTTTTGAAGATGCGATTCAGCAGGGCTTGGCGCGCGCCAGCAAGACGCTGCGACACATCCGCAGTGCCTGGATCAAGGAACAGCACGTGCGGTGTGACGACGGCCGCGTGACGGAGTATCAGGTCAACATGATGGTGACCTTCGTTCTGGACGAATAGGAGCAGTTTATGGGACTACGAGACACGTACGCATACGCCATTCAGACGGCCAAGGGCAAGTTTCACGGCAGCGCCGAGGAACGCGACGGCAAGCTGCACTTCAAGGGCACCGTCGCCACTGAAGACGAGAAGAACGAACTCTGGACAGCCATCAAGACGATCTCCACCTGGAAGAACGACGTCGTGGCTGACATTCAGGTGACGGGCGGACCAGCCGCAGCTGCGTCGGCGGCGGCCAAGACCCATACCGTGAAAGCCGGTGACACGCTCGGCGCCATTGCCAAGGAGCATCTGGGCAATGCCGGGGCGTACATGAAGATTTTCGACCTGAACAAGGATCAGTTGACCGATCCCGACAAGATCAAGCCCGGACAGGTCCTGCGCCTGCCGTAGGGCGCATAGGCAAGAATGGCCGAGTGCCCGTCAGGACACTCGGCCATTCAATCACTCGCGCAGTACGGCTACTTCGCCATTCACCGCCCGCCCCCGCGGCCCCCGCGCCCAGCGCCGCCCGCCGCGGGCGCTGCGATCTCAATGGGGCGTCCGTCGATGAAGACGTGACGCACTCGCGTGGCGGTCTCGAAGATGTCGCCGTCGGTGACCACGAGATTGGCGATCTTGCCCTGCTCGACCGAACCCACGCGGTCGGCCGCGCCCGCGATTCGAGCGGCCTCAAGGGTCAACGCCTTGAGCGCCGCGTCAGCCGTCAGGTTGCCCTCCTTGACCGTCCGCGCAGCATTGCGCACAAAGTCTGACGGCAGAAGTGTGCCGCCGCTCGTGAACGCAAATGGGACGCCGGCCTGCGCCAGCATCGCCGGTACCTTTGGCGCATCGGCCGCCGCCTGCATCGCGCGCAGCGAATCGCCGCCACCGCCGCCGCGTCCGCCACCACCACCGCCGCCACCGTCCGCTCCCGGTCCACCGCCGCGGAAGTTCACGCCGTAGATCACCCGGGCCTTCGCCTTCTGCAAATCTGCAATGCGGCTCGCGGCACCCGACCCGCCGACGATGATCGGGTCGAGGCCGAAGTCACGCGCCATCAGGAGCGAACGGTCGATCTCGCGGCCTTCATTCGCGTCAAACGCCACCGGCATCTGCCTCGACAGCGCCGGCTTGAGCGCATCGAGCGACGGCTCCACCAGCGGTCGCGGCCCGCGAGCGCCGGTCTTCTCGTAAATCGCCGTGGCATCACGCTGCCATTGCGCGTCCAGGAACCCCTGGCGCGTGAACGCGATCGTACCAAGGAGCGAGTTCGGGTAACCCGTGCCGCCGCCACGACCACCAATGTTTACGTGCTGGGCGACAGGCGCCTTCACCACGGCCAGGCCGCGGCGGTAGTCCGCAATCGTGCTGATCTGCGGATCCTCGGGCGGGTACATGGTGTTGACCAGCGCGCTCTGGCCCTTGAAGATGCCTTGCGAGGGCACCGCCAGGACGCTTGTGATGCCCACCTGAGCCATCTGGCTCAGCGCGTCGCTTGCTTCGACCAGGTTTTCTGCGGCCTGGTAGTCGGGGCGCAGAATGGCCGCGCGCTTCGCACGGTCGGCTTCTTCGAGCGTGGCGAACGGGGTGCCGCCTCCGCCGCCCCGGCCACCGCCGCGTCCGGCCGCGGGATCCTGGCCCGCCGGCGCCGCTGCTTCGAGCGGCGCGGCGCTGGCCATGTCGATGAGACCCGGATACACCGTGAGTCCGGCGCCATCGGTGACGATGGCATCAGCCGGAATGGTGATGCCGGCACCCACCGCCTGGATGACGCCATCGCGCATCACGACGGAGCCGTTGTCAATCACCGCCCCGGAGACCGTGACGATTGTCGCGCCCGTGATGGCGTACGTGAGGCCGGCTGGCGCCGCGCCCCCCGTCAGAGTGAACGTGAGCGTCGCGACGAGGATCGCAGCGCCCTGAATGACGAGTATTCTCAGGTTTCGCATGTGACGATTCCTCCTACTGACGACCCATGTAACGGTTGAATAGTTCCGTCTGCTTGTTCTGCAGCAGCACGTCCTTGCCGGCAATGACCACGTGCAGCACACGCGACCGGATTTCCATCGCGTCGCCGTTGGTCACCACCAGGTTGGCCACTTTGCCGGGCTCAATGCTGCCGACCAGGGCGTCGGCGCCGAAGATCTTCGCGGCATCCAGCGTCATCGCCCGCAATGCGCGCTCCTTGCTGAGCCCCCACGCCACCGACATCGCGGCCTGAAACGGAATGAGCCGAACGGTTTCAAACCCGCCGCTCGAGAACGCAAACGTCACGCCGGCTTTTTCCAGTTCGCCCGCAGCCTGATACGTGGCCGCGTGGAAGGTGTCATCGCCCTGCGGCAGAGTCAGCACCGTGCTGATGATCACCGGCACGCTTGCGGCTTTGAGTGCCGCCGCGCTGGTCACAGCTGTTGCCGGATTCGTGCGGATGACGATGTTCACGTTCTGACGCTGCGCCCACGCAATCGCCTGCGTGATCGCGGCTTCGCTGCCGGCGCTGATGTAAAACGCCTGCTGCTTGTTGAGGATGGGCAGGAACGGTTCGAGGTTCCAGTTCTTGTCGCGCGCCGGGTTGGTCCCGTAGACCTTCGCCTGCGCCAGCAACGCCTCGAGTTCGCGCAGGCCCGAATTGCCGCCGGCACCGGCCGCGCGCCCGCCAGCCGGGAAGCCGCCGCCTCGTCCTCCGCCACCACCGCCCGGGAACGAAAACGCCAGCCCCGCTGCGGGTCGCACGACGTTTTCTTCCCATGTCCAGCCGTCGAGGTTCATGAGGGGCACCTCACCGCCGATGATGCCACCGCCAGGGAAGATGCCCGCAGACGTGATGCCTTCGGTGCGCGCCACAGCAATCGCGTCGCTATCCGACTGATACGCCACTCGCGTGCGCAGCATCTGATTGAACGGCAGCATCTCATTCACATCGTCGAAGCTCCGGACGCCTGGCTCGTTGAGCCCGAGGTCTGTCTGCGCGTCGATGAAGCCCGGATACACATTGCCGCCTTTGGCGTCCACCACACGGGCGCCCGAAGGGGCGCTCACGTTGGCGCCCACGGCCTGAATCAGGTTGCCCTTGATGACGATGGTGCCCTTGGGAATGACCGGGCCAGACACCGGGTGGATGCGTGCGTTCGTGATGGCCCAGGTGCCGCCGTTCGCGTTGTACGCCACCTTGCCGGCTTCCGGTGTGATGTTGAAGAGGTTCGCCGTCACGGCCGGGGCAGCGGCGGCGCCGCCCGCGCGGCCACCCATGGCCGCGCGCTGCTTCTCCACATCGGCTGCCCGCGCGAGGTCCGCCACGCGGTCGTAGTACACCTTGCCGTCGATGTAGGTCTGGTCAACGATGGCGAACGTGCTGAGGGGATGGTTGTTCCAGAGCACCACGTCCGCGTCCTTGCCCACATCAAGAGAGCCGACGCGGTTGTCGATGCGAAGCTGGCGCGCAGGATTCATGGTGACCATCGCGATGGCCTGGTCGTCACTGACGTCACCCCAGCGCACGGACTTGGCGGCTTCCGTGTTCAGGCGGCGCGCGTGTTCCGCGCTGTCCGAGTTGATCGACACAGTCACGCCCTTGTGGGTCATGAGGCCCGCGTTGCCTGGAATGGCGTCTTCCGCTTCGATCTTGTAGCCCCACCAGTCAGAGAACGTGGACGCGCCTGCACCGTGGGCCGCAATTTCTTTGGCCACCTTGTAGCCCTCGAGCACGTGCTGGAAGGTGGCCACCTTAAAGCCCATCTCGTCGGCCACGCGAATCATCATCAGGATCTCGTCCGCGCGGTAGGAGTGGCAGTGCACCAGACGCTTGCCATCAAGCACTTCGACGAGCGCGTCGAGCTGCAGATCGCGGCGCGGCGGAATGATCATCTGTCCGGCCTTCTGCGCAGCGGTGTAGGCTGCCCAGTCTTTCTGATACTTCTTCGCGCGCGTGAACGCGTCGCGGATGACAAACTCCACGCCCTGTCGCGTGGCGGGGTATCGGGGCGGACCGCCGCCCTGGAGGCCACCGGCGCCGCCGCCCTGCCGCTTGGGGTTTTCACCGAGAGCGAACTTGATGCCGGGCATGGATCCTTCGAAGATCAGGTCATCACCCTTCTCCACGCCCCAGCGCAGCTTGATCGTCACCGACCCGCCGCCAATAGGATTGGCGCTGCCGTGCAGGATGTTGGCCGTTGTCAGGCCGCCGGCCAGATCGCGCTGGATGGCGATGTTCGTCGGGTTGAGCACCTGGCCCATGTCGGTCATCGAGCTGACGGCGGTGGCGCCTTCGTTGATGGCGTCGTTGCCGATGTGCGAGTGGGCATCGATGAGGCCGGGCGTGACGAACTTGCCCGTGCCATCCACCACCGTTGCGCCGGCCGGGATCTGGACGTTCGCCCCGATGGCGGCGATCTTGCCGTCGCGCATCACGATGGTGCCGTTGTTGATGGTGCCTCGAGACACCGTGATGAGTGTTGCGTTACGAATCGCGACCACCGAAGGTGCTGGCGCCTGGACCGGAGCCTGGCCCGCCAGCCGCGCTGCAGATGCGGGGATCAGGAATGTCGCAACCAGCGCCAGTCCAAGTACGAAAGAGTGAATGCCTCGACGTGCCAAGGGTGCCTCCAATGGAAATAGAACTGGGAAACTGTAACGTACCGAGCGTCGATCCTACGTAGAGCGCCCTGGGTTTCAAGGGCGCTGGCTGACGCGGGCTTGAGACCCAACCCGCGCTACGTACTCTTCCGAATCACCACGACCCAATAGGCGGCGGCCGACCAGAGGCCGCACCAGCCGCCGAGTGCGGCCCAGCGCAGGGCCATCTTGACGCTATTGATGTCCGGGGCCGGACGAACATCGAGCAGGAGATTGGTCCCGATGATGTAGCCGTCAAACAAGATGAATGGCGTGGCGCCCAGGATGAGCCCGGCCATTGCGTGGCGCCAGAAGCGGGTGTGTCCCAGGTGCGCGAGCCGATGCGCCAGAGGCGCTCCGGCCGCAATCGTCACAAAAAAGGCCACCGGTGCCGAGAACGTCGCGTAGAGTGTGATGCTCTCCACCACCAGCGCCCCGCGCTGCTCTCCGAACCAGCCCACCTGAAGGAAATACAGTGCCCCGAACATCGTGGCGATCGCCAGTGGTGTGGCGCACGTGGCGGCGAGAAGGCCCAACGCTATTCGCATGGTGTCACGCGCAGGCCATCCTACCGCGACGACATCATCGCGAGGAGCGCCTTCTGTGTGTGCAGCCGGTTTTCGCTCTGGTCAAAGACAATCGACGTGGGCGCGTCGATCACCTCGTCGGTCACTTCATGACCCCGGTGTGCCGGCAGGCAGTGCATGAACAGGGCATCGCGGCCGGCCTGCGCCATGAGCGCGGCATTGACCTGGAACGGCTGAAAGATGCCCACGCGCCGCTGCGCGTCGTCTTCCTGGCCCATGGAGGCCCAGGCGTCGGTATAGACGGCATCCACGCCTGTGACCGCCGCCGCCGGGTCATGACCCTGCGTGAAGATGGCACCGAAGCGGGCGACCCGGTGGACCGATTCTGCAAGCCCCGCATTGAGCTCGAATCCCGGCGGCGTCGCCAGACGCACATGCATGCCGAGCATCACAGAGGCCTGTGCCAATGACGCCGCCACATTGTTCCCGTCGCCGACAAAGGCGACGGTGCGCCCCTTCACAGTGCCCCAGCGCTCAAGGAGCGCCTGCATGTCGGCCAGCGCCTGACACGGGTGCTCTTCATCGGTCAGGGCGTTGATCACCCGCATGCGGTCTGACGCGGCCGCAAACCGCTCCAGCCGCGCCTGTTCGAAGGTGCGCACCACAACGATGCGGACCCAGCGTTCGAGGTTGCGGGCCACGTCACTGGCCGACTCCCGTCCGCCAAACGCCACGTCACTCGAGGGTTCGATCACGTCGCCACCCAGTTCACGCACCGCAATGGTGAAGGCGGCATGTGTGCGGAGGGAGGGCTTTTCAAAGAGCAGCGCGACGTGCTGGCCATCCAGCACCTGCAGGTGTGGACGACCATTCATCCGATCGGTCTTGAAGACCGCCGCCATGGCGAGCGCGCCTTCAAGAGCCTCTGGGCTGAGGTTGAGGATGGAAAGGAAGTCTTTGGACCCGAGCGTCACGTTCGGTACTCCGCGTTGATCGTGACGTATTCCTCGCTGAAGTCGCAGGTCCACATCGTGGCTTCGTCGGTTCCCCCCGTGCCCAGGTCCACCGTAATGACCATGCGCTCCTGTTCCAGCACGGTGGCAGCCGCCGAGGCACGCTCATCAAACGGCACGCCCTGGACAAATAAATCGACATCGCCGATACGGACCGAGGCGGCGTCGAGCACGAACTGCGCGCCAGACCGTCCGGCCGCGGCAATCAGGCGGCCCCAGTTCGGATCGCCGCCGTGAATGGCCGTCTTGACGAGCGGCGAGTTGCAGATCGTTCGGGCGGCAAGCCTCGCGTCAGACAACGACGCCGCTCCGGTGACACGCACGGTGACGAGTTTGGTCGCACCCTCGCCGCCCCGCACAATTTCCCGCGCCAGATGACCCGCGACGGCGCGCAGGGGTTCCATCAGCGCGGGGTCGGACGGGTCCGTGATCTCCACGCCTGAAAGGCCCGACGCCATCAGCAGCACGCAGTCGTTCGTCGAGCATTCGCCATCCACCGTGATGGCGTTGAATGTCTCGTCGCAGACCCGGCGAAGGGCCGTCTGCAGAACGGCGGTCGAGACTCTGGCATCGGTCGTCAGGAAGCCGAGCATGGTCGCCATCCGCGGTTCGATCATCCCCGAGCCCTTGGTCATGCCTCCGACGGTGACCCGGCCTTTCGGCGTGTCGATCATGGCCGCACAGGACTTGGGAAACGGATCGGTCGTCATGATCGCGCGTGTTGCGTCAGTGCCGCCGTCGATCGACAGAGCCGCCTTCGCGGCAGTGATACCGGCCTTGACCTTCTCGAGGTTCAGCGGCACACCGATCACCCCGGTGGAAGACACAAACATATGGTCGGTGTCACAGGCCAGAGCCGCCGCCGCTGCGGCGGCCATCTGTTTGGCCACCGCCATGCCGGCGTCCCCGGTGCACGCGTTCGCGCAGCCGCTGTTGACGACCACTCCTGCGCACCGGCCGCCGCCATGCTGGAGGTGGTCGCGCGAGACGACAACGGGCGCAGCGACGGCCAGGTTCGTGGTGAACACCGCCGCCGCAGGCACGGGCCCCTGAGTGGACGCGATCAGGCACAGGTCAAGCGGATGCGTGACGGCGTTGGGTTTCTTGATCCCGCAATAGACGCCGGCCGCCGTGAAACCTGCCGGCGTCGTCACGCCGCCTTCGATGAGACGCGCGGTCACGATCAGGCCACCCGCGCGCGTGAGCGCTCAGCAGTCACCAGCGGACTGCTGCGTCGGTACAGTTGCTGCGTCTGAAGTGGAAGCACGACGGCGTACTGTTCGCACTTGCGAAAAAATGGGCAACCCACGCAATCCGTCATGATTTTTTCGGGTACCCACACGTGCGGGACGATCGAGAAGCCTTGCCGCACGAAGAACCGCGCATCATGGGCGAACGCGGTGAGCGTGTTGAACCCGATGGTTCTGGCCCGCGTGCGCAGTTCGCCCACCAGACGGTGTGCCAGGCCCGCGCCGCGGAAGTCGCGCGAGACGACCAGTGACCGCACCTCGGCCACCTTGGGTGAGAGCGGCGCCAGTTCAGCGCAGGCCGCAATCCGTCCGGCCACGTCACAGACCATGAATCGATCGGCATGCACGCGAAGCTCCGCCAGCTCACGGGGCAACAGGCGGCCCTCGTCGAGATGGTCCGTCACCAGCGTGTGAATCGCCTCGGCGTCCGCAGCGGTTGCGGGCCGGATGATCAAATCGGTCACTGTACAGTTCCTCCCGCCACAATGGCGTCTTCAAGCAGCGGCAATGCCGCATCCACATCGGCCGTCGTGATGATGTACGGCGGCAGGAGCCTCACCACGGTGGTGCTGGTGCGGTTGATCAGCAAACCGCGCTCGAATGCCGCAGCGACGACGGGCGCGGCGTCGCAGGTCAGGTCCACGCCCACCATCAGCCCGGCGCCGCGGACATCTCGAATGATCGGAAGGCGGCGCTGCATCTCGCGCAGGCCCGAGAACAGACGTTCCGACGCCGCGGCCCGTGACTCGGTCAACGCCGGCGAGGCCAGCGCCTCGAGGAAGACCAGCGCCGCGCGGCACGCCAGCAGGTTGCCACCATACGTGCTGCCGTGATCGCCAGGCGTCGCGGCGGCCGCCACCGCGTTCGAGAACATCGCCACGCCCACCGGTACCCCGGCTCCAAGCGCCTTGCCCAACGCGATCAGATCCGGGGTCAGGCCCAGCGTCTGGCTGTACAGGAACGGTCCCGTCCGTCCAGAGCCACTCTGCACTTCATCGGCGATGAGCAACGCGCCCGTGCGCGCGCACGCGGCTTCAATGGCGGCCGCCATTGCCGCAGGAACCGGCCGAACGCCGCCTTCCCCCTGAATCGGTTCGACGATGATGGCCGCGGTGGTGTCGTCCACGAGCGCGTCGAAACCAGCCACGTCATTCGGATCCGCAAACACCACGTTCGGAATGAGTGGTGCGAACGGCGCGCGGTAGTGCTCGTCCCAGGTTACCGACAACGCACCCATGGTGCGCCCGTGGAATGCGTGTGTGAACGCCACGTACTTCGTGCGGGTCGTGAGACCCTGCGAGAACCAGTGGCGTCGGGCAAACTTCAGGCAGGTTTCCACCGCCTCCGCGCCGCTGTTGCAGAAGAACGCGCGGTCAAGCCCCGTGCGCGCTGCCAGGATCGTCGCGACCTCGGCCTGCAGTGGGTGGTAGAACAGGTTCGACGTGTGGAGGAGCGTACGCGCCTGAGCGCTGATGGCGTCGGCCAGGCCCGTATGGCCGTGGCCGAGCGCGGCCACGCCAACGCCCGAGATAAAGTCGAGGTACTTGCGGCCCTCGGCGGTGAACAGGTGCGCACCCTCGCCGCGCTCGAACACGATCGGCGTGCGGCGGTACACCTGCAGGATGTGAAGGGCTTCCAGTTCCTGAACCGAAGACGCCAGAGTCGACGATGTGTTCATCGCTGTCCCACTATCTGTGCGGCTTCGTTCACCGCGTGTTGCGTCAGGGTCGTGCCCGGCAACGCCGCCGGATTCACGCCGGGGCCAAAATCTCGTCCGTCCACCAGGCGCACACTCGGCACGCCGTCTTCGAGTGCCGCGCGGCACGCCCTGAGCTTGGCCACCATGCCCGCCGTGGCGGTGCCGTCTTCAATCAACGCAGCCATGCCCTGGGTCGTCACCGCAGGGATGAGCGCGCCCGTCGGGTCGAGCAGTCCTGCCGTGGTGCCGGCCATGATGAGCTCTGCGCCGAGCGCGGCCGCCAGGCGACACGCCATGACATCGGCGTTGACGTTCAGAATGCCCGCGCCCGAGGGGCCCGACTCAATGCCCAGGCTCGCGACCACCGGTACGTATCCCTGAGTCATCAGCAACTCCAACAGCGACAGATCCACATCGTCGGGATCGCCGACCAGCCCCAGGTCAACCGCCGCGCCGCTCGTGGAGGTCATCGGGAGCGCCCGAGGGGACTCGGCCATGCCGGCGTCCACTCCGGTCAGTCCCACCGCTCGCACGCCTGCCATCACCAGGGCCGCGACCAGGTCGGTGTTGGCCGTGCCGGCGAGTACGGCCACCACGGCTTCGAGTGTGGGCGCGTCGGTCAGCCGGATGCCGTCCACTTTGTTTGGGGCAATTCCGCGACGCTCCAACTCCGCATCGATGGCGCGACCGCCACCATGCACGACGACCAGCGGCCGCCTCGACTGCAGCGCCAGAGCCATCTGTGCGAACGCGGCCCGCGCGGCAGCGGTTTCGATGAGTTCGCCGCCGAGCTTGAGCACCAGAGGTCCGCTCATCGCAGTCCCATCCGCTCATCAAACCCGCACATGACATTGAAGTTCTGCACGGCCTGTCCCGCCGCGCCTTTCACCAGATTGTCGAGGCACGCCACGATGATCAGCCGCCTGCTGGCCTCATCAAGAACCCAGCCGATGTCGCAGAAGTTCGTGCCGGTGACATGTTTGATCTCAGGCAGCGCTTCTTCGGTCAGGCGCACAAACGGCTCGTCCTTGTAGGCGCTTCCCAGGCTCTCGGCGATGGCTTCGTTCGTGGTGCCTGGCTGGGTCTTGATGTAAATGGTCTCAAGAATGCCGCGATCGAGCGGCACCAGATGCGGCACGAAGGTCACTTCGCTGCCCAGTTCCTGTTCCATCTCAGCCACGTGACGATGCCCCATCACGCCATAGGCCGCCATCGACCCGTGATTCTCGGAGAAGTGCGTCCGGTCGCTGGCCATGCGACCGGCGCCCGAGATGCCCGACTTGGCGTCAATGATCAGGCCGCAGGAGGTATCCACCAGTCCCGCCTTGATCAGGGGAACGAGGGCCAGCAGTGCGGCGGTCGGGTAACAGCCCGGGCACGCCACCATCGACGCGTTCCTGATCCTGGCCCTGTTGTGTTCGACCAACCCGTAGGCGACGGATTCGGGCATCAGGTTGGTCGCCGGGTACCACTTCGCCCGCATCGCTTGGTCGCGGAGGCGGAAGGCGCCAGAGAGGTCGATGACCTTCACGCCGGCATCCAGCAGCTTCGGTGCCAGTTCCGCCGCAGCCGCCTCGGGTATCGCCAGGAATACAAACGTCGCTTCCTTCTCCAGGCGGCCACGGTCGAACGGCTCGATTTTGCCGTCCCAGGTTCGTGCGAGCCGTGGCAACGGCCGCGCCGCGGACTCGGCGCTCGACGACATGGCGGCCACGATATGGACCTTGGGATGCCACACCAGCAGATTCAGCAATTCCTGGCCCGCATATCCGGTAGCCCCGGCAATCGCCACGCGAACAGGAGTTGTATAGGTATTCATAATAGAGCGTAACTATACATGTATATCCAAGAGAGGATCAAGAAATAAATCTGTAATTGCTGGTTTAGAGTGCATAAATCAGCTGTATACTAACCATCGGACTGAATAAATATGAAGTCTTGGAGGCAATCGCAGATTCTCGACATCGTGGATCAGGAGGCCGTGGCCTCCCAGGAGGAAGTGCGTCGCCACCTCGTGGCCAAGGGAATCGAGGCCACCCAGGCCACGATCTCCCGGGATTTGAAGGAGCTGGGCCTGGTCAAGCGCGCCGGTGACGGCGCGTATGTGCGGCCCGGCGTCGAGCGCAGTTCTCCGGCGACCGACGAGCAGTTGCGTCGCGCCGTCGCCACGCTCGTCCGCGGTCTTGAACGAGTTGGCAACCTGGTGGTGGTGCGTACGGATCCGGGGCAGGCGCAGGCCGTGGCCATTCTGGTTGATCGGGTCAAGCCGGCCGAGGTGGTTGGCACGATTGCCGGCGACGACACCATTCTCATCATCGGGCGCGGCGAAGACGCTGCGCGTGCGCTTGAAGCGCGGTGGAACGGAGTGGTGAAAGGGTGACTCAGGCGGGGCATGTCATTCTGCTGGCGTACGCCGGCGACTTCGAGTCGTCGGTCGCGGTCGCGTGGCTCGAGGAGCAATATCAGACCGACGTCGTGACCGTGACGCTTGATCTGGGCCAGGGCACGGACCTGGCTGATGTGCGCGACCGTGCGCTGGCGATCGGCGCCGTGCGCGCCCATGTCCTTGATGTCCGCGAAGAGTTCGCCCGCACTGCCGTGGCGCCCGCGCTGGCGCTCGGCGTGGGTGACCCCCGGGTGGCCGCGCTCGCGCGGCCCATGGTGGCCAAGTACCTGGCGCAGGTCGCCGCGATAGAGGGCACGGCCATCGTGGCCCACGGCAGCCACGTGCCGCTCTCGGATTCCACGGGTCTCGATGTGTTGCTGGCCGCCGCAGGAGCGCTCAGGGTGATGGCACCGTGCCGCGATTGGGAGTTCTCTGGCGGGCAGGTGCTGCAGTACGCCAGGGCCCGGGGCATTCCGTTGCCGTCAGCGGTCGATCACCTGAGTGCCGTTCGCAATCTGTGGGGCCGCGCCCTGACGGGCAATCTGCTGAGCGATCCGTGGGCCGAAGTGCCGCCGGCCGACTACCTTCTGACGCGGCCGGTCGCGGACTGGTCCACGACGCCTGCCACGCTCGACCTGGAGTTCACCAACGGTGTCCCGGTGTCACTCAACGGCGTGGCCATGCCATTGGTCGAGCTGCTGCCCAGTCTTGAAACCATCGCAGGCTCTCATGGCCTCGGACGTCTCGACTTCCCGGCGATGGCCGGCGTTCGCCCGAGGATCGTTGAAGAAGCGCCCGCCCCCGTTGTCCTGCATCAGGCGATGAAGGCGCTGTCGGCCGTGGTGCCCGCCATGTGGCCAGCCGTGCGCGGCACCGTGCGGCTGCACTGTCACCTGGGGGAGTGCCACATCGAGGAGGTAAGCATCTGATGTCGAACTTGTGGAGCGGGCGATTCGATTCCGCGCCGAATGCGGAGGTCTTCGACTTCGGCAAGTCACTGGGCGTGGACAAGCGGCTGATTGACGACGACCTGACCGGGAGCCGTGCGTGGGCGCAGGCGCTTGGGAAGGCCGGCGTGCTCACGCCGGCCGACACCAACGCGATTGTGTCGGGCCTGGACGCCGTGCGCGCGGCCGTGCACGCCGACCCGACCATGCTGGACCGGGCCGATGACGAGGATGTGCATGCCTTCGTCGAGCGCGAACTGGTGGCACGTATCGGGGAGGCCGGCAAGCGGCTGCACACCGGTCGTTCGCGCAACGAGCAGGTCTCGGTCGACTTGCGCCTCTATCTGCGTCGGCGTATCCCCGCACTGCAAGGTGGCGTCGTGTCGGTGATTGAAGCCATGGTCGCGCAGGCGGATCGATCGGGCCAGGCCACCATGCCCTCGTACACCCACCTGCGGCGCGCCCAGCCCGTCCTGGTGGCGCACGTCTGGCTCTCGCACGTGGCCGCCCTTCGCCGTGACTGGGACCGGTGTGAGACCGCGCGCCGCGAGGCAGACCTGATGCCGCTGGGGTCGGGCGCCATTGCCGGCACCAGTTATCCCATCGACACCGAGTTTCTGGCCCGCACCCTCGGGTTCTCCCGCGTCACGCTGAACAGCATCGACACGTCGGGTGACCGCGACTTTGTGGCGAGTTTCCTCTACGCGTGCGCGATGTGCATGACGCGACTGAGCCGGCTGGCCGAAGACGTCATCCTGTTCACCAGCGAAGAGTTCGGTTTCTTCGAACTGGCCGACGAGGTAGCCACCGGCTCAAGCCTCATGCCGCAGAAGAAGAACCCGGATCCCATGGAGTTGGTCCGCGGGAAGGCGGGGCGCGCCATCGGCGTGCTGGCCGGCTGGCTGGCGACAATGAAGGGTTTGCCCCTTGGCTATAACAAGGATTTGCAGGAGGACAAGGCACTGGCCTTTGGCGCCGAGGACGACCTGGCAGGCTGCCTGATGACCTGTGCTGCGGTGGTGCGCACACTTACCCCGCGCCCGGCGGTGATGCGGCAGGCGGCCTCGGGGCTGCTTCTGGCGACCGAGGTGGCCGACTACCTCGTGGGCCGCGGGCTGCCGTTTCGGACCGCCCACGAGGTCTCTGGGAAGATCGTTCGGGAGCTGTACGAGAGCGGCCGCGATTTTTCGTCGCTCGACCTTCAAAACTGGCAGCGGTACCACCCACTGTTTGAGGAAGGCGTGTTTCAGGCCATCACGCCCGAGGCAGCCGTGGCTGCCCGTTTGACCCCCCAATCGACCGGTCCGGGTGCCGTCGACGCGGCCATCACCGAGACGAAACGGTGGGTGAGGGGCCTTCCGGCCCCGCCAGCCTAGGCAGGCACACCACGGGCCACATCCGGGCCGTTTCGGCAACTCCTCGCAGATCTGTTTCGGTGGTACGGGATATGCACGATCCCCCTGCACGATGACCTTGCGGCGTGCAGTCCCCTGCGCACTTTTGACGCTCTGTCCGGCTATGGCTGCTGCGCAGTCCATATCCTCTCCAGCGCCCAATTCAGTCACGATCGTCCGTCCCTGGAAAGAATACGCGACGCACGAACTTCGCGATGCCTGGGACATGAAGCAGCGGACCGACATCGGATTTTTTACATGGGGGATCGACCAGCCGACGTCAAATATGACCGGCAAAAAAATCACGACCGACACGTGGGGCAATGACGTGTTTCAGGGCACGCCCAGCACGTCCGACCCGTCCTTCTTCGTGTTGGACCCCTTCACGCCTGGGGCCGCGCAAATCGGCAAAGTGGGTTCGAATTACCCGATCAACACCAACAACTATACGTACCTCTACGTCAAGATGCGGGTGGCCAATGAAATCAAGGCGCCTGCGTTCGGCCAGATTGGTTCTGTGCCCGTGATGCAGATGTTCTGGAGCCGGGACACGATTTACAGTTCCTACTCCAACCCGGAAGGCCGCCTCAACGGCGGCATGTTGACGATGGTCAACAGTGGGAACGCGCAGGTTGGCATTCCGTACTCCCCGATCTTCGGCACTTGCAACGGTTCCAATGCCCCATGCGGTTCGATGGAGGGAGCGCGGTATGTGATCCATGCCATCCCGCTCAAGAGCACGGCCGCCCTGGCGGCCCTTGGTACCGGCTTCGCACGCTGGAAGAACGTCAACGACCCGACGGATGCGAGCAGCATCAACTGGGGCGCAACGCCGTCGCTGAAGGCGGATTCGATCCGGTTCGACCCGGCCGTGTTTGGCGCATCCGTGATGGGGCAGATCGACGTGGATTGGGTGCGCCTGGTCGCACCGGGCGCCGAGGCGGCCAAGACGCTGACCTGGACCGGCGGCGGCAGCTACGACATCGTCATTTCGACCCAGGCCGATTGCGGGGCCAATGGCAACTACGCGGTTCTTGCGTATGCCCAGGCGTCCGGGTTCCAGTTCTTCCCCGAAGCCTGGCCGAACGGGACGTACTACATCGGTCTGCGCGACAAGTTCACGGCGAACAACGGTGATTCGCCGGCCTCGCGCCAGCTTCGGTCGTGCTCGACCGGCCGGTACGTGGTTCGAGACTATCCGGAGTTCACCTTCACGTCGCCGAACCCACTGGGCTCGAGCGACGATTTTGCGACGGTCGAACTCAACAACCCCTGGGACTTTACGTCCGCCTCCGACATCGACGTCAACCAGTCCATCACGGGCGGCAGCTACACGACGCTTCCGCTGGAGCTGCCGAACGCGACCAATATCGGCACCAAGCCGGTCTTCAAGGCCATTGGCACGGTTGACCCTCAGAGTTACCTCATTCGATCGGACAAGCGCGGGTTGCACACGCGCATCGATGCGTCGCGCTATCGCCTGGTCACGTTCGACATGGGCGTCAATCACGAGCGCGACATCCTGAACGGATCGATTGCCCGGCTGGTGTGGCATATCGCGGGTGAAACCTGGAACACGACAGGGCCCCCAAGCATTGTGGCGGATGCCGAAAACGTCAGCGAGGACTTCGTTCTGCGTCACATGAAAGTGGACGCCACCAAGAATCAGGACTCCTTCTCGACTCGGTACACATTGGATCGCATTCAGGTGGACCTGGCCGATCGCGTCAAGGTGCCGCACGAAACCGATCCCGGCGCCGCCACCAGCCCGTCACGGACCGGGTGGCAGAACACGGCCGTGAAATGTGCGACTTCCCCCGGGTCATGTGCCACGGCCCGCGTAGCGCCCTTCAACCGGGTCGGCATCGACAACTTCCGCATCGACTTCCATGAGTTCACCCCGTCGACTGAGTTCTGGGTGTCGTCAGTGAGGCTGGCCGCTCACGAAAAGACCACCGATACGTTCGGTATTTCATGGACGTCCACCATGCCGGCAGTGAATCCCAGCGGGGAGTCCGCCGCCAGCTGGAAGGTGGCGCTGTTTGCCGTGCCGACCACGCCCGAGACGTCGCCTGGGGCGGGCAACGCGTCTCCGATGACACCGGTGACCAACAACTGCGCGGCGACGGGCGTGGGCGCCGTGGCGTTGACCAATAGCAGCACCCACCCGACCCTGGCGAGCGGTGCCTTCACCTGGTTCATGCCGACGTCGGGGATGACGTCAGGGGCGCTGTATTTCATCTGCGCGGGCTTGATCACCCCTGGCGATTCCACGCCGACCGTCTTCAACTTCTCGCAGTGGCCCGTCGTATACGACCCGTCAGCGACGAACACACCGGCGCCGCGCCTGTACGTGGATCAAACCACCATCAACATGACTGGGCGGCACACCGGGGCTCTTGTCCCGCCAAACTTGTCGTTCAAGACACCGCCGCAGACGATCAACGTGACGCAGGTCGGCGGGTCGTCGGCAGTGGCCTGGGTCGTGGACGTCTGCCAGAACTACGACCCTGCCAGCCCGACCATGTGCACGAACACGCTCGATTACATCCAACTGGTGCAAGCAAGTGGGACGGGGTCGGGTTCGTTTACGATTCAGCTGAAAGATTCACCCACACTACCCCTCTCCACAGCCGGCACCAACCTGGGCGTGGTCCTGCGCGTGAGTCCGGTGTTCCCGGGGTCGACATCCACTGCTGCGCAGTTCATTCAAGTGGATATCCAGATCATTCCACCCTCGACGACGAGTGCGCCGCCCTTTGGCCAGGTGGACACGCCTTCGCAGGGCGCCAGTGGGATTCAGGGGGCGATTGGTGTCACGGGCTGGGCGCTCGATGACATGGGGCTGTCCAGCGTGAAGATCTATCGCAACTGCCTGACGTTCGACGTGCAGGCGAACTGCACGATGCGTCTGGGCAACAACGTGGTGTTTATTGGTGACGCGGCATTTGTCCCTGGAGCACGGCCCGATGTCGAAGCGGCGTACCCGACCTACCCGCAAGCGAATCAGGCGGGTTGGGGGTATTTGCTGCTCACAAACATGTTGCCGCACGTCCCGAATCAGGCCGCGTTCGGCGGACAGGGCGCGTTGACGCTGTACGCGATCGCCACCGACACCCAGGGGACGCAGACGCTGCTCGGGCGCTCGCCCACCAACAACACACCAACCGGGTTCTCGATGGCGAACGATTCGATTTCGAAGCCGTTCGGATCGATTGACACGCCCGCGCAAGGCGGTGCGACGTCAGGGTTCTACGCGAACTTCGGATGGGCGCTGACGCCGGACGTGAACACGACAGCTGGCGCCGGCGACATCCTGATCCCGCTCAACGGGTCGTCCATGACGGTCTATATCGATGGGCAGCCTGTGGGGCCCGTCGCCTACAACCAGTGTCGCGGCAGCGTCGGCAATCCGGTGCCCGGTGGCGTCTACTGTAATGACGACGTCGCCAACCTGTTTGGCAACGCGGTGCCGCAGGCGCCGGGCACGACCCGGACGTCGAACCCGACCCGGTTCCGCAATATCGACGCCGGCCGCGGCGCCATCGGCGCATTTGTCTTCAACACCAGCGCGTACAGCAACGGCCTGCACTCCATCGCGTGGAGCGTGACCGATAGCGCGGGACGAGTCGAGGGGATCGGCAGCCGCAACTTCACGATCGCCAACGGCGGGGCGAATCCCTTCAGCGCCGACCCTGAAGCGGTCCTGCGCATCAACCCGGTGGGGCCGGATCTCGGAATGTCGTTCGCCAGCCTGCGACATCTTGAACGGCTGGCTCCGACGGTGCCCGTACGGCTGGGTATGGACATGAACGTGGCGTTGCGACCTGCGGCAGTGCAGCAGGGCGTGGCCCGCGTGAAGGCGAAGGAGTTCGAACGGGTGGAATTGGCTCTGCCGCGCACCATGTCGGGCGAAGTGTGGGACGGCTATGTCGTGCAGCGCGGGATCCTCACGCCGCTGCCCGTGGGCTCGTTCCTTGATAGCGCTGCCGGCCGGTTCATGTGGCAATCCACGCCGGGCTACCATGGCGAATACCACCTGGTGTTTGTCCGCACGCTCAAGGGCGGCCGCCGCGAAACACTCCAGGTGAAGATCCGATTCGCGCCACGCCGGTAACTAGCGGACTTTCCAGGTCTGCAGGACCTTCATGTAGTTCCCGCGTTCGAACGCCTCGGGATTGGGGCAGCGCCGCAGGCTCATGCTGCCCTGGGCCTGTTCGAGCGACTCGTACTCGCGCACCTCAAGCCAGTGCGACAGTTCACGCCTGATCTTCGCGAGGTGACTCGGCCCGTGCAGCAGCAACGCGGCCACCATCTGTACCGCGTGCGCCCCAGCCATCACGGCCTTGACCGCGTCAATGGAGGTGTGGACCCCGCCAGTGGCCGCAAGCGACGCCCGTACACGGCCCGAGAGAATGGCGAGCCAGCGCAAGCGCAACAGAAGATCGCCGGAGTCCGACAAGTGCAGGCGCGGCACGGCGTCAAGCGCATCAGGGTCGATGTCGGGCTGATAGAACCGGTTGAACAGCACCAGTCCGCTCGCACCGGCCTCGTCGAGTTGCTGCGCCATGTTCGCGAACGACGAGTAAAACGGCGAGAGCTTGATGGCCACCGGAATGCTCACGTGCGCCTTGACGGCCCGCACGATGTCAAGCAACCGCTGCTCGAGCCCTGCGCCGCGTTCGTTCGGGTCGGTGGCGACATGATAAAAGTTCAACTCCAGCGCGTCGGCGCCGGCATCCTGGATCAGCCGGGCATAATCGAGCCACCCCTCCGGCGACGTGCCGTTCAGCGAGCCGATCACCGGGATGTCCACCGCCGTGCTGACCCGGCGGACATGATCGAGGTAGCGCTCAGGCCCCATCGCGTACTCTTCCGCCAGCGGGAAGTACGACACCGCCTCGGCGTGTGAGCGCTCATGCGCGAGCATGTGCTGCTCGGTGCCCGCCGCTTCCGCCGAGATCTGCTCTTCGAACAAGGACGGCAGGATGATGGCGGCCGCGCCGGCGTCTTCAAGGCGCCGGATCATGTCGAAATCCGCGGCCAGGGGTGACGCGCCAGGAATCAGCGGATGCGGCAGCCTGAAACCCAGATAGGTCGTGGACAGGTCCATCATGACGAGGTCTCCTTCTTGCCGGCCAGTTGTTCGTACAGCGCGTATCGCTGATGCGCATGCGCCTGGGCACTCTCCAGCAGTTCTTTGAATCGTTCGGGGTACATCTGCTCCACCACGCGGAACCGCGATTCGTTCCGCATGTACTTGCCCAGGTCGCCGCGCGGCGGCCCCGATTCCAGCTGCATGGCCGGTTGGCCGTCAGCCTCTCGTCGCGGGTCGTACCGGAACAGCGGCCAGTAGCCCGTCTCGACCGCGAGCTTCTGCTGGTCCAGGCCGTGTGCCAGGTCGTAGCCGTGGGCAATACACGTGCTGTAGGCGATGATGAGCGACGGTCCGGGATAACTCTCGGCTTCCTGGAACGCCTTTACGGTCTGCGCATCTTTTGCGCCGAACGCGACCCGCGCCACGTAGACAGACCCATACGCGAGTGCCATGAGGGCCAGGTCTTTCTTGTGGGTCGCCTTGCCGGAAGCCGCGAACTTGGCCGACGCCCCCATTGGCGTGGCCTTCGATTGCTGGCCGCCGGTGTTGGAGTACACCTCGGTATCGAGCACCAGGATGTTCACGTTCTTGCCGGTCGACATCACATGGTCGAGGCCTCCGTAGCCGATGTCATAGGCCCAGCCGTCACCGCCAACGATCCACACGCTCTTTTTGGTCAGCGCGTCAGCGAGCACCAGGAGCCGCCTCGCCAGAGCCCGTGCCTCCTCAGTTCCGCCAGTTCCCAATGCCTTCAACGATTCCTTGAGCAGAGCCACGCGCGCCCGTTGTGCATCGAGGCCGGCGTCGGTGGCCTGATCGGCGTCAAGAATCGCGTTGGCCAGTTCGGTCGAGACAAGTCCGCGATCCTGCAGACTCGCGAGCAAGCGGCCAGCCTCACCCGTCTGTGACTCGACCGCCAGCCGCATCCCCAGACCGAACTCGGCATTGTCTTCAAACAGGGAGTTCGACCAGCTCGGACCACGGCCGGCCCGGTTCGTGGTGTAGGGCGTGGTCGGCAGGTTGCCGCCGTAGATGGACGAACATCCAGTGGCGTTGGCCACGAGCAGGTGGTCGCCGAACAACTGCGTCAGCAGCTTCAGGTATGGCGTCTCGCCGCAACCGGCGCAGGCGCCCGAATACTCGAACAACGGCTCAAGGAACTGCGTGCTCTTGATGTCGCTCTTGATGGTGTGCCGATCCACTTCGGGCAGGTCCAGGAAAAACGCATAATTCTCGCGTTCCGGCTCACGCAACGGCCGTTGCGGATGCAGGTCCAGAGCCTTGTGCCTGGGGTTGGCCTTGTCTTTCGCCGGGCACACCATGACACACAGGGAACATCCGGTACAGTCTTCCGGCGCCACCTGAATGATGTAGTCCATCCCGGAGTACTCCGCGCCCTTGTACGGCACAGACTTGAAGGTCTCGGGCCGACCGGCCAGCGCCTCAGGTGATGCCACCTTGGCGCGAATCGCGGCGTGCGGGCACACCAGCGCGCACTTGTTGCACTGGATGCACAACGCCTGATCCCACACCGGAATCTCGGTCGCGATGGATCGCTTCTCCCACTTGGCCGTGCCGAGCGGCCATGTGCCGTCTACCGGGAACGCGCTGACGGGCAGCAGGTCGCCCTGGTTGGCCATCATCATGGCCGTGACCCGCTGCACAAAGTCCGGCGCCGCGCGAGACACCATTGGCGCGGGATGCCGCGTCGAGGTCACCGCCGCAGGCACCGGCACTTCATGCAGGTGGGCCAGCGCGGCGTCAACGGCCGCGAAGTTGGCCAATACGACGGATTCGCCCCGCTTGCCATACGTCTTCCGAATGGCCTCTTTGATGTGCCCGATCGCCTCATCCCTGGGCAAGACACCCGAGATCGCGAAGAAACACACCTGCATGATCGTGTTGATGCGGTTCCCCATGCCGGCTTCACGTGCGACGGCGTAGCCGTCGATGGCATACAGGCGCAGGCCTTTGTCGATGACCGCCTGCTGCACTTCTGCCGACAGGTGATTCCACACATCGTCCTTGTCATAGGGAGCGTTGAGCAGGAGCACCGCGCCGCGTTCGGCGTAGCCCACGACATCGTATTTGTCCAGAAAGTCGAACTGGTGGCACGCCACGAAACGGGCCTGCCGGATGAGGTACGGCGCGCGAATGGGCCGAGGGCCGAAACGCAGGTGCGAAATGGTCACCGCGCCCGACTTCTTGGAGTCGTAGACAAAAAAGCCCTGCGCGAAGTTGGGCGTGTCTTCGCCGATGATCTTGATCGAGTTCTTGTTGGCGCCGACCGTGCCGTCCGCGCCCAGTCCGAAGAACACCGCCTGCACGACGTCGGGTGCATCGAGGGAGAACTCCGGGTCCACCGTCAGCGACAAATGCGTCACGTCGTCGTTGATCCCCACCGTAAAGTGCGACTTTGGTTGTGGAGCAGCGAGTTCGTCACACACCGCCTTGGCCATCGCCGGCGTAAATTCCTTCGACGCGAGTCCGTACCGGCCGCCGACCACTCGTGGATGCACCTGGCCGTGTTCGTTGAGCGCGGCCACGACGTCCAGAAAAAGAGGGTCGCCAATGGCGCCAGGTTCCTTCGTACGATCCATGACGGCAATGGACGTGACCGTGGCCGGCAGCGCCGCCATGAACGCGTCAACTGAGAACGGGCGGTAGAGCCGGACCTTGAGTACGCCGACCCGCTGGCCCGACGCGACCAGCGATGACACGACGGTCTCAACGGTCTCTGCGCCCGACCCCATGATGACCACCACGCGCTGGGCGTCTGGATGGCCGACGTAGTCGAAGAGCCGATACTGGCGGCCGGTCAGGGCGGCAAACTGATCCATCGCGTCCTGCACGAACGCGGGGCAGTCTGTGTGAAAGCTGTTGGCGGCCTCGCGAGCCTGAAAAAACACGTCGGGGTTCTGCGCCGTGCCCCGCAGCACCGGATGGTCGGGCGACAGCGCGCGCTGGCGGTGGGCCGCGACGAGCGCGTCGGGCAACATCACGCGCAGGTCGTCATCGGTGAGTTCCTCGATGCGCGCCACTTCATGCGACGTGCGGAAGCCGTCGAAAAAATGCATGAACGGAATGCGCGAGGCCAGCGTGGCGGCCTGTGCAATGCACGCAAAATCATGCGCTTCCTGCACCGTGTTCGAGGCCAGCATGGCCATGCCGGTCTGCCGGCACGCCATGACATCCGAGTGGTCTCCGAAAATCGAGAGCGCGTGGGTGGCGATGGTGCGCGCCGTCACGTGCATGGCGAAGGGGGTGAGTTCCCCGACAATCTTGTACAGATTGGGGATCATCAGCAGCAGACCCTGGCTGGCGGTGAACGTGGTCGCCAGCGCGCCGGCCTGCAGGGCGCCATGGACCGCGCCCGCCGCGCCGCCCTCCGACTGCATCTCCATCACACACGGCACCTGGCCCCAGATGTTGGCGCGGCCCTTGGAGGACCATTCGTCGGCTAGTTCGCCCATGGTGGACGAAGGGGTGATGGGATAAATCGCGATTACTTCATTTGAACGATGCGCGACTGAGGCGGCTGCTTCGTTGCCGTCGACGGTAATCCACCGGCGAGCCATTTCGACTCCATCCGGAGGGCGGACGGGGTGCCTGATCGCGGGTGAATGTGAAGTGACACCCGCGTGGCCGCTCTCGAGTCACGACGCGGCCAAAGCCTCGTCAGCGATCCCTTCCAGTTTAGCTTCTATGTCGGGAAGGTGGAAGTGGAATAATCGCTGGAATGCTTCCTGATGGCTTCGAGCGCCTCGATCCCCGCTATGTGCATGTGCAGCAGATCGCCGGCCTGATCACCGCCGGGATCGTCGCCGCCGTGGCCCTGCTCGGGCTGGGGTCGCTGGGCCTGGCGGCTGGTGTGTCGTGGATGGTGGCCGGGTTCGGCGTGGGAGCGTGGCTCGCCGGCTCGGCTCTGCTGGCCTGGTGGCTCTGGATCTGGCCCCGCCGGGCCTACGCACATGCCTCCTACCGGCTCGATCCCGAGGGGCTCGAGATCCGGCGCGGCGTCGTGTGGCGTCGGGTCATCAACGTGCCCCACACCCGCGTGCAGCACACCGATGTGTCGCAGGGGCCCATCGAGCGCAGTCACGGCCTCAGCACACTCATCGTCCATACAGCCGGCACCGAACATGCCCAGGTGGCGCTGCCGGGCCTGAGCCGGGAGGTGGCCCTGGCCCTGCGCGACCAGCTGCTGCCACGCGATGGCCGTGATGCCGTCTAATCAGAGGTTCCACCCGCTTACCGTCCTCTTCGCTCTGGGGGGCGAGCTGCGAAACTTCCTGCTGCCCGCGGTGTTTGCGACGATGACCGCGAGCAGGGGGAACAGCGTCGAACGGTTCCTGCTGGTGTTCCTGGTGCCTGGCGCGATTGCGGCCGTGGCTCGATACCTGTCTTCCACCTACCGCTACGATCCCACCGAACTTGTGGTGCGCACCGGCATCATTTTCAGGAACGAACGCCACATCCCCTACGCGCGCATCCAGAGTGTGGATGCCGTGCAGAACGTGTTGCACCGATGGTTCGGCGTCGTGGACGTGAAAGTGCAGACCGGCACCGGCGGTGAAGCCGAGGCCACGCTCAGTGTGCTGCCGTTTTCGGCGCTTGATGAAATGCGGCAGCGGGTGTTTGAGGGCCGGCCATCCGAGTCTGGTGCCGCGGTCCTCACGCCGAGCGCCGACGGATCGGCGGCCGAGGTGATTTGGCCCGCGCCCGAGGCGCGGACGCTGCTGCACTTACCATCGCGTGAACTCGCGCTGGCCGGATTGCTCGACAACCGCGGGTGGGTCGTCATTGGCGCCGCGTCGGGCCTCCTCTTCGAGTCTGGCGTCATCGACCGGTTCGACGGGTGGGATTCCACCGCGTGGTCACTCTATGCGTCGGTGCTGGTGGGGCTGTTCGTGATCGCGCCCGTACTCTCGATGTTGTGGGCCACGGTGCGCCTCCATGGGTTTTCGTTGACTCGGCGCGGTGGTGACCTGCTGGTGGAGTACGGTGCCCTCACGCGGGTGACGGCTACAATCCCCCTGCGTCGCGTCCAGGCGATTAAGATTCTGCGCGGGCCCGGCCATCTGTGGACCGGCCGTGCCTCGGTCAGGGTGGAGACGGCGGGCGGGAGTCCTACCGGCCGATCGGCCACCGAACGGGAGTGGATCGCGCCGATCATTACCATGGCCGACTTGCCCGCCCTGGTCGCCTCGGTGCTGCCGGAAGCCGACCTGTCTGCGCTTGAGTGGCACCCCGTGGACCCTCGCGGATTCCGCCGGCGTCGCAACCGGGCGCTCATATGGGCCGCGGTCATGGGAGGTGCCACTGCGCCCTGGCTCGGCGGCCCGTGGGCGGCCGGTGTTGGCCTCCTTCTGGCGCTGTGGTGGGTGCTGTCGGCGCGGCTCTACGTCAGGAGCCTCGGCTGGGCACGCACCGATCGCGTGATGGCATTCAGGAGCGGATGGATTCGACGAGCCGTGACGGTGGTGCCCCTCGACAAGATCCAGGTGGTGGATCTGGAGGAGTCGCCGTTCGACCGTCGCTGGTCCATGGCGTGCCTGCGTGTGGATACCGCCGGCGCCGGCGCGCACCGCATCGACATTCCGTACCTCTCTCGCCCCATCGCTGAAGGCATGCGGGTGGCACTCGCGCGTGAGGCTGCGGGCACCACGTTCCGGTGGTGACGCAAGACTGGTAGGATGCCCCATGATCGTTCGCCTGCTTCTCGTGCTCGCCATGACTGCTCTGCTGCCGCAATCAGGAACACTCACCCCTGAAGAACGTGCACTGACGGCGTTCGTCGACGCCGACAACGACCGCGCGCTGGCGCTGCTTGAACGCGTGGTCAACATCAACAGCGGCACGATGAACTTCGCCGGTGTGCGCGCCGTCGGCGCCGCGTTCCGCTCGGAGTTCGATGCGATCGGCTTCAAGACCGAATGGGTGGACGGCACGCCATTTGGCCGCGCGGGTCACCTCGTGGCGGAACACCCAGGGCCCGGACCTCGCATCCTGCTCATCGGACATCTCGACACGGTGTTCGAGGCCGACAGTCCCTTCCAGAAGTTTGAACGCGTCAGCGCGATTGCGGCCAAAGGGCCCGGCATTACCGACATGAAAGGCGGCAACGTCGTCATGCTCCAGGCATTGAAGGCGCTGCAATCGGTGGGCCTGCTCAAGACCATGAACATTGTGGTCGTGATGACCGGAGATGAAGAGTCTGCGGGGCGGCCGCTCGCCACGTCGCGCGCGGCGCTGGTCACGGCCGCGCAGGGCGCCGATGTGGCGATTGGATTCGAGGACGGCGACGGGAATCCGGCCACGGCGGTGATCGCCCGGCGCGGAACCACGAACTGGGAATTGCGGGTGACGGGCAAGCCGGCGCACTCGTCGCAGATCTTCAATGCAGAGAATGGGTACGGTGCGGTGTTTGAGGCCGCGCGCATCCTCAACGCGTTTCGGGAGACACTGGCTGGCCAGCCCCACCTGACGTTCAATCCTGGCGTGATCCTCGGGGGCACCTCGGTGGAGTTTGACGCGCCGACATCGAAGGGAACTGGGTTCGGCAAGAGCAACGTCATTGCCGAGCACACGGTGGTGGCGGGCGACTTGCGTGCACTGTCGCAGGAGCAATTCGCCGCAGCGAAGAAGGCGATGCAGGACATCGTGTCAGCCGCGCTGCCGCAGACGAGTGCGACGCTGACATTTGATGATGGGTACCCGCCGCTGGCTCCGACACCTGGCAACGAACGACTGTTGACCCTGTATCACCGCGCGAGCCTGGACGTGGGCGCGGGTGAGGTGGTGGCGGTGGACCCAGACAAGGCGGGCGCTGCCGACGTGTCGTTTATCGCCGGACAGGCCCGGATGATCCTCGATGGCGTCGGGTTGATGGGAACCGGCGGCCACACCGTCAACGAAACCGCCGACTTGCGAACCCTGCCGTCGATGACCAAACGCATGGCCATCCTGCTGGCGCGACTCCAGCGGGATGGTGCGAAGTAGTGGCCGGCCTCTACGACATCGCCGTAACCCGAATCGACGGCACGACCGCGACGATGGCGGAGTACCGGGGTAGGACGCTGCTTGTCGTGAACGTCGCCAGCGAATGCGGGTATACGCCGCAGTACGCGGGCCTTGAGGCGCTCTATCGCGAATTCAAAGACCGGGGGTTGGTGGTGCTCGGGTTTCCCTGTGACGAATTCGGCGGGCAGGAACCCAGTGGCAACGCGCAGATTCTGGATTTCTGCACCGCGACCTTTGATGCGACGTTTCCTCTGTTCGCGAAGACTGCCATCAAGGGCACGAACGGGCACCCATTGTTCAAGTGGCTGGCCTCACAAAAGGCCGGCATCCTCGGCATCGGGGCCATCAAGTGGAATTTCACCAAATTCCTCGTGGATGCCGGCGGAGGTGTCGTCAAGCGATACGGCTCGATGGATACACCTGAGCAGATCCGCAAAGACGTGGTGAAGCTGCTCGTGACCGATGACACTGCTGCTCATACACCACGCTGAGGCGGTGGGGCCCGAGGTCGATCCTCAGCGGCCGCTCTCGACTCCGGGTTCCGCACACGCGCTTCGACTGGCGCAGCTCGCGAAGGCACGCGGCGCGGCGCCGGCCGTGATCTGGCACAGCGGCAAACTGCGCGCCCGCCAGACGGGCGAGGCGTTCCTTCGCACCTGTGCGCCGTTCGCCCAGTTCACGATGGTCCGGGGGCTCGGCCCCGATGATGCCCCCGGCATCATCCACACGGCGATTCAACGGGAGTCACGAGACCTGGCGCTGGTCGGCCACTGGCCGTCGCTGCCGATGCTCCTCAGTCTGCTGTCGCCTTCAAGCGCGCCCATGCCTCAGCACGGGGCAGTGGCCCTCGTGAGCGACGATCACGGCCTCACGTGGTTGGAGACCTGGCGAAGCTGACCGGCGCCAGTCCACCGTTCACCGACACACCGGACCTCTCTTCCGGCCGGGTCGTATGGGCGGATGGAGGTTCTTTCACATGGTCAGACGCACGGCACTCGTATTCTCGGCATTCGCAATCCTCACGTTCGGCGCCGGCGTGGCGCACGCGCTCGCACAGACGCTGGATGAAGTCGTGGCGAAGAACTATGCCACCAGGGGCGGCCCCGCGAAGTGGAAGTCGATCCAGACACAGAAAATGACGGGCACCGCCACAGGCCAGGGCGCCGAGGTGGGCATGACGATCTACAGCAAGCGCCCGAATCTGGGCCGTCAGGAAATCGTGGTTGAGATTCCCGGCCAGTCCATCTCCATCGTCAGCGTCTTCGACGGAGTGAAGGCCTGGTCGAGCAATCCGATGTCGGGATCCGATGCGCTCACCGAAATGGGCGGGCCCGAGGCGGACACGATGAAGGAACAGTCCGACTTCGATGGTTCGCTTCTCGACTATCGAGCCAAGGGCCACACGGCTGAGCTGGTGGGTACCGAGGTGATCGGCGGGAAGAAGGCGCATCACGTGAAGGTGACGCGCAAGAGCATGCCGGCTCAGCATTTCTATATTGATGTCGAGACCGGGCTGGAGTTGAAGATCACCACAGAGGCGGGCAGCGGCCCTGCGACCGATACGGAATTATCCGACTATCGCACCGTGGACGGCGTGCAGGTGGCGCACCTGATTCGCATCACGCAGAATGGCGCGGTGGTCGGCGAACTTCGGATCGCCACGGTCGCGTTCAACGTGCCTCTGGACCCGGCACTGTTCAAAGTGCGGTAGGTCAGTTGCAGGCACGTGCATCACGCGCAATGTCCGTAGCGCGGCCTGGGTCTCACGGCCGCGGTTGTATCAAGAATCACAGGGCGAGCGCGTCCGGCAAGGCAGTTCTTGGATGCGTTTCCCAGTGTGTCGCGCGAGCAAGCGGCTGCTGCGCTGGACGCTGCCCACGAAGCAGTGAGCCACGATGCGCGTTCTGCTCCATGAGCAACTGCCCCGACAGCTGGCCCCGTATTTCGTAGGCCACGCAGTGCCGTCGGTACCTCAGGAAGGGTGGGCCGGTCTCCAGAACGGCGCACTCCTGACCAAGGCCGAAGAGGCCCTGTACGAGGTGCTCATGACCGGCGATACGAACATGCAATTTCAGCAGAACATCGCC
>Ga0209591_10000879_pt1 | contig 38608 bp, 40 predicted proteins | sample MAT01_FD_187207 | JGI IMG/M metagenome (GOLD analysis project Ga0209591, IMG submission 187207) | Freshwater microbial communities from Lake Fryxell liftoff mats and glacier meltwater in Antarctica - MAT-01 (SPAdes) (version 2) | ecosystem: Environmental > Aquatic > Freshwater > Ice > Liftoff... | reverse complement strand
TACACCTGATGGCGCGAATGCTCAAAGCTGGAGTACAAACCCCAGGCGGTATCGTCCAAGATGAACTGGGGAGTCCCCAAGGCTCCATCGTCTCCCCAGTGATTGCAAACGTGTTTCTCGACCATGTGCTTGACCAATGGTTTACCCAAGTGGCCACTCAGCACTGCCGAGGCTACTGTGCCATCCTGAGCTATGCGGATGATTGCATGGCTGTGTTTGAGTTTGAAGACGATGCACAGCGATTCATGCAAGTCCTTCCAAAACGACTGGCAAAGTTCGGACTACGCCTCAATCAGTCAAAGACCCAACTGCTAGCCTTTGGCAAGCGCCAAGCATGGCAGGCATTCAAGCACGGAGAACGCCTCCCCACACTTGACTTCCTTGGTCTTACCCACTACTGGGGAAAGAGCCGGAATGGGAAAACTCGACTGAAGCGTAAAACCTCGAAGCAACGATATCGACGCGCCCTGGTCACAATCAACCAATGGTTGCGGCAGGAACGAAACGCCCATCAACTGCCAGTGCTCTGGCAACAAATCGGGACGAAAAGGCGTGGACACTTCAACTACTTCGGAGTGACGGACAACACTCAGGCGCTACACAGGTTTGAACGAGCAGTCCATCGGCAGCTGTTCAAATGGCTGAATCGCCGTAGTCAGCGACGCAGCTTCACCTGGGAGACCTTCAAAAGATACTTAACAAGGTATCCTCTCCCAAAGCCAAAGCGCTTGATATCACTTCATGCCGTCTGGTCAATGACCGAATGAAGAGGCTCGTGCGGGCAAGCCGCAGGCGGGCTTCTGTGAGGGTGAGGCTCTCAACGATGTCTGGCTGAATCATGTGGCACTCTCGATACCGAAAGGCGAGAGAAACAGAGAAAACAAACTATGCCTAAAACATCGAAGGAGCCTCTCTACTCGACCTCAAACCCCAACTACAGCATCTTCCTCATCCAATGGAGGAAACAATGTACGTTATATCACACTCAGATATGGTGGAAGAGTTAGTAGACGAGGCATGTGGTATGTTCCCCCCCAAAGGTGTTGTCCACTATTTCATCGTTACAATGAATGACTGCGTTGATGTAATTGCAGATCATGAACCGCAGCTAGAGTACAAACAATAGTTGTGGTGTGTAATCCTAATCTATTCAGACAGTGCCCAACCAAGGCGCGTCGGCTGCTCGTAAATCCGCTTGAGCGTGTCCAAATCTCGCGGCGAAATGGGCGGTGGATTACGCACCTGAGAGAAGTACATCACATCGCTTTGCGATCGGCTGTGTCCCCAAATGCCGAGGGCGTGACCCAGTTCGTGTCGTGCGGCTGCCTGAAGGTACTGAGGAGCTTGATCAGGACGAAGCTGAATAGTGCAGCGGAGAGCTAGCATTGGCTTTGACGCAGCATCTTTGAGTGAGCCTTTGACGTACACCTTGTAGGTTGTAACAGCCGATCGCGCACGACCAATCCGTAACGTCGGTTCTTGTAGGACTTGTCCAGTAGGATCATCCTGATTGGTTACTTTGGGAGTCTCAAACTGAAGGGGTGGAGACGATCTCAAGACCGCAATATTGGCACCTTCAGGCTGATCTACCCGTTCTAGTGGTAGATAGCGATTCCACTCCTGCACGGCTTGCGAAACAGCCGTAATCCATACTTGCGATCGCTGAGCGGTAAAGGCATTGGCAAGCTCTGCGGCGGTTGGAGGCTGAATGTAGACGGTTAGCGGAAAGTGCGACCAGACGAGATACCCAACCGGAACCACTTCAATCTGATCAAAATAATCGCCTGCCTTAGAATCGTGCCATTGTGCCAATGTGGGCGGCAATGGGTGAGCCTGTAGTGGAAAGTCGGGTGCAGGCGCTTGGGCGATCGTCTGCCCGTCAGCTTTGGGCGCAAAAGCTGGTAATAACAAGATGTAAGCAATCATGGCTAGAGCGATCGCTCCCAGCACGATTTTCAGCCACCGTGATCTGCTTCTACCTAACAGTAGACTGACCGCTGTAGCTTGCTCTCGCTTGGCGGCGTGCTGCCTGCTGATCGCTCTCTTCAAGTTTTTTTACTTCGGTAGCCAATTTGCGCTCAAGACAACCGTTAACCCCATAAAGATCACGGTGAGTACCCAGGTGACACGATTTAGGGTTGTTTCAGCGCTCTTAGTGCTGGTAAAAAGCTGCGCCTGTCCACCCAGTCCGCCTAACCCGTCACCTTTGGGGCTATGCAACAGCACCAGCACAATCAAACCCAGTGCAGAAAGCGCCCAAATTGCTTCCAGGACATAGTTAAGCGTCATCGTGAAACCCTTCGTGCGACAAATTGAAAAACTTTATGGATTTTAGATGCTGGACATCTAACCCAATCTTCATCTTACAGTCCGAAGCCTCCAGACTGTAAACTTCTTCTTGAGCCAGCAACCTCTAGCCTAAACCATTCGGTGCCGTTGTACTAACGCGACACCTGCACGGGCGTACGGTTAGGCTTCACTTGAAATTCAGCGGGTTGAATGATCGATCGCCCGGTCATTTCGGGCGGCTGAGGTAGCTTCAGGATATCGAGAATGGTGGGGGCGATGTCTGCAAGGCGACCATCCTCGCGTAAAGGAACCTCCGTTCCGTGTACGGGAATTTTGCGTCCTTCGCCTTCCACCAGGATAAATGGCACCGGATTTGTGGTGTGAGCAGTCCAGGGATTGCCCTGCTCGTCGCACATCACTTCGGCGTTGCCGTGATCAGCCGTGATGATTGTTGTTCCGCCTGCATGGATGATGCTTTCCAGCAGACGACCGAGGCAGCGATCGACCGTTTCCAGCGCAGTGATTGTCGGCTCCATTTTGCCGGTATGCCCTACCATATCTGGGTTGGCGTAGTTGAGCACAACGAGTGAGTAGACGTGCTTAGAAATTGCCGCGATCGCAACATCCGTCAATTTTTCGGCTGACATGGCAGGGGCTTTGTCGTAGGTGGCAACCATCGGGCTGGGCACTAACTCCCGATCTTCACCCTCCAAGGGATCTTCGATGCCACCGTTGAAGAAGTAGGTGACATGAGCGTATTTTTCTGTTTCGGCAGCACGAAACTGTCGCAGTTTGTTTTGAGCAATCACTTCGCCCAGGATGTTAGTTAAATCCTGCGGTGCAAAGGCGACGGCAATCGGCAAGTGCGAATCGTACTGCGTGAATGTGACAAACGAGAGTGGTTGAATTTGGTCACGCTGGAAGCCGTCAAAGGCTGGAGCAACGAACGCTTGAGTCAACTGTCGAGCGCGATCGGGACGGAAGTTGAAGAAGATGACACCATCTCCGGGCTGCACCGCGCCAGACGCAATGCGTGTGGGCAGCACAAATTCGTCGTTTGTACCCGTCTCATACGCTGCGTGCAAAGCTTCTAGCGCCGATCGACCGTCGCCCTCGCCGTCCTGCGTCATCACATCATAGGCAAGCTGCACCCGATCCCAACGGTGATCGCGATCCATGCTGTAGTAGCGTCCGCTTAGGGTAGCAATGCGCCCGATGCCGCGATCGGCAATGTAATCCTGAATTTTTTCGACTGAAATTTTGCCTGCGGTTGGTGCGGTATCGCGACCATCCGTAATGACGTGAATGCAGACATCATCTAGATGTTGCGCCTTCGCCAGATCAAGCAACCCAAACAGATGCGTCAGATGTGAATGCACCCCACCATCTGAGCAAAGCCCCACCAGATGCAGCTTAGTGCCATTGCGCTTGACATCCTGACAGACCTTTACCAAAGCAGCATTGCTCAACAAGCTTCGATCTTCGACGGCATCGGAGATTCTTACCAATTCTTGAGGAACTACTCGCCCCGCGCCAAGATTAAGATGCCCCACTTCCGAATTGCCCATCTGCCCCTCAGGCAAGCCGACATCTTTGCCCGATGTGCGAATTAAGGTATGGGGATAGGTTGCCCAAAGGCTATCAATTACAGGGGTATGTGCTGCTGTAACGGCGTTACAAGCAGTCTCTTCTCGGTATCCCCAGCCGTCCAAAATCACCAGTACTACTGGAGAAACAGGCGCTTGCGCCATATAAACTCGCCCTTCCATGCATGAGTTCTCCGAAATGATAGCATTGCCGCTTGTATCCTTAAAGCTGCAATGAACCTGGAATGCTAATCTTTTTGAAAGCTTGACTGATTGATGAAGCGACTAATGCTCTCAGCAAGATTCTACGGATGTCAGTCACGATCGATCTGGAGCGTCAGCAGTCAGAAATGGCAGAGATTTGTTCCTAATTTAAAAATCCTCTTTCAGTCCTCAACCCTCGCTGCCTGGTTTCAGCCCATCGGTATCGCTCGATCGCACTCGCATCATAGGATTAATCCACTCATTTAGCCCTTCACCTAGCAGCGATAACCCCACTACCATCACAGTCATCGCCAGCCCCGGAAACAGTGTCGTCCACCAGATGCCACCTGTGGAAAGCCCATCCAATGCCTGCCGCAAGTCGTAACCCCATTCAGCGGTTTCTTCTGGCAAGCCTAAGCCCAAAAAGCCTAAACCACCCAACGTCAGAATCGCATCGGCTGCGTTGAGCGTGAACAGCACCGGCACGCTTTGCACCACGTTGAGAAACAGGTAGCGGCTGAGGATTGCCCAGGTAGACGCGCCCATTGCCTGTGCCGCTTCGATAAATAGCTCTGTTTTAACGCTGACCGTGTGATTTCGCACCACCCGATAGTACTGCGGTACGTAAGCGATGCTGAGCGCGATCGCCGCATTCAGCACTCCGCGACCGACCACAAACGCCAACGTTACCGATAGCAATAATCCCGGTAACGTGTAAATGGTGTCCATCAAAAAGAGCAGCAGCCGATCGAGCCTGCCGCCTAGATACCCGCTGACCATCCCCAACGGTACGCCAATCACCAAACTCAATGCCGTTGCCAGAATGACTACCTGAAGCGCCGCCTGACTGCCAAACACTGTACGAGACAGCACATCGTAGCCTAGTCGCGTTGTGCCAAACCAATGCGCCCAAGACGGTGGCTCCTGCGTTGGATTTGCCAAAAACTCCGTTGGGTCTTGCAGCCAACCAAGCTGTTGCAGCACCGGAGCCAGCACAGCTAGTCCCACAAAAAAGACAGTGATGATCAAGCCTACCTGCGTCATCCGGGCAGAGAGCGAGGGGCGATCGGTAAAACGGAGAAACTGGGGCAAGTAGAGAGACATGAGTAAGCTACTGGCGATTGGTTATTACACGGCTGGTTTTACTGGTCTATCTTGCCAACACCACCTATGCAATGTTTGGTCACCACAAAAGAAGCCTTCCAGCGGCTTGTTCTCCAAAAAGGAAGCGAGTTCATCACTGGAGCCATAAATCACCGTAAAGAAGTCATCCCAATCTACGGTTGCTAGGCGAGTAACATTTACATCAAAAAGTGAACCTCTTAGCCATCGATTATCACATTCAAAGGCAGCGACAGATCTTTGTCTCCAGCGCAGGCTACTTTTTCATCCAGTCTGGTGTTTATGGGCAATAATGATTATCATTCCTAAACACAGCGAGTCTTCAAGCTATGGTCAACATGGTTACCGTGGATTCAGTGCCTGTGACCCTGCTCACAGGCTACTTAGGCGCAGGCAAAACTACCTTGCTCAACCGCATCCTTACCCACGAACACGGCAAAAAGGTCGCAGTGATCGTCAATGAGTTTGGGGATGTAGGCATTGATCACCAGATCATCATCAACGCCGATGAAGAAATCTTCGAGATGAATAACGGCTGCATCTGCTGCACCGTGCGGGGCGATTTGATTCGCATCATTGGTAATCTGATGAAGCGGCGCGACAAGTTTGACCATCTGGTGATTGAAACGACGGGACTGGCTGATCCGGCTCCAGTGATTCAGACTTTTTTTATGGATGAGGACGTGCAGGCGCAAACCAAGCTCGATTCAGTGGTGACTGTCGTCGATGCCAAACACATCTGGCAGCACTGGGAAGCAGAAGAGGCAAAGGAACAGATTGCCTTTGCCGATGTGGTGCTGCTTAACAAAACCGATCTGGTGACGCCAGAGGAGCTAGACGAGTTGGAGCGGCGAATTCGAGGCATGAACGCCCTTGCCAAAATCTACCGCACCCGCAACGCTGAACTGTCAATGGATGCGCTCTTGGGTATTGGTGCCTTTGACCTGAATCGCGCCCTGGAGATCGACCCAGAGTTTTTGAACGAGACGGCGCATGAGCACGATGAAACTGTTGGTTCGGTGGCGATCGTCGAAGCCGGTGAACTCGATGGCAACAAACTCAACGAGTGGCTGGGTCAATTGCTGCAAACCCAAGGACCCGACATCTTTCGGATGAAAGGCATTCTGACCATTGCGGGTGAGGATCAGCGCTTTGTGTTTCAGGGTGTTCACATGCTCTTTGACGGCAGAGCCGATCGCCCCTGGAAGCCCGGAGAAACCCGCAAAAACGAACTGGTTTTCATCGGCCGCAACCTGAATGAAGCTCAACTCAGAGAGGACTTTCGGGCGTGTTTGGTCTAAAGACAAAGAAGCCAGGTGAATTTGCGCTGCACTGGCAGGGAACACTGTCGGATTATGTGACGGCGATCGTCTACTCCCCGGATGGCAAAACCATAGCTGCCAGTGATGGGGCTGGAGAAGTGGTTCTGTGTCAAGGCACAGGCTTAGAAATCACGGTCTTACAGAAGGAGAACGGGCGATCGGTAGACTGCCTTGCTTTTTCTCAGGACGGGCAATTTCTCGCGGCGGCTGGGCAGAACGGGCAGGTAAACATTTGGCAGATGCAGCCAGAAGCTCCTGAATGCGTCACCACTCTGGAAAATACCGCTGTCTGGGTCGATCGCTTGGCATGGAGTCCGACGCAGAATCTACTGGCATTCAGCTTGGGAAAATATGTGCAGGTGTGGGACGCTGCTTTGGGTGAGATTGCCATCACCCTGAATTTTGATACGTCTTCTGCTTTGGATATTATCTGGCATCCCGACGGGAAACGCCTGACTGTGGGCGGTTATCAAGGCGTGAAAATCTGGACGGCGGACGATTGGGATGATGACCCGTACCTGCTGACGATTCCTTCGGCAAGTGTGGCGATCGCCTGGTCGCCCGATGGTAAATACATCGCCTCTGGCAATCTCGATCGCACCATCACGGTGCTGGAGTGGGACAATCCCCACCCTTGGGTGATGCGAGGTTTCCCTGGTAAAATTCGGCAACTCGCCTGGTCGAATGTCTTCACCAAAGTTGGTGCGCCGCTTCTCGCTTCTTCTAGTGTTGAAGGGATTATAGTCTGGGAAAAACAGGAAGATGAGACGCTGGGCTGGGAAGGTCGCGTGCTGGCAGGACATGAAGCCACAATCCAGTCCATCCAGTTTCAACCCAACAGCTTTTTACTTGCCTCAGCATCAGCAGACGGTTGGGTCTGTTTGTGGCAAAAAGCAAAGCGTCAGACTCAAGTGCTCAATGGTGCGCCCAAAGGCTTTTCCTGTTTATGCTGGCATCCTCAGGGACATCAACTAGCAGCAGGTGGACAAAACGGGGAATTGTTAATCTGGTCAAAAAGCGGGCGGGGTCAAGGCTTTGGTTAGACTTGATGCCATCTCACGGTATTTCGTCAAGATGCTCGATCACGGCTTGATAGAAGCTAAGAATATGCTGATCGTGCAGACGGTAGAAAACGTGCCGTCCCTGTTTGTGAAAATTGACCAAGCGAAGCGCCCGCAGCGTTCTCAACTGATGTGACACGGCTGATTCATTCATGCCCAAGGCAGCGGCTAAATCCCCAACACACATCTCCCCGGCTGCCAGGATTGAGAGCATGCGTAATCGATTCGTGTCGGCTAAAAAGCCAAGAAACTCTGACATCCGCTGTGCCTTCTCAACCGTCAGCGTTTCGGTTGGAGAGGGGTTCGCGTCGTCAGAGTGAGTGGCATGGGGAGACTCGCAACAGAGGTCTTCCCCAGGCACAACAGCTTCGGTCATAACCGATTCAGGCGGGTGATCTGGTGGGTCAACTGCATTGGGCATAGCCTAAGCGTTGCAAGTACAGCCTGTGTGTCCACACCCTTGTCCAGCAGGATGACCATTCGCGCAGGCTTCGCCACAATAGGGCTTGCCATCTTTCTGGATTGCATCTGATAGCGAAACCACGCACAGGCAAGATTCACAAGCACATTTCATCTGGGTCACGGTAGACATAAAATTGACTCCTTTTAGTTCTTTGAACACTCTAACACATGAATATACATTCATGTATTAACAAAGTTGCTCACGCACGTAACGAACCTTGTTTTCCACTCCCCAAGAGGCACAAATCCGAGTCGCAAACTGCTGCGCCGTTTCGCTCAAGGAAGCGATGTAGTAGCGCGTTTCTGTTTTTCCGACCATTTCGTATTCCCTTTTGAGCAGGGTTCGGGTAGCACTGACGCGAATCAAGGTACATAATCCTACCCATGAGCGGATGCCCTCAAGCGTCACTTTTCAAGCAGCGTTACAAAGCGCCACTCACCTCACCCCTTACTGCTCTCAAAGACTGTTGGGCGATCGCACAATTCGCATCAAACGAAAGCGCTAATTCATAAGAGGCGATCGCGTGTTCTGGCTGACCGAGTTGTTGGTAAGCGCGACCGAGACCGCAGGCGGGATCCGTTGTAATTGCACTTTTGGGGCAGGGATCGGTTTGATCATAGCTGCCCTCTTGCCCCAACCGGAGAGAGGTTTCAAAGTAGGCGATCGCGCCAAGTGGAAAGCCCAGCATTAGCAAAACCTCGCCAGCAAGATTGTTGAGGGGCGCATGGGTAGGGCACCATTCCAAACCGCGTTGAAGCAGGAGGCGAGTGGTTTCCAGATCTTCTGCGTCGAGCGATCGCCATCCCAATTCACATACTAAGGTCGGTATCCAAAAAAAGTCGCTGGGTGCTTCGCCGCTGAGGAGGTTTGGGAGGAGGCGATCGAATGCTTCGGCATAGCATTTCTGGGCATGGTCTGGTTGCCCCGTTCTAATGTAGTTCCGCGCCAGACAATCCAGCAGCCAGAGGTTTAGACCCTGCTCCTGCCGCATTTTTTCGAGTAGTGGGATGTCACGCTCGATCGTTTTTCGCAGAACTGCCTGCTCATCGCTGTTGCCGTAATGCAGGATCTTCAGGTTGTGAAACGGCTCTACTACTAAGGGCTTGCCATCTTGATGCCTCAATTGCTCATGATACCGACCGACGTACCATAAACGGGGATCGTTGCGAAACAGCCGCAGATGAAAGCCACCGTTCAGATCGCCTTCCAGCAGCGTAATTTCGGTGCGGGTGAGGGCGTACCCCATGACCAGTGGTGGTGAAGCAGTCAACTGCTGGTGGAAGGTGTTGGTTTCAACGACCAATGTTTCGTCAGCATCTAGAATCAACACCCACTCGCCAGTCACGTGTTGGAGGGAGAAGTTTCGGGCGGCAGCAAAATCGTCACACCAGTCGAAGTGATATAGCGTTGCGCCAAAGCGTTGCGCGATCGCCACCGTGTCATCTTGCGATCCCGTATCGACAACAACAAGTTCATCGACGTAGTTTTGAGCACTCATCAGGCACCGCGCCAGATGCTCACCCTCGTTTCTGACAATCATGCAGAGAGACAGAGAGGGTTTTGGTTGCAGTCTTTCTGTCTTCATACCAGTGGCGATCGAGCAAGGGTACAACTGCCCTGAACATCGTTAAAGCGACTAATTCCAGTTGTGATCTCACCGATAAATGACATAACCGTTTTCCGCTAGCTGTCCGTCAATCTTACTCAAGGACGCTATGCCAGTGGGATAACGACTTGTAAGCCGACTAAAGCCGCTGTAATAAACTCAATCCGTGAGTATCGGTGCCGCAGGTGTTCAGGAGGTTGAAAACCGCGCTTAGACGTTGTACTCGTCTCGTCTGTTCGGGGCTAGTTTGCCAGGGGCTAGGGTTGTTGTAGGCATAGTAGGTTTCAACGCCATCAATGCCAAAACGAACTGCCTGGGGGATCAGATCTTCGGGCGATCGCTTGTAACGGACTGGATGCGCCAGCACCGCTAAACCACCTGCTTGATGGATGGCACCAATCACGCGTTCAGCCTCTGCGTCGTTGCCTTGTGGTGCGTGGCATTGGAGGTAGGGCTGCATCGAAGGGCTGGCGGGATCAAACGCATAACCGAGGATATGAACTTCTGTATCAAGCAGTTGCGATGTCACCTCAGCCCCGACCCAAAGATGAGGCAGACGGCGATCGTGTCGTTCCAACCGCTGTTCATCAAGCCAGCGCTGCACAACTCGGTAGCCATTCACAGAGTGATGATCGGTAATGGCGAACCCTTGCAGACCAATGGCGATCGCCTGCTGCATCAGTATCTCTGGCTGCAACTGCCCGTCAGAGTTGACTGTATGCATGTGAAAGTTGAACGACGTTGGGCAACTGCCAGCATGGATCTGTTCAAAAACTTGTCTTAGAGCCACAGCGTCTTGCGCAACAGGAATTAACGGGTTCGACGCTGGAGCCAATTCGACAGCCATAGATGCCTCAAAGAATAGATAGTCTTGTCTTGTTCACTATACATATTGTAACCTTTGTCCATCTTGGGTTGTTTTGGCTACCGCATTTTCCACAGTTAGCAGTGACATGAAGGTTCAAAATGCTTGTTTCAGCGCTTTGTCACGCTTGACAAGTGCTTGGCATATCACAGTGCCAGCCTTTTGCGTTCAGATCACCACAACAATCTGTGCTACGCCTGATGGACTGCCTTCTGTTAGCCCGCACGTTCAGTGCAGGGCGGGGCAAGCGATCGCTGCAAGATTTGTTAGTTACCACAACAATCTGTGCCGCGTACTGCCGCAAAAGTTAGACACCCTTTGTTATAAGACGGCATTTGTGCGCTGAAGTAGGGGCAAGTTAACGATCCTGAGAACGTTTGAGACGTTTCTGGCGGTTAAAACCCGCGACTACTGGAATGAACTGCACCGTCGCAGATTCAAGCAGCCATGTGGCTTTTAGTCGTAAGTGATAAAAATCACCACGTCTCAACTAACCGCTTAAGAACAAGAATTTAATCACCTCGGCGTTTTCCGTAGGGGCGCACAGCCGTGCGCCCCTACCTACGAACAATTTGTCGGTTTTATTTAATCCACGATCCTTAGGGTAAGCAATGACTTTGTAACCCACGTCCTACCTGAAGGGGGATGTGATTTGCTAGTGAAGACGATTAGAGTCTTATCCAGCGGATGTAAGCTCAATAGCGCTTGATTTTAGAACAGGTTCGGTAATCTCTACTGTGTCTAGCCGTAAAGCCCGTCTAGACAAAATGTAAAGTTTCTATTAAATTTTGGGCTAAGCTTTACTATTCGTTGACTTTTAATTTGAACTTTTGCATTGACCGAAAAAGCGTCCGCAACATCGCGGGTGAGGTTGGTGCTTCTTTAGCTCACTTTTCAGGAGGTATTAACATATGCGAATCGCTCAAATTGCTCCGCTTTGGGAGCGAGTGCCACCGCCAAAGTATGGTGGTACTGAATTGGTCGCTTCTCTTTTAACGGATGAGCTGGTGCGGCGTGGTCATGAAGTAACGCTGTTCGCCTCTGGTGATTCTATGACTCTTGCGGAGCTTGAAGCGGTTCATCCTCGTGCTTTGCGCCTTGATGACAGCGTGAAAGAGTACGGCATCTACGAGATGCTGCAATTGAGTACCGTTTACGATCGCGCTGACGAATTTGATGTGATTCATTCCCACATGGGCTGTTCGGCGTTGTCTTACTCCAAGCTGGTCAAAACGCCTACCGTGCATACCCTGCATGGCATTTTTACGCCCGACAACGAGCGGATGTTCAAACATGCCAAAAACCAGCCGTTTGTCAGTATTTCTCACTCGCAGCGCGAGCCGAGGTTGGGGATGAACTGTGTAGCCACTGTTTATAACGGCATTGATACCGACAGCTATACCTTTCATCCGCAGCCCAGTGACCCGCCGTATCTCGCGTTTTTGGGACGGCTGTCACCCGAAAAGGGCACCCATTTGGCGATCGACATTGCTAAGCGCACTGGCTGGCACTTGAAGATTGCAGGCAAGATCGATCCGGTGGATGTGGAGTACTATGAAACAGTTTTGAAACCGCACATCGATGGCACCCAAATTGAGTATCTCGGCGAGGCAAACCATCAGCAAAAGAACGTGCTGATGGGTAATGCAGTCGCAACGCTCTTTCCGATTACGTGGAGGGAACCCTTCGGCTTGGTCATGGTGGAATCGATGGCATCGGGTACGCCTGTGATTGCGATGGAGCTGGGTTCGACATCGGAAGTGATTGTGCATGGCAAAACAGGGTTCCTGTGTCACGGTGTGGATGAATTTGTGGCGGCGCTCGATCAGGTGGCGACGATCGACCGACGGCTCTGCCGTGAGCATGTCGTCAGCCATTTCAGCGTCCAGCGGATGGTGGACGGTTATGAAGCCGTTTATCAACAGCTTATTGATGCCCGTTTTACTAAAAATGGGCAGCCAAGCAGTCTTGCGACTGCTGGCAAGAAACATAGTTAGTCATCAGGTGGAGGCATGAGCCTCCACTTTTTTGTGAGGTGAAGGTATGGTCAGTTTCAATCACGTAAAACCCGTTTTATCAAAGGCGATCGCAGCCAATCAACCGTATGTGTCTTCTCGCAAAACGTTGCCAACGCGACAGGCGATCGCGCTGATTTCGGAGCATGGTGATCCCGCTGCGGAGATTGGCAAAGATGCAGCCGGTGGGCAGAACGTTTATGTGCGACAGGTGGGTGAGGCTCTGGCAAAGCTGGGCTGGCAGGTGGACATGTTTACCCGTAAAACCAGCGCTGACGATGCCGCGATCGTCCAGCATTCTCCCCATTGCCGTACAATCCGGCTGGTTGCTGGACCCGAACAGTTTATCCCCCGCGATGAACTGTTCACCCATATGCCAGAGTTTGTTGCTGCCTTTCAAACCTTTCAGGGCAAAGAGGGCACTAACTATCCGCTCGTACACACCAATTATTGGATGTCTGCCTGGGTGGGGCTACAGCTCAAGCAGCAGAGCAATATTCAACTGATTCATACCTATCATTCATTAGGTGCGATTAAATATCAAACCGTGCCCAATCGTCCCGCGATCGCAGACACGCGTTTGGCGATCGAGCGCCAAGTGCTTGAACAGGCAGACTGCATTGTCGCGACCAGCCCGCAAGAGCAGGACGCTCTCCGCACGCTGGTCTCAGAGCAGGGATATATTGAAGTGATCCCCTGTGGCACCGATGTCAGCACCTTCCACACCATGCCTAAGGCAGACGCTAGAACCGCTCTGGGGTTTGGTTGTCACGACGCGATCGTGCTTTACGTCGGACGCTTTGATCCCCGTAAAGGCATCGATACGCTGGTGCAAGCCTGTGCTCAGTTGAACGCGCAGACAGCAGACGAGAAGACCTTAGGACGAGCTGCCTGCAAACCTGCAAACCTGCGGCTCGTCATTGTCGGTGGCAGCGACCCAGGCAGTACCGATGCGGTTGAACGAGCACGCATTGAGCAACTGGTGCGAGAAACAGGGCTGGCAGATCAGACGATCTTCGCGGGACAAATTGGGCATACCTTGCTGCCGCTTTACTATACAGCAGCCGATGTTTGTGTCATTCCCAGCCATTACGAACCGTTTGGGCTGGTGGCAATTGAAGCAATGGCGTGTGGCACTCCAGTCGTCGCCTCCGATGTGGGTGGTCTTAAATTTACAGTGGTGCCTGACGAAACGGGTTTGCTGGTGCCGCCGCAAAATGTCGATGCCTTTGCGCAGGCAATCGATCGTGTGCTAACGGATGAATTATGGGCAAACAAACTGAGACAACAGGCACCAATTCGAGTGCAGCAAAACTTTAGTTGGTCGGGTGTGGCAGTGCACCTAAGTGACCTTTACCGTCGCCTGCTTGCACAGTCAATTTCTAACACGCTGTTTTTTGGCGCACCAGAGTCTACGCTGCCAGCAGAAAGGCAAGCTGTCGATTCCATCAGCACAGACGCTGCCTCTGTTTCAACGTTGACGAACGTCTTCTAATCGGGTGGAGCACCAGTAACGACGGTTCATCTCTGATCCGGAAACGCGACTAAGGAACAAGAATTTAATCACCTCGGCGTTTTCCGTAGGGGCGTACGGCTGTGCGCCCCTACCTACGAACAATTTGTCGGTTTTATTTAATCCACGATCCTAAGTTACAAAAGCAGCCAGATGTTAGGCATCTGGCTGCTTTTGTTCTGCTAGCTCAGCCACGATCGCCACAAATTGCTCAAGATCGGTTGGCTTTGTAAGGGTGCGTTGAAATCCTGCCGCCAAAATCTATAGACGCGACTGCTCATCCGCAAAGCCTGTAATCGCCATCGCGGGGATTTGTGCGGTTGCCTCCACCGCTAAAGCTCTCACTTGGCGAAGGAGCGTGAAGCCATCCACGTTCGGCAGACCAATATCACTCACGAGTAGATCGAAGGGCGTTGCTTGCAGCGCGACCAACGCCGCCTGAGCCGAAGCCGTTACGCTGACTGCTGCCCCTTTCTCCTTCAGCACAAAGGTAAACAACTCTCTGGTATCGGGGTCGTCATCCACTACCAGCACCCGTAACCCATTCAGTATGGGGAAATCGATCGGTGCTTCACCTTCTCTATCATCGACTGGCTTAGGCTGCAACTCAAAACCTCTTCGCAAAGCGCGTTTGATGACTCGGACGTGATTGAACCCAGACCCGATCGAAAGAAGAACCACACAGCGTTAGGCGCAAGGAATCTACCTAAAAGGTGATGTAGTGTGCTGAAAGGGGAATGAGCATAGTGATAAAGGCAGTAGCTTTAATCCAATCCTTTCTTTCAATTCTTTTTTAATGAACCCTACTCAGAATTACTGCGTAATGGTTGTTGACGATATTGCCGACAACCTGACCTTGCTGCAACTCGTTTTAGAAATTGAAGGCTATCACGTTGAACTGGCTACCAGTGGCAGAACGGCACTGGCTAAAATCCAAGCTTCGCCACCCGATCTGTTGCTGCTGGATGTGATGATGCCTGGAATGACTGGCTTTGAAGTGACGCAGCATCTTCGCCAGGTGGAGCATCTTTCGCTGCTGCCGATCGTGCTGATTACCGCCGATCAAAGCGTTGATCTCGAACGGGCGTTAGCAGCGGGAGCCAATGATGTCATTTGTAAACCCATTGATGTCGATGAGTTGCTGACTAGAGTTGGCGATTGGTGTCATTAACCTGCCACCCAGCAGCGCTGCTATACCTGTCATGCCTTCTTGCCCCACTAAGCCCGCTTTCATGGTTGAGCCATCTTCTAAGGTGGCAACCAACGAAACCATGGCACTTCGCGGAAAGTAAACCGTGGTAATGGGGTCACCCGCTTCATAAATTGATTGCCGTAGCGGAAGCGTCACGAACTCTAAGTGAGGCTGAAGACGCTGGTAGTCTGCGGCAGGCAAGGCTGCCAGCAGGCGATTTCCCGGTGAGGCTTGAGAGGCGGACATGAACAGTCTCCTTAACGTACTTCGGTTGAGCAAAAACAACTGGCGGCACAAAGGCGAAGAGTGTGAACTCCGATCCTGAATGTCAAAAGATGCGTTTTCTAGCCAAACTGCGCTTGGCTCTCCGTCTTCACCACAGAGTGATAATAAACTTATTTCCCAAATAAATTAAAGTCTATACGGTTGTATACAAAGGATTTGGGCGTTTGCGTGTTATGTCCACAGTGGGCACTGTGAAAACCCACGCCCGCAATATTCTCAGCAAGCTGTGTGTGAGCGATCGGACTCAGGCGGCTGTAAGAGCCTTACGCACTGGGTTAGTTGCTTGATCCTGATTGCTTGATCATCCCCTTGGTTTGCGATTAGACGTGCTGCGGATGCTGTAGGGGGATGATCTGTAAGGTTCCTACAGCATGGGAGGTAAGTTACACCCCGTCAAAACTAAGGAACAAGAATTTAATCACCTCGGCGTTTTCCGTAGGGGCGCACAGCCGTGCGCCCCTACCTACGAACAATTTGTCGGTTTTACTTAATCCACAATCCTAAGTTACGTCCTCTCGAAACTAAGTTACGTCCTCCCGAAACTAAGTTACGTCCTCCCGAAACTAAGTTACGTCCTCTCGAAACTAAGTTACGTCCTCTCGAAACTAAGTTACGTCCTCTCGAAACTAAGTTACGTCCTCTCAAAACTAAATAACGTCTGCGTACAATCAAGAACCATCTGCTTGCCAGCTTGAAGGATGGAATGCAGGACGCTTTTTATGCAGACAATTAACCTGATCGAGGTGCGCTCCGATCGCCCTGGTTGCTAATTGCGTGTTTCGATCGGCTTGAGCGCTAGCAGAAAATAGGGAGCTATGAAGGCTCAACCTTCACCGTTGCAGCCGCAATGGAGAAGAATAAAGGGAGTTTCATCACAGTGCTATGCCCTGGTTTGTCCAAGCCGCGATCGCCGGAGCGACATCATTTATCGCTACCAACATTGATGACATTGTTATCCTGATGCTCTTTTTTGCTCAGGTCAACGCTACATTTCGCCCAAAGCATATTTTTATCGGTCAGTACCTTGGCTTCACGGTCTTGGTGGCATTGAGTCTGCCAGGGTTCTTCGGTGGTTTGGTGGTGCCCAGAGAGTGGATTGGGCTGTTGGGTTTAATTCCCATCGCGATCGGCATTAAGCAATTACTAGACCACCAGACCAACGGCACCGAAAGCCAAACAGTAACTGAGGCACTGCACTACCCAGAAGCGGCTCAATCCAACCGCTTCGGTGCCAGCCTGTTTGCGCCACCCACAGTTCAAGTCGCTACTATCACCATTGCCAACGGAGGCGATAACGTCGGTATCTATGTTCCTTTGTTTGCCAGCAGCAGCTTACCCGGTTTAAGCATTATTCTTGCTGTTTTCTTTGTCATGGTAAGTGCCTGGTGTTTCATTGCGTACCAGCTCACCCAACATCCAATGGTCGCTCAGGTGCTCACCCGTCGCGGTAGCGCGATCGTCCCCTTTGTGCTCATTGGCTTAGGTCTTTTTATTCTGCTAGACAGTGAGACGTATCGGCTTTTAATGGGGTGAGGAGTAAGGGGATGCAGACAGGAGATTCATTCTCACCCCGAATTGCCTCTGGTGAAGAGCGCTTTCCTCGGTTAAGATGGAACGCATGAACTAATCTAAAGGTTGGTCGTCATGAACATCTTGCGGCGCGTATGGGACTCCTTTGGATTTGAGGATCGCTACGACGAAAACGACTACGAGTATGAGTACGAGGAAGAAGGCGCTCCTGCCTATTATGCCTCCGATACGATGGATGCGACTCAGCCACCCCTTGCTTCAACCAGCAATGTAGTTGGTATGCCCAACCGCAAGATGGCGCAGACCGAAATGTGCCTCATGGAGCCACGCTCGTTTGAGGAAATGCCCCAAGCGGTAACGGCACTACGCGAACGGCGATCGATCATCCTCAACCTGAGCTTGATGGATGCCGATGCCGCTCAGCGCTGCGTTGACTTTGTTGCGGGTGCCGCGTTTGCGATCGATGGACATCAAGAGCGCATCGGTGAACACATCTTCCTGTTTACGCCCAGCTTCGTGCAGATCAGCAGCTATCCCACTGGAGTGCAACCAGCACCGCAGCGAGTGCCTATGCCACCCACGCAAATCACACCACCCCCTCCTGCATGGGGCAACATGACGCAGATGAGTTAGCGTGTCAAGAAAATTGGACAGATTGAAGCCGCTCAGACGTTAGCCTTGATCGATTTCCAGGCTTCTAACGCCTCGTTTAGATTAAAGGCGACTACCGTTGCCCATCACCTGCTACAACTTACCGATCGGTCTCAACAATGAGCGATTAGTCGATCGGTGCAGATGCGCGTTGCAGGGCAGCGTTGCATGATCACTACTTTGAGTCTAGATTGATGTTTGAATCTGGATGATGCCAAAATTCTATGCTTTTCCAGATAAGCAGCAAGCCAAAGCTACAGAAGCCGAGTAGGATCACTGCGTCTTGAAACCCACCACCTTCTTGCATCTTCAACACGTTAGTTTTAGGGTCGTCTAGAAAAGAATTGATCTGACTTGCTAACTGGTGAGAATTTTCCGCATATTCGGATGTGTAAGGTGAAGGGTTGGGTGCATTGCTGCGCGATCGAAGCACAACGGCATAACGATCAACTCCAAGCTCGACAGATTCAGCTTTTTGGATGTCGTCTAATGGAAAACTGACAACTTTTTTGTTCCAGGGCAAAAATAAGGTTGATTGCTCTAAGCGACAAGTTCCCCGCTGCTCTGTTTGATCACGAATGCATGTGAACGTGGAGACGCGAGCAGCGAAGCAACCGATTACCAAACCCATTGCTGTAAAGGCAATCCCAACAGTGAAAGCAATCCGGGACGATAGAGCCATCTAAGGTGATTTACACTCCCAGTTGATCAGCCAGGTTGAGCGGCGACAGTAACCTGAGACAACGTTAGCCTTCGTAAGCGTCCATGGGTGGGCAGGTGCAGACGAGGTTGCGATCGCCATATGCTTGGTCAATCCGTCCCACGGTTGCCCAGAACTTATGGTCGCGCGCCCAAGTGGTTGGATAGGCGGCTTGTTCACGTGTGTAGGGGCGATTCCAGCTTTCGGTGAGCAGTACGGCGGCTGTGTGAGGCGCGTGCTTAAGGAGATTGTTCTGGCGATCGACCTTGCCATCTTCGATCGCGCGGATCTCGTCCCGAATGGCAATCATGGCATCACAGAAGCGATCGAGTTCCTGCTTCGATTCGCTCTCGGTTGGCTCGACCATAATCGTGCCTGCAACGGGCCATGACACGGTAGGCGGATGAAAACCGTAGTCAATGAGTCGCTTGGCAATATCATCCACTTCAATTTCAGCCGTCTTTTTGAACTGCCGTAAGTCCAAAATGCATTCGTGGGCAACCAGACCATTTTTGCCCTTGTAAAGTACGGAGTAGTGTCCCTCTAGCCGTTTGGCGATGTAGTTGGCGTTGAGAATGGCGACCTGTGTGGCTTTGGTCAACCCTTCGGCACCCATGAGCGCGATGTACATCCAGGAAATCGGCAGAATGCTGGGGCTGCCCCACGGAGCCGCTGACACAGCACCGATGCCCTGCTTACCGCCCACGGAGACGATTGGGTGTTTGGGCAAAAAGGGCGTTAAATGCGCTGCTACACCGATTGGTCCCATCCCAGGGCCGCCACCGCCGTGAGGAATGCAGAAGGTTTTGTGCAAGTTGAGATGGCAAACATCCGCGCCAAAATCACCAGGACGACACAACCCGACTTGCGCGTTCAGATTGGCACCGTCCATATACACCTGACCACCGTTGGCATGAACCGTCTCGCAGATTGTCTGAATGCCTTCCTCGAAGACGCCATGCGTAGAGGGATACGTTACCATCAGCGCGGCGAGGTTGTCCCGATGCTGCTCAGCCTTCGCCTTCAAATCAGCGGCATCGATATTGCCGTCGCGATCGCACGCTACAGCTACAACCTTCAACCCAGCCATGACTGCACTCGCGGGGTTAGTGCCATGAGCTGACTGTGGAATCAAGCAGATGTTGCGGTGCCCGTCGCCCCGCTGTTCGTGATACTGACGAATCACCAGCAGTCCTGTGTATTCGCCCTGAGAGCCTGCATTTGGCTGAAGCGAAATACCTGCAAAGCCCGTGATTTCTGCCAGCCAATGCTCTAGCTGATTAAAGAGAGTTTGGTAGCCGTGAGTTTGATCCAGCGGCGCAAAGGGATGGATTTGCCCGAACTCTGCCCAGGTAATCGGCACCATTTCGGCAGTGGCATTGAGCTTCATGGTGCAGGAGCCAAGGGGAATCATCGCCGTCGTTAGCGACAGATCTTTGGACTCCAACCGATGCAGGTAGCGCAACAATTCTGTCTCGGAATGATAGGCGTTGAAGACGGGATGCGTCAGGTAAGGTGTGGAGCGGAGGAGCGATGAGGGGATGAGGGGATGAGGAGACGCTGTGAGCAGGTCTTCGGGAGTGAAGTGGGTGACTTCTGCACCCGCAAAGACCTGAAAGAGCGCAAGCAAATCATCTGAAGAAACGGTTTCGTCCAGAGAGATGGTAAAGGTATGGGTATCGAGCTGCCGCAGGTTAATCTGATGGGAATGTGCCCGTCGAATCACTTCAGACGCTTTGCCGTCTGGAACCGTGACTCGCAGCGTGTCGAAGAATGGCTCTGGACTGGGCGCATAGCCTAATCGTCGCAAGCCTTCTGCCAGGATGACTGTCAGGTGATGCACCCGATCGCCAATGCGTCGCAAGCCTTCAGCACCGTGATAGACGGCATACATACTGGCAACGATCGCCAATAGCACCTGTGCCGTACAAATATTGCTGGTCGCTTTGTCGCGTCGGATATGCTGTTCGCGGGTTTGCAATGCCAGCCGCAGGGCAGGGTTGCCATGTACGTCTTTGGACACCCCCACCAACCGACCAGGTAACTGGCGCTTGAAGGCATCTTTTGTGGCAAAGTAAGCGGCATGAGGTCCGCCATAGCCCAGCGGCACACCAAACCGTTGCGTGTTGCCGATCGCAATATCAGCGCCAAATGCTCCCGGTGGTACTAAAAGCGTCAGGCTGAGCAGATCAGCAGCAACCGTCACTAACGCTCCAGCAGCATGGGCACGATCGCAGAACTCCCGATAGTCGTAAATTGCTCCATCGGTGGCTGGATATTGCAGCAGTACGCCAAACACGGGTTGATCAAAGGCAAACGTGCGGTGATCACCCACGATAATCTCAATGCCTAAGGGTCTGGCACGAGTTTGAACAACGGCGATCGTCTGAGGATGGCACGCGTCTGAAACCCAAAAGGCATTGGCTTTCGTCTTGCTCACGCCGTAGCTCATCGCCATTGCTTCGGCAGCAGCGGTTGCTTCGTCCAGCAAAGACGCATTGGCAATTTCCAAGCCCGTCAGGTCTGTCACCATTGTCTGGAAGTTGAGCAGTGCTTCCAGTCGTCCCTGGGCGATTTCAGGTTGGTAGGGCGTGTACTGGGTGTACCAACCGGGATTTTCGAGGATATTGCGCTGAATGACAGGCGGCGTGATGCAGTTAGAGTAGCCCATCCCAATGAAGGAGCGGAAGACGTGATTCTCCTGCGCCATTTCCTTCAGTTCTGCCAGCAGCTCATATTCGGTTTTGCCAGATTCCAGCCGTAGCGGTTTCCGTAGCCTAATTCCGCGCGGGATGGCGGCATCCATTAATGCCTCAAGGCTGTCAAACCCGATCGCCGTTAGCATCTGATCAATATCACTGTCACGCGGACCAATGTGGCGATCGGCGAAGGAATCGGTATATGCCAGAGGAGAGTGGAGAGTAGGGAGTGGGGAGTAGGGAGTGGGGGAGGGTGCAGACCTGTCTCGCTGTTTGAACTCGGTGCCAGTCATCTCAGTGCTCTTGCTCACGCTGGGTTGGGACTGTTCTAACATAGACGGCTCTGGCTTTAAAAGATTAGAGGAAAGCGTAGCAGTTGATTAAGCTCGGTGCAGTCGGCAAAGCGACACACGATCGAGAGTCTCTCTTCATATTCTGCAACATATCAACCGATTGTGCTTTCCCAAAAGCGCTTTTGCCCGCTTCATCGTCTACTGATGCGCTTTCACCTACTCGCCCTCTACCTGCTGGCGATACTCATCTGCCGAGAAGGCATCATCCAAATCGCCTGGATCGCTCACTCTCACCTTCAGCAACCACCCCTTGCCATAAGGATCTTCGACTAGCTGTTCTGGGGCTTCAATGAGTGGCGCGTTAATTTCGATGACGGTGCCTGTAACGGGAGCGTTAAGATCTTCCACGGCTTTGACCGATTCTACCGTGCCAAATTTTTCACCCTTTGCGATCGCGTCACCCATCTCCGGCAACTCCAGGAACACAATGTCGCCCAGTTGATCCACCGCGAAGGCACTAATGCCGATCGTCGCAATTTCTCCCTCCAGTCGGGCATATTCGTGCGAGTCGAGGTACTTTAAATCACCGGGATAATCAAACGTCATGTTGTCTCCTCGAAGCAGTGTGAAGTATTAGCTGATGACTATTGGCTATGAGCTACCGAGATTTTACTTGAATTGTGCTGATCAGTTTGCTCTCAGCTACTCGCTGTAAGCACATCACTAATGGCTAAACCTCTAGCGGCTAATTTGAGCGGCGATAGAAAGGTTTCTTGACCACTGTAGCCGGATAGAGTTTACCGCGAATTTCTATATCAAGCACCTGACCAGGTTTAGAGATAGCTGTGGGCACGTAGGCAAGGGCGATCGCTATGCCCAGGGTAGGTGCTTGAGTGCCGCTCGTCACTTCACCAACAGGCTGTCCAGCATAAAAGACCGGATAGCCGTGTCGGGCAATGTTGCGTCCCTGCATCTGTAGCCCAACGAGTCGCCGCTGTACGCCTGCTTCCTTTTGCTGTTCCAGCGCCGATCGCCCAATAAAATCCCCTTTGCTGTCTAGATGCACCAGCCAACCTAAGCCCGCTTCAAGTGGTGTGCTGGCGTCGTCAATATCCTGCCCGTAGAGTGCCATTGCTGCTTCCAGCCGCAGCGTATCGCGGGCACCCAGACCGCAAGGGGTTACGCCTGCACTGAGGAGCGATCGCCACAGGTCTAACCCGATCGCTGGATCGACCATGATTTCAAAGCCATCTTCGCCTGTGTAGCCTGTGCGTGCCAGAAAACCGGGTTGTCCCAGCACGGTGCCCTCAAAATGACCAAAGGCTGGCACCGCAGCCAGGTCTTCTGCTACAAGTGGCTGTAAATGCTTGACTGCATCGGGACCCTGAACCGCCAGCAGTATTTTTGTTGTCGAATCATCCTGAAACGTCAGCCGACTCAGATCAAGATGCTCTAGCAGCCAGGTCTTGTCTTTCAGCGTCGTTGCTGCATTGACGATCGCAAACCAGCGCTGTTGACCCGCTTCATCTAAGCCTTGATAGTAAAAAATCAGGTCATCGACAATACCTGCCTGAGCATTGAGCAGCACGGTATACTGCGCCTGTCCGGGCTGCAATCGGCTTAGATCAGACGGCACCAGTCGTTGCAGTTGCTCTACTAAGCGATCGCCCGTCAACAAAAACTTGCCCATGTGCGAAATATCGAACATTCCAGCCGTCGATCGTACTGCCTGATGCTCATGGGTAATGCCGCTATACTGCACGGGCATTTCCCAACCAGAAAACCCAGTCATGCGTGCGTTAAGGCTGATGCCCAAAGCAAAGAGGGGCGTTCGTGCTAGTGGTAGCGGCACATCAGATGACATTGCTTGCTTGCTGCTGTTAGGCTCTGTCACAACTCCTGCCTTCTTTACCGTTTAACCTTTCTCATCCTAAAGGAAATTCAGTCAGTGTAGCGGTCAAGCACACTCCCTTAAAACGGCACAAACCCAGCGAATGCAGGTAAGCGATGCGAATCCATCATGAGACTTTAGACTGAGGCACGATTTTGTTGTAGAAACCAAAATTAGCCTAGTCATTCTTTAGCCCCAAGCAAGAAGGAGAGCAGCATTGATTCATTCTCTTTGGTTTATTGCCGAAACTGCCGTTGGTCAAACTCCCACTGAGTTGTGGCATTGGCAAGGTACGCCGTTCATTATCGGTTGGTCGCTTTTAGTGCTGTTTATTGCTGGTCGCACGATCAAACTTCCCCACGTTGGTACCGAGATGCCGCTTGGTCCCTTTGCACCCATCTTTAACCGACCCAGCGTAGCCACCTTTCTTGCCTCGATGAGCTTTGGTCACATGCTTGGCATCGTTACTATTTTTGGCTTGGCACCTTATTTGCAGTAAGCCAGGAACGCTAACTCACGATCGCCTCTTTCTTCATTCGTTGTGCGGGATTGGGGCGATCGTCACTACACACCACTTCATTGCTTTGCAACCGCTTCTCAACCGCTCAATCACAAGCTTATGGTGCTGCACAACCTACGTTTAATCGAGCCACCTCGTGAATGCGATCGCTTGCCATTGCAATGCAACGCCTCGCAATGACAACGTAACGGCTGACAATCGCAATGCGATTGCTAGACCAAAATCTCGGAGGTTTAAGCCACTAAATTTAGGCAGAGGGTTGATGTTTGGTTAAAACCTCCGAGGTTTGTGTCAGTCCTACTTGTCTCAAGTGAGCGGCTTCCAGGTTGGTACAGGAGCCGACACAACGCCCTTCGACTCTAAAAAAGCAGCGACTCGCAATGCCAGCGCTTCGTTATAGGGAGCAGCAATAACCTGAACGCCGATCGGCAAGGCTCCACGATGCTGCACAGGCACAGTGACGATCGGCACACCGATGAACGAAAGCGGCTGCGTGTAGACTCCCAGGTTGGGGCGTAGGGGCACTTCTTCGCCACCTAGCACTAACGTTGTTTGACCGATGAGTGGTGCGGGACAGGGCGTTGCAGGTGCAAGAATGATATCCACTTCGGTAAACAGGGCGCGGACACGATCGCGATACCAACTGCGAAACCGTTGCGCTTGGAGATACCACGTTGCGGGAATGAGGGCACCCGCAAGAAAGCGATCGCGGGTCGCAGGGTCAAAATCCTGTGGACGAGTGCGGAGGTCATCCAGATGCAGGTTGCTACCTTCAGACCCCGTAATGATAAACGCGGCAGCACGAGCGCGACGAGCTTCGGGAATGGTGATTTGCTGTGTGGCACCTAACGCCGTGGCGATCGTCTCTACGGCTGTCAGCACATCCGGCTCTGCACCTTTCGTAAAGTAGCCATCCGCTACGGCAATGCGCAGTCCCTCAATGCCTTTCGCGAGTTGGGGTAAAGTTAGCTCAACGGGACGATCGGTGCAGGCTGGGTCATCGGCATCTGCACCTTGCAAGAGGTCAAAGGCAAGGGCAAGATCGCGGGTCGATCGGGCAAAGGGACCCAGATGATCAAGGCTGTGGACGAAGGGATAGGTTCTAGCACGCGATAGCCGTCCGAAGGTTGGCTTGAGTCCAAAAATGCCGCACAGTGACGACGGTACGCGGATTGAACCGTTCGTATCAGAACCCAAGCTAAGTGGTACCAGTCCGGCGGCGACAGAGGCAACAGAACCGCCAGAAGAGCCACCCGTCATCCGCTTTAAATCGTGGGGATTACGGCTGGAACCGTAATGGCTGTTTTCGGTGACAAAACCATAGGCGTACTCATCCATATTCTGTGCGCCAACCAAAATTGCGCCTGCCTGCTTCAAGCGTGTCACCAGCGTGGCATCTTGAGTGGCAGGGGGACGTTCGGCGTTGATTTTGGAGCCAGCCAGGGTCGTTAGTCCTGCTACATCGAATAAATCTTTGACCCCAAAGGGAACCCCTGCCAGCAGTCCGGGGTCTTTGCCGTCCGCGATCGCTCGATCGACTGCATCTGCATCCTGCAACGCCTGCTCCGCGATCACGCTGGTAAAACAATTCAAGGTTGGATTCTGGTCAGCGATGCGCGCTAAGGCTGCTGTTGCCATCGATCGTGCCGAAATGTCCTGGCTTCGTACACTGGCAGCGATGCTGCTGGCATCGGGATAGTCCTGACTCATAGGTTCAAAGGCTGAAAAAACGGCTAGGGTTCAAAGACGGGGGCGATTTCGATGTCATCCGACAGAGGAAATTCGGTCACGAGTTGGGCGATCGCTACAATGCGGGCAAAATTATCAACCACACCCGATCGATGTTCCGGTTGCAGCGGCAAGGCGACCAAGGCGGCAAGTTGATCCACTAAAACGGTTAAATCAAGCGGAACCGTTGCATCAAGCGGGGTTTCCGTCATACTGCCTCCGTTGCCTGTTTTTGTCGCGCTGGATCGGCGATATATGCCCGCCAACCGCCCCACGCTGTAATCTCTTGCTTGCCTTCGCAAAGAATCGGCTCACCGATCACGCCCAGCACTTCCTCCCCATCTGCCAACCGCACCTTGCCAATGCAGAGTCCAGGTGGCTCCAGCAACAGCAGAAATGCCATTTTACTGGCGGGCACTGCCCAAATTTCGACGGCGATCGCTGCTCCACCCGCACTCACCCGCAGCATGGCAGGATGGCGATCGTTAATCGACCATAAGCGATAGGTCGGCTCTGTCAACGCCTCGCGCACAAAGGCGGCTTCCACCAATTGCATATTGGCGTTCAGTTCCAGTCCTTGCATTAGGGTGCCGTTTACAGCAAGATAAACCGTTGTTTTCATTCCAATCGAGTTTATACACACATCAGTCCGAAATCAATGTCACCCGATTGAACCATATTTGCTGTATCAATAGCACCAGCGCGAAGAATTTTGGCGAGACAGTGCTTTGTAGCAATAAGGATTCAGAAGTCAGAAACCAGGAGTCAGGAGAGATTCTGAGTTCTGACTACTGTTTTCAAAGTAAAGTAACCACAGGCATCTACAGGAAGATCAGCACTGGCTGTGGACAGCAGTTTCTCAGCCTTCTGTGTGATTGAGATAGTGAACCAGCGCGTCTAACCCTAAACGATAGCTGTCAGCCCCAAAGCCGCTAATTTGCCCGATCGCCACAGGCGCGATGTAGGAGTGATGGCGAAAAGCTTCGCGGCGGTAGAGATTGCTGAGATGTACTTCAACGGTAGGAATCGCGACAGCGGCAATCGCATCTCGGAGTGCCACACTGGTATGGGTGTACGCCCCTGCGTTAATTAAAATGCCTTGATACTGTCCGAAGGCAGCATGAATAGCATCGACCAGAACGCCCTCATGGTTAGACTGAAGCAATGAGAGGGTTACCTGAAGTGGTTTGGCAGCCTGCTCTAATTGGCGATCGATTGTGTCCAGAGTCACAGAACCATAGATCCCTGGTTCTCGCTGACCCAGCAGATTTAAGTTTGGTCCATGAAGTACCAAAATACTGAGCAAGCAATCGAAGCCCTTTCTCTAAAAAGCAATTCGCACTCGAGGCGCTTGCAAGACGCGAGCCTTGAAGCATAATGCCCACCGCTCAGAGCGACTCGCAGGTGCAACGAAGCACACAACTAGCGACGCTGAGAATCTTTCACTGGAATGGGAATCAACTCGCCCTCTGGCTGCACTTCAGGACCAAGAATGGCTTCGATTAGCTTTCGTGCCCATTCTTTTACTTTCTCAAGTACCTTTTCAAGGTAATCCATTGAACAGATTGCTCCTTCGCTATGGTTTCACTGCCACTCACGCCCTCTACCAGCGATTGAATGACGGGGTTAACCTGAATCACATACCTAAAATTGTACCCAATTTAGCAATTAGTTAACAGCCCGGAAAGAAACTGTGTAAATCGTGTGAATTATGAGTACGTGATCTAAGTCTTAATCAAACGTTGCAAATAAGCAAGTGGATTCTGCAACTATTCCAGTTTTGTTAATAATTGTCGTCGTAGATAATCTAGCGCAGTGGCGGCGCTAAGCCTACGAATCCAATCCCGCCCGCGCAGTGCGCCAAACTGATGCTCAAAGCTTTGCACGTCATCCAACCCTGCTAGCCCAATGTAGACTAGTCCAACGGGTTTGTCAGCCGTGCCGCCGTCTGGTCCGGCAATGCCTGTAATGCTGAGACCCCACGTGGTGCCGAGGCGCGATCGAACCCCGACTGCCATCTGCTTCGCCACGCTATGACTGACGGCACCAGACGCGTCCAAGTCTTGCTCGTTGATATCCAGCAGCCGTACTTTAATGGCATTGTCGTAGGCAATGACTCCGCCCCAAAAATAGCTGGAGCTACCAGGAACGGCAGTAATCGCTTCACCCAAGCCGCCCCCCGTACATGATTCGGCAACGGAAAGGGTCGCATGGGAATCTTTGAGCAGGGTGCCGACGACGGACGCAAGCGAATCACTGTCTGCGCCGTAGCAGTCCAGACCGCCAATCTGGCGAAGCTGCTGTTCTAGAGGTGCTATGAGTTGCTGTGCCTCGGCTTCGGAGTTGGCACGGGCAGAAATTCGGAGCTTTACTTCTCCATGATTGGCATAGGGCGCAACGGTTGGATTCTGAAGATCGAAGAACGCGTTCACCTTTTCTGCCAGTGCCGATTCGGAAATACCCCAAAACTTCAACGTTCGGCTGTGAATCGTGGTTTGTCCCCATCCCTGACTGCGAAGATAGGGCACGGCGACTTCGCGCCACATGCGCTGCATCTCTGCTGGCACGCCCGGAAACGTCAGAATAGTCAGACCGGGACGGGGTTGCCAGATGATGCCGGGAGCACTGCCAGAGTCGTTAGTCAGCACCGCTGCACCTTCAGGCAAGAGCGCCTGTTTGTGGTTGTTGGCAGTCATGGTGCGTCCGCGTTGGGTAAATTTGCGGGTGATATCGGCGAGAACTTCAGGATGCTCCACGAGGGGAACGCCAAAGCAGTTTGCCAACGTTTCGTGGGTCAGGTCGTCTGGCGTGGGACCCAGTCCGCCTGTAAAAAGAAGAAGTTGGGCACGATCGCTCGCAATCTTCACAACGCCTTTAATTCTCTCTGGGTTGTCGCCTACAACCGTTTGATAGTAGTGCGCCATCCCTAATTGCGCCAATGCTCGCGCTAAAAACTGGGCATTGCTGTTGAGGATATCGCCCAGAAGGAGTTCGGTGCCAACGCAGATAATTTCAACGCTTTGAGTCATGAAAAATAAGGCTGAGTTGGTTTAATCGCTAGCAGTCAGGCGAGGACATCGGTGCTAATGCTGTCTAGTTGTATCTTATCAACCCAGTAAATCGTCTACCCGCACGCTAAAGCCAGGCAGGATGATTTGAGTGTTGACGGTTTCGCCTCTGGTGAAGAGCGATCGTCTTTGGGTTGTCAGCACGGCAATCCAGCCGCTATCAGGCAAGACCAGCCAAACCTCCTGGCAACCAGACTCCAGATACTCGTTTGCCTTACTAAAGACAGCTTCAGCACAGTCGGTTGGAGAAATAATCTCGGCGATAAGCGGAAACACTTGGGGAAAAACATTCGGTTCACCAAACTGAGTCAGAAGCTCTGGCATAAGGTAAGCCAAATCAGGACGACGGATTTGCTTATTGGTACGACAAGGTGGCTCTGTGTAAAATTCTCCACCAAGATGATGCGTATCTTTAAAGTTGCCCCATAATTGTCCCAGCTTCGCCTGCACTCGACCTGTCTTCAACGTCATATCATTTTTTTCTACGAGTTGCCCATCCACCCACTCCATGTGATCAGGGGGATTGAGCAGGTAGTCTTCGATCGAGACACCTGGGCTTTTGCCAGAAGCAACTGTGGAGATCATTGCGAATCGTTCCTTGCAAGTGATTTCATAGCTCAAGAAGCCGCTTTTGACAGAGCCTTTAGCTTCTGTTCCAACTCTTTAACATAAGCTTGTAGGTGCTCTAGCTCGTCCACCATTTCCAGCACTGAGATGCCAATATCGGGTCTAATGTCGGGCTGAGCCGTATGGCTAATCTGGGTCTGTGCCCAGGCTTGTAGATCGTTTAGAGTCATCGTCTGATTCTCCAATCAAGCCAGCGGTTAGGATCGGGGCGGTAAACGGTGATCAAGCGAGCGTGTTGACTGACCTGATCGTAACTCCAGACTGAGTGAATCGGCTCGCCGATCGTATTAAATCCCAATATCAGATAGGCAGGCGTTGGGTAGGCATTGGTATACGCTTCGATCATTTCTCCTGACTCCACGACAGAAAGGTAGATTTCTCCAAGCACTAAATCATCTGCTGTCGCTTCATTGCGGCTATGACGAGAAGCCGTGACCCGATCGGCATTGATTGCTGTAATTAGGTCATCCAACTCCATTCCTAAAAAGCACCCTTTGTTTAAGCCGTAGCAGGGACAGGTGGATATTGTTGTAGCACCTGTTTGAGATAGTGCCCCGTATAGGAGCGGGTGTTTTCGGCGACCTCCTCGGGAGTACCCACGGCAATGATTTCGCCACCTCGATCACCGCCTTCGGGTCCCAGATCGATGACCCAATCAGAGCAGCGGATGACATCCAAATTGTGTTCGATGACCAACACAGTGTTGCCCTTGTCCACAAGCCGTTGCAGCACATCCAGCAGTTTGTGGACATCGTAGAAGGAGAGTCCGGTTGTCGGTTCGTCGATGAGGTAAAGGGTTTTACCTGTAGCGCGTCGGGAGAGTTCTGTTGCCAGTTTAACCCGCTGTGCTTCACCACCAGAAAGCGTCGGTGCCGTTTGCCCCAGGCGCACGTAGCCTAGACCGACATCCACCAGCGTTTGCAGCTTTGCCGCTGCCTGGGGAATATTTTTACAAAACTCCAGTCCTTCATCGACGGTCATGCCCAGCACATCGGCGATCGATTTCCCCTTGAATTTCACCTGAAGCGTTTCGCGGTTGTAGCGGGCACCTTTGCACACTTCGCACTGGACGTAAACATCGGGCAAGAAGTTCATTTCGATCACGTTTACACCCTGACCACCACACGCTTCACACCGTCCGCCCTTGACGTTAAAAGAGAACTGACCGGGCTTGTAACCTCTGGCTTTAGCTTCGATCGTCTCAGCAAAGACATCCCGAATAATATCGAAAGTGCCTGTATACGTCGCGGGGTTGGAGCGAGGGGTACGTCCGATCGGGGATTGGTCAATGACGATCGCCTTGTCGAGTGCGCTTAAGCCGCCGATCGGCTCCATTTCCTTCGGTTGCGGAGTTTTGCTACCAAAGTGGTTTTGCAGCGATGGATAGAGCAGTTCATTAATCAGCGTGGATTTGCCAGAGCCGGACACACCCGTAACCGAGACCAGATTGCCGAGGGGAATATCGACATTAATCTGTTTCAGATTATTGCGGTAGGCATTGCGGATTTTGAGCACACGACCATTGCCCGATCGACGCTGAGCAGGCGTAGTAATCACCTGTCGCCCTGAGAGATAGGCTCCGGTCAGAGATTCGGGAGCCTCTAGCATTGCTTCCAGGCTACCTTGAGAGACGATGCGCCCACCGTGTACACCTGCACCAGGACCAATATCCACGACGTAATCGGCAGCGCGGATGGTTTCTTCATCATGCTCGACCACAATGAGCGTATTGCCCAGGTTACGGAGCCGATGCAGGGTCTTGAGCAAGCGGGCATTATCGCGCTGGTGTAACCCAATACTTGGTTCGTCGAGGACGTAAAGGACTCCAGTAAGCCCAGAGCCAATCTGCGTTGCCAGCCGAATCCGCTGCGCCTCGCCCCCGGAGAGCGTCATGGCAGTCCGATTCAAGGTGAGATAATCCAGCCCTACATCCAGCAAAAACTGCAAGCGTGCTTTGATCTCACGCAGTACAAGGTCGGCAATCTGTGCCTGTCGTGAACTCAACTCAATGCTGTTCACCTGATTGAGACAGTCCCGAATCGAAACGCCCGTCAAATCGGCAATGCGGAACTGTCCTAACTTGACGGACAGCGCTTCGGGTTTGAGTCGCTTACCCTTGCAGTCTTCGCACGGCTGATCAACGAGATATTGCTCTAGTTTTTGCTTATAAGCGTCTGAATTGGCTTCTTGATATTGCTTCTCTAGCAGCGGCAATGCGCCTTCATAGCGACGCTGATAGCCTTTGTTTTGCCGATAGCGAGAATCGGTTTCAATCCAGATTGCCTCTTTAGAGCCATGCAGCAAGATATGACGCTGTTCATCCGTCAACTGACTCCACTGGGTCTGAATGTCAAACCCAAACGCTGCCGCAACGCTACAAAGAAGAGACAGATAGTAGGTGTTGTCTTTATCAGACCAGGGCGCGATCGCTGCATACACAGGCAAATCTGGGTTAGGCACCACCAGCTCTGCCGAGAACTTGCGATGGCTGCCCAACCCATGACAAGCAGGACAGGCACCATAGGGCGAATTGAAGGAAAACAACCGGGGCGATAGTTCTTCCATGACTGCGCCGTGTTCAGGACAGGCGAAGTTTTCGGAGAAGACGAGGGGAGTGGGGAGTGGGGAGTGGGGAGTGGGGGCACTGCCGTAGTCACCGCCTTTTTCGGCGGCGCGGAGAGCTTGTCCCATTGGAAGCTCGACGACATTGCTGCCGGACTCCTGGGTTTTGGCTGCTGATTCCTCTTGCAGAATGTCAATCACTGCAATGCCACTTGAATGCTTCAAGCAGGTGCCGAGAGAATCAGTGAGGCGTTCTTCAATCCCGGCTTTCTTGACCAGACGATCGACGACAATTTCGATCGTGTGCGTCTGGTTTTTATCCAGTTCGATCGCGTCGCTCAGTTCTCGCACTTCGCCGTTAATGCGAACCCGCACAAAGCCATCGGCGGCGAGGCTGGATAGCTGTTTCTTGTGCGTCCCTTTTTTGCCACGTACGACAGGCGCAAGAATTTGAAAGCGTGTGCGATCGGGCAGTTCCATGACCCGATCGACCATTTGATCAATACTCTGGGGTGAAATGGCGCGATCGCAGTGAGGACAATGGGGAATGCCTGCCCGTCCGTACAGCAGCCGCAGATAATCGTAAATCTCAGTAACGGTGCCGACTGTGGAACGGGGATTATGTGAGGTAGATTTTTGATCGATGGAAATTGCCGGACTCAAGCCCTCGATCGCGTCTACATCTGGCTTATCGACCTGCCCCAAAAATTGACGGGCGTAAGCGCTCAGCGATTCTACGTAGCGGCGCTGCCCTTCCGCAAAAATTGTGTCAAACGCCAGCGATGACTTGCCCGACCCAGAAACGCCCGTGAACACAATCAGGCGATCGCGGGGTAGCTCCAGGTCAATATCTTTCAGATTGTGCTGTCGCGCCCCTCGGATGCGAATCGTATTTTGGGCGATGGCATCACTGGCGGGATGGATGTCATGCGACTCGGCTAAAGGATTCTTAGAACCGTTAGCTTGCTGAGAACCGTTAGCGCGATCGGACATAGGGGCGGAAAAAAATAATCTTTCCTATTCTATCGCTCTCCGCTCCGAGTCAGGAATGAATGACTTCTTGCTACTTGTTCAAGTCTTCCCAACCTGTATTGCACTGAGACAGGCTACCCGTAGCTGCACTGGGCGTAACACCTGCCGGATTACCGCTGGACGGTCGTTGCGACTGACAAAGAATCGCGATCGCCGTGAAAACGCCCGTATTGACATTATCGACCTCAACGGCACCTGTATGCGCTCGCAATGTCACAGCGTTGCGTGGATAGGAGACGTTTCTAATAATTGCAGCGGGGCTACCCGCCGAGAGGTCTACCGCATAGGTAAAGTTATTGGTGCTGGTTTTGATGCCAATACCCAGAGAAGGAAAGTCCATCGCAAATTGGCTGCGTTCCAGGTAGTAAGCCTGTTGAGCGCGATTGCTCGCACCAATAAACTGTTTGGCTTCTGCTTCTTTGGCTTTGTTTGCCTGACTAAGAAACGACGGTAGGGCGATCGACGAGAGGATGCCGATGATAATGATCACAACCAGCAGCTCAATCAACGTGAACCCTTGCCCCTGCCGCCGCTGCACAAGCGCTTGCCAAAATTTAGCTTCAAACGTCGTCTTCACTCGCTTGAGCACTCCAGGTGGATGTTACATTTCTAGCCTTCCCTGTTTTGCTAGAAATACAGCTACGTAAGATTCCTGATTTGTTGCGTACAGCATGGCTGTGCCTGTAGAGTGATGCAGCGAACGAACAGATTCCACAAGATTAGCTAGGCTTGATGAATACTGCTTAACACAACTGAGCCACTACTCCCGACAGAGGTAGACGTATGTACGAGCAAGAACTGATTACCACAGCAAAGGCAATGGTTGCGCCTGGTAAAGGGATTCTGGCGGCTGATGAGAGCTACAGCACCGCGAACAAGCGCTTTGAAAAGCTGGGCATTCCCACAACCGAGGAAATGCGTCGGGCATATCGCGAAATGCTGTTTACCGCTCCTGGCATCGGTGAGTTTTTTAGCGGCGTGATTCTGTTCGACGAAACAATTCGTCAGGCAACAAAGGACGGTAAGCCCTTCACTGAAGTTCTGTTAGACGCTGGCATTCTTCCTGGAATCAAGCTGGATGAGGGGGCAAAACCCTTAGCAAAAGCGCCCGGTGAAACGGTGACAGAAGGCTTGGATGGGTTGCGCGATCGCATTGCCGAGTACTACAAAATGGGCGCACGTTTTGCTAAGTGGCGGGCTGTCATCACGATCGGCAAAGGTATGCCTTCCCATCGTTGTCTTGATACCAATGCTCATGCCCTCGCCCGGTACGCGGCGCTGTGTCAGGAAGGGGGATTGGTGCCGATCGTCGAACCAGAAGTGTTGATGGATGGTGATCACACGCTGGAGCAGAGCTATGGCGTGCATCATGAAGTCCTTAAGACCGTGTTTGATGCACTCTACGTTCAGGGCGTTGAACCCGAGCAAATGATCCTTAAGCCCAGTATGGTTATTCCTGGTGAAAAAGCGTCGAAGCAGGCAAGCGTCGAAGATGTGGCGCGATGGACAGTGAAATGCCTGCGAGAACGGGTTCCGGCTGCTGTTCCTGGTTGCGCGTTTCTCTCTGGTGGGCAAAGCGATGAGGCAGCAACTGCCCACTTAAGCGCGATGAATAGCCTGTTCAAAGAGCAACTGCCGTGGACGCTTACTTTCTCGTATGGTCGGGCGCTTCAGCAAACCGCCATGCAAACCTGGAATGGTCAAGATGCAAACGTGCCAGCAGCTCAAAAAGAACTACATCGCCGAGCGAAGCTGAATAGCGCCGCTGCTTTAGGGCAGTACCAGTCGGAGATGGAAAAAGTCGCGGCTTAGTCTACCCGTCCGTGATTGTAAAACATAGGCTAACTGGGTCAAAGTCCACTAAAGGGACTTAAAAACTGAGCAAGATTCAACCCGTTTAAACGGGTTTCGCACCGTTAGCCCGGATTTTTAATCACGGGCGGCATGGCAACAGAGTGACAGTCTTTTTAGACGCTTCAAAGCTTCCCTTAGGCGATCGCCGCTTATCCCACCACAAAATTCACCAGTTTTCCCGGCACGACAATCACCTTTTTGATGTCCTTCCCGTCGGTATGTTTCTGGGCGATTTCTGATGCACGAGCCTGTTGCTCTAGCGCTGCTTTGTCGTCAGCGATCGCCGTTGAAACCTGAATCGTACCCCTGGTTTTGCCGTTGATCTGAATCACAACGGTTTTTTCGTCCTCAATTAATGCGGCTGGATCAGCCGTCAGCCAGGACTGAGTGTGAACCGAATCCGAATGTCCCAAGTTGTGCCAGAGTTCCTCGGCAATGTGAGGTGCAAAGGGAGCCAACAACAGCAGCAGCGCCCGAATGCCCTCTGCATATACAGGTGAATCCTTACAAGAGGTATCCGTCAGTGCATTGCTCAGCTTCATCAGCTCTGAAACGGCTGTATTGAACTGATACTCGCCCTCCAAGTCATCGGTAATGGCATCGATCGCGGTATGGATCAATCGTCTTAGTTCTTTTTCAGGCTTGGTGAGGGATGTAGAAGTCTTCTCCTTACGCCTCTCCCCTCTCTCCTCACCTCCATACTCCGTCACCAACCGCCAGACCCGATTCAAAAAGCGTGATTGCCCTTCTACATCTGCCTCATCCCACTCCAGATCCTTCTCAGGAGGCGCTTTGAACAGAATGAACATCCGCGCTGTATCGGCACCGTACTTGCCAATCACCTCTCCGGGAGCCACACCGTTGTACTTGGATTTGGACATCTTTTCATAGACCAACTCTAGCGGATCGCCCGTTTCTGGGTCGATCGGATGAGTCAAATCGGCGATCTGCGCTGCAATGACGTACTTACCCGTGTGCGGATTTTTGTAGGTTTTGCCCTGCACCATCCCCTGCGTGAGCAAACGCTTGAAGGGTTCGCCGAAGTTAAGCAAGCCGCGATCGCGCAACACTTTGGTAAAAAACCGCGAATAGAGCAAGTGCAAAATCGCGTGTTCGATCCCGCCCACGTACTGATCCACAGGCATCCAGTCGTTGGTCTTCGCGGGATCAAAGACTTGCTGCGCATCCGTCGCATCGGGATAGCGCAAGAAATACCACGACGAATCAATGAAGGTATCCATCGTGTCAGTTTCGCGCCTTGCTGCCGTCCCGCAGGTCGGACAAGGCACATTCACCCACGACTCCAACGTCGCCAGCGGTGAGCCTCCCCGTCCAGAAAGTTCCACATTCTCTGGCAATTGCACAGGCAACGCCGCATCCGGCACTGCAACGGCTCCACACTTCGGGCAGTGAATAATCGGAATCGGCGCACCCCAGTAGCGCTGCCGCGAAATTAGCCAATCCCGCAGACGATACTGAATCCGCGCCTTGCCAAAGCCTTTCAGCTCGGCGTATTGAACGATCGCAGTTTTTGCCTCGATCGACAGCAAGCCATCAAATGCGCCGGAATTGATTAGAACGCCCAGTTCGGTAAATGCCTGGGTCAAGGGAGTGGGGAGTGGGGAGTGGGGAGTGGGGAATGATGTCCCTTCTGCCTCCTGCCCTCTGCCTTCTGCCCCTCCCACTGGCGCAACGACTGCTCGAATTGCCAATCCCTGCTCTTTTGCAAATTTGAAGTCCCGGACATCATGGGCAGGCACCCCCATCACTGCACCTGTGCCGTACTCATACAGCACATAGTCTGCAATCCAGATGGGGATTTCTTCACCTGTAAAGGGATTGATTGCCTTGCCGCCTGTGGGAATGCCGCGCTTAGGCTTATCTTCTGCCGTGCGCTCCAATTCACTTTGGTCAGAAATTTCTTGCACGAAGGCATCGACAGCGGCTTTGCGATCGCTCGTTGTCACCACTTGTGTCAGCGGATGCTCTGGAGCTAGGACGACGTAGGTCACGCCATACACGGTATCGGGACGGGTGGTGAACACGCCAATTTTTTCATTGGAATTAGCGATCGGAAACTCCAGGTACGCGCCCGTCGATTTGCCAATCCAGTTTGCCTGCATCAGCTTGACCCGCTCAGGCCAGCCTGTTAGCGTCTCCAAATCGTTCAACAACTGTTCGGCGTAGTCGGTAATTTTGAAGAACCACTGGCGCAGCAGCTTGCGCTCGACTTTTGCGCCCGATCGCCACGATTTGCCTTCACTATCCACCTGCTCGTTTGCCAGCACCGTCTGGTCGATCGGATCCCAGTTCACCGCCGACTCTTTCTGGTACGCCAGTCCTGCCTGCAAGAATTGTAGAAAAATCCACTGCGTCCATTTGTAGTAGTCAGGCGAACAGGTCGCGACCTCGCGGCTCCAGTCGTAGGACAGCCCCAACCGCTTTAGTTCGGTTCGCATCTGGTCGATGTTCTGGTACGTCCATTTGGCAGGATGCACACCCCGATCGATCGCCGCATTCTCCGCAGGCAGCCCAAACGCATCCCAACCCATTGGGTGCAGCACTCGATAGCCCTGCATCCGCCGCACCCGCGCCAGCACATCCGTAATCGTGTAGTTGCGGACGTGCCCCATGTGCAAACTACCCGACGGGTAGGGAAACATGGACAGCGCGTAAAATTTTGGCTTGCTGCGATCGTCAGGCGTGAGGTCTACTCCTTGCTCTGCCCACGTTTGCTGCCAGCGCTTTTCAATTGATGCGGGGGTGTAACGGGACTCCACGAAAACGGCTCCTACTCAGTCCTTTTGCTATACTCTACCCTACAAAGAAACGGCAACAACTGCCATGACGAATCTCTTACAAGCCATACATAATGTTGTTCACAGTCCTATTTCAGACTTAGTGAGCCACTACAAGGGGAAGAATAGAATTAATGGCGTTGGTGATGCTCTTGAAGTTTTCATCAAAGATGCCTTTGCAGGCACCATTAACGCAAATAACGAAAGCGAGAGACTGGAAAAATACGCCGAAGTCTTTTCGTATACTGGCAATCAAAATAATCCACCAGATTTAATGATTAAAAGCGGCGATGCGGTAGAGGTTAAAAAAATTGAATCGTATGGTTCCCAGATTGCGCTCAACAGCTCTTACCCAAAAGCAAAGTTATTTTCTGACGATCCCATGATTGCCAAAGCTTGCCGAACTTGTGAAGCTTGGTCAGAGAAAGACATTATTTACGCAATTGGTGTCATCAACCAACAAAAATTAAAACTTTTGGCTCTCCCGGCTTTGCGCTGATAAGACAACCTTATATCAAACTATCACTGGGTTTCAGCCGTCGATCGGGCGGCATTTTGTAGCCTTTCATACGATTTCAACCACAGATCCGGAAGAGCCTTACTTATTCACGATAGTTAGCTTTCTAAAATTATGAAGGTTGTATCTTTATTTTCGGGCTGTGGCGGTTTAGACCTTGGTTTTTATCAGGCAGGTTTGCAGGTGATTTGGGCAAATGAAAACGATAAATCTATTTGGGAAACCTACGAACTTAATCATGCTGAGACAGTCTTAGACAAAAGAGATATAAGAGATGTTAAATCATCAGAAATACCTGACTGTATTGGCATTATTGGCGGACCACCTTGCCAAAGTTGGAGTGAGGCTGGTGCTGGGCGAGGGATCGATGATTCTAGAGGACAACTTTTTCATGAATACATTAGAATCGTACAAGATAAGAATCCTTTATTTTTTGTGGCTGAGAATGTTAGTGGGATTTTAGCAGAAAGGCATAGTCATGCTTTTTCTAACATTCTATGTATGTTTAAAGATTGTGGTTACGAAGTAGCTTACAAGCTCTTAAATGCCAAATATTTTAATGTGCCTCAAGACCGACAAAGAGTAATTATTGTCGGTTATCGAGAAGATCTTTGA
>Ga0209591_10000876_pt1 | contig 38643 bp, 33 predicted proteins | sample MAT01_FD_187207 | JGI IMG/M metagenome (GOLD analysis project Ga0209591, IMG submission 187207) | Freshwater microbial communities from Lake Fryxell liftoff mats and glacier meltwater in Antarctica - MAT-01 (SPAdes) (version 2) | ecosystem: Environmental > Aquatic > Freshwater > Ice > Liftoff... | reverse complement strand
CGATGCAGCGATCGATCCGGCAGGCCCTGTCGCCGTCCAGCTTGGGGTCGATGAGTTGCTCAAGCGCGCGCGCCAGGCGCTGACCGACCAGCGCCTGATCGCGCCGCCCGACGACAACGCCATCGAGTACTACCTGCAGGTGCTGGCGCAAGAGCCTTCGAATCCGCAGGCCACGCAGGCATTGGTCGACGTCTTCCCACTCGCTGCGGGAAATGCCGAGCGCGCGCTGGCGCAGCGGCAGGTCGATGAAGCCGCGCGCATCGTTGCCCTGCTCGATCGCGTCGACCCGCGCTCCTACACCGTAGCGACATTGCGCACCAAGCTGGCTGCAGCGCAAGCCGCGCAACAGCGCGAGACTCAACAGCAGGCGCAACAGGCCGCTGCTGCGGCAGCAGCGCAGGCGGCAGCGCGTATTGAAGCGGCCACGCCACCTCCCGCCCCGGCCACGCCGCCAGCAGAAGTCACGCCAGCGGCTGCACCGGCGCCTGTGGTTGTTGCACCGGCGCGCGCGCCGACGCCACCTGTCGCTGCGCCTGTGACCACGCCTTCAGCGGCGCCTGCAACAGCGCCTGCAGCAGAACCTGCGCGGGTGATCGAAAGCCGCGCACGGCCGGTGCGCCAGGCACCACCGGTTTATCCCACCGATGCCGCGCGCAGACGCCAGGAGGGCTGGGTCGAACTGGAGTTCGTCGTGGCTGCCGACGGCAGCGTTCGCGACGTCTCGGTGCTGCGCTCGCAGCCGACGCGCGTTTTCGATCGGGAAGCGGTTCGCGCGATGCAGCAATCGCGCTTCGAGCCTGCGCTGCGCAATGGGCAGCCGGTCGAATCCCGCGAACGCCAGCGAATCGAGTTCAGGCTCTGAGCGGGCGCGCCGGCCCGGATGATTCCGGGTTCTGCGACTGCCACACTGCGGTCGCGGCAGCCATCGGCGCGCGGCGGCACAGTTTGTCACGCGATTCGACTTCGATCGTGGGCTGGAGTGGCCATTCGCGTCGCGCGCGGGCATGCGCTTTGCCTACTGTCTGGTGTGATCCCACCGCAGGAGCAAGCCGTGAACCGCCACTATCCGAACCGCTCTGGCGCCCGCGCCGGCGGCACCATGCAACTTCCACTGGTCAGTGCGCTGGCGAAGATCTTGCTGCTGACCAGCGCCATGCTGCATCCGGCGATCGCGTCGGCAGCAGTTTGGCAGAGCAGTCGCTGCAGCGCTGTTGCTGTAGTTGATCGAGCGAGCATCGACGTGCCGTTCGCGATCGCTGGCGTCGTAGCACAGTAGCGGCGCCGGCACGCTGCATCGCTACGGCAGCGCCGCGTGCTCGCCGATCTCGATGACCAGCGACAGATCCACCGCACTGCTGTCCGGGTTCAATCGCAACGCTTGAATGCGCTGGCGAATCCGGGTCCGCTCGTCCGGAGTGGTGCGGGCAGCGAGTACGCCGGAGCGCTCGGCGATCACCGCGAATGCGACGGCTGCAGGAGACGGTTGCGGCGCGCGTGCAACCTCGTGCAGGCGGTCGAACACGACTCGCAGGGCCTGCATCGAACGCACGGGGTAGCGGTGCAGAACGAAGGCTTGCCGGTAGTCGTGCACGACGTCGCGTGCGACCAGACTCGCCAACAGCCGGCGGTCGATCGAGCCCAACTTGCGTGCGATACGCTCTATCGCATCTGCGATGCTGGTGTCGGCAGACGCGAGGGCTTTGCCGGCGATATCGAGCAGTGGATTGAAATCAGGCAGGTTGTCGAGCAGGGCGATGCCGCGCCCGCGCCGTGCGACCCTGCGCGACAGCACCAGGTCGGCGAGCACTGCGGCGCAGGCCCCACGCGAAAGTGCCCTGCGCTCGATCCCGCGCGAAACGGTGCCGCGTTCGGGGTCCAGCGCGAGGAGTACAAGCTGTTCTGCGATGATCATGGGAGAGTCGATCCGTCACGCGCAGCCGCTGCGCGTGAGCAGTCAAGATTTGGCGGTAACGCCCCGCCGGCTCCCCCTGGTGCGGCGATGCCGGACCTCAATCCCAGCGCAGGATTCAGCCCGCACATCGTGCCGGCGTAGTGGCATCGGCGCGGTGAAGCTTGGCGGATGCCGCGCGCTCCGGCAAGTCGCAGCTCAAGGTGCAGGCGCTGTTGCGGCGCGGGCCACGCGGCGCACTGGCGCTGCCGGCTTGCTGCCTGCCAGCTTGTCCAATCCGAGCCAGTCTGTCTTGGGCAGGCCCAGATACGCATCGAGCAAGGTCGGCAGCAATCCGGAGGGCACGCCCGATTCGTTGTTCCACATCAACACCACTCCAAGGTCGTGATCGGGCAGCAGCGCGAACATGGCGCGATAGCCCTGCACCGCGCCGCCGTGGAAGACCATCCGGTGCCCGGCATAGTCGTAGTAGCGAAAGCCCAGCGCATACTGCGCATCGCGGACCCGCTCGCGCCGCCACGGAATGCGGCTGGTTTCGCCGGGCGTTGCCACCTCCGGCGCATGCAGTTCGTCGAGCAGGTCCTGCGGCAACACGTCCGGTCGATGGCCCAGCTGTGCCAGCGCCCACTGCGCCATGTCGGCGATGCTGGCGTTGGCGCCGGCAGCCGGCATCACGCGGTAGTAGGTTTCCTTTGGACGCACCGGCGCAAAGCCGTGCGGACCGCGCACATGCGGACGTGCCCAGTCGCCGCTGGCTTCCAGCGCGACGCGGCCGAAGGTTGCGGTCTGCATGCCCAGCGGATGGAACAGGCGGCGTTCGACTTCGTAGCTGTAAAAGCGCCCGGTGCTGGCGAACGCGATATCGCCGGCCAGGCTGTAGGCGATGTTCTGGTACGCAAAGCAGTCGCCTGGCTGACACGACAGCGGCAATTCACGCAGCTTGTAGACCAGCATCGGATACGACTCGTCGCGCTCGAGCACGCGGTCGAGCGCGTTGTAGGGTAGACCGACCCGATGGCTGAGCAGGTCGCGCAGGGTAACCCGCGGGGCGGCACGGCTGTCGCTGAGTTCGAACATCGGCACCAGCGATTGCACCGACTCGTTCCAGTCAATGAAACCATCGCGCACCAGCAGTGCGATACAGGTAGATGCCAGACCTTTGGACAGCGAGGCGAGGCGGAATACGGTGCGCTCATCGACCGCGCGGCGGCTGACGGCGTCGGCCACCCCGAGGCCACGCGCGCTGACCACCTCACCGCCGTGCACGACGGCGATCGCGAGGCCGACGATCTGGCCGCTGGCGGCAACCCGATCTGACACCGACTCGAACTCGGCCAGCACGCGCTTGAATGTCGCCGGATTGTCGCCGGGCACGCGCGGCGGCGGCGCGTCTGCAAGGGCTGTCGGCGCGCGCGGCAGCGGTTCGGCGTGCACGCGAACCGTCGCCGTCGCCATGCCGAAGGTCACGGTCGTTGCCAGCAGGAGACGCCAAACCACCATGTTATGCTCACTGTGAAGTGTGCGGCTGCCGATTCCAGGCAAGGATGGCGCCGCTTGCAGCGTATCTGCTACGTGTCGCCATGGCGAACTGCCGGCAGCGACATCCACCAAGCCTGTCGACGGAGCATAGTATGACGACCTTGATCATCCTCGTGGTGCTGGTGGTGTTCGCCTTCTGGGCGATCGGCATGTACAACGGGCTGGTGATGGCGCGCAACGCGTTCAAGAACGCCTTTGCGCAGATCGACGTGCAGCTGACCCGTCGCCACGACCTGATCCCGAACCTGGTCGAAACCGCCAAGGGCTACATCAAGCACGAGCGCGAAACGCTGGAGGCCGTGATCGAGGCCCGCAACATGGCGGTGACCGCGCAGAAGGCGGCGGCCGGCAATCCCGGCGATCCTGTCGCGATGCAGCAGCTATCGGGCGCCGAAAACGCGCTGACGGCCACCATGGGCCGTTTGTTTGCGCTGGCCGAGGCCTACCCGGACCTCAAGGCGAACCAGAACATGATGCAGCTGTCCGAGGAGCTGACCACGACCGAGAACAAGGTCGCGTTCGCGCGCCAGGCCTACAACGACTCGGTCATGGGCTACAACAACAAGCGCGAGGTGTTCCCCAGCAGCATCGTGGCGAACATGTTCGCGTTCGCCGCCGCAGCGCTGCTCGAGATCGACGATCCGGCCAAGCGCGAAGTGCCGCAGGTGAAGTTCACCTAAGCCGCAGGCGACGCGCCGGGCGGCAATCTGCGCACCGCGCGTCGCCAGCCGCATGGACTTCTTCGCCCAGCAAGCCGTAGCCCGCAGTCAGTCGCGTCGGTTGCTGGTGCTGTTCGCACTTGCGGTCGTGTGCATCGTGCTGGCGATCGACGCGGTGGTGCTGGTGGCGCTCGTGCAGGGCATGGACGACGCGGCGCGCGCCGCCGCCGAGGGCAGTCTGCTGGGCCCGCACCTTGGGCCGCTGTTGGCCACCTCGGTGCTGACCCTGGCTGTCATCGTGATCGCCAGCCTGGTCAAGATCGGCAAGCTGCGCGGCGGCGGCGGTGTGGTCGCGCGCGAGCTCGGCGGCACCCTGGTGTCGATGGATACCCGCAACGCACGCCATCGCCGTCTGCGCAACGTGGTCGAGGAGATCGCGATCGCGTCCGGCGTGCCGGTCCCCGAGATCTACGTGCTCGAACACGAGTCCGGTATCAACGCCTTCGCCGCTGGATGGTCGCCCGCGGACGCGGCCGTTGCGGTCACCCAGGGTGCGATCGACCAGCTCACCCGCGACGAGCTGCAGGGCGTGATCGCGCACGAGTTCAGCCATGTGCTCAATGGCGACATGCGGCTGAACATCCGTCTGATGGGGTTGTTGTTCGGCATCCTGGTGATCGGCATCGCCGCGCGCGAGTTCCTGCTGCGCGCGCGCGGTGGTGGGCGCGATGGCGCGGCCTTGCTGGTGATCGCGCTGGCGGTGATGATCATCGGCTATGTAGGGCTGTTCTTCGGCCGCCTGATCAAGGCCGGCGTTTCGCGCCAGCGCGAATATCTGGCCGATGCCTCGGCGGTGCAGTTCACCCGCCAGAACCAGGGTCTGGCCGGCGCGCTGAAAAAGATCGCAGCGACCACGGGCGGATCCAAACTCACCGCGCACGATGCCGAGGAAGTCAGCCACATGCTGTTCGGCGACGGCGTCGGATATTCCCGGCTGTTCGCCACGCATCCGCCGTTGATCGAACGGCTGCAGCGACTGGATCGACAATTCAAGCCCAGCGAGCTGGCTGCATTGAGCGCAAGCTTCGCGCACAATCCGCCGACCGGCGATGACGATCTCGACGCCGCCCCGGTCAGCGGTTTCGCTGCATCTGCGCCTGCCGCTGCGGCCCCGCCACCGCTGCCGGCCGCGAACTCCGATGTGCGCCTGCGCGCGCGCGGCGTGATCGCCCAGGTCGGCAATCCCGCGGCCGATGATTTTCGTGCGGCAGCCCAGATTGCGGCAGCGATCGAGCCGGCGCTGCGCGAGCTGGCCCACGCGCAGGCGAGTGCGCCCGCGCTGGTAGTGGCGCTGGCGCTGGACGCCGACGCCACGCTGCAGGTGCCGCAGCTGGCGTTGGCCAGTGCAGCCTTCGGCGCTGCGTTCGCCGCAGAAGTGGCCAGCGTGGTCGGGCGCATGTCCGGCCTGCACCCGCTGCAGCGACTGCCGTTGGCGGCGATCGCGTTCCCGGCTCTGCGGCGTCGACCTTCCACCTGGCTGGTGCGCTACATCGACCTGCTCGAGCAGCTCGCCCGCGTCGACGGCAGTGTGCACCTGCACGAGTACTGCCTGCTGCGCCTGCTGCGCACCCAGCTCGGCGATTCGATGGACCCGTCGCGCAGCGGCAAGCCTGGCAGCCATCGGCTGTCCGAGTCGAAGGCGCAGGTCGCCGATCTGCTCGCCGTGCTGGCGCGCTCGGGCCAGGCGAACAGCGAGTTCGCGCGGCGCGCGTATCTGGCGGGAATCCTTGCGATCTTCCCCACCGGCGCGCCGAACTACACACCGCCGAACGACTGGACCGCCGCACTCGAGCGCGCATGGCCCGCGCTGGATCGGCTCAATCCAGCCAGCAAGCAGCTGCTGCTCGAAGGCCTGGTCAAGACCATCACCCACGACGGCCGCTGCGCGCTGGCCGAGGCCGAACTGCTACGCACCATCTGCGCGGTGTTGCACTGCCCGCTGCCGCCACAGCTGGCGGCTTGAGCGGCTGAAGTCGCGCGTAACGCGCCCAGAAATCGCAGAATCTGTCGCGGTACCCGGCGCGCGGCGCGATACCGCCGGCGCGCAGTTCAAGCCCCGATTGGCGGTCGGCTGGATGGCGTGGCCAAGCTGGCAGGCCTGCGACCGCGGGTTGCCCGTTGATCGCGTAGCTGGCCCACAGCGACTGCATGTCGGCCGCGAGCTGCTGGATCCCCGGGCCGAAGTCGGACATCGGGCTGAACAGCAGCGGGATTTCCAGACCGTGGAATGCGGCGAGCTCGGGTTGGTTGGGCAGGCTCTGGGTGAGGTAGTCAGCGAACACCGGATTGCCGCGCGCGGCATGATCGCGCGCTGCACGCGCAGCAGGACAGATGAATGCCACAGCGGTGTTGAGCGCCGTCCACGCCCGCCACACCGGCATGAAGGCTGCGGCCGGGTACTGCGCCAGTGCCGCATGGCGATCAGCGGCGACAAACGCGAGCGCACCAGCGACTCGTAGGCCGCCGCGGTTTGCGGCCGTTGCGCGACGGGCACCAGGGATGTGGTCTCGTCCTCGTTGATGCCGATCATCATCGGTACCTGCGCGGCCGTGCCCTCGCGGATCGCGTCGCCCAAGCCTGCGTTCAGCGCGAAGCCGTCGATCACTTCGGCGTAGCTTTCGCCGCTGCCGGAAAACGCCACCGCGCCTTCGCCCGCGGTCACCAGTTCGGCGGCGGTTTTCGCACGCAGGCATTCGCGCGCATCGGATTGCGGGCAGCCAAGGCGCTGCTTGATCCGATCGCCCTTAGCGACCGCCGGCTCGCGCGATCCGTTGCTGATGAGCAGCCTCGGTACGGTCACCGTGCAAACGCCGCTCTGGATGATCGCGCGCGCGAACAGACCTGTGGCAAGCGGTGAGGCGAGCACGGCGCACACGCTGACGCCGCCGGCCGACTCGCCGAAGATGGTGACGTTGGCGGGATCGCCGCCGAATGCGCCGATGTTGTCGCGCACCCAGCGCAGTGCTGCGAGCTGATCGAGCAGGCCATAGTTGCCGGTGCCCGGCTGATCGGGGTGTTCGCCGATCAACTCGCGGAATGCGGCATAGCCGAGCGGGCCGAGTCGATAGTTGATCGACACCAGTACGATGCCGCGCTGCGCGTAAATGCTGCCGTCGTACAAGGGCCTCGCGCCGAGCAGCTGCGAGGATCCGCCCTGCACGTGGCCGCCGCCGTGGATCCAGACCATGACCGGGAGCGGCGTTGAATCGTGCGCGGCGGACTCAGGTGCCCACACGTTCAAGCTCAGGCAGTCCTCGTCGGTGCGCGGCGGCGCGCCGCCGAAGAATCCCTGTGCCGGCGCCTGCGGGCATCCGGGTCCGAACTCGGTGGCGGCGAGCACGCGTTGACGGCTGCGCGCGGCCTGCGGTGCGCGCCAGCGCAGTGTGCCCGTGGGCGCTGCGGCGAACGGGATACCGCGCCAGGCGATGGTCGCGCCGGTATCGGCAGCGCCAGCCAGCAGTCCCTCGCGCGTCGCTGCAGTGCGCGGTGTCGGAAACAAACCGGAGATCCGCTGCAGCCTGATCTGCCGGTTCCATGTGCCACCCGCAGCCCCCGCATGGACCGCAGCCATCGACAGCTGATTGTCCAGACCCGCCAGCGGCAGCGGCGTGGTCAGCGACAGCGCCAGCGGGCCGCCATCGCGTGCGATCAGCGCCGCCGTCGGGCAGTTCCTGCAGTAGCCCCGATCCGAGATCCAGCGCGTCGCAACGGCGAAATCGTTGTCGACGGTCTGTGCGAGCGACCAGCGCGGTGCGCCAGCGGCAGCGTAGAAATACAGCAGATTCGCCGAGAGCAGCGCGCCGGCTTGCGGCAGGAAGTAGGTGGTCAATCCCCATCCGCTTATCGTCCGGGCCGCCCCACCAGGTACCGTCCATGCCGCGCTCTGGAGCGTCCGACGCCGGCAACAGCGGCTCGATGCACCAGCGACTGCGTTGGCCGCCGATGCTGAAGCTGAGCTCCGCGAGCGCACCCGCGGCGCAGCGATCGGTGCCATCGCTGCAAGGCGCCTGCGCGGCGGTGATGCCAAAGCGCAGTTGCAGCGTGCCGATATTCGGTGCGCGCACGTCGGGTCGTTGGCTGTCGCCGACATTGGCGAAGCGCAACAGCGGTTGCTCGGATCCACCGGCGTCCAGTGAGCCTTGCGCGGCGAACCACTCCGGCTCGCCGGTTTCATCGAAGGTGTAGAGGTTGACCAGGTACGTATCGCCACTGCGCTGGATGTCGATGCCGTGTCCGTTGCGTGCGCGGTCGAACCACGGCCCGAGCGGTGCCGCGGCGATTGCGTTGCCGCACCAGATCAACAGCAATACCGCAGCTGCCTTGCGCATGACTCACCATTGCCTCGACCAGCCCCGGATGCAACGCATGGCGGGGCTGGCGGTTGACCGCCATGAGCCGCCGGACCGCGCTCAGGCGGCCAGGATCATCGCGCTCGCCTTCTCGGCGATCATCACGGTCGGTGCGTTGGTGTTGCCGCCGACCAGGCGCGGCATCACCGAGGCGTCGACCACGCGCAGCGCTTGCACGCCATTCACGCGCAGCTGCGGGTCGACCACCGCGCTCGCATCGCTGCCCATGCGGCAGGTCCCTACCGGGTGATAGATGGTCTCGGCCTTGCGGCGCACGAAGGCGGCGAGCGCGGCATCGTCCTGCGCAGCACTGCCGGGGAAGATCTCCGCACCGCGCCAGGCCGCGAATGCCTCGCTGCCGAGCACCTCGCGCGACATCCGTACGCCCTCAACCAGCATCTGCAGGTCCAAGCCCTCGGGATCGCTGAGGTAGTTCGCGTGGATGCGCACCTTGCTCGACGGATCGGCCGAGGCCAGCGCCAGATGGCCGCGCGAGCGCGGCCGCAGTGCGCAGGCGTGCAGGGTGAACCCATAGCCCGGCAAGCGATTGCGTCCATGGTCGTCGAGGATCGCCGGCACGAAGTGGAACTGGATGTCCGGGCGCTCGTCGGGCGCCAGGCGTGAGCGCAGGAACCCGCCGCTCTCGGCCACGTTGCTGGTGCCGATGCCGCTGCGGTGCACGTAGTAGTTCCAGGCCACTGCCAGGTCGTTGGTGTGGTCGTAGGTGACCGGCTGCGTGCACTGGTACACCGTGCACGCGTCGAGATGATCGTGCAGGTTGCGGCCTACCTCGGGTGCGTCGTGGTGCACGCTGATGCCGTGCTGGCGGATCGCATCGGCAGGCCCGATGCCCGAGAGCATCAACAGCTGCGGCGAGTTGAGCGCGCCGCCGGCGAGGATCACCTCGCGTGCGGCCTGCGCGCGCTGCAGCTCGCCGCGATGGCTGAACTCCACGCCCACCGCGCGGCCGCGGTCGAGCAGCACGCGCTGGGTCAGGGCGGCGGTTCTCACGCTCAGGTTGTCGCGCGATTTCGCCGCGTTCAGATAGCCCGCGGCCGTGCTCCAGCGCGCGCCGTTCTTCTGCGTGACCTGGTAATAGCCAAAGCCCTCCTGGCTGGCACCGTTGAAATCGCCGGTTTGCGCGTAGCCGCGCTCGCGGGTCGCGGCCAGGAACACATCGCTGAGCGGGTTGTGGTGACGCAGATCGTCGACGTTGAGGTGGCCGCCGGTACCGTGGAATTCGTCCGCGCCACGTTCATTGTTTTCAGAGCGCTTGAACCACGGCAGCACGCTGTGCCAGTCCCAGCCGGTCGCCCCCATGGCCGACCACTCGTCGTAGTCTCGCCAGTGGCCGCGGATGTAGCACATCGCGTTGATCGAACTCGAACCGCCCAACACCTTGCCGCGTGGCCACCACAGGCTGCGCCCATCGAGCTGCGCTTCAGGCTCGGTGTTGTAGTCCCAGTTGACGTTCTTCTTGCCGATCAGCTTGGCCAGCCCAGCGGGCATGTGGATGAACGGATGCCAGTCCGTGGGGCCCGCTTCAAGCAGCAGCACGCGGCACGCGGGATCCGCGGACAGCCGATTGGCCAGCACGCAGCCGGCGGAGCCGGCTCCGACGATGATGAAGTCGTATACGGTTTCAGTCATGAGATATGCGGGCAAAGCGTCGATCCACGATCCTGAAGGCTAGTCCGCGTCGCTTAGAGCATGTGCTCCATCGCAGTGCAGCGTGACCCGATCACATCGCCGTGCCCGGGTTCAGGCCATTGCCTCGACAACCACCGGATCGCCTTCACGCAGCGTGCCGCCCGTGCGCGCGATCAGGTTCATCCCGAAGGTGACGCCGTTGGGACTGCGGCGGTAGGTCAGCAGTGTATCCAGCGGCTCGCGCGACGGGTCGAATGCGCCGGTATCGGTGTCGACGGTGGTGAACACGCAGCGCACACAGGGGTTGACCACCTCGAAGTCGATCGCGCCGATGCGTACCCGGCACCAGCTGTCCTCGGCGTGCGCTGCCACGTGCGCGACCACCAGATTGGGCCGGAACCGGGCCATCGGCACCGCCGTGGCCAGGCGTTGGTTGAGTCCATCGAGGCTGCCCTGGCCGATCAGCAGCAGCGGGTAGCCATCGGCAAAACTGACCTCGTCGCCGGGCAGTGCCCGGGTCGGGCTGACCGCGCGCTGCGCGGCAGCGTCCATCCACACCAGGTGCGCTGCGACCCCCAGCGCATTGCTGATCCAGCGATCAGCTGCCGGATCGGCGCAGGCGGCATCCACCGTATCCTTCCAGATCACTACCGGGCGACGCGGCGCACCTACCAACGGCGCGGCGATCACGATGTCTGAAAGTCCCGGCGCGCGCAGGTGCAAGCCGTTGCCGCGCGGAACCGCGCGCACCAGCACCATGCGCGGGTGGGCACGACCGGTAATGAAGCGCCCATCGGCATCGACTACCAGCCAGCGGCGATCGTACTGCAGGCCGCGCGGCTCGACGCTGCACTCGTGCAGCGGCAAGCCGCGGCAGGACTTCAGCGGGTAGATGGTGATGGCTGAAAGCTGGGCCGACATCGATCAATCCGCTGCGCGATGTCGCCAGATTACAACTTGAGGGTTGTGTCAGCGTAACCTTGTCCACAGCATGAGCCAGCCGCACAAACCCCTGCCGCCCGATCCCGCCGATTGCTGTGGTGGTGGCTGTGCACGCTGTGTCTGGGACATCTACGATCAGGCGCTCGCCGATTGGCAAACCGGCAACGCTGCGGCCGAGGTGCAGCCCGCGCCCCGCGATCAGGCTGGTAACTGAGCCGCGCGCCGGGTACCGTCGCGGCCTGAGCGCTCGCGTGAGAATCCACCGGTGTCGATGCAGCCCAACCCCCGTGCCGCCGACACTTGGCTGCTGACCCTGGTCGGCGCCACGCGTGCGGAGCTGCCGGCCCTGCTGTGGTCGTTCGTGTACTTCTTCTCGCTGCTGTGCGGTTACTACGTGTTGCGCCCGATCCGCGATGCGATGGGCAGCGAATACGAGCTGCGTTGGCTGTTCATGGGCACCTTCGTCGGCATGCTGCTGGCGACCCCGTGCTATGGCGCGCTGGTCTCGCGCTATCCGCGGCGCCAGTTCCTGCCGGCGATCTACGCACTGTTCATCGGCTGCCTGCTGGTGTTCTACGTGCTGCTGCGCTCCGATACCGGCGGCAATCTGCGCGGTGCTGCGTTCTACATTTGGGTTGCGGTGTTCAACCTGTTCGCGGTGTCGGTGTTCTGGAGCTTCATGTCCGACATCTTCAGCACCGAACAGGCCCGACGCCTGTACGGCAGCATTGCGGCCGGCGGCACCGTCGGCGCCCTGCTGGGTCCGGCGCTGACCATCAACCTGGTCACCCTGGTCGGGGTGCCGAACATGCTGCTGATTTCGGCCGGCTTTCTCGGCATGTGCCTGCTGGCGATCTCGCGCCTGGTGCCATGGGCACGCAAGCAGGAGCACACGCTCGGCTGGAAGCCCGGAGAAGACGCGATCGGCGGCTCGATCCTCGGTGGCGCGACGATGATCCTGCGCTCGCGCTTCCTGCAGGCCGCTTGCCTGGTGATGTTCTTCGGCGTCGCGGTCGGCACCCTGCTGTACAACCTGCAGCAGGCGTATGCACTGGAGACCTATCCCGATCGCGGTGCGCGCGCGGCGTTTTTCGGGCGCATCGATCTGGCGGTGAACATCACGGTACTGGTGGTGCAGTTGAGCATCACCCGGATCCTGCTGCGCCGCTATGGGCCCGGCCCGCTGGTGCTGATTCCCTCCATGGCGATCTCGATCGGATTCGTGCTGCTGTCGCTCAATCCGCTGCCGCTGATGGTCACTGTCGTGCAGGTGCTTACCCGTGCCGCCGAGTTCTCGCTGGCAAAACCTGCGCGCGAGAGCTTCTACACCCGGGTCGACCGCGAGCTGCGCTACAAGTCGAAGAACTTCATCGACACCGTGGTGTATCGCGGCGGCGATCTGAGCTTCGCGTGGATCTACGAAGGCCTCACGCGGCTGGGACTGGCCACAGCCGGGGTCGCCAACGTTGGCGTGCTGCTTGCGCTGGCATTGGCCGCATCGGCCAGTTGGATGGTGTGGCAGGCGCGCTTGCTGCCCAAGGATGCGCACGACAACGATGCCGTGGTGAGGCCATGAGCAAACTGTTCGCGGTACTCGGCCTGCTGCTCGCCACGGCGTTCTGTGCTCCCGCATGCGCGCAATCCGCGCCCGATGCGTGGCATCTGGGCGCTCGCGGTGGCGTGGTCGTGACCGACGAGAACTACAACAACGACGGCACGCTCTGGGCACTCACCATCGGTCGCAGTTTCGGCCCGCAGTACGTGGTGGAGCTGGAGTTTTCCGCCGACACGCTCGACTTCGGCATCGACTACGGCCTCAAGCACCGCGCGATCGCGATCAACCATCTCACCATCAATCGCGAGCCGCTATGGGACCCGTACTTCCTCATCGGTATCGGACTGATCGAATTCGACGCACCGCCCGGCGTCGCCACGCGCAGCGGCACCGATGCGATGTTCAACCTCGGCATCGGCGGCCAGTGGGAACTGGTAGCGCCGGAACGGGTGATGCTGCGCGCCGACCTGCGCCTGCGTTACGACCGCAACGACACCCGGCAACCGGGGCAGAACGGGTTTGGTGACGGGATCTTGAGCGTGGGGCTGACGATTCCGTTTGGGCGTTGAGCAGCCGCGACGAAGAGTACCCCGGCGCTGGATTCGGGCGGCTCCGGTACGCCAGTGCGCGCGTGCCTACGCTCTCGCAGTAACCCGCATGCGAACCAGTGACGCCCAACCGCACCCCGCAACCAATAGCGCCAACACCGCGAGCCACCAAGGATCATCTGCTGGAATCGGAGCTGGTGGGAACTGCAGGCGAAGGTAGGCGGTGTTGTTGGACAGGTCGGCATCAAAAACTCCCGGCCCTTCCGCCCAGTTGTAGAACGCCAACGAGCGGCTGCCGACGGCGTTTGGGAAGATGAACAGCCCCATGGTGCAGGTACGACTGACCCCAGGCGGTAGCGGGCCGAACACGATCTCGGAGCTGCGGGTGAAGTTGATCGAACCAACATCGGTAACGCGGTAGGAGCAATCTGGATCCCCAATCTCAGCGAGCTCGAAGTACTCGGTTGAACCCGGGCCGACCAGGTATCGCTCGCTGTACGCAATCTGGGTGAAGTTCGGGGGGCTCTCAGGGCCGGGACCCCGATTGGTCATGGTGAAGTCGACGGTTGTCACGCTGCCGGGGGCGAGAATCCCTGAGGGCGAGCTAATCGACAGCGCCATGTCGCGGACGAAATCTTCAGGTGCCGTAATCATCACTGTGCCGCCAACATTGTTCTGTGAACGGGGATCTGTGACAGATGGCGAGCTGATCGACCCGCCGGTCCAGGCGAGGGCATACGGACAACTGGCCTGACACCGCAGCGTCACGTTGCACGTTACCTCGGCGCCCGCAGTGAGAGGACCTATCAGCCACCGCAAACCGCTAAACGGAGGCGCAGCCGCATCGAACAAGCAGCCGGAATCGGGCGTCGCCGACAAATGCGGCGAAACCTGTCCGCTGGTCTGAAACGTTACGACAACACCCGCTGCGGCTACCGACCCCAGGTTTCTGGCAACCAGATTCAGCACCTGTACGCGTGTCGGAGTAATCGAGCCCCCGGTACTTGTTGGCGGGGGCGGCCCCAATGGCGAAACGTTGACGTAGTCGAACCCGGTGTAGCGGGCCTCCAGCGCCAGATCCGTAGTGACGACTTGCGCGCTCCCAAATGAGGGGGCGCATGCAACAACAACTGCGAGGGCGGTTCGGCACGACCGAATCGCGTCTCGCGCTTGAAACTTGCGACGATTCTCGTCAGTTGCGTTGCGGACCGACCAGGGCGTCACGGCCATAGAGTGCGCGGCGGACAAGTCGAAACAGCCAACCCGGGCGCTTCGAATCCGCTCCAGAAGATGTTGGGGGCGCTCTGCTGATCGCCCAACGGATACAAATTACCGCTGGGTTCGGCAAGACAGGTGATCGTACGTGTCGCGTCGCGGGTTGCCGTCCCCGATGGATTGCTGGAGCCCATGAAGGCCACACGCGGATTGGAGAACTGCGGCTGCCGATCGGTGCACTGGTCCGGAACCGTGTCGGCATTGGTGTCGACGCAGCGCGGGTCGGCCATGATGTCGCGGGAGACTGTTGGAATGCGATATCCGTAGGAGAAGGGAAAGGCGCCGCGCAGGGTGGCAATAGGCAACTGCACGTTGGCGTCATGGTTGGCGCCCAACATATGCCCGATTTCATGCGCGAAGGTGAGGTTCCGCGCAGCCGGATTGACGCTGACGACACCGTAGGCAAAGTCCCGGTAGCTGAAGTTTGGAACCGGGAACACCCCGTCCCAAACGTCGCATAACCCTATGCCATCGCAGTTGTTTCGCTGGCCGATCGCGACTCCCCATACTGGCCGGGAGGTTGCCGGGTCTGCTGTGGGATTACCTTGATCCGCGACTAGCAGGATAGCGAAGTCGGCACCCTCGGTTTCGCGACGCGGTGCTTGAGGTGGTGTCGAAAATGTGCCGATTTCCCACTCTCGCAATCGCGTTAGATGACCGACAAAGCGATCATTCGGGTTGACGACACCGCTGTTCTCGTTATATCCCGCCAGATTGACCAACGACCCCTGCTGCGTGAACTCGAGGTAGTAGGGATCTCCCGAATTGCGCAGCGATTGATTGAGCTCGTCGATCAAAGCCGTCGCCCGACCCTGTAGAGGGGGCAGCGGGTTGAAATTGGGGTCTGCAGTGCGGAACAGGTCAAGGGCCGCACCTGTGTAGTACACCAGCAGCGTGATGCGTGCGCTGTGTTTGGGCAACGCAGCCACTGTTTGCTCGAAGCTTACTGACGCCGCCGCGGCGGCCTCTGTATTGGCGCCCGGCGCGGCGGGTGAGCGCAACGTCAGCGCAGCGAACCTTTTTGACGCGTCGGGATCGGTTGCAGCGACACGAGCAGCTTCGGTGGCACATCCGCCTGCGTCAACAGCGGCCGCGTCGGTATCGCGCAACACTGCAGTGCCGCCGGCGCTCGAAAGACCGAACCGGAGGCCTGGCCCATACACCATGCCGTTCACCAGACCGCGACTTACGGTCAGGAACAGATGGTCGCGACCATTTTTTCCGTACCAGAAGTAGCTGACGTTGGCCGGGTCAGAATCGACGATGATGTTGCCGTCATCGTCGACAGAAAATCCCTCACGCGGCTCAAAGCGGGCCTGCGAAAAGCTTTGCGTCGCACGCCCTCGGATTGACGGCACTGACACTGACTGGGGTCGACGCGCAATCCCAAGCACGTTGGGTTGCACCTTGTAGCTTGCGCGGACGAAAAGGCGGTTCTCGATGAGCTCTGCACCTATGCTGCCATCTGCCCGCAAGACCACGAGCGGCTCAGTGCGAGGTGGGATGGCCTCCTGCGCAGACGCTTCGGATATGCCGACGCATGGTATGCAAAGAATGCTTAGCCAATGACGCCAATGTTTGTCGGCGGGCGGGATTAGGGGATGAAAGTCGCCATTGTCAATCCGAATGCAGCGTGCAGTTTCCATGTGAGCCACTCCTCCGGCGGAAAGTCGTCCCGTAAGCCTCCAAGGTAGGGTAGATCACATGATGCAGAGCCAGGCGCGACCGGTATCGGCACCGAGAGCCGGTCTCGCCTAACAATACTGGCACCCTTTGGTCGGGGGACCATTCGGCCGCGCAGACGGGGGTGCGGCCGCGAATCCGCGATCAGCCCTTGCGCAAAGTCACATACATCGCCACATCCGCATCGAACACGATCTCGCCGGCCGGATCGCGCACGTCGACATGCGCGAGCAGGTCCTGCGCCACGCCTTTGGTAGCGGCAGGCACCGTGCAGGTCGCCGTCATTATGCCGCTGGCCTTTTTCAGATAGCGCACGGTCATGCCCTTCGGGATCCAGCGCATGCTCGCCGGGATCGTGACCTCGGTGCACAAGCCTGCGGTGAGTTCGGCGAGGTTGCACAGCGCGATCGCGTGCACGGTGCCGATGTGGTTGTGCACGCCGCGGCGGTCCTTGATCCGCGCCACACAGCGGCCGGGCGCGAGTTCTTCGACTACCGGCGCGATGCTGCCGAAGTAGGGCGCCTGCAGGCACACCAGGCGGGTGAACAGCCAGCGACCCGGCGCGCTGCCGCCGAGCCGCTGGAACATCGCCAGCGGCGAGCGCGCCACTGGCTCAGGCGACCGAGCGCAGGCTGGTCTTGCGTGCCGCCTTGACGCTCATCAGCTCCTCGCTGTCGAAGTCGTCGACCGAGATCACTTCGATGGTGATCGCGCGGACTTCCGCGAGCAGGTCGCGCTCGGCGCTGCTGAGCAGTCCGATGCGCACGCCCTCGTCGTACTGGCCCGGCACGTCGAGCGCCTTGATCTGGCCGGCCTTGATCGCCTTGGCCAGCTTGCGCTCGACCGGCTCTGCCTGGATCACCTTGGGCAGCGCGCGCTCCAGATAGCCCGTCCAGTGCAGCGGGCCGCTGCCGTAGAAGATGCCCTCGCACAGACGGTCGCGCGATTCCGAGGGTGCGAGCAGGATGCCGGCCACGCGATGGCCGAGTCGATCGCCGGGTGCGACTTCACGCAGGCCGAGCGGGAACACCAGTGCGCGCAACACCCAGGCCACCGGACGCAGCGGGAAATTGCGCAGGAAACCGTCCAGCGCCATCTGCATCTTGTAGATCGAATCGTGCATCGCCCACGCCAGCAGCGGCTGGTCGGCGGCCGGTCGGCCCTGGTCTTCGAAGCGCTTGAGCATCGCCGAGCCGATGTACAGATGGCTCAGCACATCGCCCAGGCGCGCCGACAGGCGTTCCTTCTGCTTGAGCTTGCCGCCCAGGGTCAGCATCGCGGTGTCGGCCACCAGCGCAAGGGTGGCCGAATAGCGGCCGAGCTTGCGATAGAACTTGCGGGTGTAGGGATCGCCGGGAGCCGCGCCCAGCTTGCCCAGCGTCAGACCCAGCAAGAACGAGCGTGCGGCGTTGGAGATCGCGAATCCGATGTGCTGGAACAGCAGGCGGTCGAAGGTCGCGAGGCGTTCGTCGCGATCGGGCAGCTGCGCGGCCTGCATCTCCTTGAGCACGTATGGATGACAGCGGATCGCGCCTTGGCCGAAGATGATCATCGAGCGGGTCAGGATATTCGCGCCCTCGACCGTGATCGCCACCGGTGCGCCCTGCCAGCCGCGACCGATGTAGTTGCGCGGGCCGAGGATCACGCCCTTGCCGCCGTGGATGTCCATGCCGTCGCGCACCACTTCGCGCGCGGACTCGGTGGCGTGGTACTTGGCGATGGCCGACGGCACCGCCGGCTTCTCGCCAAGGTCCACCGCGTGCGCGGTCATCCGTGCCAGCGCGGTGATCGCATAGGTATAGCCGCCGATCCGCGCCAGCGCTTCTTCGATGCCCTCGAAGCGGCCGATCGGCATCTGGAACTGCTTGCGGATGCGCGCATAGGCACCGGTGACCGCCGCGACCGCGCGCACGCCCCCGGCGGCCGAGGAGGGCAGCGAGATCGAGCGGCCCACCGACAGGCACTCGACCAGCATGCGCCAGCCATGGCCGATGTACTGCTCACCGCCAATCAGCGCACTGAGCGGCACGAACAAGTCCTTGCCGCGCACCGGACCGTTCTGGAACGGCATGTTCAATGGCAGATGGCGACGACCGATCTCCAGCCCCGGCGTGCTGCGCGGAACCAGTGCGAGCGTGATGCCGCGATCGGATTCGCTGCCGAGCAGGTGCTCGGGATCGTGCAGGCGGAACGCAAGCCCGATCACTGTGGCGACCGGTGCGAGCGTGATGTAGCGCTTGTCGAAGGTCAGCCGCACGCCGAGCACTTCCTTGCCCTCGTGCATACCCTTGCCCACGATCCCGTAGTCGGGAATCGAGGTCGCATCGGAGCCGGCCCACGGGCTGGTCAAGGCAAAGCACGGAATCTCTTCGCCGCGCGCCAGACGCGGCAGGTAGTGCTTCTTCTGCTCATCCGTGCCGTAGTGCAGCAGCAGTTCGGCCGGGCCCAGCGAGTTGGGCACAGCGATGGTCGACGACAGGGTGCCCGAGACGCTCGAGGCCTTGTTCAATACGCAGTGGTGCGCGTAGGCGGAAAAACCCAAGCCACCATATTCCTTCGGGATGATCATGCCGAAGAAACGGTGCTTCTTCAGATAGTCCCAGACCTGCGGGGTCAGATCGGCCAGCTCGTGGCTGACTTCCCACTCGTTGGTCATCGCGCAGACTTCATCGACCGGGCCGTTGATGAACGCCTGCTCATCGGCGGTCAGCTGCGGCGCGCGCACCGCCAGCAGGTTGTTCCACTGCGGCCGACCGCTGAACAGCTCGCCTTCCCAGCCGACGGTGCCGGCTTCCAGTGCGACCTTTTCGGTTTCCGAAAGTTGTGGCGTCATGCCCTGATAGAGCTTGAGTGCGCGGAAACTGATCAGATTGCGGCGCAGGCCCGGCAGGTTCAGCGGCACCGCGATCAGCGCCAGCAGCGCGGCGGGGATCGCCCATCCGAGCCAGTGCGGCTGCGCCAGTGCTGCGGCTGCCAGCAGTGCGACGACACTGGCCACAGTCCAGGTGCGAAGACCCGTGCGCCAGAACGCGCAGGCCAGCGCGACCGTGGCCAGGGCCAGCAGTGGAATCCAGTTGGCGAAAGTGCCCATGTGTTGCTCCTCAGGTGGCGGCGCGCCGCGGCGCGTGGCCGAGACGTATCAGAAAATCGGTGATGGTGGCGGTGAAACGATCGTTGGCGTCGCCGACCACCATGTGGGTGGCATCGTCGACCATGTGGTGTTCGGCGTGCGGAACCAGTTGCCGGAATTCTTCGATGGTCTGCTGCGAGACCACGTCGCTGCGACCGCCACTGACCAGCAGCACCGGCAGTGCGAGCTCGCGCGCGATCAGCGGCAGGCGCGCCGACCAGTGCTGGGTCTCGTGCGCGATGGTGTCGAGCAGGCGCGGGTCCCAGTGCCAGCGCAGGCGGCCGTTGTCCATCCGCACCAGCAGCTTGTGCAGGCGCGATGGATCGCGATCGTCGGCGCGGTGCGGCAGGTGTTCGCGTACGGCGGCCTGCGCGTCGTGCACCGACGCGAAGCCCTGTGGATACGCGCGCATGAAACCGATGATGCGGTCGACGCCGCGGGTCTCCCAGCGTGGCGTGATGTCGACCAGCACCAGTGCTGCAAAGCGCCCGCCCGGCTGACTGGTCTCGGCGACCATGCCCAGTAGACCGCCCATCGATGCGCCGATCCAGACCGGTCGCTCGCCGGCCAGCGCGCTCAGTCGCGCCGCGTCGTCGATCGAATGCTGCAGGCGGTACTCACCATCGTCGATCCAGCCGCTGTCGCCGTGGCCGCGGCCATCGGCGGTGAGCGCGCGATAGCCGAGCGCGCCCAGCGCGCTCGCAGTACTGCGCCACGCATGGCGGGTCTGGCCGAAGCCGTGGGCGAATACCAGCGGTGCGCCAGCGGCCGGCCCGTGGATCTCGTAGGCCAGCAGAACGCCGTCGGCTGCCGGCAGGCGACCGAGCTCGGGACCACGGTGTTGCAGTGCGACAGCAGCGACCATACGGGTGAGTATGTTGGGCTTCTTTTGGCGCTGTCAATACGCTACCGTATGGATGTGTCAGATCCTGGACTCCACCGCCGCCATGAGTTCGATATCCGCCCGCGCCGAACGCAGCCGCCTGAGTGCGGCCGACTGGGAAATTGCCGCCCTCGACCTGCTGGCAGAGCAGGGCGTGGCCGCAGTCGCGGTCGAGCCGCTGGCGCGCCGCCTTGGCGTGACCAAGGGCAGCTTCTACTGGCACTTTGCCAGCCGCGATGAACTGCTCGAGGCGACCCTGCGGCGCTGGGAACAAGCCGATGCAGACACCCTCACCGGACAGGCCGACAAGATCGCCGATCCGCGCGAGCGATTGGTCGAACTGTTTCGCCGCACCACCCGCGAGATGCGCTCGCACGTGATTTATTCGGCCCTGCTGAAGTCCCTGGACCATCCGGCGGTGCGGCCGGTGATGCAACGGCTGTCGCAACGGCGCATCCAGTACCTCGCGCTCGCGTTCAAGGCGCTTGGACTGAATCGGCGCGACGCGCTCGACCGCGCACGGCTGGCGTATTCCGCGTATGCCGGGTTCCTGCAGCTGTCGATGCAACTGCGCACCCCGCGGCTCGATGCCGAGGAATTCGAGGCCTATGTGCAGCACGTCATCGACACGCTGATTCCACCATGAGTTCCGTTGCGATGCAGCACACGCGAATGGGCCGCGATGATTGCAAGCATCACGCGGCATCGATAACGTTGCGGGCCGACTTTGCCGTCCGTCAGGCCCGTTCGGGCCGGAGCCATTCCTGATGTCCAGCCAGCTCGCCAGCATGAATGCGTGGGTCGATTCCGTCGCGCAATTGAGCGCATGCGATCGCGTCCATTGGTGCGATGGGTCGGATGCCGAGTACGCGGCGCTGACCCGAATGATGGTCGAGCGTGGCGACCTGCTGACGCTCAACGAGGACACCCATCCGAACTGCTTCCTGCATCGCTCGCATCCATCCGACGTGGCCCGCGTCGAGCATCTGACGTTCGTGTGCACGCGCGAGCGCGACGATGCCGGCCCGAACAACAATTGGATGCAACCGGACGAGGCGCACGCGAAGATCGACGCGCTGTTCGCAGGTTCGATGCGCGGGCGCACGCTGTACGTGGTGCCGTACTGCATGGGCCCGATCGATTCGCCGTTTTCGCGTTGCGGGGTGGAGCTCACCGACAGTCCCTACGTGGTCGCCAACATGCGGCTGATGACACGCATGGGCGCGGCCGCGCTCGCGCGTATCGAGCGCGAGGGGCAGTTCGTCAAGGGTGTGCACGGACTCGGCGAGCTCGACCCCGACAAGCGATTGATCCTGCATTTCCCCGAAACGCTGACGATCAAGAGCTTCGGCTCCGGCTACGGCGGCAACGCACTGCTCGGCAAGAAATGCCACGCGCTGCGCATCGGTTCGTGGCAGGCGCGCAGCGAGGGCTGGTTGGCCGAGCACATGCTGATCGTGGGCATTCAAGACCCGGCCGGTGAGATCCACTACATCGCGGCAGCGTTTCCGTCGCAATGCGGCAAGACCAATTTGTCCATGCTGGTCCCGCCGGCGGCCTACATCGAGCGCGGCTGGAAAGTGTGGACCGTTGGCGACGACATCTGCTGGATGCACCCCGGACCGGATGGCCGCCTGTGGGCGATCAACCCCGAGGCCGGATTCTTCGGCGTAGCCCCCGGGACCAGTGCGAAGACCAATCCCAACGCGCTGGCGATGTTGAACCGCGACACCATCTTTACCAACGTCGGTCTGACCGCAGACCGCCAGCCATGGTGGGAGGGCCTCGACGATCGCGTGCCGGCCCTCGATTGGCAGGGCCGTGCTTACGATCCGGCCAATGGCCCTGCCGCACATGCCAATGCACGCTTCACCGTGGCAGCGCGGCAGTGTCCATCGGCATCGCCGACGATGGACGACCCGGCCGGTGTGCCACTGAGTGCGATCGTGTTCGGCGGGCGCCGCGAGTCGCTGGTGCCGCTGGTGTTGCACACGCGCGACTGGACGCACGGCGTGCTGGCCGGTGCGTCGATGGCATCGGAGACCACGGCGGCCGCGACCGGCGCGGTCGGCGTGGTGCGCCGCGATCCGATGGCGATGAAGCCGTTCTGCGGTTACAACTTCGCCGACTACTTCGCGCACTGGCTGTCGTTGGGCCAGCGTGGATTGAAACTGCCGCCGGTGTTCCAGGTCAACTGGTTCCGCAAGGGCGCCGATGGTGGCTTCCTGTGGCCTGGATTCGGCGACAACATGCGCGTGCTGGCATGGATCGTCGCGCGCGCGGCCGGGCGCGTCGATGCACTGGACACTGCGATCGGATGGCTGCCGCGTCGCGCGGATCTCGACCTCGCCGGGCTCGACTTGCCGGTGGGCGCGGCCGAGGAATTGACGCATGTCGACCTGCCGGGCTGGCGCGCGGAGTTCGCGCAGATCGGTCAATTCCTGGCCGAGCTTGGTGACCGCATGCCGCATGCGTTGCTCGATGAACACGCCCGCGTCAGTGCGGCTCTTGCGGCCGCCGATGTGCCACCCAAGCGCGCAGCCGCGGGCTGAGCGGCGCGCCAGTGCGGGTCTGGTACAGCCACCAATTCGTGTTGCCGCTGCCGCCGGGCCATCGCTTTCCGATGGTCAAGTACGCGTTGCTGCATGCGCGCGTGGCAGCGGCCAGCGAGCGGCTCGGCATCGTGTTGGGCGAAGCCGCGGCTGCAAGTGCGGACGACCTCGCGCGCGTGCACGGCGCGGACTACATCGCGCGCGTACTCGGCGGCACGCTGTCGGAAAAAGAGCAGCGCCGCATCGGCTTTCCGTGGTCGCTGAAGATGGCCGAACGCTCGCGGCGCGTGTCGGGCGCGACGATCGCGGCCCTATCTGCGGCGATCGACGGCGACGGGATCAGTATCAACCTCGCCGGCGGCACCCATCACGCTGCCGCCGATCATGGCGCGGGCTATTGCGTGTTCAACGACTCGGTGGTCGCTGCCCGCCATGTGCAGGCGCATGGGCTGGCCCGCCGCATCCTGGTGGTCGATCTCGATGTGCACCATGGCGACGGCACCGCCGCGCTGGTGCGCGACGACCCCAGCATCTTTGCGTTCTCGATGCATGGCGCGCGTAACTATCCGGCGGTCAAGCCGGCGGGAGATCTCGATATCGCGCTGCCCGATGGTACCGAGGATGCCGCGTATCTGGACGCGCTGGCGCAGCATCTGCCGCATGCGATCGAGCGCTCGCGCGCCGATGCGGTGGTGTATCTGGCCGGTGCCGATCCGTACCACGGCGATCGGCTGGGCCATCTGGCGCTGAGCAAAGCGGGATTGCGCGAACGCGACCGGCAGGTGATCGATGCCTGCATGCGCCATGGCCTGCCGCTGGCGATCAGCATGGCCGGCGGGTACGCCGAGAACGTGGAGGACATCGTCGACATCCATGAGGCCACCGTGCAGGTGGCCGCGCGCGCGCTTGCCAGCCGCGGCGTATCTGCATCGCGTGCCGACCGCATTGCGTAGGGCGGGTCGTCCCGACCCGCCGCTGCGCATCGCATCGACCGTATTCGTGGCGACCGTGACGGCAGGTCGGCGACGACCTGCGCTACGGCGGCAGGAGCGCACCCTGTGCTCGACCGGCAGATCCGATGCGTGCCGCTACATCGGTCGCCCACGGGGTGGGCTCCTACAATCGGTTGCGACATGTGGTTCGCGGCACGCTACGGAGCCTGACCAATCCGGCCTAAACCTTTCGGCACCCCTCACGCATCCGATCGGTCAAGATGCTCGCCATGACCGACCACCGGATGCACACTCCCGACATTGCCGGTGCCGGCGACCCCGACCCCGACGCCGAGCTGGTGCGGCGTGCCGCCAGCGGCGATATGCGCGCCTTCGAGGCGCTTTATCGCAGTCATGTGGGGCGGGTGCATGGCGCCATGCGGCGCCTGTGCGGCGGCGCGGAGGCGCGCGCGCAGGAGCTTACCCAGGACGCCTTCGTGCGCGCTTGGGAAAAGCTGGCCGGATTCCGTTTCGAGAGTCGCTTCGGTACGTGGCTGTATCGTCTGGCGATCAACGTGGCGCTGATGGACCTGCGCTCGCGACGCGGCGCGGAAGATCAGGAATCGCCGTTCGACGAGACCACGTCGAGCGCGGCCGCACCGGTCGCACGACTGGGTGAGCACCGGATCGATCTGGAGCGCGCAGTGGCGAAGCTGCCGCCGAGGGCGCGCGCGGTATTGGTGCTGCACGATATCGAGGGCTGGACGCACGAGGAAATCGGCGTCGAGCTGGGCATGGCCATCGGCACCAGCAAAGCACAACTGCATCGCGCACGCGGCCTGCTGCGACGCACCTTCGGAGAAAGCGCATGAACGACTTCGAACTGCTGCGCGATCTGCGCGCGATGCGCCAGCCGGCCACACCGGCTTGCGATTTGTGGCCGCAGATCGCCGCGCGCATTGCGGCGCAGTCGCAATCAACACAGGCGCAATCAACACAGGCGCAATCGACGCCGCCGCAAGCGACGCTGCCGCCACGCCGGGTCATGTGGCCGGAGGCCCTGGCCGCAAGCGTGATGCTGGGTCTGGGCGTGCTGCTGGCGATCAGCAGCGGCGATCGTGCGCCGGGTCCGGCATTCACGGCACCGGCCACTGCCAGTACAGAACTGCCCTGGTCGGTCCGCGAGGCCATCGCGCTCGACGCAGCCTACGCCGCCGCACTGGAGGAGGCGCGTCACAGTGCACCGCCGCCGGCGAAGGAGCTGGTGCGCGCCGAGCGCGAGATCGACGCCGCGCAGCGCGCGCTGGAGGACGCACTGGCGCAGCAGCCGGAAGCGGTGCACCTGCTCGATCTATTGCGACGTACCCATGAACAGCGCCTGCGCCTGGCCCAGCGCCAAGTGCGCGTCGGCTGAGCGGCGATGCAGCGCTCGCGCCGCCACACCCCATCGAAGTTGGAGATTGCCGTGCGAACAAACCTGCTGTTGATCGCGATGCTCGCAAGCATCCCGGTGCTGCCGGCACTGGCCGCAACCCCGATCGAGCGCAGCATCGAGGTGGAGCCCTCCGCGCGGGTGGAGCTGTCGAACGTGCGCGGACTGGTGCTGGTCAGCGGCTGGGACCAGCCGCAGGTTGCGATCGGCGGCAGTCTCGGTGAGGGCTCGGAGCTCAAGGTGGAAGGCGAGGGTGCGCGCGTCTCGATTCGCATCGAAACACCCGATGGCAAGGGCTGGGGCTGGTGGGGTCGCGGAGGTCCGACCGCCGACACGCGGCTGGAGGTCAAGGTACCGCGCGGCGTGCTGCTGGAAGTCGATGCGGTCAGCGCCGATGTGCGCGTGGACGGCATCAGTGGTAGTCGCGAGGTAGCCCTCGAGAGCGTCAGCGGCGATGTGCGCCTGCAAGGCGAGGTCGAGCGACTGCATCTGAGCAGCGTCAGCGGCAACATCGAGATGAGCGGCAGCGCGAAGCGCGCCGAACTGGAAACCGTCAGTGGTGATCTCGTAGCCGCGGGACTGACTGGCGAGATCATGGTCGAGACGGTCTCGGGCGATGCGCGGATCAGCGCAGGCGAGGTCGATCGTCTGACCGCCAGTACGGTGTCTGGCAGCATCGAGATCGATCTGGTGCCGCGCGGGACCGGGACCATTCGCGCCGAAACGCTCAGTGGCCAGTTGCGCCTGCGGGTCCCGGCCGAACTGTCGGCCAAGATCGAGGCAAGTACCTTCAGCGGCAGCATCCGCAGCGATTTCGGCAGCGTCGACAAGCAAGAACATGGCCCCGGCGAAAGCCTGAGTGCCACGGTCGGCGCCGGTGCGGCGCGCATCGATGTCGAAACCTTCTCCGGCGATCTGGAGATTCGCAAGCGCTGAGCCGGTGCTTGCCGTATGACCGGGCGCTCACAGGGTGGGCTCCTGCAACGGCGCGATCGAAGCCGAAGTCCATCGGTCACAGCTCCGATGCTTCCTGAGTGCAGGAACGCACCGTGTGCGCGACCGGCACATCCGATCCTTGCCGCTACACCGGTCGCCCACAGGGTGGGCTCCTGCAAGAGCGCGATCCAAGCCGGGGCCGTTCGGTTGCCGCAGCGATCCATCCTGGGTGTAAGCGCACCGTGTGCGCGACCGGCACGTCCGGTCTTCCGGACGCGCGGCTGGATGACAGCGCTGGATTGGGTTGTTTGCCGCGCTGCGTGGTGATCGCTCAGCGGACCGCCGCGCGCAGCGGGCCGTCGCCGAGCAGCGCTGGCGCCACCGCACCGGCGAAGTCCAGGGCGTCGGCGATCATCGATCCGAAGCGGCCGAGGATCAGCGCTGCCTCGCGCTCGTGTAGTCCGGCGTCGTAGACGACCTCGGTTGCCTTCCCGTGGCGGCCGGATTCCGCGGCCGCGTGCTTCGCCAGCGCTTCGGGTTCTGCCGGCGGTCCGAGCTGGCGCGCGAGCTCCACCACGCGGCCGGGCACGTCGGCCAGCAGCTCGCGGTCGGTCAAGGCGATCACGCGCCCGGGTGCGGCCGCCATCAGGGTTTGCGCAAGGCGCATGGTGGCCAGCCACTGTGCTGCGACCAGACCGGCCCAGCCGGCGGCCTCGCCTGCACGCAGCAGCAGTTCGGACGGCGCGCCCGCGTCGGCGAGCAGGCGCGTCGCGAGCTGGCCGACCTTGTCCTTGGTCTGCGGATTCTTCTTCAGGTTGGAGACGATGAAATCCTCCAGGGAAGAGTGCAGCAGCACCGCCCGCGCCTGCGGCGTTGCCGCCAGCAGCGCGGGCGCTACGTTGAGCGCGACATGGGTGGGCTTGATCAGCGTGCGCGAGCCTGGTTGCCAGCCGCGCGCGAGCAGCCGCACCATGGGATCGATTCAAGGTGTCACCGGCTGCCCGGCGTGCGCTGCGTCCGAGAGCCGGCGCAGCGCCAAAGGTTCCTTCAGCACTTCTACCGCGAGTGCGAGGTGCAGTGCGCGCGCGAGCAGGCTCGAGCAGCAGAACGAGGTGTGGAAGAGCCAGGCGGGCGTCGCCGGCGGCGGCAGCGCAATCGCATCGAGCGGCAGGTCGCTCGGCACGCGCGATTCCACGGCGATGCGGTGGTCGAGGAACACCGAGCGCTCAAGGACCGCAGGCGTCAGGCGCAGGAAGCGGACGCGGCCGGCGGTGAGGTCGAGGTCGAACGGGAACCAGCAGGGGTCCGTCGGATCGACGCGGGCAGGGGATGTTGTCATTGATACGCGCGCTGCAGCGGGAGCGCGGGCAGTCTAGGGGTGTTCGGCATCACGGGGGGCATGCTGCGCGGGCCGGTGGGCCATTACATTCTGAAATCGCGTTTGCTGAAACCAGATCCCCGAGAGCGCAGTCCCACACAGTGCAGTCCGTAAAGTGCTGCCCCCGAACGAACTGCGGCCCCGTCTCCGGGGCCGCAGGTGAAACCAACCGCAGTGGAACCGATCGGTGTGCGATCAGAACTTCTGCGAGTAACTCACGTACCAGAAGCGGCCCGGGATCTCGTAGCTCGGGTCGAAACTGTTGGCGAAGGTCGAATACGAGATCGGCGGATCCTCGTCGAAGAGGTTGCGCGCACCAGCGGTGACGCGGCCGTCCCACGGCGTTTCCCAGCTGCCCTGCAGGTCGAAGTACCAGGTGTCGCTGATGTTGTTCTCGCCATCCGGAAACTGCACCGAGCCGTCCGGGTTCGAGCACAGGTCCGCGCCGCCGAAGAACACTGGCAGCCCGCAGTCCTCGTCGAGCGACGACAGGTAACGTGCGGAGAACGTCGCACCCCAGTCGCCGGACTGCCAGTTGGTCGAGATGTTCGACTTCAGGCGACGACCGAAGTTGGTGCGGTCGAGGTACACGCCGACTGTGTTGGTGGCTTGGCCGATGTCGCCGTAGTAGCTGACATAGGCGTTGTCCCAGTTGATGCGGAACTTGCCGAAGTCGGTGTCGAAGCGGTACTCGGCGGTGAAGTCGTAGCCCTCGGTCTCGAAGCCGCCGATCGGATCGTTGACGATGCCGGCGAACAGGTCGGCTATGTCACCGGTCGGACCGCGGCTGATCAGCGAGCAGTTGCCTGGCACCGTGCCGTTATAGCAGGAGTTGAGCACCAGCTGCGCGTCGACGCCACCAATTGCGTTGGTGATCTTGATGTTGTACCAGTCGAGGTACAGGTTGAGGCCTTCCACGAACGACGGACTGTAGACCAGACCCAACGTCTTGCTGACGGCTTCCTCAGGACCGAGATCCGGATTGCCGCCGACCGTAATGCGGATCTGCGTATTGGCCTGCGTGTAGCCTACCGGCGTGCCCCGCACGCCGCCCACGCCGCTGCGGCAGGCAGCACGCAACGCTGGTGCGGCTTGGCTGATGAACGGCTCCGAGCAGGGGTCCCGAAGCTGCGGGAAGTTGTCGGACTGGCCCAGGAACTGCTCGGTGATGCTCGGTGCGCGGAAGCCCTCTGCGTAGTTGCCGCGGACCAGCAGGTCAGCGAACGGCTTCCAGCGGAAACCGAACTTCGGGTTGGTGGTATCGCCGAAGTTCGAGTAGTCCGAATAGCGGGCTGCAACTGCGAACTCGAGCGTCTCGGCGAAGGCCACATCCTTGAGTATCGGAATGTTGAGCTCGGCATAGTACTCATCGAGTGAGAAGCCACCGCGGGTCGCCTGGCGGACATTGCCGGTCGTGGCGCCCGAGGCGGTGATCGCATCCGGCTGGTCGAAGCCGGACTCGCGGCGGTACTCATAGCCCGCAGCGAAGCTCAGCGGGCCGGCCGGCAGCTCGAACAGGTCGCCGGTCACGTTGGCCGTGTAGTTGTACAACTTCGTGTAGGCCGTGTCCTGCAGGGTCACGCCGGCGAAGTCGGCCATCTCGCGGTTGAAACTGGTCGGGCCGCCGAACAGGTTGATCGGCACGCAGCCGACGATTGGCGCTGAAGCGGTGCCGCAGCGTGCCACGCCTGCGGCGTCGCGGAACGACGGGCCGAGGCCCTGGCGCAATCGGTTCAGGTCGAACTGGCCGAAGGTCAGGTCGTTCTGCTCGTTGTCGGTGTAGATGTAGCTCGTGTCCCAAGAGAACGAGCGGTCGAACAGATCGAACGCGCCGTCGAAGCCGCCGGAGAAGTAGAACGTGTCGCTGTCCTGGCTGAAATCGCGCAGCTGCACCGTATTGCGGTACTGGGCGCGGGTCACCTCGACGCCGAACGGGTTGAACACGCTGTTCGGCGATACCGTGACGGTATTGCCGCCGACCGCGCCGAGCACGAACGGGATCGCTGCGAGCTGCTGCGAGGACCTGCGCTCATTGACCAGCACGGTGGTGCTGAAGCGGATGTTGTCGGTGATGTTGTAGCGGCCCTGCGCGTAGAGTGCGGTGCGCTCCTGCGGGGTCTGCAGATAGTTGTCCGGGGCGAAGTTGAAGCCGTCGGTTGCGAAGTTGATCGGGCGGAAGTCAGACGGCGAGGTGCCCGGACGGCCCGGGATCAGCACCACGGTGCCCGGTACGCCCGGACGGCCGAAGCGACCGAACGGCGTGGTCGAGGACGAGCCGACGTTGACGTTGGTGCCTGGGAAGCCGAACAGCGGCACGGCCGAGATCGCGCGATCACCGGCGAAGATCGGTTCCTGCTTGGCGTAGGACGCGTTCAGTATCACGGACGCACGGTCGGTCGAGCTGCCGATGGTGAAGTCGTACAACTCGGTGCGGCCGTCGCCTTCCTGGTTCTCGCCGAGGTATGCGGTCGCTTCGGCGCCGTCGAAGTTCTCGCGGGTGGTGATGTTGACCACGCCCGCAATGGCGTCGGAGCCGTAAATCGCCGAGGCGCCGTCCTTCAGGATCTCGATGCGCTCGATGACCGACACCGGGATGGTGTTGAGGTCGACGAAGCCGTCCAGATTACGAACCCAGCGGCGGCCGTTGACCAGCACCAGGGTGCGGTTGGTGCCGAGGTCGCGTAGGTCGACCGCAGTGGTGCCGTCGCCGCCGTTGTTGAAGGTGGTGTTCAGGGCCGCGCCGTTGGTGGTCAGATCCTGCAGGATGTCGCCGACCGAAGCCAGACCAGTGCGCGCGAGGTCCTCGCGCTCCAGCACGAATACCGGCTGGGAGGTTTCGATGTCGGTGCGCTTGATGCGCGAGCCGGTCACCGTGATGGTCTCGAGACGGGTCTCATCGTCCTCGTTGCTGCTCTGCGCATACACCGGCGCGGCAAGCGCCGTGCTGGCCAGCGCGATCGCCAAGGCGCGCATGATTGCGCGATCAAGCTCTCGAACTTTTGTCATGAGGTATCTCCAGGATGAAGGATGGATTCGGTACCACTGTTACCGCAGATTGCGGAGGGATCGCTTCGAGACCGTCCAGCGGATTTTCCGATGTCTCGGAAACTGCCGCAGGTCGGATGCAGGCGAAGGTTAACGAAAGCATAACGATGGCGTTCGTGCTTCGCAACTGCCGCGGACACAATCGGGCACAACGGGGCGCGCCGGAACGCTCGTTTGGCAGCGGTTCAGGCGGGACGGGGAAAACGACGGAAGGCGGACGTGCACGACTCGACGACGACAGGGTCGTGGCCGGCAACCGATGCAGAGTCAGCTACAGGTCTTGCGTGTAGCGCACGTAGGGAGTGCGCGCGGTGGCCTCGTCGAGTGCCGGGGCGGCAGGCGCGGGCAACGCATCGCGGCTGCGGCCGATGAGGTTCTGCGCGCCGATCGCCAACTCGCCCCGCCATGGCGTGCGCCAGGCGATCCCGATGTCCAGGCCGGTCCACAGCGGATCGACGCCGCTCGACAGGCCGTTGCCGCCGCGCATCACGCGGCCGGTGATGCCGCCGCTGAACGCGCCGTGCACCATGCCAACCTGCAGTGCGGCCTGATCGATCGCCAGCGGCGCGCTGCCGGGCGTCACCTGCCATGCGGATTCCGCCATCGTCGCCGAGACGGTCAAGTCGCCCCAGGGCGCAACGCGCCACAGGCCGGCCAGTGCGATATCGCGGCTTTCGGTGTAGCCGCCCAGATTGAACAGACCCGGAGTCGCTGGCGCGCCCAGCGGTTCACCCAGCGGCCCGAGCAGCCAGGCCGCGCCACCCGGGGTCCAGCCATTGTTGGCACCGAGGCTGAGCGCGAGATCGAACGCAGCGCCGGTGTAGGTCGCTATACCGACACGCCGTGTCAAAGGCGGTTGCGGCATGAGGCCCGCACCCGCGCCCAACGCGCATTCGGCGCTGTTGCCCACCGAGCCGACCAGGCTCTGGCACCATGCAGGCGTCAACGGCGACACTGCCAGTGCGATGGGAACCACGCGCTGCTGGATGCCCACGCCCACCCGCTGGCCATCGCCCGCTGCAACTGAAAACAGGCCGCCGATGGTCAGCGGCGACGCCCCACGCTGTGTCGGCTGCAACGGTGCGACGTACAGCGCGCGATCGCCATTGCCGTCCGCCCGTGCCGCGCCGATCCAGTCGCCATCGGCCGACAGTCGAAACACCACCGGGGCGGCGTCGGGTCCGGTCACGGGCACGCCGGCGCCCTCGGCAGCCCAGAGGGCGGCCGGGGCCAGCAGTGCTGCGAGGATGGTGGCGGATTTGCGCGACATCACGGGTTACCAGGCCTGAGAATCGTTTGACCTCGAACGCCCGGCAAAGTTTCGGCCAGGCAACAGCAACAGCAACAGCTTGCACCACTTCACGTTGACCGGAATGTTAACCGATTAACGATTTCAGAATGAACCGCAAGTCTACCGTCCGCATGCCGGCCCGATCCGTCTGGCGGCGCACGTAGCCGCAACATCTTTTCAAGCTGCAACATTTCGAAACGCGGGCCTGACTGACTGACGATGGCAGCCCCGACCGGTGGGAGCTGGCATGGCAGCGACTGCGGCCTGCCAATAGCCGAAACCATCGGCAATGTGCGAGGTAGCTGTCGCCGCCATGCCGGCTCCCACACCCTGTCTGTGTCATGCCAGCTCCCACGCTGCCGGCAAGCCTGCCCCTCAACCAGCAAAGATCGTGCCCACGTCGGCGTCATCGAACAGATACTGCTGGCTGCAGAACTCGCAGCGCACGGTCATCACCGGTGTTTCCGCCAGCGCGGCGCGCACTTCGGCCGCGCCCAGCGCGGTCAGCACCGCGGTCACGCGCTCTCTGGAACAGCTGCAGCCGAAGGCCAGCGGTCGCGAGGGTTGCACGCGCACGTCGTCTTCGGCGAATAGCCGGCGCAGGATGGTCTCCGGCGGCAGGGTCAGCAGTTCGTCGTCGCTGAGGGTTCGGAACAGCATGCCGAGGCGCTCGAAATCCGGCGTGGTGTCGCGCAGCGCATGCCCGCCTTCGGCCGGAATCTGCTGCAGCAGCATGCCGGCACACACGCCCTCGGAGCTCGCGATGCGGATCGCGGTCGGCAGCTGCTCGGAGCGTTCGAAGTAGCCCTCGAAGGCGTGTTCCAGCTTGGCGCCCTCCAGCGGTACCAGTCCCTGGTAGCGCAAGCCCTCGTCGCGCTCGATGGTGATGGCGAGCAGTGCGGCGGGGCCCAGCGCTGCCAGCGTTGCCGGCGCGCACGCATCGGCCTCGCAGCGCGCAATCGCCCGCAGGGTGCCCGTATCGGTACATTCGGCGAACAGCGTGCCGATGCTTGCCGGCGCGCGCAGCTGCACCGACACGGTGCCGCGCAGCTTGATGTCGCCGGCGAACAGCGCGGCGGCCGTCTGGCATTGACCCAGCCAGTCGCGCACGCCAACCGCGTGGCCGTTCTGTGCGGCGATCGTGCGCCAGGCCGGGCCCAGCCGCACGATCACGCCGCGCACTCTGGTGTGCTCGATATGGAAGTGGCGCAGCCAGTCGCCGCCAGCGGTGGAAATCGGGGATGATGGGGTGGACATGGGCCGAAGTATGCAACGAAAACCACAAGCGTCCCGTCGTCGACCGTGGTACTGGCGCGTGTTGCGTGCCCTGCTGATGTCGGTGTTTGCATTGGGCCTGGGATCGGTGCTGCTGGTGGGGGCGCTGCGCTACGTCGCACCACCGGGCAGCGCGTTCATGGTGTCGCGCGCGCTGCAGGCGCGCAGCGCGGGCGAGTCGAACTTGCGCATCGACTATCGCTGGAAGCCGCACGACCGGATATCACGCCAGCTGGCACTGGCCGTGGTGGCCGCCGAGGATCAGAAGTTTCCCGTGCACCACGGATTCGATCTGGATGCGATCGGCGATGCGGTGCGCGTGCAGGCCGATGGCGGCCGCACGCGTGGGGCCAGCACGATCTCGCAGCAGGTCGCCAAGAACCTGTTCCTGTGGTCGGGTCGCAGCTGGGTGCGCAAGGGGCTGGAAGTCTGGTTCACCCTGCTGATCGAAACGCTGTGGCCCAAGGCGCGCATCGTCGAGGTGTACATGAACATCGCCGAGTTCGGCGACGGCATCTACGGCGCCGAGGCGGCAGCGCAGCGCTTCTTTTCGCGTCCCGCCAGCGCCTTGACCCGCAACCAGGCCGCGCGCCTGGCGGCTGTGTTGCCCAGTCCGCGCCGGTTTGCGGTCGATCGGCCAAGCCGCTACGTGTTGGGTCGGGTGCGTTGGATCGAACGCCAGATGGGCCAGTTGGGCGATGACTATCTTCTGGTTGTGCTGGGTCCCGTGCAGGCTGCATCCTGAGTGGCGCGGTGCAACATCGGTACGGTGATTCCGCACAGTAAGATCGCGCCCAACAAGCTGCTCGAAGCGAGGGAGGACAGGCATGGCCAAGGTGATCGATCTGCTCGCCGACAAGGGCCGCGAGGTGGTGGCCATAGGACCCGACGAGCCGGTGCTGGCGGCAATCGAACTGATGGCCGCCAAGGGCATCGGCGCGGTGCTGGTGATGCGCGGCGAGGAACTGCTCGGCATCCTTTCCGAGCGCGACTATGCGCGCAAGATCATCCTCAATGGACGTTCGTCGGCCGAGACCGCGGTCTGGGAGATCATGTCCTCGCCGGTGCTCACGGTGGGCATGCTCGACAGCGTGAACACCTGCATGATGCTGATGACCGAAAAGAAGATCCGCCACCTGCCGGTGGTCGAGCAGGGCAGGGTCGCCGGCGTGCTCTCGATCGGCGATCTGGTCAAGGCCGTCATCGAGGACCAGCAGCGCGAGATCGCCGAGCTGCAGCGCTATATCGCCAGTTGACCAATAGACGAGGTCTGTTGCGCCTGCGCGCGACAACGCGCGTGGTGTGGCAAGGTTCGGCCTGCCGTCGCGTATTCTTGGCGCCGTGACCGACCCTGAATCCCTGCGCAAAGCCCGCATCGCGCGGCAGTTGACCGAGTTGACGGCCCGTTTGCGCCGCTCGGTGGCCATCCACTGCCGTGGGCGGGCTGGTGTGGATCTGGACGAAATCGAGCAGGAAACCCGGATCCGTCTGTGGAAGGCGCTGGAAAGTGACCGGATCGAGGTCCTTGGTGCGTCTTATGTGCAGAAGGTGGTCGCCAGCGTCGTGATCGACGCCGGGCGGCGGGCCGCGGTGAGAGCCGCCGATCCGCTCCCGGAGTCCGATTCCGAAGCCGGCCCGGCGGGTCTGGTCGCCGAGGGAGCAGACCGCGCCGCGATGGATGGGCAGCACGTGGATCACGTGATGCGCTGCATCGGGGCGCTGCCGGTCCGCCGCCGCATACCGGTCAAGCTGCACCTGCAGGGGTATTCCTTGCCGGAGATCGCCGAACTCGAAGGCGTCTCGGCCGAGGCAGTCCGCAAGCTGGTGACGCGCGGCCTCGACGAACTCAAACAAGCGTTGCGTGAACTGGGTCTGGGTGATTTCGATGACTAAGCCTGCGATGACCGAAGCCAAGATGAGCAAACCAAGCCTCTCGGCGATCTTCCGCCTAGCCAGCGCCAGCCGCGACTGCGGCATCGCTGCCGATGATGTGGCGCGGGTGGCAGCCGGCGAACGGCTCAGTCAGCGCCATGATGCAGTGGTCGAAGCACTCGCCGAGTCGGCGCCGGCGCTGCTGGCGTATCGCGCGGTGCGCGACAGCCAGACGCAGATCGAGGCGCTCGCTGCAGGCGAACGGGTGCTCACCGCGCTGCCGGCACGCCGCAGCTGGCGGCCGGGATTGGCAATGGCTGCGGGCGCCATGGGCGTTGCCCTCCTCGCTGGCATGCTGTTTCGCGCCGTCGGTGAGCCCAGCGTCGACAGTGCCGCGAGCACGGCAGCGATCGACGACGTGATCTTCAGCATGTCCTACGAGAGCGACGCGGTGATCGCGTCCAACACCGCCGGCGACGATCCGATTTTTGTCGATCAGTTCGGCGGCTGAAACATGCAGCGCCGGCCAAGCGCCGGATGCGGGCATCAATCGACGATCGCGCTCGCATGCTCGCGGGTCGCGTCGAAGATCACCTGCGGCCAGCGCTCCTGCGTGAGTTGCAGGTTGACCCGGGTGGGCGCCAGGTAAACCAGCAGTCCGGCGGCATCCAGAGCCAGATTCGGGGCCGCCTTCTCGCGGAACTCCTCCATCTTCTTCGGATCATCGCAACGTACCCAGCGGGCGGTCGACACCGCCACCGTCTCAAAGCCGCAATCGACGCCGTATTCGTCCTTGAGCCGATACGCCACCACGTCGAACTGCAGCAGCCCCACCGCGCCGAGAATCAGATCGTTCGACATCAGCGGGCGGAAGAACTGCGTGGCGCCTTCTTCGGACAGCTGCGCGAGGCCCTTGCTCAATTGCTTGATCTTCAGCGGGTCGCGCAGGCGCGCGCGGCGAAACAGCTCCGGGGCGAAGTTCGGAATGCCGGTGAACGACAGCGAATCGCCCTCGGTGAAGGTATCGCCGATCGAGATCGTGCCGTGGTTGTGCAGACCGATCACATCGCCCGGCCACGCCTGCTCGACCAGCTCGCGGTCGGAGGCCATGAAGGTCAGCGCGTTGGCCAGCTTCACGTCCTTGCCCAGTCGCACATGCAGCGCCTTCATGCCGGCATCGAAGCGGCCCGAGCAGATGCGCATGAAGGCGACGCGGTCGCGGTGCTGCGGGTCCATGTTGGCCTGTATCTTGAATACGAACCCCGACATGCGCTCCTCGTCCGGCGCGATGGTGCGCGAGGTGGTCGCGCGCGGCTGCGGCGAGGGCGCATTCTGCACGAAGAAATCCAGCAGCAGCTGCACGCCGAAATTGTTCACCGCCGAGCCGAAGAACACCGGCGTCTGGCGACCGGCAAGATATTCCGCGGGATCGAACGGGTGTGAGGCGCCCTTGACCAGTTCCAGCTCTTCGCGCAGTTCCTTCCATGCCTCCTCGCCGATTCGCGCGCGCAGCGCGGGGTCGTCGAGTTTCAGGATCGTCGAATCCTGGCGGGTGAAATTGCGCCCGGGCTCGAACAGATGCACCTCGTCGTCGATCAGGTGGTAGACGCCTTTCAGCCGCGAGCCCATGCCGATCGGCCAGGTCACCGGAGCGCACTGGATCTGGAGCACGCTCTCGACCTCGTCGAGAAGGTCGATCGGCGAGCGACCCTCGCGGTCGAGCTTGTTGATGAAGGTCATGATCGGCGTATCGCGCAGCCGACATACCTCCATGAGTTTGATGGTGCGCTCTTCCACGCCCTTGGCGCAGTCGATCACCATCAGTGCGGAGTCGACCGCGGTCAGCACCCGATAGGTGTCTTCGCCGAAATCCGCGTGCCCGGGGGTGTCGAGCAGGTTGATGATGCGACCCTCGTAGGGAAACTGCATCACCGAACTGGTCACCGAAATGCCGCGCTCCTTCTCCAGCGCCATCCAGTCGGAGGTGGCATGGCGCGCGGCCTTGCGACCCTTGACGGAGCCTGCCATCTGGATCGCACCGCCGAACAGCAGCAGCTTCTCGGTCAGCGTGGTCTTGCCGGCGTCGGGGTGGGAGATGATGGCGAACGTGCGGCGGCGCGCCGTTTCGGAAGTCTGTTGGGACATGGGGCGGTGGACCGAGGCCGCGGGGCGGCGCGAAGCCGGCGATTATAGTGCGCCGCCACGCTGCTCGCCGGACGGCGAGTGCATCCGGTGGCGCAACCGGCAGCTTGCGCGGCGCGCCAAAATGAAAACGGCCGGATCGCTCCGGCCGCTTTCGGTCAGTCGTGCAGCGCGCTTTGCATCAGTGGCGGCGGATGACCACCACGGCAACGCCCAACACGAGCAGCGCCAGCAGGATCAGCGCCGGTCGACCCAGCGTCGTTACTGCCTGTGCGGCCTGCTGGAGCCCGGCCGTCACCGCACCGGCGGCAACTGTCGCTGCCGCAGTCGTTCCGGCAGGTGCACCGGCGCAACTGGTGGCCTGGGTACAAGCCGTCCAACTGGCGGCCGAGCTGGTGCTGCCGGTCACCGTCACCGCCGGGCTCACCACCCACGGGCTGCTGGCCGTAGCGGCCAGGGTGAACTGAAGGCTGGTCAATACTGGCGTGGCAAACGCGGTATCGGTCAAGTTGTGCGTTTGCAGGGTCAGGGTGCCGGTGTTGGTGGCCTGATAGCAGTAGTAGACCTGGGTGCCGGTCGGCACCGTGATCGACGCGGTTGCGGTCGGGCAGTTCGCGGCGTTGCTGCTGGTCTGCACGCGCTTGACCAGCGTCAGGCCGGGCGTACCCGAGACGCCCTCATCGAACGAGAAGGTGTCGATGCCGATGAAATTCGAGTTGTCGCCATCAGGACCTGCGCTGCCCGGAACGAAGTGGCGAAACGCAATTCGTCCGCTGCCGCTGGTCGGGATGCCGGCGGCCTGGGTGATCGTGACCTGGCACCAGGCCCCATCCACGGTGCCGGCGATGGTGCCGTTCGGGGCACCAATGCTGAATCCGCTCGCCGGGCAGGTCACAAAGGCCGAGCTCAGGGTCGGATTGATGTCGACCAGCAGGCTGGTGAACGTGCCGACGTCCGTCACTGCGGTACCGACGTCCGGGGTGCCAGCGTCAGCAGCGGTGCTCAGGCGCACCTGGATGCGATCAGCGAAGTTGGCGCCGGCTGCGGTGTTGGCCGAGCGGAACCAGAACGACAGGCTCGCGCCGGTGCCGAAATTCACGCGCGGGCTGACCAGCCAGGTACTGATCGGGTTGGTGCCCGTCGAGGCATTGAAATTCAGCGCGGCGTACGAGATTGCACCGCCATCCTGCGCGGGGAACGGTACCGGCGCGGTGGGGTTGAAGATGCACGTCGTGCCGGTTGGCGCGGCATTGTTGCGACCGAACCATCCGGCCATCGCTGGCTGGTTGAGCGCGCACACACCGCCGACCGCAGCGTTGGGTGCGGTGGCGACCGAGGCGAAAGCCTGCGCGATGACCGCATTCGGCAGGAAGCCGGTGCCCGCCGAACTCGGCGTGTCGGTATCGACCGGCGTTCCCGGCCGCGCGCCGGCCTGTGCGGATACCGCGGCGCTGAAACACAGCGCAGCCGGGAGCCAAAGCCACTTCGTGGTGATACGCATGCGATTGTTCCCCTTGATTCACGTGCACTCTTGGTGCACTGATTATTGTTGCGGCCGCTTGCTGCCTGGCCGAGCGTGTGGCGACTGCGCCAGCAGAATATCGGC